>Ga0214923_10000344_pt1 | contig 71813 bp, 71 predicted proteins | sample LL1510_MetaG_FD_177993 | JGI IMG/M metagenome (GOLD analysis project Ga0214923, IMG submission 177993) | Freshwater microbial communities from Lake Lanier, Atlanta, Georgia, United States - LL-1510 | ecosystem: Environmental > Aquatic > Freshwater > Lake | place: USA: Georgia | collected...
AGCAATCCTCTCCACAAGGTGCACCGCGGGATTGGCACCGTGGCTCACAACCCCGGACCAACCCTCAGCGACCACGGATGCCGTTGGGGCAAGCATCTGTTTGACGGGAGTTTGACCAGGAACGCGTGTCGGCATCGTGGTTCGGGCGAGAATCTGGCCATCCGGCGTCACGATGGCAATCAGGACTTTGGTCCCGCCGATATCAATCGCCATTGCATGGCGTGAACGATGCTGCTGCAAGTCGGTGTGGGACGAGGTCGCGCGGTCACTAGCCATCCTGTCACCCCGCCTGACTCGTTCACCGGGACCGTTCAAATCGCTGCAGGCGCCACTGCCTGACTTGGGTGGTCCACCGAGTGCTCAGCTGCGATCGCGAACCGTACCGCCACGACGGCACTGATCGCGAGGCATGCCGTGGCCGCTATCAGAGGGGCAACGTGGTTGACTTCCACCAGCAAGCCGCCCACAGTCGTCCCGGTGAGCATTGCACCACTCCACACAAGATGTGTCAGGCCAACGGCCCGGCCGTACGCAACCGTCGGGACCGCACCGCGCATGAGGGCCGGCATCGTCGTTGAGAGTGCCCACGCCATCACCGTCCACACCGTACCGGCCGCTCCAAGCACATAGACATTGTCGGTCGCAAAGATGGCCGCTGCCCCTGCGATAAGCAGCGCAACACTCACGACTGCGGTCAGACGTCGGAGGGCGACCGGCACTCCAGCCACGGAGCCAACGGACATCCGCGCCCCACGGTCGATCAATCTTCCCGTCAACAGTTGACCGCCACTCGCGATCACCAGGCTAACCAGTGCGTAGGTTCCGGGCACCGTCGCGTTGCCGGCAATCCGGTAGAGGTAGAGCGGGATCACGAGCGTTGCGATGCCCCATGCCACTGTCGGCCAGAACCGAAGTAGCACGATCGTCCACATCCCTGGCTGCCTGAATACCGTCAGGTAATCCATTCCACCACTGGCATGGGACGCCGACCCTGAACGCGACGTATCCGAACCGAGGTCTGGCAAGAACCGGGCAGCGGTCGCGACACCAATGAGCGCGAGGACTGCTCCGCCCGCGGCGACTACGTCGTACCCGAACGCATCCGCCGCGACACCACCGGCCCATGCACCGATCGCACCACTCATTGTGGTCGTCAGGAAGAAGACCGCGGTTGCGGTACCGGTCTTCGATGGTTCGACTGCGCTCATCAGGAAGCTCTGGCCACCACTGGCCTGAAAGCCAGTGAGCACCCCCCAAACAACGGCCATTGGCACGAGGTAAACCGGGTCGTGAGTTGCAAAGAGGAGCGCACCTGGGATTGCCGAGGGAACCCCGAGTAGCACGATGGTGCGTCGGCTTAGGCGGTCACTCAGGGATCCGCCGGCAAGCGCGAAGATCCCGCCAACCCCCAATTGGATCGCCAGCAGCAACGATGTGAAACTTGGCGCAGCCTTGACCTGGCCTTCCACATATGCAGGCAGAAGTGCCCGGATTGGTGCCCCCGCAACGCCGCCGATCACAAGCGCCGCAACCAGCCAGTAAAACGCCCGTCCCATCGCCGCCAGTGTACGCCCGCGGTGACTTTGCCGGGGGAGGCCAAAATGGGCCCCCGGTGCGAACCCCTTGACGGGTCCAGGCGCCCCCGATTCACTCCCCGTCAGCCGAAAAACTTGCGCCGGATGGGCGCACGCCAACTCGCTGATAGTTCGGGAACGAGAAACCTTTGCGCCTCTGTCTGGTTGCCTCGCGCATCATTCTGGTCATCACCTGAGACCAGTACCGCCTTCGGGCTTTCACGTGACCGCCGCAGGCTCGCATCTTGAGTACAGTATAAAGAGTTTGTAGTGTGGAAATGGAACAGGATAGAACGTTATGGGAAATGAAATTGACGAGGTCACAGGATCAACTGACCAAAATGGCCGCGATATTAATGTCATCAACAAACAGATCAGGGTTGAGGTCGGCAATGAATCCACGATCTTTGAGATTGCGTTGTGGTTAGTTGGAACAATACCCGGAATCATCATCCTCACAACCGACGCGATGCCTGTGCTGCAAGGCGTTGGCGTTCTCGCGGCCGGCTTCCTTCCAGGCGTGATCTTCCAGTTCATGAAGATCAGCGCACTGGCGTACCTGCGCCGACTACAACAGAAGGTGCAGGCAGACGCGTCGCAGATAGACAACTACCTCGAGCAGCGGGTCATCATCCTTCAGAATGTCGTGGGACTGGTTGAGAAGTCCATCGAGCTGGACAAGGACGTCATGAAGTCCGTCGCGGCGTACCGCGCGGGAAGACTTCCGACAACCGACACTGGACGCAACGCGGCATCCCAGGAACTCGACGGCATTTTCTCCCGCGTCAATGTGGCCTTTGAGGCCTACCCCGAGCTCAAGGCCCAGGCAACGCTGGCCGATGCAATGCGTCAGAACAGCTATCTCCAGAAGGAGATCACGGCGGCCCGGACCCTTTACAACGACACGGTCGCGATGTGGAACCAGGAAATCTTCCGTTGGCCGACAAACCAGATCGTCGCAGCCCGCGCGGGCTACACCACACGCATCCCTTTCATTGCTTCTGCTGAAACGAAAGCCGAGGCACGAGGGACGTTCTTTTGATCGACGACATTCACGAACCGGTTGATCGATACCGGACTGAGTTTCGGGATGCTCACGCCCGCAACACGTCGGAATACTTCGAGGCCCTCGTGCGGAAATCAGGGGTCGACGAGGCGGCAAACGCCAAGACAGTCGCCGAATTGCGTGTCATCGAGCAGCAGATGGCCGGCGTGAGTTCAAGCATGACCTGGTGGAAAGTCCTGCGGGGTGCAGTCATCCTGGCCGGAATAGCCTGCCTGTTCATGACCTGGAACCAGAACCAGCCAGCATGGCTCATTGGCCCTGTCGTTGCATTGGCATTTGTGCTCGCCAAGCTGAACCCACTCATCAAGGAAAATGACGAGCGCCTGCAGCTGCTCACCTCACAGCGAGACCTGAAGCTCGAAGAGGCTTGGCAACAGATGGCGCCCCTGAACAGTCTCTACGACTGGCAGATGGTGGCGCGCCTTGTGAAGCAGACGGTGCCGCGCCTGGAACTTGATCCGTACTTTTCCGACGCGCGGTTCAATGAATTGCGCGACGTCTTCGGATGGACTGACCCGCCTAATCCGAGCAGTTCGGTAAGTTTTGCCCACAGCGGGGTTTTGAACGGCAATCCATTCGTCGTCGCCCGCACCCTCAACCATTGGATGGGGACCAAGACCTACGAGAACTCGATAGAGATCAGCTGGACCGAACAGGAACGCGACCATAATGGCCGCTGGCAGACAGTTACCCGTAGGCAGACGCTCCATGCGTCGGTTACGGAACCATTTCCCGAATACGCAGGCCGCACAATCGTGATTTACGGGAATGAGGCAGCCCCGAATCTCTCGTTCAGCCGCTCACCATCCAATCTTTCCAAGCTCGAAGGCGGAATGATCAACGACTGGAGGATCGGCCGAGCGGTAAAGCAGCTCGAGTCAAAGTCTCGCGACCTCGATCACGGTGGCGGCTTCACCGTCATGGCGAACCGCGAGTTCGACGCACTGTTTGCCGCGACCGATCGAGACCATGAAGTCCAGTTCCGGCTTCTCTTCACGCCACTGGCGCAACAAGAGATGCTGAAGCTGCTAAGGGACAAGACCGAAGGGTATGGGGACGACTTCGGGTTCACCAAGAGGGGAATGGTGAACTTCGTCATGCCTGACCACATGTCCGAGACGGATATCAGCGGTGATCCCGCCAAGTTCCATTCGTACGAGTTGGCACTGGCACGCAAGATTTTCAACGACTACCACAACGACCTCTTCCGGTCGCTGTTCTTCGGCATGGCGCCAATCCTTACAATTCCCCTCTACCAGCAGCACCGGTCACACGCGGACATCTACGCGGATACCTCGGGTCGGAAAGCGTGCTACTGGGAACACGAGACCATTGCCAATTACTTTGGCGAACGTAGGTTTCAGGACCCCGAGTGCATCACACGGAGCATCCTGAAGACGACTTCCGGCACGCAGGCTGACGGATCACATGCGGTCCGGGTGACTGCCCTTGGGTACCGGGGACACGACCGAGTCACCAAGGTGTCGGTCTGGGGCGGGGACGGCAGGTACCACGACGTTCCGGTTTACTGGGTCGAATACGAAGGTGTCCGACGGGATACGCACTTGGTTACCCGGGAGATCGAACCGGGTGTGGACGATGAGCAAAACGGCACCGAAGTTGCCCGTTGGCACTCCTACTTCCAGGGGCTCGGGGCGGATCCCTCGGACATCGTGTTACGCCGATCGATCATCGCCGCCATCCTTCCCGCGACGGATTGATACCGGGCCAAGCAACAGGCGTCCGGTCCCAACGATTTGCGGCGTATGAGACCAACCCACACAAGCGTCGCCGTGGTCGGATCACTGATGTCGCCGTCCCAGTGGGTTCGCACGGGAACTGCAAACCCGAATGATCCCGATGGGAAGGTACATCTCGAAGGGTTTGGCGTCCGATCAGCCGAAAAACTTGCGCCGGATGGACGCATGCCAACTCGCTGACAGTTCGGGAACAAGAAGGCTTTGTGCCTCTGTCTGGCCGCTTCGCGCAGCATCCTGGTCATCAACTGACGACAGTATCGCCTTCGAATGGTGCATCACCCGATTGGCAAACGCGATGGTGAGTTCTGGGTGGATGCGTGCCTCCAGAACCACTTCAGCCCCGGCCCAAACCTCGCCAGCTGAAAGGACCCGGAAATAGAAGCCGGTACTCCCGTGATCAATGATCCAGGTCGCCAACTGCTTCTCGCCATGGCGCGACGCCAACTTGTAGCACGGCTGACGAGGTTGGGATACCTCGACGCGGACCGTGCCGACCGTCATTACATCGCCGATGCAGATGGTGGTTTCATCAAACCCGCTCATGGTGAGGTTTTCACCAAATGCACCTTGCGTCAATCCAAAGCCGAGGCGCGATTCCCAGTGAGAGTAATGATGCGAGAAGTAGACACACACTGCCTTGTCCGCGCCACCGTGGTTGACCATGTCGGCCTGTTCGTTTCCAGCCAGTCCAAGACTTGTCACGGGAACACGGCCTGAAAGGACCCGCCGGCAGATCGATGACGGGACGACCCCACGCGACGTTTCAAGCGGTTCGGGAATGCCAACCTGCACCGATGTCACCAAGCCGTTCGTGACGGACATGACTTCTCCTGCGCGGACCTTCAGACCGATGCAACCGCCTGCATGAACGCACCGAGTTTGACCGGGTCAAGGCGACCATCGGATCGAACCCCGTTGCAGATGTCGACGCCATAAGGAGTTACGGTTGCAATCGCCTCCGCGACGTTGACCGCGTTCAATCCTCCCGCAAGAAAGACTGGACGGTCGGTCGATGCGACGATCCGACGACTGATCGACCAATCGTGGGTGCGTCCGGTCCCGCCAAGTTCTCGCACCGGACCGGTACGCGAACCTGTGTCCAGAAGGATTGCATCGACAAATGGGGTCATCTCGACTGCCTCGTCGATGGAATCTTCTCCGGCGACATGGATCACGTGCATGAGCCGAACCCCGGGCAGGGCATCCCGCACCCGCCGGAGTTCGTCCTGGGGGACCAATCCGCAAAGTTGCAAGACGTTGGCCCGGCACCGGCTCTGCTGATCAATCAGCCCGGCTGCGGATACCTGTGAAGTCAGCAGGACTGCAGAAACCCCGACCGGTGTCCGCAACGACAACGACGCAATAAGGGCCTCGTCAATCACCCCAGGACCACTCGGCATCGCCGACACCAGTCCGAGTGCGGACGCACCAGCATTGATCGCCTCCTCGGCCTCCGCGTGGGACGAGATACAGCAGATTTTCACCCGTACGACCATCTTGAAGGCCCTCAGCGGATTGACCGAACGGACCCGCCAACGCTTCAAGACTCAGCGTGATCAGGGCGTCGGTGAAACTTCCCGCAACAGGGAGATTATTCCGCACACAAAAACGTGGACGCTGGCTGATCGCGAGCCTGACTCTGGTCAAACCGTCCGAGACGGGAAGAACTGTCGCCAGCGAAGTTCGTTCACCATTGCCAGGCTCCCCAGGATCACGACCAACCCTGCGACTTGGACCGGTCCGAGAGGCTCACTCAGGAATATTGATCCCCAAACCACCCCAAAGACAGGCAGCAGGAAGGTTACGGTCATGGCCGCAAGGGCACCTGCGCGCGCGACAAGCCAGAAGAAGATCAGGTAGGCGAGCGCGGTCAGGAAAACCGCAAGGATGAGGACGCTTGTCCAAGCCACCCAACCAGGGTTCACCGATGGCCAAAGAAGCAGCCCGATCGGTGCCATCACGACCGCAGCCCCGACTTGCTGACCGGCGGCGAGCGTCACTGATGACGCCATCGGGAAAAGGCGCCTTACAAGGAGCGTCCCAACGGCATACGAGGCCCCTCCACCAAGGGCTGCAAGTGCAGAAACATAATCAGCAACGTCGTGCAACTCCTGGTCCCACCCCACCACCAGAAGTACGCCCCCAAACCCTGCGACCAAGCCGCCAATCTTCTGCCACGACATGGTCTGGCGGAGCCACGTTGCCGAGAGAATGGCGCCAAAGAACGGTGTCGTCGAGTTCATGACGGACGCCAGCGAAGACGTGATCCGCAGCTCGGAAAAGGAGAACAGGAAGAAGGGAAGGGCCGTATTGACAACGCCGACCAGCAGCCACTTGCGCCAATCCCGGCAATCCGGCAGGGTCTGTCCAGTTCCCCAGACATACCCCACGACGATCACAGATGCGACGGTGATGCGGACGCCCACCAACGCGGCGGGGCCGAACTCCGGTGTTCCAAGGCGCAAGAACAGGAAGGCGGTACTCCAAAGCGCCCCAAGGAAGAGCAGGACGCCAAACTCGAGCAAACCCATGAGCGATCCAGTTTCTTCGGCGGAATGTCCTGCCGCCGATGCCGGGGGACATGATCCCGGCCGATCACTAACGGTACGACACCCTCGCCCAACCGGACATCCGGGATATTGCGATTGGAGTCAAAGCCGGAGCGACACCACTGATTCGTCACGACTGCTCAGCACGCATCCCGAGGGAAGTCAGAGACTTTTCCCTGAAGCGATCACCCCAACGACCACGCATCGCGGTCGGGGCGTTACGTCCGGCTTGTGGCCCCCGAGAATCGTGTTCGAGATGATCCCCGAGTGAGGCACGGAGCACGTGCACTGCATGCGGGTTGAGGATCGCCAATCGGTCGGTTGGTCTCCGAATGTCGCTCCAGCCCTATCAGGGATTGGAGTTTCGGCGGTGACGTAAGACTGCCTAATGGGGACCGCCTCTCCCCTTCACGCAACTGCATTTGGTTCGCCGCTAATGCCTGACGCGGACACCGAAACCAGGCTTTTGCGCGACTTGGTTTCCGCCAGAAAGGGTTCAAATGTTGTCCGCGGGCACCCTTGCCCGCATCTCACTTTTCTGCAAGTTGGGAATTTCCCGATCCGGACGCTATTCCAGAGATGAGGTACACGGGTAATGCCTGGCAGTGGACGTCTCGAATGCGGCTGCGCTGGGAAGCCGACGGATACCAACGGGCAGTCATGCCCACAGGCCAAAGTGCCTCACGCCCGCCACCCGTCCGCCCTGACCAGGAGATCAGGTGGTCGCCTCAAGCGAGGCACTTGGACTGGGCCTTGCCAGTGTCAAGTTCGTCAACCTACGGACCGATCGATAGTCCGGTTACAAGGCTTTGCCGAGACAGGTGCTATGGGTACTGGCGAGATACGGTGGATACAAGGGGATCTGTGAATATCCCTGCCCTTCGTACAAGGCGACCGCCCAATGCATGACGGTCCCTGTCTCGAGGGCAGCCGCACGGTAGCCAAGCGCTAAAGCCTCGACTTCAAGCGAACGAAGGATCCGCACCCCGATACCTTGCCGGCGATATGGCGGGACCGTGTACATCCGCTTTACCTCGGCAGTTCCGGGCAGCGCGCCAAGCGGGCAGATGCCACCGCACGCGACCGCAACATCGCCGTCGTAGGCTACGAGAAACGCACCGCGAGGAGACCTGAACTGAGGTGGGTCGGCGAGTGCGAAACCTCTAAACCCGAACAACTCGCCCAGTTCGGCCTGCTGCGCCTCCTGGAGGGTGCGTGCGTCCGGCGTGTCGACCGGGACCAATCGAAGCGTGACCGCCACCGAAACCGAGGGGACTTGTACCTCGCCTCTTGTGTCACCGGGCCTTGTCACGGACAGACCCTCCGCGTTTCTCGTTCCCGCATTTGGGAACCGAACTTTTGATCCCTGCCACGTTACCAACGCGTTCGACCCATCTGCAGGATTCCGCATGGTCCGAGGGTGGTTCGCCGTCTGCTAGAGATCCTTTGCGAAGCAGACGCTGTACCCGTTTCCAATGTACGGCGGGTACGTGGGGATCGGCAGGTACCCCATCCCTGTGTAGAGGGAGATTGCCCAGGTCATCGTGCTCCCAGTCTCAAGCCCGATCCGACTGTACCCAAGGATCCGGGCATGATCTTCGAGGACGGTGACCAGCCAACGGGAGATCCCTTGCCGTCGACGGTCCGGGACGGTGTACATGCGCTTGATTTCGGCATGTCCGGGAAGTGCCGACAGCGCCGAGACGCCTCCGCATGCGACGAGGTCATCCCCGTCGTAGACCACTACAAAGGCACCACCGGGATGGGTGAACGGCACCGGGTCGAGCCGGTTCAGATCATCAAATCCAAAGATTGACCCAAGTTCACATTGCTGCGCGTCGGACAGGGTCTGAGCGTCCGGGTGGTCAACCGGAAGCATTCGCACGGTCAGTGCGTCAAAAGAGGATGGCTTGGTCACCCCATTGTTGTAGCGCATGTGACCGCTAGGCACTGCCATGCGTGAGCCACGGAACAGACCCGTCGGACACCACGCCTGAGGATGTCCCGGGTACGGTTAGGGGTACGATCAAGCCACCTGTTGCGCCGGACCGCCACCAGGCGAACCTGCATCAAGTCAAGACATACCCCTTCGAGGATCGAACCAATGTGGACTTCCCATGAAATCACCGCAGGCGGACTGAAGATTCACTACTTGCGCACCGGCGGTGGTGGCCCACCACTCGTCCTTGCTCACGGTGCAACCGACAACGGCGGATGCTGGGTTCGCCTCGCGACAGCCCTTGCCGATACGTTCGACGTGATCGTGCCCGATGCGCGGGGGCATGGCCTGTCCGATGCGCCGGAGGGCGATTACTCGGCATCCACGCTCGGTAACGACCTCGCGTCGTTCATTGAGGCACTGCATCTGGATCGGCCACTCGTGGGAGGGCACTCAATGGGTGCGAACACCACGCTTGCACTGATTGCAAACCACCCGCGCCTGGCAAGGGCTGCCTTTCTCGAGGACCCGGTCTTCCGGATGGAACCCGCAGCATCCACGCAGGAGATTGTGTCCAGACGTGCACGCATGCGAGAGGAGGCTCACGCAAGGGCCTCTATCGGGCATGAGGGGATCGTTGCGCAGGGGCGTGCGCGAAATCCGCTTTGGGACGATGTCGAGTTTGACAACTGGGCGACCGCCAAAATGCAGGTGCGCGATGCATTCTTTACGGCAATCCCTGAAGCGTTCGATTGGCAAGGGTTGCTTGGAATGGTGGAGTGCCCAACGCTATTGGTCATCGGAGACCCGTCGCTCGGGGCGATCGTAAACCCCGATGCTGCCGGCGAAGCCGAGCACCTTTGTCCGACACTCGAGATCGCTCACATTCCCGGTGCCGGGCACAACATCCGACGCGACCGGTTTGCACCTTTCCTCAGCGAGGTCGGGGCCTTCCTAGCCCGTAACGCCTGACCCTGGGAATGCAATCGACGGGGGGCTACATCGCAGCGCCCCCGTCAACGGTAATCATTGATCCCGTTATTGCCGCTGCGTCAGGGGAAATGACAAACCTGACCGTCCGCGCGATGTCCTCAGGAGACATGAGGCGCCCCATCGGGGTCGCAGCCAGGCGCATCCGGTAGTTTTCCGGATTGTCGAGGCTTGTAGTTGCATCGTTCGGACTGTATTGCGTGTCGGCCCGCAGGAAGGGCGTATCGACGTGGCCGGGCGAGACCAGGACACACCGGATGTTTTCGGTGGCGTACGACAGCGCCGCAGATCGCGTCAGACCCACAAGCCCCATCTTGGCAGCGCCATATCCTGGGCTCATCGCGCCGGGGCGCACCGACGCGATCGACCCAAGGTTGATGATCACCCCATGGCCCGCGCGTCGCATTGATGGCACGGCGGCCTTGATGCCAAGGAATGATCCTTTGAGGATGGTGTCCACGATCAAGTCCCACATCGCCTCGGTCTGATCATCAAAGGTCGTCCGCACATTCGCGCCGGCGTTATTTGCAAGCACCGTCACTGGTCCAAAGGCTGCTTCAGTCGCCGCAATGGTCCGCTGCCACTGATCCAGATCACGCACGTCGAGCTCAGACGCGATCGCGCGACCGCCCGCCCTCGTGATCCCGTGTGCCATTGCCTCGGCCTTCGCCAAGTCAACGTCAGCAATCCCAATCGCCGCGCCGCTCGACGCCAGTAGACGCGCCTGTGCGCCACCGATCGCACCCCCCGCGCCCGTAATGACTGCAACTTCTCCATCTAGACGCATGACTCTGGTTCCCCCTCTTGACCTCGAACGTCTCGATGAGCTTTGCACCCGCACGGCGTCAACCTCGCCGAGGACTGCTGCGACCGTCGCTTCGCGTGCACCTGTGGGCACCGCCTCCCTGCCACTCGTACCGATCTCAATCTTCAACAAGTGTGAAAACGCGAGAAGTTCGACAACACGAGAAGTCCGGAGTCACGTGTGCCAATCGGTGATCGGCTCCGGGCGCAAGCCGGTGGCCACGAATCATCGGCACCTCCACCCAGTTCCACGACCACCTGAGCCGAGGCTACCGGAGAAGAGGCGCTCACGCCGGACGCACCAGTCCGGTGTCAGGAACCGCCTCTAGGTCGGCACCTCGCAAATGGGAGGTGTCGTTCCACGACTCAAGGATTGGCCCATCAGGCCACCACGAGACGATCGACAGACCGGCGTTTCCGGCCGTCAGGCGCCACGCGGCGTCGAGGTCGAGACCCAGAAAGAAGCAACCGAGTGCCCGCACGACCCCGCCGTGCGTCGCAATCAGGACAGTCTCTCCCGCATGGCGTGCCTGGATGGCCTGAAGCGCCGGCCTGACCCGATCCAATAGATCCCCGAGGTGCTCGCCACCCGGAGGCGCCGTGCGCGCGGGATGGCGCAATCGACGTGACGCGACTTCCGGATCCCTCGCCGCCGCCTCGGCGTAGACCAGTCCCTCCCATTCGCCAAACGCAAGTTCACGCCATGCCGGATCCCGTGTCACCGGCACTAACCGCCCTTCAACGGCCAAGTCCGCGGTGCGCCATGCCCGTTGCAGGTCACTGGCATAGACCGCCGCGATGAGTTCGTCAGCCAGCCTCGGGACAAGCGCCCGCGCCTGCATCTCACCCCGATCACTCAGATGTACATCGGTTTGGCCCTGGATGCGACCGTCCGCGTTCCACTGCGTCTCACCGTGACGAACAATGAGCACCCGGACCGGTGCCGTTCCGTGCGCATCCGTCTCAGTTGCGTGTCCGACCGTTGAGGCCTCCGGTCCTGTCATCGCCCAACCCCCCAGACAATTTCGATCGGTGTCCGCTTTATGCCGAGGCGCGCGTCATCCGGAAGGGAGGCGGCGATCAATGACGCGGACGTTCCCAAAACGGGATGAACCCACTCTGGTTCAAGTTCCGCCAGCGGCACCATCACGAACCCACGTTCATGCATGAGCGCATGTGGAATCGCCAAGTCTGGCCCGTTCTCGATCGTGCGACCCATGGCGAGGATGTCGATGTCGATCACCCTTGGACCCCAACGTCGGGTCGGACGCCGTCCAACCTCGAACTCGATTGCCTTGACGCGGGCCAGAAGGAGTTGGGGAGAGAGGACAGTCTTGCCACGCGCCACCAAGTTCAGGAACATGGGTTGGTCAGTGTCCCCCCACGGTGGAGTTTCATAGACTGGCGAGATCGTCAAGTCGTCACAGTCCTGGGCGAGAAGCCAGAGGGCATGGCGAAGATGAGCGACCCTGTCGCCCAGGTTGCCCCCTATGCCCAAGAAGACGGAATCGTCGTTGCTCACGGATGCGTTCCCAAAGGTGCCAAACCGGTCATCGTTCATGATCGCCGAGCAGTTCACACGGTGCTTGATCGAGATCAGTGCAGATCAAACCAGAGCAGTGGCACCTTGCGCCACGAACGCGTAGATCTGGAAGACCTCACCGCGGAACCGTTGTGCCACCGTTTGGACCGGCGTCAACCATCGAAACCGAGAGCGAACGGCAGACTGCGTCGACTGGCAGGCCCCTTCCGACGGCATAGCTTGCCACGCGGCTGTCCTGAATTCCTTCAAAGGATCGAGGTTTCAACCCGAGGAACGTCCGGACTCATGCGTCCGGTGTCGAGGCATCCATGATGACGACGCAAATGAGAGCGACAAGCCCAACGGATGCCGATGTGTCAATAAACGAGCCGGCAAACGGCATTGAACTTGGGATACGGGGTGCCCGCCGATTGTTCGACGACGATAATGTATGCGATCACAAACGCGTAGCCTGTGTCAGCCGGACGGGTGCGCATCGCTCGGCGCGGGATCGGGATGCCAGTCAGTACCCGACCCTCCCATGAGAGAGATGCCACACCAACGGGGTTATACTCGGAGGCGACTGCAGACACGACCCGACCCGACCGATCTGGTCTGATTGCGCTTTTCTGGGACGGCTTCGGTAGTGCCAGTGGTCCCAGTGATGGACCCGCCGGGGCACCGGTTCCAGTCGCTGCGTGATACCGAGGCTTGGGTAAGAACGCCAGACTGCCAAGGGCGAGACCGACAAGATGCCTGTCTACGAGTACCGTTGCGAAGCTTGCCAGAAGCGTTCCACGCACTTCTTCCGTTCATTTGCCTTGGCGACAACTCCGGATTGTCCTCACTGCCATGCGAATGCCGGGCAGATGAAAAAGCTTGTGTCGAAATTTGCAGTCCTTCGTGGTGACGAGGCCCGTCTTGAGGCACTCAGCGATCCGTCGATGTTCTCCGATGTCGATGAGAACGACCCACGCAGTGTTGCGAAGTGGGCCCGGAAACTCGGTGAGCACCTCGGAGACGATCTGCCGGGTGACTACGGCGAAATGGTCGAGCAACTAGAGGCGGGAGGGAGTCTCGCCGACGGTGACGCTGGTGCGGATAGTCCGATGTTCGACGGGGGCTTTTCAGGCGGGGGCGGGGGCTTCGGCGACGACTAAACGCAGGTGGGCCCAGCGCCGCCCCATCGAACTAACCACTGCTTGAACCGATACGACGTTGACGAAGGGTTCATGCCCCTAGCACCCGGCTAGAGGCACACCCGTGAATTCGTGAGCGCAACGAACATATGAACCAGGCGGGGTGGGGAGCAAAGCGAGGGGTGGGGCTAGCCTACGAGCGTTCCCTCGACCATCTGTTTCAACGCGGGCTTGGGACGGAGGCCGACAAGGCGTCCAACTTCCTTCCCTCCCTTGAATGCGATGAGCGTGGGAATTCCCATGACGCCGTAACTGCTCATGGTGCGGGGATTGTCGTCAGCATTGAGTTTGGCGAAAGTCACGCGACCGTCATATTCCGTCGCAAGGTCATCCACCATCGGCGCGATTGCCCGGCAGGGGCCACACCACGGTGCCCAGAAGTCCACGATCACCGGTGCATCTGCACCGAGAACCGAAGTCGCGAAGTCGCCATCGTTCACGGTAATTGGCTTGGACATAAATCTCACTCTCTCGCCAGACCACGAACGCCATTCGACGATCCGGTGATCCGGTGGACGCACTTCGGTGCGTCTTTCCAACACTATCACTATGCCAGCGAACGCTTGGCTACTCGTCGCCCGACCGCACCACGGCAATTGCGCCCACCCAAGGCTACCGCGCCGGTGGTCAGGGACTAGCTGGCGGCAACCGCCAGATCTGACGGGATGGCCGTCACTGGTGCGAGCGCCACTTCTGCAATCGACTCACGGACGGCCGCAAGGATCTCGGAAACCACCGGCTTCGCACTTTCCGTCGTGACCGCACCATCGGGAAGAGCAACATACTTGGCTGACCGGCCATGACGTGCAAGCCACGATGCAACCACATGCATCTGGTCGAGTTCCGCGAGGTCAATATCCAAGGGTCGCGCTGTCGGATAGTGAGTGCGAAGGAACCGGACCAGAGTAGCCCGGCGTGCGGTTGCTTTGCGGCCCGAAGCGTCCGTCTCAACCTCAACCTGGCCCTGCAGGCGTGCGCCGGAAAATGCCAGAACCTGCACTGAGCGGCGTGCCGCTGCTCCAGCCCCGCCACGGACTACCACCACGAAGTTCGGAGTGTGCGCGGCCGACCGCAAGTGCCGTCGCTTGCCGTGCAAGGTTCGCAACGCTGAAGCCATCTGGTGGAGTTCGGACGCCCGTTCAAATCGCAAGTCAGTCGACGCACGGTCCCGTTCCGCGTCGAGGCGCGCGATCAACTGGGCCGCATCGCCTCGCAGCAATGCGGTCGCTTCCGCTAGTGAAGGGCCGTAGTGAAATGGGGCCAACTCCCGTACGCTCATGCACGGTGCCTGGCACCGGTGAACCTGCGCATGGAAGCACGACTGCCCGTCGCGCGCGGTCGGCAGTCGCCCTTCACACTGACGCAGGGCAAAAAGTCGATTGACAAAGTCGCGCGTTTGCTCGGCAGACGTACGGTCCCAGAACGGCCCGAAGTACGCTCGGCCGTCCGGATCGATGCCCTTGGTCATCTCCAGGTAGGGAACCCCATCGTTGCCCGGGTCCGTGAACCGCAAGAACGTGTAGTGCGGGTACGTTCGCAGCTGGACGTTGTACGGCGGTTGGAAGCGCTTGATCAGGGTGCTTTCCAGGATCAGGGCTTCGACTTCAGATCCGGTGACATACCATTCAACCGTCGAAGCCCGTTTCGCCATGATCCCGGCTTTCCGCTCACGACCCGGCGCGAAATAGTTCGCCAGACGCGTCCGCAACGCAACCGACTTGCCGGTGTAAAGAATCGAACCGTCACGATCACGCCAGACGTAGCACCCGGGTTCGGCTGGCGCATCGCGCACGCCATCGCGCGTCGCAACTGTCGACCCTATCGCATGCACCCGGACAGGCAAGTCGGCTAGCACTGCCGACCGATCAGGCACCATCCGCACCGGACGCTGGATTTCCACGTTCCGTCAAACGTCCTCGGAGGATTATCGGTCCCGGCCACAAGTTCCCGCCATGCACGCGCTGCTTCGCTTCCGCGACCCCGTTCGGTCCGTATGCTTCTAGAACACGCGGCGGATGGCCAGAAACCGGCGTGCTGTCAAATCCGATGCACCATTAGCGCCTAGAAACCGTCCGATGTTCCGACGCCTCTTTGACAGAAACAAATCCGACGGCCCTGCCATTCTCGGCACCGAACCGCGGGCAACAGTCGGTCTGCGTGTCACATACGTGCAGTGCGCAAATGTCCGCGACCTCCATCCGGGCGAAATCAAGCCAGTTCGGGTGCGGGGTGGACATGAGCTTGCGCTGGCCATCATCGACGGGCGTGTCCATGCCTTTGAGGCATATTGCCCGCACCAAGCCTGGCCGCTGAAATGGTCTGAGGCAGAAACCGGTGCGGACGGCACGCCCAACCTGATTTGCGGATTGCACGGATGGCGGTTCTGCCTAGACACGGGTGTGACGATTGATCCGCCATCCATGGATGATCTCGGCGTCTACCCGACGCGGGTCACCGATGGAGTGGTGTATGTCGGTCTTCCCGGCGTCATGTGAGTCATGCACAAGCATCCCGCGAGGGTCCACATCAACGGAGGTTCCCATGGCCGGTACGCATCCGCGAAGCCGAAGGCAGATCATGCGGGATTTGGCCATTCTTGTGGCACCAACGGTTGCAACTGCGTGCACTACCGGCAATCCAGATGCGCCCGCGCCCACACCGGGGGGAGCGGGCCCAGTCCCAAAGTCGTTGAACGGGTTCGAGTTCTGGCAACCATGGCCCATTGACCAACCCACCCACGGCGGTCCGATTGGGTGGAAACAGCTGAGTGAAGCGTTCAACGCCACCACCACCAACAAAGTGCAAGTTACGACGCCCGCCGGGGATTACATCGCGGCCGTCCAAGCGTCGATTTCAGCGGGAACACCGCCCGATGGATGGCAAGCCGACCAGCAATGGATGGTGGTCTACGCTTCAAAAGGTGCGTCTGCACCTCTCGATGACTTGATCAAGCGGGACAAGTGGGACAAGGCGTCGATATTTCCGTCAGCATACGAGACGATGACCTGGAACGGTCGCGTCTGGGGAATGATGCAGCATCCAGATATTGTGTTCATGTGGTATGCGACGGGCCTTCTGAAGGAAAACGGTGTTGATCCCGCCAAACTTCCGATGACTTGGCAGGACCTTGATGTCGCTGCGCAGAAGGCAACCAGGAAGCAGGGAGATGGTTTCGACTTCGTCGGGTTCACTCCGCATCTTGGCACTGACTGGCAGGTCATCCTCGCCCAATCAAACGGGGCGAAACTGGTCTCCGATGATGGCAAGGCTGTGCAGTTCGACGCACCAGAAGTGGTCGAGGCCATCGAGTGGATCAAGGGCCACGTGACCCGCCTTGGTGGCATGGGGACCATCGGAAACTGGCAGAAGCTTGTTCCAGGAGGCGATGGGCAGGCTCCAGGAACCCCAACTGCCGGCGCCGACATCTTCGCCCAGAAGCGAATGGCGGCGGTGGTTGGTGGAAACTGGACGGCGGACAACATCCGGCGTGCCAACCGGCGAATGTCGCAAACCCTGGAGTTCGCCGTCGGCCCCGTCCCGAGTGGTCCGCAGGGAGCGAAAGACGTCAAGTCAAACGTCTATTCGGGAGGCATCCTGGAAGTTGCGCGCCGGGGTGGCGCCAAGATTGACCAGGTTTGGGAGTTCATGAAGTTCACCGCCACCAAGGAAGGTGGCCTGAACGTGCAGCGAAACACCGCCGACGTATCGGCAAGCCGCGAAGCTGCACGCGACCCATCAATCCTGGGGAACCCGGATACGGGGCTGGGACGCAAGGAGTTCTACGCGCTTTTCGACACCGGGGTTGGTAGCCGAACCATCAAGCACCCGGCGACGATCGAACTGACAGCCGAGTTCGCCAGACCTATTTGGACATACCTCGGCGACCAGACAATGAACATACGCGACGCCCTCAAGGAGGCATCGCAGGCCGCCCAAGCGAAGGTGGATGCAATCCTGGCGTCCCTCCCCAAGGCATAGGCCTGCACACTCCGGCCTCTCAGTTTGCTGATCGTCCTGCTGATCGAACTATGGAAGCGGCACGATCCGGTACGCCCGTCCGGCCTCGACCTCGAAGGTAACGACGCAGCCGCCTTCCGTCGGGACCGTGCCGGGTGACCGACGGCCCCGGCCGACCGCGCGCACGTTCACCGGTCGGGGTGCGCGGACGCGGCATGTTCCGGAAATCGTCGGCCAGACCGTTGCGCCTGTGAGAAGGCCATCGGCCCAGACGATGTCGACCTCGTACCCTCCTCGCGCCCGCAGACCGTTCACACGGCCTTCGACCCAATCTGAGGCGGGCAAGGCCGGCAACAGGTGGACTTCGCCACGGTGGCTCTGGACCAGCATCTCGGCGATAGCTGATGCGCCGCCGAAGTTGCCGTCTATCTGGAAGTAGTGCGGCGGATGGAGATCAAACAGGTTCGGCGCGGTAGAACCGGTCAGCAACGCCACGAGGTGGTGATGCGCGCTCCCGCCCTCCTCAAGCCGTGCCCAGAAGTTCGCGACCCACGCACGGCTCCACCCGGTCTGGCCACTTCCGGCAGACAAACGCGCTTCAAGGCTTCGGCGCGCCGCCATCGCAAGTTCTGGTGTCTCCCGCGGCGTTATCTGTCCCGCAGGATGCAGCGCGAACAGGTGCGAGAGGTGCCGGTGTTCCGGCTCCGCCTCGGCGTAGGGTTCCAGCCACTCCTGAAGTCGACCGTCAGGGCCGATGCGGTCGGCGGGAAGTCGCCCACGCGCCGAAACCACCCGCTCACGGAACGCATCGTCGACCCGAAGGATCTCGGACGCCTGGATGCAACGGTCAAACAACTCCCGGATGATCTGAGAGTCCATCGCCGGGGACAGGCATAGCGATCCGGTTGTGCCGTCCGGAAGGATGTACCGGTTCTCCGGCGAGATCGAGGGCCCAGACACCAGCATCGTAGGATCGGTGGGGTGGGGTATCAGGTAATCAAGATAGAACTCGGCAGCCTCACGCAGCACCGGGTAGGCGCGTGTTTCCAGGAATTCCCGGTCACGCCCGAATGCCCAGTGGTCCCACATGTGTAGTGACAACCACGCCGAGCCTAGGGGCCACATTCCCCACTTCGCACCATCGACTGGCTCGGTGTGGCCCCAGACGTCCAAGTTGTGATGCGCGACAAAGCCCCGAGCTCCGTAATGGACCTGCGCGGTGCGCCTGCCTGACGGGCGAACTGCGTCCAACAGGTCGAACAGCGGTCGATGGCACTCACTGAGATTGCCGACCTCGGCAATCCAGTAGTTCATCTCGGTGTTGATGTTGATGGTCCACTTGCTGTCCCACGGAGGCGTGAGGCTGTCATTCCAGATCCCTTGCAGCGTTGCAGGCAAGCTTCCCGGGCGGCTGCTTGCAATCAGGAGGTAACGCGCGTACTGGAAATACAGGGCTAGGAGGCCAGGATCGCTGCCACCAGACCGCACGGCAGCGAGTCGGGCATCAGTAGGTTGCTCTCGCGGACTGCGGGCGTCTGTCGGCATGCCCCTCAGCTCGAGGGAGACGCGTCCGAACCACGACCGGTGTTCGGCGATGTGCGCCTCACGAAGGACATCCATTGCTTCCGACGCACCATCGAGTGAAGCCGAAACGCGTCCATCCGGGTCTTCGCCGGCTTGGTCAGTCGCAGCGGCGAGCCTCAAGGTCACCGATGACGCACCGCGGACAACAATTCGCGCCCCATCCGCAACGGCAGTGCCTCCATCCAGCTCAATCCTGACGGTCGACTGGAACGCCACACCATCCTCTACACCCGTCCGGCCATGCATCGTCACCGCATATCCGGCGTCATCGGCAACTGCGTGGACGTTTGCCCCTGCCTCGCGGGTCAGGGAAATGTCGCAGTCGAGAAGCGCCGGCCCTTCAGCCGACAGATGAACGACGACGACTTGATGGACTGCAGAGACGAAGTACTCGCGCCGGTACGTCGTTTCGCCCAGCCGATAGGTCACCGTTGTAATGGCAGTCTCGAGGTCAAGTTCGCGCCGGTACCGTGTCGGGCGCACAGCCGCCGGCAAGGTGCCCCGTGGAAAGTCGATGAACAAATCTCCGAGGGTCTGGTACGGCGGCATCCGAAGCGGCACGCTCATCATCGACGAGTTGGCCAACGCCTCGGCTTCGACCGGGCGGCCCTCCGCAAGGAGCCTCCGGGCAGCAGGCAAAGCGTCGCGTGCATCAGGGTTCGTGGCATCCCACGGCCCACCGGCCCAAACGCGCTCCTCGTTCAATTGAAGTCGTTCGCGTGCAACGCCACCGAACACCATCGCGCCAAGGCGGCCGTTCCCGATGGGCAACGCTTCCATCCACGTCGCCGCCGGTTTCCGGTACCAGAGGAGTGTCTCGTCAGGCATCTTGCCGCGTTTCCATCGTCAGCTATGGGCAGTATGCCCGGTTCAGGGGTTTCCGGGCTGTTCCCGGTGGCGGTTCAGTTCCGGTCAGCCAGCCCCTCGCTTCGCTCCCCACACCACCACCCCGCCTGATCTATTTCTTCGCTGCGCTCATCGCAAGGTCAGGCATGATCCGGCGCACAAGGGACGTCACGTGGACGGCGCCGGCCTGCATCCCCACAAGGACATTTTCGTGAGTGAGTATCTCCGGGGCATCTGGAAAGGCCAGGTTTGCGACCAGCGAAACCCCGAGTACCCGGGTACCCGCGTGCCGGGCGACAATCACTTCGGCGCAGGTGCTCATCCCCACGGCATCCGCCCCGACGACCCTCAGGAAGTGGAGTTCCGCACTCGTCTCGAACGATGGCCCACTGACCATCACGTACACGCCTTCATGCCACGGCAGGCCGGCCTCGGCTGAATGCTTGCGCGCCAAGGCACGCAATGAAGGGGTGTAGGCATCAACGATGGCAGGGAACCGTTCTCCAACGCTGTCGTCATTCGGACCGCGCAATGGGTGATGGCCCGCCATCCCTGGCAGGAAGATATGGTCACTGATGATCATCATGTCGCCGGCACGGTAAGCCGGATTGATTCCTCCCGATGCGTTGGTGACCACCAAGGTATGAATGCCCAATGCCTGCATGACCCGGACGCCGAAGGTGGTATCCGCCATGGAATGCCCCTCATAGAAGTGTGCCCGTCCTTGCATGACGACGCACGGAACCCCGGATATTGTCCCGAGCACCAGTCGGCCGGCATGGCTCTTGACGGTGGACCGAGGCATGTCCGGGATCTCTTCGTACGGGACCGACACGGCATCTTCGACCAGATCGGCGACACCGCCGAGACCGGAACCGAGGACCAACCCGACCACAGGCGCACGCGGGTCACGGCGACGAACAGCCTCAACGGCGCGCGCGACCGGCCGAAATTGGTTGCTGGGATCGGTCTCGTCCAAATCAGTTTTCCTACGCAGACTGGCGACACGAAAGAGGCACCCACACCGACGCCAGACGCGTCCCGGGGTGCCTCCGTGTTCCGTGTATCAATACGTGTTCGTCACAGCAGGTGAAGTCACTAGCGCACGATTGTCAGGTGCCCACCCGGTGCCCCCGGCAAGGTTGTCGCAGGCGGATTCTGACGATACATCTGCGTGGTCGAAATGCTGGCATGCCCGAGCCGCTGCTGGACCTCCCGAAGGAGCGCCCCACCACCAATGAGCTGCGCTGCAAACGAATGGCGCAACGTGTGTGGCGTGAGGGTGCCTGCAATTCCCGCGTCTTTGGCATACCCCTTCAACACCAGCCAGAAGCCCTGACGCGTAAGGCGGTCACCGCGGTGATTGAGGAACAGGGCACTAGAGCCTGGTTCTCGCGCCAGAAGCAAGCGCCCACGTTGCAGATAGGTCTGCAGGGGTGCCAGGACCCGTGCATCAATCGGCAGAGTTCGGGCACGGCCGCCACGCCCCATGCACTTGACCGTTCCCGAAGCGACGTCGATATCCCCGACGTCAAGGGACACGACTTCCGATACGCGCATGCCCGTTGACGCGAGCAACTCGAACATCGCCTGGTCGCGGAGGGCCTCAACGGTGTGCCTGCCGGTAGGCGCCAGGAGAAGGCGATGGATTTCCTCGGTGGTCAGTGTGCGGGGAGTGAAGGGACCAACCCGAGGGGTGCCGATGCGCGCGGCCGGATCCGAACGGAGCGTTCCTCGGCGCACCAGAAACGCGAAGAAGGTCCTTGTCGCCGCAAGCTTGCGTGCGAGGGAGGCCGGGGCATACGCCTGGTCCTTGAGCCACGCCACGAAATTGAGGACGGTAGCGGCGTCGGTATCCCAGTCCTTGATCCCCTGGCGGTCGAGGTACCCGCGGAACTGGCGGAGATCGTTGCCGTAGGCGACGAGGGTATTCACTGAAAGACGTTTCTCTGAACGGATGTCCGCCAGGAACTCGTCGATATCCGGTGACATTCCGACTGGCGACGATGGCGTCTTGGGGCGTGTCTCCTGCGATTCAACCGGAACCAGGCGACGCGCCTCTGGTGGCAACGTTGGCTTCGAGGCACGTCCGCGCGTCGAACGCGCCTGCGAAGCGGCCGCGGTGTCCACCCCCCCATGGTCGAGCGTTTGCGCCATGATCCTGTTCCTTCTCCCGTCCACCCGGATCTGCCGGCGCCCGAGATTTGAAGCTCGGATTGCCGCCGACCGCGTGACGTTGCCGGTCTCTCGCTACCCCGGATGCTGAAGTGCCCGACCTGTCGCGGCCGCGCATCTGGGATAGCCCGTGTCACCGGGTTGGAACGCAGAACACGGTTCCGTGTTCCGCGGGACCGCAAAGAGTGCGCCCGGCCCGTGCGATTCGATGGGGCAGCTGGGGACATCTTGGTCAAGGCGACGGGTACCCTTCACCTACCGTGATCGAGAATGCGGAGGAGTACCGCCTGACCCTGGAAGCGTTGGCGGACGTTGAAGTCCAATTGGGGGCTGTCGACGAGACGTTGTGCAACTTGCCGGAAGCGCTGAGGGATGTCATGCGCCGCGCCCTCGCCGACAATCGGGATGCACTCCTTCAGGAGATTGCAGCCTTTGAGGAACTCTCGGGAGTGTCTCGTGGTGACCCGCTGGCAGGCAGCCCGGGCCCATCCGTTGACCAATCCATTTGATTGGATGCCCGCGAGCATGGTGGGGCAGCTTGTACCCGTGTGCCACAACGGATAGCGACCACCGAGCATGGCTACAAGCACGTCTAATCCCGAACCATTTGGCCAAGTGAGACCGAGAGCGGTACGCCTAGGCGACTGATCGCCGAACGGCATCCATGGGAATTACGTCCGTAGCGCCTGTTCTCCATTACGTTGAACGACCCCCGGGCGAAACGCGCAGGCGGATTTCCTGGCGTGCTAGCCCTGTGGGTCGGACAGGACGGCGATCAGTATCGACGCCGCCTGCTCAAGATCGGCGATAGCGATGTGCTCTTCCACGCTATGGGGGCCCATCATCCCGAAACCGAGATTTGCGGTCTCGATCCCGGCACCCATGAAGATGTTCGCGTCGCTACCGCCACCCGTTGAAATGAGGGTCGGCGCAACGCCTGTCGCAGCCATGGCGCGTGAGACTCGCCTCACCACGGCGCTCTCCGGCGACAAGTTGATCGCGGAGTAGCTCCGCTCCACCCAGAATTCAACCTTTGCGCCAAGCTCTCGCGCCGCGGTCTCAAAACATTCACGCATGTGGGCAGTCTGGGACGCAAGCCGAGCCTCGTCGAGACTGCGCGCCTCACCGCGCATCGTGACATGCGCCGGAATGATGTTGGTCGCCATGCCGCCGCGGATCACCCCAATGTTTGCGGTGGTTTCCGGATCGATCCTTCCGAGATGCATGCCCGCAATCGCCTTCGACGCCACAACAATCGCGCTTACACCCTGTTCGGGCGCAACACCTGCATGCGACGCCTGTCCCGTGATCTCTATCGTCATGGTGTCCTGAGACGGGGCTCTCGCCACGATAGATCCAACCGGCCCCGCGCTATCCATCACGATTGCCGTCTTGGCCGCGAGCTGTGTGAGGTCAAGGTGCTTGGCACCGACCAGGCCGACCTCTTCCTGCACGCTGAATACGACCTCAACCGGGCAGCATGAGGCTCCCGGATCGTTCGTCTGGCGAAGTGCCGTAAGGATCGCGGCGACACCGGCCTTGTCGTCAGCACCGAGGATCGTGGTTCCGTCGCTGCGCACGACCCCATCAACGATGCGCGGCTGGATGCCGTGACCGGGCTCCACGGTGTCCATGTGCGCTGAAAGCAGCAACGGAGGCAACATGGATCCCGCCCCGTGACCGGCGCGACGTGCTAGCAGATTTCCCACATGGTCGGACCAGACCTGACAGCCTGCATCATGCAGGTATCCGCGCAAGCGTTCGGCAACGGCACCCTCGTCGCCGGATAGGCTGTCAATCCGCACCAAGGTCAGGAAAGTATCCAGAACGAATTGGGCAGCATCAGCCGGCAGATTGTCGCGTGTCGTACTCATTTAGATCAGTATAGGACCCGGTGCGTGGCGCGCGAACCTGCCCGTGCGTTCTGAATTGTGCTGCGTGGCACTCTGAGAGACGTGCCTCGGACGGCATGACGCGCGGTGGACGGCAACTTGGAAGTTTCTGGTGCGGATCGGGATCAACGCGCAAAAGCTGTTCGTCTCGCAGGACTACCGGAACGCCGGGATTAGCCGGTACATCGGGGGTGTCTGCGCGCACCTTCCAGGCATTCCCGGAGACGAGGAGTTCCTCCTCTATACAAACCCCCAGGTTCGTGAATGGCCGGGCGTCACTGGACCAAGGCTGCGGCTCTCGCCAACTCGCCTGCCGACCCTCTCGCCAATCATGCGGATCTTGTGGGAACAGGCAATGCTGCCCGCCTTGGCGATCCGCGACGGGATTGACGTACTGCATTGTCCGTTGAATGTCCTCCCATTAGCATCCCGCGTGCCGGTCGTTCTGACAATCCACGATCTGACTTTCATCCGCTACCCGGACCGTTTCCATCCTGCAAAACAGCGATACCTGTCAACATTCACTCGCTACGCCGCGCGCCATGCCCGGCGCATCGTCGCGGATTCAGCTGCAACCCGGGCCGATGTCATCGAGGCATTCGGCATCTCGCCGGAGGTTGTCGACGTGGTGTACCCCGGCGTTGACCCCGACTTTCGTCCGATTGATCCAGACGTCCAAAGCCAGTCCGACAACCTTGCGTCATTCCGGACCCGCCACAACCTCCCCGACCACTTCATTCTCTACCTCGGCACGCTCGAACCCCGCAAGAACGTCGATCGCCTCGTGCGGGCCTTCGCCAGGCTGGTCCGCCAGGGACTTCCGCACAGTCTCGTGCTTGCCGGAGGACGGGGCTGGGACTTCGAAGCGATTGACCGGGCGGTAATCGATGAAGGGGTTGAAGACCGGGTACGGTTCCCGGGTTATGTCAGCCGCGCCGAGCAACCGCTTTGGTACAGTGCCAGCGACGTATTTGTGTATCCATCTCAGTATGAAGGGTTCGGCCTCCCCGTTCTGGAGGCGCTAGCCTGTGGTACGCCTGTCGTGACTAGTGCAACCTCGTCGCTTCCAGAGGTTGTCGGCGCCGCTGGATTGACCGTCAATCCTGGTGATGAACGGGCTCTCGCTGATGCGATTGCCTCGGTGGTGACCGACCCCGTCCTCGCCTCGTCCCTCAGGAGGGCGGGGCCAGAACAGGCTTCCCACTTCACATGGGCGGCCGCAGCGGATGGGTGTGTTCACGCATACCGGGCCGCCGTGGGTAGCAACTGGGGGGGCGCCGCGCCGGAAACCCGCTCCACATTCTGGAAACCTGCCACCACTTCCGCGCGTTCCGTCCCCGGACAGGTGCGAACTCCATGAGGCTGCGAAGTCGGACGGGAAGAAGGGACACCCCACGCGACCAACGTGTCGGTGCGGGAGCAAACTCCGTTTCGGCACCCGTAGTGATCGACCCGGCCTCGCCCCCTCCTCAATGGGCCTCATCGAATGAGGCGTGGCGCACCCCCGCCGAGGCCGCACGTGTTCCTACCAATGGGTCGCGCCTTCGGACCAAGTTGGCACTCCTTGGGGCGGACTTTGCGATCCTGAACATCGCCTTTCTCGTCGCGTATTGGCTTCGCTATGACCTGCGCCTATGGCCGGAAACTGCGGAGTTCTTTGACGCCCCGCTCAGTTCCTACTTCACCGCGCAAACCGTGTTCGTTGGGCTCTCCCTCGTCATGGTGCTTCGACTGGGCCTCTATCGCCTGAAGCGGACCACTCAATGGCTCGACGAAGTTGGCATGATTGCGAACGCCGTCACGATTGCCATCTCCGTCCTGGTAATCATTTTCTTCCTTCTCCGCCCAGGCGTCACATCCAGGGCAATGCTCGCCTACGTCTGGGTCGGGTCGATCGGGTTGCTTTCGACGTTCCGCCTAGTTTTACGGTGGATCATTTCCCGCAGGCGTCGCGCCGGCATCGGCGTAAGCCGCATCCTGGTCATCGGCGCGGGACACCTCGGCAAGATGGTGATGCAGCAAATCGCCGGCCGGCCTGGTTTGGGATACGACCTTGCTGGCTTCTGTGACGACGTCGCGTGCGCTCAGGGGACGAACTTCGGGCGATTTGAGTGCCTCGGTCCGGTGCGTGACCTGCCAGGGGTGATCGCGACCCATCGCATTGATGAAGTGGTGATTGCGCTCCCTTCGGCGGAACACGCAACCATCCTGTCAATCGTCGGCCTTTGCGAGCGCATGGGCGTCGAGTTCCGGTTGGTCCCCGAGACATACGACCTCACCTTGGGAAGCCTTGAAGTCGACCACATCGCCGGAATACCGCTGATTGGCCGACGCGAAACGACCATTCGCGGGATCAACCTTGTAATCAAGCGGGTTATCGACATCCTTGTATCCAGCGTCGCGCTTCTCGTGTCGGCACCTGTCATCGCACTGCTCGCGATCGCGGTCAAGATCGATTCAACCGGCCCGGTCTTCATCCCTCAGGTACGGGTCGGCATGCGCGGTCGGACGTTTCGCTGCTTCAAGGTCAGGTCCATGCATCAGGACGCCGACCGTCGCCTTGCCGACCTGATGAAGGACAACGAGGCGGGTGGAGTCATCTTCAAGATGCGGGACGACCCTCGGCGAACCCGGGTGGGGCGTGTCCTCCGCAAGCTGTCGCTTGATGAGTTGCCACAGTTCTGGTCAATCCTGACCGGAGAGATGAGCCTTGTTGGTCCCCGACCACCGTTTCCGCACGAAGTTGCACAATATGAGGATTGGCACAAGCGTCGTCTCTCCGTCACGCCAGGCCTGACGGGCCTCTGGCAAGTGAGTGGTCGCAGTGACCTCCCATTCGACGAAATGGTCATGCTTGACTTGTATTACATCGAGAATTGGTCGCTCAGCCTAGACGTGAAAATCATCCTGCGAACGATCCCGACAGTAATTTCCGGACGCGGGGCGTACTAGCCCGCAGTCACGCCGATGCCAATACGCGCATCCGTCTTCCGCCAACCGCGTTCCTCATTCGGATGAAAAACGCCGACACCATGCGATTTGCGATCGTCCATGACTACCTGAACCAGATGGGCGGCGCTGAACGCGTCCTCATGGTCTTGCACGACCTTTTTCCGGACGCGCCGATCTTCACATCCATCTACGAACCGTCGTTTGTTGATCCCGCGTTCCGCACGATGGATATCCGAACCAGTTTCATGCAGCATCTGCCACTGGTGCACCGGCACCACCAGCCATTCCTGCCGGTCTTCCCATTTGCTTTCGAAAGCCTCGACTTGTCCCGGTACGACGTAGTCCTTTCAATGAGCAGCGCCTGGTCGAAGGCGGTCGTGACACGCCCTGACGCAATCCATCTGAACTACTGCCTCACACCGATGCGGTTTGCGTGGGCTTTCGATGACTACGTTCGCGACGAACCGGTATCGCGCTGGCAGCGGGCAGTCCTCGCACCGATCCTCTCGTGGCTGCGTCATTGGGACGTCAAGACGTCAAACCGGGTCGACGAATTCTCAGCGATCTCAACGGTCGTCCAGCAACGGATCAATAGGTACTACAGTCGAAAATCATCGATCATCTATCCACCAGTCGACACGACACCCTTTGCACCACTTCGCGCCACCTCCCGCGATGGCGGCTACTTTGTCGTTGCGTCGCGACTGATCCCCTACAAGCGGATCGATCTAGCCATTGCCGCATGTAACCAACTGCGGGCGCCATTGAAGATCCTGGGCGAAGGACGTGACCGTGCACGCCTTGAGGCTCTCGCTGGACCCACGATTGAGTTCCTCGGATGGGTAAATGAGGCCGAGAAACGGTCCGTGATCGCCGACGCCACCGCATTTATCTTCCCGGCTGAAGAAGATTTCGGAATCGCGCCGGTGGAGGCCATGGCCGCCGGACGGCCAGTCGTGGCTTTCGGTTCGGGCGGTGCGCTTGACACCGTCGTTCCGGGGAAGACCGGCGCATTCTTCCACGAGGCGACTCCTGAGGCACTCGCTTCGGTTCTATCCGAAGTCCGGAGGCAGTCGTGGGACCGTGATGCGATTGCCTCTCACGCTGCCCGGTTCGACACGGAGACGTTCAAGGCGCAGATGCGTGCGTGGGTTGCGCGCGCATTCAGCCGCGTCCATGACGGTGCCCCGGCGAGACCCGGGGACGGTCCGAACCCACCGAACGCAGACAGGATCACCCATGGAGTTTCGTGAGTACGGCCAGATCGTCTGGCGCCGACGGCGACTGATCACGCCCCTTGTCGTCGTCACGTTCATCGCCAGCCTGATCTTCAATCTTGTGATCCCGCCGATCTACCGCACAGAGATTACGGTCTACATCCAGGCGATCATCCCGGCCCAAGTCCCCGGAGCAACGAGTTACTACCCGCAAGACTATTGGCAGACGCTGTACTCCGAGTACTTGACCGACGACCTTGGCGTCATCATCAAGACCCAGGACTTCGCCGACAAACTTGCACGGCGAATCGAGTCGCGGTACGCCGAGAGGCTTGAAACCAAGGACATCATCGAGGCTTTCCAGACCCGCAAACTGCATCGAGCCCTCATCATCACAATCACCACCGGCAAGGAAGCTCTCACCAGGCACCTGGCCGAGGCTGCCGATGACGTACTCCGTACCGAAGGGGCGGCGTATTTCACGCGCGATGGTCGGCAACCGGTCAACGTCAACGTGATCGACCCACCACGCGACCCGAAAGCACCCAGCATCATCAGACGGTTCCTCGATGTCATCATTCAAGCGGCCGTCGCCTTTGTCGCCGGAGTTGGGCTTGCTTTTGTCTTACATTACCTTGACAATCGAATCCAGGACGCAGATGACGCAACCCGGACCCTCGGTTCACCCGTCCTCGGCGTGATCCCGAGTGACCTCCCGGAGCCTCCAATCCTTGCGCCAACGCATCCCGTCATGACCATCCTTGCTCCGGTTGTCGGGTGGATGAGACCCGACCCGGCGATACCGGTGAGGAAGGCAGCCACCTTGCCGACGCCTCCGGATGGAAAGTCAACCAAGACCCGAACCGGCACGGGGGCGACTCGTGTAACCGCCCGGGCACGCGGCGCATCCTGACAGCACACCTCATCGGACCGATGACAGGTCGCACGCACGCCACAGTTTCACGCAGGAGGTGACCTCGGTGGAGTTCAGCGCTTATGCGCGGATCGTGTTGCAGCGTTGGCGCCTGATCATTGCCTTGACCCTCCTCGCCACCGTCACCGCGTATGTCACCAACGCGCAAGGCCCGGTCGCATACCGGGCAACCGCGAGCCTTTCAGTGACCCCTAGCATTGTCGAGTACTGGACCGGGCAGGCAGTGGAACGCCTCCTGAACAATTACGCACTTCAAATCCGTTCACGACCCTTCGCGTCCATCGTCGCAAAGGCAGCTGGCTTGCCGGAGGATGCGTTGACTGGTCGGATCCGCGCTGTAGCGGCTCCCGCCGAATTCCGACTTTCCCTCGAGGTTGACGACGCGGACCCTGAACTGGCCTCGACAATCGTCAATCTGGCAGCGAACGCCTTTGTGGCGAAGATCCGCGCTGAGATATCTGGCAGGGAACGCCAGGACATTCGGCTTGAGGTCCTTGAACCGGCACTACGGCCAGACGGTCCGGTTAGTCCAAGGCCGGGCCGGGCCGGCCTTGGAGGAGCGATTGCGGGGGCGTTGCTTGGCGCGGGACTTGCGGTGGTACTGACGTTCTGGGACGGTCGGATTTACACAGCCGGCGACGCGGAGCGGGCTTGGAACGTGCCGGTCCTTGGTGCCATTCCATCGGGACCACCGATGAACGGACGCGCGAGCTCTGTTGCCCGGAAGGATGGCCGCGCGTTCTCCCGTGCGGCACCCATACGCCCTGCGGGCACCCCTCCACTAGCCGGAACCCGCGGATCACGATAGTCGACCCGCCCACAACTCCGACCGTTCAGTCGGCAGGGGCGATACCACGAAGGGGCATTCAATGACATCCAGCAGTGGCGCCCCCGTTCCCTCAGGACCCGAATCTGCCGTCAAGGGAACTCCCGACGTCATCGTCTACACCGACCCTCGATCGCCCGCGGCGGAGGCGTACCGAACGCTGCGGACAAACGTCCGAGCCCTGATCCGTCCCGCGGGCGGCGCTCCGCTCCGTCAGATCCTCATGACGAGTGCCGGTGCAGACGAAGGGAAGTCGGAAGCCATCGCCTGCCTCGGGATCGCATTCGCCCAGGCAGGCATGCGCGTGGTCATCGTCGATGCAGACTTGCGTCGCCCGGCACAGCACCTCCGGTTCAACTTGCCAAATAGCGACGGGCTTTCAAACCTCTTTGGCGGCGCGACACCCCGCACCCCGACCCTGCAGCCAACGGCAGTCCCAAACCTGCATGTCCTGACAAGCGGGACGGAACCGGAAAGCCCTGCTGACATCCTGGCCTCCTCTGACCTTGATCACATCATGGATCACGCGGGTCGCGACGCGGACCTCGTGCTCATCGACTGTCCGCCAATTTGCGCCGTCGCCGATGCATCGGTCCTATCAACGCGCGTCGACGGAGTCATCGTGGTGGTTGGGGCGGGTGTGGTAAAGCGGGACCTCGCCAGGCACGCACGTGCGCAGCTGGACGCCGTGCGCGCAAATGTGATCGGCCTGGTGGTGACGAATGCGCCGTATAACGAGCGTACATTTGCGAGCTACTACGAGGAATCCCCCGGGAGATCTGCCTCGTAGCGCGGTACGGCGAGCGCCCATTGGTCGCAAAGACCACAATCGTTACACCCCTTTCGCGTGTAGTGATGCCGGACGTCCTCCTGCGTCTGACCAAGCCTCCGCACGATTGTCTTGGGAGCCACCTAGATCCTCGACTCAACGGTCTACATTCCGTCATTCAAATCCGGACGCCGAGAGCGGACATCGTGATCTGCAGACGGCACGGCCAACGTGTGGGATTGGATCGAGGGCGGGTCAGATGCGCTATCTTTTTCTCTCGAAATGGGACGCCGTCACCTCAGCCTGACAACGACTCTGGGCATCGCTACGGTCATCGCGGCAACATTGCTGCTACGAGGATCCGACGACGCGGTTGCCACCCACGAGCGGCCGAAGTCGCGAATGGACACAACTGTCCTGGACTACAACCAGCCGGTCCTGCCGGAGGGGACGCCAAGGACACGCAGTGCCGAGGAAGGGAGCGCCGACCTCGGGCTGAAACCGACGGTGCCGACCTACGATGGAAGTGGTCGCATCTGGGCACGGACATACCTGCCCGATACGCGGATATTTCCGGAACCACACCCGGCAATCATGATCCTGCATGGTGGTGGCGGGATGAACGGTGGGTACCTCGAATTCGCGCGGTGGTGGCGCGACCAGGGCTACGTGTCCATAGTGGTCGACAGTTTCGGCAGCCGTGGCATCGCCGAAAACTGGCTCACCTACAACCAGTTTGGCGCGAACATGAGGTCGGCCGACGCGGTAGCAACTGCCCGGTACTTGCGCGGACTGCCCGGCATCGATGCCAAGCGAATCTACATGAGTGGTGGGAGCCAAGGGGGATGGACCGTCCTGAGAACCCTCACCGCGGGAACCCCATGGAATGACGAAGCCATCTCACTCATCGCCGCGGGAGTTGCCTGGTATCCGGTGTGTGACCGGGCAGAACCAGGATCGGTGCCACTCGGCCCGTTCACCCGCCCGGTCCTCTTCCTGCAGGGGACGGGGGACACTGCGACGCCACCGGAGAAGTGTGCGGACATCGCCTCTGGACCCAATGTACGGAACATTGTCTTCCCTGATGCGACCCATGCCTTCGACTTCAGAGCTCCTCCACGGACGCACGCATTCTGGGGGTACCCCGAACGGTACGACGCACTCGCGACCGCGCGCGCCCGGGCCGAAGCTCTGGCATGGACCGAGACAAACCGGTCTCCGTGAGACATGACCGTGAACCGCACGATGAGAGGCCTTCCGACAAGCCGTTGGCCTCTCACGGGAACCTTTCGGTGGAACCCGGCTCGTGGTCTGACTGATCTTGCGCATTCCGTTGATATCGGCGGATGTCCGAAATTATCCATGCGCAAGTACCAAGCGATATCAGGCTGTCCTCAACGGGTCGGCTTTCAATACCGAACCACCGAACAAGAACCCATGATGGGGCGCCTCCCATCACGGCGCCAACAATCATCATCGCGGCAATCTCCGCAATGAACGCCAGAGAATCACGAAAACGCATCATCAGATTCGACCTAGTATTCACGTGCGTGATGGAGCGCCCCACTCCAAGAGATTGGGTTTCAACACGCATTCACTTGTATTGTGACATGTTATTCCATCGAGGAGAAGCGAGTGGACTACCAAAAACGAGACGAAGGACGACGCCCCGTGCCTCGCAAGGTACGCCGATCGGACGTGCAAGGTCTTGTCTTCTTGCTCGCACTGATCATCAACGGATGCGGCCTGCCTACGTTGGGTAACCGTCCGTCGTCTGCGATTGGATCCGGGCGGTATCGGGCGGATGTCTGGGCGGACAACTGGTTTGCCCTCTACTCGGGAACGAGCCTCGTTGGCGAAGACCCGGTCCCAATCACGACCGAACGTTCCTTCAATGCCGAGACGTTCTTCTTTGACGCCGAGTTACCCCTGACACTCAATCTCGTCGCAAAGGACTTCAAGGAGAATGACACCGGTCTCGAATACATCGGAAAGCCGAACCAGCAGGTTGGGGACGGCGGTGTCATCCTCCAGGTGACAGATACACAGACAGGCAAAGTCGTGGCCGTCACCGATGGCAAGACCCGGTGCCTAGTAATCCACCGTGCGCCACTTCGCCCGGCTTGCGCGTCTCTCAAGAACCCATCGCTAGATGATTGCGGAGCGAACGTCGGGGAGGAACCACAGGGATGGAAACTGCCGAGTTTCAACGTGACTTCGTGGCCTGAGGCGACGGTCTACACCGAGGCGGACGTCGGAGTAAAAGGCGGGTATCTGGCCATCAAGTGGGATCGGACGGCAAAACTTGTTTGGTCGGGTGACCTGAAGCAAGACAACACCATTTTGTGCCGGGTTCCAATGGTGGCGTCCATTCCCTAGGCGGTGCCCCGAAGAGTCCGGGACTGGGGGTTTGCCCGGGTGGTTGTGTCACCCATGGATGCCATCATTACTGTAAGGGAGACCAACTACCATGAGACTACAGGACAAGGTTGCTGTTATCACAGGCGCAGCTTCGGGAATGGGACTGTCGATGGCGCGGATGTTCTCGGCGGAGGGGGCGATGATTGTCGCCGGCGACTGGAACAAGACGCGCCTGGATGCGGTTGTGACCGAGATAACGACCGCCGGACGGACCATCACCGCACTTCACGGAAACATCGGGGTCCGGGAAGATGCGGAGGCGCTGATTGACCACGCGCTCGCCACGCATGGACGCATTGACGTCCTCGTGAACAACGCGGGCGTCATGGACTTCATGCAGGGCACCGCGGAAATTTCCGACGACATTTGGCGCAAGGTGATGTCCATCAACCTTGACGGTCCGATGTACACCAGTCGACGCGCGCTTCCATCCATGATCGAACACGGTGGCGGGGCAATTGTCAACATTGCCTCGACGGCATCACTCGGCGGTGGGGCAGCTGGCACCGCGTACACGAGTTCCAAGCACGGTCTGATCGGTCTCACCAAGAGCACTGCGTGGATGTATGCGCTGAAGGGAATACGTTGCAACGCAATCTGTCCCGGGGGGACCGCAACAAACATTGCCGAGTCAATGACGCCGGAACGAATGGATGCTGTCGGCGCAGCGCGCGCTGGCGCGTATGCCGGTCTGATCCCCGCCTACCTCCAGCCGGAGGACATCGCGAGTCTCGCCCTATTCCTTGCATCGGATGACGCCAGGCATGTCAATGGCGCGGTCATTGCAGCTGACGGTGGGTGGTCTGCAGCGTAGAACCGCCTCGCTGTCGGGGAACCGGGTCGTCGTCTTTGGGGACAACGGCCCGGCAGTACCGATCGTGACCACACCAGAGATCTCCATTCCCACCGCACAGCGACGTGCGGCGCTTGAAAGCAATGCATACGAAGATTCGCATTGTGGTTCACGTAGTGGTACTGTGAGATCCATGAATACTACTGACGCAAGCGCGATCAAGACTGCCCAACTGGTTGCCATGCGAGCCTGGAATGCGGATCGCGTCGCGCGCCTGAAAGGGGTTGCCTCCCACGAGGCAGATCTGAGCACTGCATTTGAAGCAGCGCGCGTGGCCGAACTTGCGGCGATTGCAAATCGAGCCAAGTAAGCGTCGCGGGTTCCATAAGTGGGGTGGGCCCGTCCCATCGAGCGTCGCCAACCGGCAACAAATTGCACGAGGCCGATTCTGGACCAGGCTCCTGACGCATAGCCTTATGCCCGCGTGGACTGCAAATACCTCGATAGTCGCCTCAGTTGCCCTCGCCATCCCGCCACAGCGCGATCCGTCCAGTCCTCATCATGCATCGTCTCCAAATTGACGCGGATCCTAGCGCCTGGGACCGCACCGGACGTACTGCCGAATTCCACCGTAGTCGTGACATCGTATGGCTCTACGTGAGGGATGAACGATGCTGACTGCACGAGTGTCAAACGGTGACCGTGCAAGAACTCCCCAATCCGGACGTCGACCGAGGTCGCCTGGGGCAAACCCGCGCGTTCCATGAACCGGACCTGATCGGGTGCGATGGCCGTCATGACGTACCGGAGACCGCCACCCCCACGGAAATCGCTTGAACTGACGGTGACCTCGAAACCGGACGGTCCCCACCACGCTGAGAAACCCTCAGCCGTCGTCCAGGCATCCCAAACCGCACCGACGGCCACCCCTCGATACCGACGTGACAGTGAAATAGTTTCGCTAGGGATCGTGTGTTCGGCTTGTCTCACGGCTTCTCCAGTCACTCAGGCGAGTTGGATCAAGATCAATCGTCACTGACGGTGCCCTCCAGAACGACCAGAGGAGTGCCGTGGTTTACGACAGACGTTCGTCGGTTCTCGGAGGCCCCGCGGCCGGTTGCGGATATCATCCCACCTGTTATGGACAAGAATGCGCACCACCAAATGCTGATCTCACGCCTCACTGCCCGAGCCTCCTCGGTCCTGGCGGCTGAAGCGACCTTCAAGCTTGACGAGAAGCGCTTCAAGGAAGCGTTGGTGAAGTCGATGAACGAATACATCATCGCGCGGGAGGCGCTTGATGCGTTCGAGGCCAAGCACCCGGAACTTCTCGACGCGGCCTAATTCCGCCAAGTCTGGGGCCCTCGTATTTGGACGACCGTACGCGCACTTCAGGGCGGTTACGGCCCTTGTGATCCCACGGACGATCCAGGCCGGGTCCTTCTAGCCGGGCAAGACTTCCGGATATCCTTCGGGCCGCGACCGTCCGCGTCGCCATTCAATCCGGGAGTTTGGCGCAACATGAAGATTTCACGCATCACACCGTGGCTCGTCCGAACTACCGCGTCCTTCTGGGGCGAGTACTTCTTTGTGCAGGTTGAGACCGATGAAGGGGTGACTGGATGGGGAGAGATCACGACCACGACCCCCACGGCGAACCGGGCGGTTGCGGGAATGATCCGCCAACTCAACTCACTTGTTGTCGGTGAGGACCCGGCCCTGATCGAGAGGATCTGGAACAAGATCTTCCGGTCATTCACCTATCTCGGCACGCGCGGCGCCACGTGTCATGTCGTTAGCGGGATCGACATCGCCCTGTGGGACATCCGGGGGCAGGTCCTCGGACTACCGATACACGCCCTCCTGGGTGGCAAGGTTCGCGACGATATCCTCCTCTACACGCACCCACTCGGGTCGGCGCTACGACAGGATGACACTCTTGTCGAGGAAATTCGCGCAATCGTCGATTCCGGCCACACGGCCCTGAAGATTGATCCTTTCCCGCACGCACCCGGCGAATCACCAGCGAACGACGATTACCTGGACGGTGGCATGACCCGCGCCGGAGAACGCCACGCCGTCCGCCTGACCCAGCGCATCCGGGAGGTGGCAGGACCCGACGTTGAGGTCCTGATCGATGCCCACGGACGGTTCAATGTGCCGACGGCAATCCGTCTCTGCCGGGCGCTCGAGGACGCGGCCCAGATTGACTGGTTCGAGGAGCCGGTACCTGTCGAAAGTTACTCCGCGCTCGCACAGGTCCGGGAGAAAGTAAACGCCCCGATCTGTGTGGGTGAACGCCTCCACACCCGCTGGGACTTCACCACGATCTTTGAACAGCAACTGGCGGACTACGTGATGCCTGACGTGACATGGTGCGGGGGCATCTCGGAACTCAAGAAAATCGCAACAATGGCTGAGACCTACTACATTCCTGTGTCCCCGCACGATGCAAGCGGACCCATCAATGTCCTTGCCGGGGCCCACGTCATGATGACCGTCCCGAACTTCTACCGACTAGAGACGTCTCGCTACACCCTTCGCAAGTACGACGACTTCATCGATTCGCCGCTCGACAATTCCGGTGGGCGCCTCCACCTTACGGACCGGCCAGGGTTGGGAGTAACGATGAACATGGAATACCTGCGTGGAAACATCCTTGACGGATTTGGCAACGCATCCGACTGACGTGACCACCGCAGCGAGCAGACTAGGGAGCGATCAGCTAGATGTAATCACTGGTAACATGCTCCCGTTGCGCCCAATGGCGTGCCGGGAGTTGCGGTCGAGATGAGTGACAGGGTGGTCGTTCTTGGGTACGGAGCTGTTGGAAAAGGCGTCGTGGCGGAACTGGTCCGGCGGGGTACCGAGGTCGTAGTTGGCCAACGTACTGAGCCAACCGACCTTCCCTCAGGTGCACGGTTCGTGCGCACGGACGTCCTGGACAAAGACTCTGTCACCAGCGCGTGTCGAGGGGCAACCCAAGTCGTTGCTGCCTTTGGGTTCGAGTACGTTGGGCAAATCTGGCAGCGAAAGTGGCCCGTCGCAATGGAGTGCGTCCTGGCGGGGTGCGAAGCGTCTGGCGCAAGGTTGCTCTTCTTCGATAATTTGTACATGTATGGACCTCACGCCGGCCCACTGCATGAGGATCTTCCTCTCGCTGCAACTGGCACGAAGCCCTCGGTGCGCGCAGCCATAACGCGCCAGTGGCGAGCTGCCCACGAAAGTGGCCGGGTCCGGGTCGCCGCCCTCCGGGCCTCAGACTTCTACGGTCCTGGGGTACAGGCATCACATATCGGCAATGACGTCATGCGAGCCATCGCTGCGGGCAAAGCTGCTTCATTCGTTGCGCCTCTCGATGTGCCGCATGACTTCGCGTACGTCCCAGACATCCACCGGGCCGTCATTTCCTTGCTTGACGCTCCCGATGATGCGTTCGGTCAGCCGTGGCACGTGCCGTGTGCGCCAACGGAATCCGTCCGCGCGATCGTGTTGCGTGCGTCACTTGCGTTCGGGAGACCTCTGAAGACGAATGTCGTGCCTCTTTGGTCGCTTCCGATGTTGGGTGTCTTCGTACCATTCCTGAAGGAAATGGCGGAGATGCGGTTTCAATGGGATCGACCGTACCGAGTCGATGCATCACGCTTCTCCAAGCGGTTCTGGGGTGACGCAACACCTTTCGATGACGGGGTACGCGCCACCGTAGAAGCCCACCTGGCCTCAACAGCAGGATGACGCATTCCTGCCACGTCCGTACCCGTTTCGAAGAGAACGTCGACGGGCGGGGATTGCTATAAAGACATCTGAAAGCGGGTGGTGAGTGTCGGCGCGTGGGCATTCAGGTTCGTCGATGCACCGAGCCGACTGCGTATGCGCGGGCCCATGGGATCTGTGAATGATGTTGAACCGGATGCCAAAATGGGCGATCTACCTCGGTGCGGGTGTCGCAATCCTCACGATTGGCCCAACCGTCTTCAACCTTGCACTGCGCGTGAGCCTTGGCCTCATAACCATGTCCATCGTACTGGTCACGGGCCTGGCGTTTCTCGGCGTCGTCGGGTTCTTCGCCTATCTCGTCTGGCGCTTCATCGTTGACAAGATGAACGGCTGGTAACCGCGACTTCTCCGAACAACATGCGTCACTGAGCCCTACGGGTTGCACGATCAATGCGGGCCATGATCGCCAATTTCTCATCGCGCGACGCTCGTGACCACCGCGCAATCTCAAGAATTGTGCGATTGCAACCAACACATGTGTCGTGTTCGAGCACACACACGTTCCGGCAAGGGCTTGGTACGTAGTGATCAGTCGGCCTGCACCGAACGCACCAGCGATGGTCCGAACCGGTCAACATGCCACATCCTCGGCAAGTTGTCATTGCTGATCCTGAAATAATCTGCGGAGACCCGGTGATCGAGGTTCCAAGTCGCCGTCACCGCGTTTCACGGCCAGAAAATCACCGTCAACCCTATGGCGAGTGTCAGGATGAAAGTACCGAGCATCAGGAGATTCATTCGCAACCATGGTGAACCGCTCACTCCAGACGACCGCCCACAACGTAATCTGGACGCATCATGCTTGATCTGCTCCAAACTTTAACCATGGGTGACGGGATGAAGATTGACCTCGGACGGCGTGCAGGCCGGATACGCTCCCAATGTACGGAAAGGCAACAGCATTGATTTGGCGCCTGCTTCGAAGACTCGTGTTCATGTGGGTTGGCGCGCTTGTATTCCGAATGATCTCCTCGGCATTTCGGGCCGGTCGCCGGTAAGCGCAGCCGGGCTCCGTCCAATTCGGAACACCCGTCTAGGCCTTGGGTCTGGCCCACTCCGGCGTATCGGCGCGAAGGGGCACATCGCGTCCCTCTTCGACGTCTATGAGGTCAGGCCAGGTGAAGATATCGGTGCGACCACGCCCACGCTTCTCACGCGCTTCAAGAAACCACCCGACTTCCTCGGTTCCCTCGGTCGGAGAGTCGCCCAGAAGAATGTCGTTGTATGCAGAAATCGCTTCGTCCGACTTGCTGGCAACTCGGTCTGACACGAATCGAGCAACCCCAGAATCGTCAGCGCTACTCGTCACGGCATTCAGGTATTCGGTTGCGTCCGCACCGATGAACGCGAACAGCTGCCGGTCCATTGAGCAGTTGTAATCAACTTTGCCAACCACGCCTGATGCAACCACTCTCGCCTTGTCGGCGGTCCGCGCCGCCATTGCGAGACCGGAAATCATGTCGCGAGGACTCCTGAGCGGAGTTACTGTGTCCATTGATGGTCCCATCCTTCCTGATCCTGTTTTTGCAATCGGACCATTGCACACGTAAAGAACGACAGTGGCAATGCCGGAAAACGAGTGTCGCGGCTTCAAAACGAAGACGCCGGTTCCAAGGTCTTGGAACCGGCGTCGTGGTCTGAAGCACCAAGCGTCCTATCGTCGGTCAGTGCGCGGGCTTTGCCCAGTCTGGAGTGTCAGAACGATGAGGAACCTCACGCCCCTCCTCAACGTCGATGAGGTCAGGCCACGTGAAGATGTCAGTTCGACCATGCCCAACTCTTTCGCGGCCGGAAAGGAAATAGGCAACCCCGTCAGTACCAGCCTTGGGCGCGTGGCCCAGAAGGTGATGGTTGTAGTCGTCGATTTCCTTGTGCGACTTGGAAGCGAGCTTCGCTTCGATCAGCTTGGCAACACCAGAATCGTCGCTGGAGCTCAATACTGCGGCAAGGTACTCACCGCTGTCGGTCCCGAGGAAAGCGAACAGCATGCGATCCATCGGACAGTCGTAGTTGTATTCGCCCAACGTACCGGCTGCGGAAGCACGTCCCTTGTCAGCTGCGCGGGCAGCCATTGTGACACCAGCGATGGTCGCCTTGGGGCTGCGGGGAAAGGACTTTGTCAGATCCATGGTTCATCCACCTTCCAGATGCGGGTTGGTCCAGGCACTCTCAGGACCACCGCAATACTACCGAACTAATAGTATCAGAGACCGTGGGTTCGTTCGGTGACGGTACCAACGTCACCGAGTTGCTGCGCGGTTGAAGGACACGAGGCAACGCCACACGTTGTTCTTAATGGATGCATTCAAAAACGTGGGCGCAAGCGCCTGGCTCGGTTGATGAAGCGTATCGCCACCGAGATCGCCCCGGTCCGATCAAGGAGCCCAGAAGTGTCGGAAGTGCCTCGCCAAGAAGACGAACCAAGCGACGAACGCGGAATCCGCTCTGACCTGGATACCGAATTGGGTGGCGAACCGCACGCAGCGGACCTCGAGCTCAGAGCGAGTGGGGCAATTCACGACGCGGCCCATGCACAAGACCCAATAGTTCCAACCGCGACCCAATTCGGGGAAGGCGAAAACGCCATATTGGACGCCCCGTCACCGGACGGATCCGTTTCAACTCGGAAATCAACGGACGGAGCCGCAAGCGCGAAAACACGGACATCGCTGGTTAGCGCTTCAGACGCTTGGCATCGTGTTCGGCAAGTGCGTCCGCCAGTTCTGGCCCTTGGATACGCACCGTCATCACACCGGATCCACGATGTGCTCGCCGCCCTCGGCGCGCGCCCGGTTACGTCCGTCTCGCCGCACGACGCATTGGAACTCGCCGCGAATTCGAAGTCCATCCTCATCGATACGACTGCATCGGTCAGCGAACGCTGGGAACCGATCCACGCCATTTGCAGGCAAGCAAGACGGGAGGGCGTCCCGGTGGTCTTCGCTCCCACCGGCGTCGACCGGTCCCCTTGGCGCCTCAATGAAGCGCGTCGGCTGGTCGCGGCCATGCGTCCGGCAATCATCCGCGGGTCAATTGCCGACTTGACGGCGCTAATCAATGCCCATGTACCTGACTATCTGGCGTGGCCGGTGCCTCCCGACGCGTCAGCTAGCCGTGAAGTCGCAATCGCGACTGCCAGCCTGGCGGTTCGGGTGGCCAAGTCCACCGGCTCACTGGTGGTGATGACCGGCGAAACGATCGCGATCACGGACGGTCAGGAGACCTGGACCAGAAACATCTCTTCCGGAGCGGGCCGCGACTTGATCCCCGATTTCGACGGGGCGATCGACGCGGTCATCGGTGCAATCGCCTCGAGCGGGGTTGACCTCGCGTCAGCCGCCGTCGCCGGGGTTGAGATCTTTGGCGCCGCCGTGGACGCTGCACAGTCAAAGGGTCCGGGACAGTTCTGGCCGACCCTGCTCGATACGTTGGCTGGCACCAACTCCCAAGCCCATTCGGCTTCCGACGAGGAACCAGCGCCAAATGTGCACGTACTGGAATCGGTCCGAATTGTGCTGCGAGCTGACGCCAGTCTCGTCGCACCTGATCGGCTCCCCGACATCGTTGAACAAGCACTGGCCGGTGGCGTGACGATGGTGGAACTGCGTCTCGACGGTCTCCCCGTCGGCCGAGGCGTGGTAGTTGCCCGTGAGGTCAGGGCGCGATGCCGTCTGGCAGGGGTTCCGGTTGTGATCCGGGGACGCGCGGACATCGTATTGGCATCCGCATGCGACGGCATCGTCACGTCATTGGAAGTTGACGATCTCAGTCCTTATGATGCGGCGCGTCTGGTTGGTCCCGACCGAATGATCGGAGTAGAGGTGGCCTCGGTCTCGGATGCCGAGTTGGCAAAGCGCGCGGGGGCCAGTTACCTGATTGTCGGGCCGATCTTCGCAACAGGCAGTAGTGGTTCGGCTGCCGGACCGTCTGGGGTTTCCCTGCTCAAGCGAATTCGGACCGTCTCGCCAGAACCCCTGGTTGTTGGCGGAGGGATGACATCAGCCCGAGCATCACAGTTCTTGCTCGCCGGTGCTGACGGCATTCGGGTCGGGTCCGCGATCATGCATGCCTCCGACCCTAAGGAAGCCACCCGGATATTCGCCAGCCTTTGGGAAGAGACACGTCAAGCACCGTGATCAACCGCTGTGGGTGCAGGCAAGCGACCACCCACCTGGCCACCAGAGACAGTCACATCCCATCACGCGACCTGCTCGTTATTTTCTCCCTGACCACAGACGTGTCCAGCCTGCGCGGGTACTCAAGGTCGCCCGTATGCCACTGAACTGACGACCAGGGTCCACGTCAACCGATATCGCGGGTCAGTTTCGTCAGGTAAAAGCGATCAGTTAGATCGGTGGTCAAACCAACCTTCAAACCCGCTAACGTGGCCAAGCCGGTTAGTTCACCCACGGACACCCTATGGGCCATAGGCGGACCATCCACCAAGTCATCCCGCTTGTGGAACTCGATGATCGCGATGGCGCCGTCGCGCTTGACCAGTCGGCCCGCTTCACCAAGGAATGCAACCGGGTCATCAACCTCGTGCAAGACCATTGCAATGAACACGATGTCGGCCGTCTCATCGGGGAGGGCGACGCGGGATTCGGTCGAAAGGAGGACTGAGACGTTCGGGATTTGCCTCCGGTCAATTTCGCCTCTCAGGTGTTCAATCATTCCTGCCTGCACATCAACCCCGTAGACGTGACCCATGGGCCCGACGATGCCGGCGGCCGGAATGGCAAAGAACCCCGGGCCACATCCCAGGTCAATCACGGTCATCCCGCCGACCACACCCGCCGCACTGAGCGAGGCCAGTGGTGGTAACTCCGCGTGGCGTTCGGCGCTTGTCAGCCGATCAAGTTGCGAAGGATGAAACCGGTGCGTGCGGTGCGCCGATCCATGGTCGTGCGCGTGGTGCCCGTGATCGCGGTTGTGATTGTGATCGTGGTCGTGGTCGTGATCTCTCGGATCCATCAGATTTCCCTTTTCCCTTGAACCACGTTCGATGCAACGCCTTGCGGGATCGAATGCGTTATCCGATATACTATACCCAGTAGGGTATATTTGGGCGGAGAACCCGCAAAATGCCAAGGCAGCCTCGATCCCGCTGGGCGTGCGATGTACTGGCAGGACATGGAACCTCACACGAGCGCAACCGAAACAGGAGGGGGCACCATGGAACCCGCAGCAATTGACAAATCACTCGATGAACCGGATGCCACGGACGACCAGAACATCGGACCGATCCTCGACCGGCTGAAGCGCATCGAGGGACAGGTACGGGGCGTGCAAAAGATGATCGTTACCGGTGCCGACTGTGAAGCGATCCTTACTCAAGTAATGGCGGCGCGGGCCGCGCTTGAGCGCACCGCCGCCCAGATTGTCATGGCAAACCTCGAGAAGTGCTTCGATGCACAGTCTCCTGCCGAGGCCCGGCGCAAGGTGGTCCGTACGGTGCAACTACTGTCACGTTCGACATGAGCCAGGCCCCCGAACGAACTTCACGTGACTAAGAAAGCCTGACCAGAAAGGAACGACGATGTTTCAGAAACTGCTGGCGTGGCTTGGTGGCACAGCTACCACCAAGGATCTCTCCCCTTTCGAGGCACTCGGACGCCAAGGCACTGGAAGCGTCATCCTGGACGTGCGCGAACAACATGAATGGGCGTCCGGCCACGTCAAAGGCGCGATCCATATCCCACTTGGCCGATTGGGAACGCAGGTGGGGAGACTTGCGCGGGATGCGGAGATCATTGCCGTCTGCACGAGCGGAGGCCGTTCGTCCCGGGCAGTGTCAATCCTGCGTGATGCCGGCTTCGAACATGCCGTCAACATGCGAGGCGGAATGACGTCGTGGGAGCGCGCCGGCCTTCCGGTCTCGAAGTAGATCTAAGAATCCCGGCTTGCGATCCCTCGCTTCCCGAAATCCACGTACAGAAACCATTGGAGACTGAATAGTATGTTGGCTCGGCTATGGCACATCTTCTGGGGCGGTCCCAAGGGAGGGAATCTTTCGGCGCGCGACGCACACGCTCGACAGCGTGGAGGCGTGCTGTTGATCGACGTCCGGTCGCCCGCGGAATGGCAGGCAGGCCATGCCGAAGACGCATTGCACATTCCGCTCGGGGACCTCACCCGCAACCTGGACCTTCTTCCGAAGGATGGTGAGATCATCGCCATGTGCCAGAGTGGCCTGAGATCTGGAATTGCCGCTATGATCCTTCGAAGCCGTGGGTTTGAACGTGTTTTCAACCTGAACGGCGGGTTCATGGCATGGTACGGTGCAGGTCTACCGATCGAGACGGATGGCCGGTCGCGCTTGCGACGAGTTCGTGGGGGATCGATGGCTAGTCGGTAGGTTTTCGCGAACCCGATACGGGCAGTTGCCCGGAACGTAAAAGGAGATCCTGATGGCATTCAGTCACGTCAACAAGAAGGGGCAGACCTACTTCCTTCATGGCAAGATGGTCACCCTCCGCGGTGGTCGCGAGCAGAAGATCCATTACTTCGCCAAGGAAGCCAAGCCGGGTGAAGTCCTTCCCGCGTTGCCCGAGGGGTACGAGGTCGTGGAGAACGAACGCACTGGACTTCCCTTCATCCGCAAGCACGTCGCCAAGTAGGCGCCCTCCTCTTCCGAATCGAAACTGGCCCCCTCTTCGGGGGCCAGTCCTGTTCAACGGCATATTGTCGCGAGACTTACACCTTCGGTGCGTCGGGCACCTTGCCCAGGAGGCCTTCGATCATTCCGACGATTGACGTCAGGGCGTCCTTTGCGGTGGCCTTCCCCTCGTAAACCGGACCCATTGCCTTGGTGATCTCGTTGCCAACATTGCCCCAGTCACCACTGATCGGTTCCGGTTTGGCGTAGGCAAATGCATCGAGTGCAAGCTTCGCGTTCTTCGGGGCCGTATCAGGCTTGAGAACCAGCGGACTCGACGCGACATCCTTGTGCGTAGGGATCGTCAGACCCAGTTTCGCCCAGTGCTCGTAGGCCGCCTTGCTGCCAAGGAACTTGAGGAATTCCCAAGCTGCGTCCTTGTTCTTGCCTGCCGCCGTCATGCTATGGCCCGCCGATGCCGTGCGCGTGACGCGTGACTTGCCCTTGGGGATTGGAGCGATGTCCCACTCGAAGGTCGCCTTGCTGAAGTTTGCGTAGACCGAGATTGACGGCACCATGCCAATTCGGCCGGTGTTCCAGGCTTCTGCCATGTTCTGGCCAGGGAAGGAATCACCGAACGGGTGAACCTTCTGCTTGTTGATAAGGTCGGCGATCCATTGCATCTGATCCGCCGCCGGCGACTGGTGCAACGTGAACTTCTGGCGGGTGGCATCGACGATGTCGCCCCCCTCCTGCCACACCTTGATATAGGGATAGTAGGGAGCAGCGCCAACCCCGGCCCATCCTGCGGTGCCCCAGGTGGCCTGCGCGCCGGTACCACCAGTCATCTTCTTGGCCGCGTCCAGATAGGTCTCCCAAGTCCAGGACTCATCTGGAAGGCTGACACCATTCTTGGCGAAAAGTTCCTTGTTATAGACAAGATTGGTGGTCGTGGCCTCGCGTGGCAGACCGTACTGCTTGCCACCGACGTTGTAATCCTTCGTCGCTGCTTCGAAGAAGTCGGTCAACTTCACATCCTTGTCGGACGCGAGATACGGGCTTATGTCGGCCAACAGGTTGAGCTTCTGCAAGTTCGGGGAGATGTACGCGTGCGTCCAGAACACGTCGGGCGCCGTTCCCGATGCCACCAGGGCAATCAGCTTTGCCTGCGCGTTGACAGCACCACCACCTGCGTCTCCCTGAATGATGTCAACGGTCACCGAACCCTTCTTGTCGTTGAAGAGCTCACCCAAGGGCTTGTAGCGGGCCTCATCCGCAGGGTCGGTTCCCTGGGTCATGAATACGACCTTGCCCTTGGCGGCGGCTGGTGCAGGGACGGCAGTCGCAGCGGGCTTGGTTGCCGCAATTGTTGCAGCTGGAGCCGCCGTTGGTGCCGACGCTACCGGCGCTTTCGTCGGTTCAGCCTTGGCTGCCGGAGCAGCGGGAGCCGCCTCCCCACCGCAGGCCGCCAGGATGCTGCCGGCGCCGAGGACGCCCGCCAAGGCGCGCCGCCGAGAGAAGCCGGACGTGGTATTGCTCAATGGTGCGGTCACTAATCATCTCCTCAAACTTGGTGCGGGCACACAATAGCCGGGCCTGATTAGGTTGGTCAATCGGCCACAGGCTTCATCAACTCGAGGCAGTCACGGTCTCGAGCGTCCGAAGCTCAGGCGAATTGCCATCAGCACCGACCCAACGTAACCGTGCTGTCTCCAGCAGATCACCACCCTCGGTTACTCGACCCGTCGAGGCAAGAATCCTCCCTAACCAGAACTGGTCCCGTGGACGAGGCATCGCATAGGCGCCGACGCGACCACGAAGGATCCGTTCGGAGTGGATCCGTGCTCCGGAGTGCCACTCCGCATCGATCAAGGTGTCCTCGATGACTGCGAACTGACCGGGATAATCCGTAAATCGGGACAAGACTGGAAGTGCCTCTCCGAGGTGTTTTGCAGCGACGTGGGCATCTCCATGCCACCACGCCCGCAGACCCTCCGTAACTGTATGCACGGCAGCCGCGCGATCCTGGGAATGCACTCCTTCGGCAGATTCGTCGGCGTCAGCAAGAGATGCCAGCAGCGCATCAATACCTGCTTCGTCGGACAGTGCGACCAACGGCATTACGCGAACAATCATTTCTGAAACATCAGCGGCATGGTTCGGATCAATGGGAATTGTCGGCGCGAGTGTCCGCCATGGCAGCGCTCGTCCGGAGCTGCGGCCATACCCAAGGACCTCGGTTTGCCAGAGGAGGTTGACGGCGCCCGGATAGGACATAGGCTGACCCGGTGCCGAAGGCACCATCACCCGTTCCTGCCACTCGATTGACGCGGTGGCGCGTCCGAGTTCCATCAGGAGCGACGCGACATGCATGGTGTTGTGGACATTGATCCCGTCAAATGGATCATTCGCGGTCAGGTAGGCAATACCCCGCTCAACCCCCTCCTCAAATGTGCCTTCATCTATATGGAGGTGTATTCGGGCATGCGCGCCAAAGGGATCGGCACGATCCATTTCCTCGATCCGTTCAACCGTGTCCCGTGCCTCGCCAAACCGACGGCCACGGATCAAGCTGAACGCCTCATTCACCAGAACCTCGATATCAGGTGCAGGCACTTCGCACTCGGTCGTCATCTTGGCTCCTCCTACTTCGTGCGGGATATCCCAACGGCAATGGCTCAAAGAGACCCGGCTACTTAGCTGGAGGGTCCATCAAACCGGGGAAGGCTACGCGGGTGTTCGAGAGGGGGAACAACGTCAGCGGTATGGATGTACCAGTCCAGAAGTCGCTGCTCAAGATCACCGCGCACCGTCGCGTACTGAACGTCACCGTAGACGTTGTGCAACTCCAAGGGGTCCACGGCAAGATCGTAGAGTTCTGAGACGCCAAGTGGCCGACGAACCAGGCGGTGGGTCATGGTCCGGATCGACGTGGCCCTGCATACACTGAGCGGATGATCCTGTTGCAAGCGCCCTTTTGGATAGTAGATGTGGGAGGGATCGCGGAACAATCCGCCTGACTCCGGACGACCTTCGAAGGCGTGTGGTTCATGCGGGTCGTATCCACCCTCACTGAACGCTGCCCGGTCGGGGTCGCCGGGTGCGCCAGCCAACTGCGGCACGAGTGAACGCGCGAAATGCGTGTGAGTGGCAACGATTCCGGCCAGATCAAGGGCGGTAGCCATCACGTCAAATAGTTCGACCGGTTCAGCAACGACATGTCCCCGGGCGAACCCGTCTCCCGGAACACGAACAATGAGCGGAACGCGGGTCAGGCAATCGTCCAGTGCCGACGGCCACTTCTCGACAAGCCCGTAATCGCCCGCCCAGTCCCCGTGGTCGGCGAACAGGAATACCGCCGTGTCAGATGCGTGCCCAGTCTCATCAAGCGCATTCAGAAGCATGCCCAAAAGCGCGTCGGTTACTCCGATCATGCCCAGGTACACGGCGTGGAGTTCCCGGAAAAAACGCTCGTCGAGTTCCCCTAGGCGACGCGCCTCCCGGATCCGCGCATGGAAGTCCGGCTTGCCGGGGAGCCCCGATGGGCGCAATGGTCCGATCTGATCGGCAGAATATCGGGAGTGGAATGGTTCGGGTGCGTGGTAGGGACAGTGCGGGAAGGTCAGTGGCAGATACAACGCAAACGGTCGCCCGCTATCGGACTTACGCTGCCGGATCCACTGAACCGCGCCGTCGACGTGTTGGAAATCACCGACCGTCTCTATGCCGTCCGGCATCGCTTCGTACAGGAATGTGTAATAGCGTGGGTCGTCGATCGAATACGGCGGTGTCCCGTGTCCTCCCGGACGTGCACTGGTACTGAACCGCCCGACGTTCCAATCCGAAACGCTTCCGGCAAACGCATCGGGGGAAAGCAAGTCGTTCTTCCCACCCCAGATGACTTCATAACCGGCCCGCTTGAGGTACTTGAGGAGGTTCGGGTCCTCGGGACGAAGCATGTTCCAGAGGGTGCGATGCCCCCGGACGTGCGGATACCACCCTGTAGTGAAACTCGTCCTTGAAGGCGTGCAAACCGTGTGCTGTGCATGGCACTGGTCGAACCGCGTGCCCTGCGATGCAAGACGGTCGATATTCGGCGTCAGTGAAACCGGATCTCCGTAACAGCCAACGCTGGAGGCGCGGAGTTCATCGGGAATGAAGAAGATGAGGTTTGGGCGATGCGCCGAAGCGGTCATGGTGCCCCCCATCAGGACCCTCGGATCACCTCGAGGGTCCAACCAGTTCAATCGCGTGGACTGTCTCAGGCATGCCCAAAGGTGTGCGACTCCTCGAGGACACGTGCAAGCAACCTCACGGCCGCATCCAGATCAGCGACACTGGCCATCTCGTTGACGGTGTGCACGTACCTGACGGGCACACTGAACGTGATTGTCGGTCGACTTCCGTGAATGCGCTGGAGCATTCCGGCGTCAGTGCCACCGGCAGGCAGAATTTCAAGCTGATAGGCAATTTCGTGTTTGGTCGCGAGGTCACGTGAAAACCGAACGAGCTTGGGATCGCTGATCGACGACGAATCCATCACCTTGATCGCGACACCCTTGCCAAGTTCGGTGACCGAGTTCTCCTCACTGCCTCCCGGGATATCCACCGCGAGCGTCGCATCAAGCGCGATCGCGATATCCGGATGCCAGTCATGTGCAATTGCCTGCGCCCCGCGCAACCCAACCTCTTCCTGGACCGTGGCGACGGCAACCACTTCAATCTCGTGGTCCCCGAGGGCGCGGAGTGCTTCCAGCATGACGTACACGCAGGCGCGGTCGTCCAGGCACTTTCCGGAAACGTGGTCGCCAACGTGCTCGAAGGCACGGTGCAACGTGACCATGTCCCCGATCTCAACCTTGGCTTGCACAGTCTCGGCTGGCAAACCAAGATCCACAAAGAGTTCCTCAATCTTCGGGGCCTTTGGTTCCTCGCCCCGCATGAGATGGATCGGCTTGCCCTGTGGCATGAGAAGGCCACGAAGTTGCTCGCCGTCACGGGTGGTCACGGTGACCCGCTGGGCAACAAGGTTTCGGGGGTCGAAACCACCGACTGGTTGCAAGCGAAGAAACCCCTTCTTGTCGACGTGACGCACCAGGAACCCAATCTCGTCCATGTGCGCCGCGATGAGCACGCGCCTCACCGGGGCACCAGGCCCCTTGTGACCGCGCGGATGCCGAATGCCAATTGCATTGCCGATTGCGTCAATGCGAACCTCATCGACCAACGGCCGCATTGCCTCAACGATGACCGCACGGATTGCTTCCTCACGTGACGGCACACCGGGCGTCTCAGAAAGCGACTTCAGCAATTCGAAATTTAGTGTCATGTGCCACTCTTCCTACCACGGCCTAACGGAAGGCTTTGCACGAGGATACGGGTAGCTGACGCCCTTCATGCTCCGGAACGGAACCAGTCGTAGCAAACGAGCATCGGCGCAACCGATCCTGGCGTGTAAGCCGGTGGTTACGCCGATGTGGCAGAGCTTTGCGCTCCGGATCAACGCTACTTCAGAAGCTGCAGTACCAACGCAGGTGCCTGGTTAGCCTGTGCCAACACCGAGATGCCGGCCTGCTGCAGGATCTGTGCGCGGACCAGTTCACTCATGCTGGTCGCAATGTCCGCGTCGGCAATCCGGCTGTTGGCAGCGGCCGTGTTCTCGGACGCGACACCGATGTAGTTCGTGGCCGATGACAAGCGGTTCTGCATCGCGCCGATGTTTGACCGATAAGTGCTGACCGTGTTGATCGCCGTGTCAAGTGCCGAGATTACGGCACTCGCGGTCGTCTGAAACCCGACAGTCAAGGTCGTTGCGGTGTTCATGGCCACGAACGCGGCATTCAGGCTTGTGGCCTTTGCGCTGCTGATAGTGAACGTGAGGGCGTCGCCCGAGTTCGCACCAATCTGGATCGACATGCCCGTGACGACACTGCTGTTATCGAGCAGCACAGTGCCGTCGAACTGGGTTGCACTCGCGATGCGGTCAATCTCAGCGTAGAGGGCCGTGAACTCGAGTTGCGCGTTCGCGCGGTCACTGGCTTGCAAGGTGTCGTTGCTTGCCTGCACCGCAAGTTCACGCATCCGGGCCAGAAGAGAATGGGTCTCGGTGAGTGCACCCTCGGCGGTCTGCAAGAGGCTTGACGCATCCTGGACGTTCCGCTGTGCCTGGTTGAGACCGCGTACCTGGTTCTTCAGCTTTTCACTGATCGCCATCCCAGCGGTGTCATCCGCGGCTTGGTTGATGCGGAGACCGGACGCCAACTGCGCCCCGGCACGCTGCCCAAGCTTTTCCGCCGCCCCGAAACCACGCTGGGCCTGAAGCGACGCGTAGTTGAAGTTAATCCTGAGTGCCATGAGTTGACCGATCCCTCCCTGTAGTTCGCCCGGAGCTCGTCCGCCAGTCACTCCCGTCTGCCAACCCACATGGGTTTGCAAACACGGTCACGATCCCGGAATCCGGTGCCTGGTACAAGTCGCGTGTCGGCCAACACGCCCGCATTGCATTCGACTGGCAGGTCTCCAGCAACGCGATTTGTTCTGCAACTTCATCTTCGGCGCCTGCGGTCACGCCCCACAGTTCACATCGGCCAAATGACCGATCCGCAACTTCTCCCGCGGCTGCCGCAACGCCGCGCGCTTCCCTGAAAATTCAAAATCCGTAACCTGCAAACCGATTCTTGCGGCCGCGCCACCTGCGGCACTTGCGGCCATGATTTGCCCTTCAGACAAGTCTGCAAATGCCGAGGCCGCGTTTGCGAGGTCGATGCCTGACGCCGTGAAAAGCGCGGGTTGTGCGATCTACCCCTCAAACATGAATCTGCTTCGTGCACTTTGGGCGTACCGGTGATCAGGAACCCGTCTCTACGATGACGGACACAACCCCTGCAAGACCTTCCCGACCATTCAGGGCTCTGACCAAGGCATGATCTCGATCAACGCGCTTAGCAACGACATCTTTCCGGTGGGCACGTGCCTTCTTGGCGGAACCGCCGGGCTCGAGCGCCTCGTGACGAACACGGCGCGGTTCCGCGCGCGCACCCCGGCATTCCATAGTCTCCGCGGCGGAGAAATCGCCCTAGTTCCGTTCCCACTTCTCGCCTTGACCGGTGAAACCGGTGCCCTCGTCAGGCTTGTCACCCAACTGTCTGGTGCAGGGATCAGCGGGATCGTCGTTTTTGACCTTGACCTTGAACACCCGCTGGTTGACGAAGCCTCACGGGAATCAGACCTCAGATCGTTACCCCTCTTCCTGGTACCCAAGACGACAAACATCGACTCACTCGACCTGGACATCAACCGCTATCTCGCCGAACTCCGGGAACGGCTCATCCGGTCTGGTCAGGCATTGCAACAGCGATTTACCAGTCTCGCGCTCTCAGGCCAGGGCCTCAGGGCGATTGTTGCGGAACTCTCCGACGTCACCAGATTTCCAGTAGCCTGGGAGGACGAACAGCTTTATTGCACCGAATGGGCACTGCCAGAGACCGGATGGCCCCGTGACCTGGAAAAACACGCGCCAGATATCCCGGCACTTCTGCGACCGACGCGCCTGATGCTCCGACGATGGATGGTGGAGAACCGGCGAGGATCTGAACCTTCGGGCGTCTTTCGCATGCCGTTGGTAGAAGATGGTCACCCTAATGCGTGTCGATGGCACAGGCTCGTCGCTCCCGTCGGTTCTGGCACGGATCCGGGCGGGTTCCTGTCGGTGATTGTTCCGGATAGTGGAAATGAGATGCATCCTTCCACAACCCAGACCAATTTGTCTGGTTCCGCCTCACCATCACGACTGGACAATTCTCAGGAGACAAGGAGTTCCCGGCGAGGGTTCGACCGAGACCCTGACCACCGCGTCGCCCTCGAAGCGGCGTCGGTAGCAACTTCAATGGAAGTGATCCGCACACGCACCATTGATGCCTCGCGGGGGGCAACCATCGCAGGCCTTGCGCTTGATTGGATCGGTGGACAGCTTGTAGACGACGCGACCCTTGCATCCCGCGCCGGCCCGCTCGGGATGTCCCTGCATCCGCCCTACATCGTGGCGGTAGTGGAGTCCTCAACGCCGGTGGCAACAGGTGATCTCAACGAAATCGCACGCGCGCTATCAGGAGAAGGACCGCGACGTGCATTAACGCGCGTTCCCTTGAACCAGCGCGCACCACTGATTTGGGCGCCAGTTGGATCTGGCCGAGTCGCGGTGATCGTCGGAAACCTTGATGAAAACGTCAGTCTTCGCACGACAATCGCATCGCTGAATGCACTATTCAATGTGTCCCAGAACGTCAGCGATGGATTCGACCCGACGCCATCAGACCAGCGGAGCACCCCGGGGGATGGGACCAAAGACCGAATACGAGTGGGATTGGGCAGACCAGTTGTCCGTGTGGACGAAGTGATCCGGTCATATCGAGAAGCGCAGCGCGCCTGCGATGCGGTCACCCGATTCGGAGGTCGAGCAATCGCCGCATCATTTCAGGACATCGGCATCTACCGGCTCCTCGCAACCGTCGATCCCGCAGAACTCGACGCGTACTGCACCGATCACGTTGGCGCCCTTCGTGATCATGACGCGCGAACGAATGGTGACCTTTGTCAGACCCTTGAGGTGTACCTGCGTTGCGGTGGCCGTCCCCAAGAAGCGGCGTCCCTTCTGCATACTCACCGCAATACGGTGCTCTACCGGATCGAACGGATCGAGGAAATCCTCGGAATTAACGTTCGCGATCCAGAGACACAGCTTATCTTGAGTATTGCACTTCGTTCACTATCAATGATCAGTGACTCTATTGCTCGCGCCAATAATGAGTCTCGATAGAACACGTGGCTAACCGCAACTGTTTGGAACATCGTTCACAGACTTGCCGAGCTTGGCTCGTGGTCATGTGACGCGAATCACTAATTCTTTCGGAGCCTCCCGGGTTCAGCACCGGTCATTGCCCGACGGAACGCACGCCAGATTGAGGTAAGTGCCGAACGCGCCGAATGACCATCGCAGGCGATGAGACGGACAGCAATGCCCGCGTCATTCGGAAGCGCCGTCACCGCCCAAGGGGGACCGGCCCTTCGATCAGAAGCAGTGCTTGCACCGTCAAGGCTTCCGATTTGATGACGTGTAGTTTGGCGTCGCTCGGAACTTGCCCAAACCTGGTGCGATGTTGGAGGCAAGACCGCAAGGGAACGGACAAGTCCCGCCTGCTGGCTGACGGGTGCGAATGCGAAGACCGACACGATGACCCCTAAACCAGGCGGCAGTGTGGATGCAAATGGTCGCGCCCCGACTGGTGAGGGGGCCGGGACGAACGCATCCACCGCGAGTACGTGCCCATCGGGGCGCCGCGCAGTCAATCTCGTCGAGAATGACCGGTATTCATGCCATTCGCCAGACGCGGTACGACCAGGCATGATGATTTCCGATACGACCACCGTGGCACTCTCGGCGACCGTTACGTACGTGTCATTTTGAAATGCTGAACCACGAAACGGAATGACCATATCGGGAACAACTTCCACGTACGCATCTTCATCAGCACGAATGGACGTCGACTGGATCGCAATCCCATGATCCATCCCATAGATCCGGGTTGCACCAGTGGTGGTGACGTGCAGGCGGGATCCACGGGCGGCAACTATTGAGGTGGAAAGCGTGTCGCCATCCAAGAGACCCCCTCCGATGGTGGTTACAAACGCGTAGGCCATGTCCGGCGCAGACGCGTCGGGATACAGAAGTCGGCCAAGGTGCATGGGTGCACGGTGCCCACCCGCAAGGCGTACGGTCGTGGGTCTCGGGCCTGAACGACCGTTAGGCCAGTCCTCATCATGGCGCAGACCGACATGGAGTTCGAGCATCCCTTGTGATCGGGCACTATGCGCCAAACGATGCGCGAAATCGGGTGTCATATCCGGTGACGGGCACGGCAGCGGGGAACTTTAAAACAGCACCACCCGATGCGTGTTCCGTCAGGTTCCACCTTCGGAAACGTGCGATCCACCCACGCGTCCCATTGAGCTGGAGATCCGCGATCCACTAGAAGAGGACATCCTCGCGTAGGCGCGCGACAACATCCGCCACGCCGGCGCCAGTCGCACAATTGGTGAACACAAATGGCCGGGAACCCCGCATGCGTCGGGCATCCCGGTCCATGACCGACAGATCAGCGCCAACGTAAGGGGCAAGGTCGGTCTTGTTGATCACGAGGAGGTCACTCTGCGTGATGCCAGGGCCATTCTTGCGGGGAATCTTGTCCCCTGCAGCGACGTCGATGACGTACACAAAGTAGTCCACGAGCAACGGTGAAAAGGTAAGCGTGAGGTTGTCGCCACCGCTCTCTATAAATATGAGGTCAGAGTCGGGAAACTTGACGGCCATCTCCTCGACAGCCGCCAGGTTCATGCTCGGGTCCTCACGTATCGCAGTGTGAGGGCATGCTCCTGTTTCAACTCCAAGGATCCGTTCCTCGGCCAGAATGCCCTTCAATGTCCGTCGAACGTGTTCCGCATCCTCCACGGTCACGATGTCGTTGGTGATGACCACGACCCGGTACCCCTCCTCGATCAACCTTGGAACGACCTGTTCTATGAGCGCGGTCTTGCCCGAACCGACCGGTCCGCCAATTCCCACGCGCGGGATACGCAAGGGTCGGACACCCTCGTCGGTAGGCTCGATACCCGACGCGGGCGTGAGCACGGCACCACGGTATTCCACAGCAGTCATAGGGCATTCTCCAACGTGTAATCTGGAAGTCTTGAGACGCTAACTCATGAACAGGCGCACGTACGCACCTTCATGGTGCATCTGGATCAAGTCAAGCCCCGGATGTCCCGGGCTGATAGAACGCCAGTCACGCTCGACGGCGGAAGCAGCGATCGAGGCAATCCGTGGCGCTTGCCCGCGCAGGATTGCCTGGGTCTGCCGGTGGTCAATCCGCATCAACCGCAACGCCGCTCCAAGCAGTCCCATCGCCGCCCCCTGCACCAACGCAAGGACGGCGGCGCCTACGGGAACACCGCAGGCCTCGGCACATGCCCCGAAGGCAACCGCATACGGGGCGGGGACAGCCCCCTTTTCGACAGCATTCGCAAGAGCTACGACAACGTTGCGGCTAGGGCCAAAGGGCACCAGATCGCGTGCGGTGGTCAACATCCGGGCACCGGGCCGACTCGACGCATCCCGTGCCTCCCGCGGAATCCGAGAAGCGTGCACCCACCTGGCAATCTCGAAGAGTTGCTCCACGTTGCCACTCGAGGTTGCACGGTGGGACGCAGCCACGACAACGGCGTCACCTGGCCCGACCGACCACGCCAACCAATCGGAAAGGTACAGGTCGAGACTCGCGGCGTCGTGAACCAGACCGGCGTTGACGGCCATTTCAAGCCCGTTTGAGAACGTGAACAAGCCTGCAGGAAACGAAGAGTCTGCCAATTGCATCAGAGCGAGCAGCGCGTCGGGTGTCACTACCTCTGATCTGTCTACATGAACCTCGGTCATGGTGAACTTTCCCCGAGCGTGCGCCCATCCGCCATGCCGTCAGTGGGAATGCGTTGAGCCATCGTGCGTGTGGGTGAGCCCTGTGACCGTAAGATCGGAAAGGTCGGCGCCCTTCGAGAGCCCGCCGATGGGCATCTCGGTGCTTTCCTCGTTCCCAGGGTGCCTGAGGCGTTCGTATACGTGATCATCCGCGTGGACATGCGAGGCGTCACCAACGAGTTCCAGTTCGTCATGTCCGGCGGCCCGGAAAACGTAGCTCACCCCCTCCAGGCGGTGCGACCGGACAACCGCATCCACGACACGACGGTCAATGGTCAGAGGCACGACGACCTCCACGTGGTCGCCATCCTGACGAATGCGCATCGGCCAATGCTGGTTTCCGAGGACGTGGCCAAGGCGAAGCGCGCGAACTGAGACTGACTGGGTTTCGGCTCCGACATGTCCGGGGGCGCGACCGGGTTCGGTTGGATCAACCGTGAATACCAGTACCTCGCCAGCTTCAATTCGGGCAACGACCGCAGCGTCCCCGTCCAGTGCGAGGACATCGCCGTCGCGCAATTCGCCTGCGCGTACCAAAGCGAGTGCCAAGTCACGACCGCCCACGGACTTCTTGCGCAGGCGTCGCTTCTGTGCATCCCATCGACTAAGCCAGAGAACGTCCTGTTCAAACTGAACCGGCAACTCATACCCATCGTGCAGGTTGCCAATCACCGTGTCGACGCGAATCATTGTGCCGACCCTTCCATGGTCACCGGGCTTCCAGGGGTGGCGTCATGTGGACCTGGGGCCACTTTGCCCTGACCCGACTGCCGTGCACGGCGGGACTCGCTGATGGCGCGCAGCCAAGCATCCCGCCTGGCACCGACATTTACCCTGCCAAAGTGCCCGAAACACTCCGGCGCCACACGCGCCACCTGGTATGCATCGCCGTCACGGATGACGACAGCGCCACGCGACAGCGCCTCAACGACCACGCACACATCGATTCGGTGGTCAGCAAAGTCCAGATTGCGATGCGTCGCTGCCTCGACACGGCCACCAAGAGCGGCGATCCGACCGGCCTGAAACGACCCGTGACAGATGAGCGAAGGGTCAATAATGACCCCATCAGCCCCGACGTTCGAACTGGCAACCACGTGATGGACGCTCATGAGCACTGCTCCGTCTTTAAGCGACCGGATTGGTTCTCTTGTGCGGTCACTGAGTAGCGGGCGCAATGATGGCATTGCCATCGGCTTGCCCGAACATGCCCTTGCACGTCAAATTCCGATCGCCACGTTCCGTCAAACAATGTAGTACGCCTGGGTGAGTGGGAGGCTCGTGGCGGGTTGGGATGTTGCTATTTCGCCGTCAACCCGGACGGTGTAGGTTTCGGGGTCAACCTCGATCCGAGGTGTCGCGGAGTTACGAACCATCGACTGCTTGGTCAGGGTCCGGCACCCGCGTACCGCCACCAGACGCCGTTCGAGACCGAGTCGTGGGCCGATCTGTCGATCAATGCTTGCTTGGGAAACAAACGTCACGCACGTCTCACTCATTGCACGCCCGAGTGCCCCAAACATCGGCCGGTAAAAGACTGGTTCGGGTGTCGGGATCGAAGCATTCGGATCGCCCATCGCCGCCCACGCAATCAACCCGCCCTTGATGACGAGTTTCGGCTTGGCTCCGAAGAACGGGAGGGTCCAAAGGATGATGTCTGCAAGTTTTCCCGGTTCGATCGATCCGACTTCATGACCGATGCCATGAGCGATGGCAGGATTGATCGTCAGTTTGGCGAGGTAGCGGAGGATGCGCTCGTTGTCTGCGCCCGTCCCGCGGTCGGCGTCTAGCGCCCCCCGCTCCCGACGCATCTTGTCGGCGGTCTGCCACAGTTTCGTGAAACTCTCCCCAACCCTTCCCATCGCTTGGGAATCTGATGAGTACATGGAGAGAACTCCGAGATCGTGCAAGACATCCTCGGCTGCAATCGTTTCGGCACGGATGCGGCTTTCCGCGAAGGCCACGTCTTCTGGAACATCCGGGTTCAAGTGATGGCAGACCATCAACATGTCAAGATGTTCGTCAAGGGTGTTGATCGTGAACGGCCTCGTGGGATTGGTCGAAGAGGGCAGGACGTTCGGTTCCCCCGCAATCCGGATGATGTCTGGCGCGTGGCCCCCGCCGGCACCCTCTGTATGGAAGGTGTGGATTGTACGACCATTTATCGCAGCAATCGTGTCCTCGAGAAAGCCTGCTTCATTGAGGGTATCGGTGTGAATCGCAAGCTGGATGTCGTACTCGTCGGCCACGCGCAGACTGCAGTCGATGACCGCTGGCGTCGTGCCCCAGTCCTCGTGATCTTTCAGCCCGCACGCACCCGCCTCAATTTGCTCGCGGAGTGGATCAGGGCGGCTGCTGTTACCTTTCCCGAGGAACCCCCAGTTCACTGGAAGTCCCTCACACGCCTGCAGCATCCTCGCTAGGTTCCATGGCCCGGGCGTGCTTGTCGTGGCCTTGGTTCCATCCGCCGGACCGGTTCCACCACCGATGAACGTGGTGATGCCGTTGCACAAGGCCTCCCAGACCTGCTGCGGCGCGATCATGTGGATGTGTGAGTCAATCGCACCGGGCGTCGCAATCAGATGCTCACCCGCAATGACCTCGGTGCCCGGTCCGATGACGAGGCCCGGCGAAACGCCGTCCATGACATAGGGATTTCCGGCCTTCCCCACCCCGACAATCCGGCCTTCCCGGACGCCAATATCGCCCTTCACGATTCCCATGATCGGGTCCATGACGATGACGTTCGTGATCACCAAGTCCAAGGCACCCTCTCGGTTCGTCACCGGTGCCTGACCCATCCCGTCTCGGATGGTCTTGCCTCCTCCAAAGACGGCCTCGTCGCCGTGGGTCAGAAAGTCCCGCTCAATGGCGCCGTACAAGACGGTGTCGGCGAGGCGAAAGCGGTCCCCGGCCGTAGGGCCATAGAGGCTGTTGTAATGGGCGCGATCAATCGTCGTCATCAGGCTTTCACTCGCGACTGTTCTGATTATTCTGGCGATTCCGGTTCGTGGTCGGTAAGGAACCCACCACGCACCGCACGGTCAATCGCTGCCTTCGCAAGCAGTGTTGAACCCGTTTGGCTGACCGACCCTTCGACAAGCGCATTGAATCCCATGGCCCTTTGTGCCCCGCCGAGTGATACGAGCGTGACCGGACGGGAATCGCCCGGCTCGAACCGGACCGATGTGCCGGCAGGGATGTCTAGCCGGGTTCCAAAACCAGCAGCGCGATCAAACCGTAGGGCCCGATTTACCTCGAAAAAGTGGAAGTGCGATCCCACCTGAACCGGGCGGTCTCCGGTGTTCGTCACCATGACCTCCACACGCGGCCTCCCGGGCGACAGCACGATTGGCTCAGGCGCGAGCAAGAACCTCGGGAGAGGCTCGGACACTTGTCCCGCTACCGAGTTGGGGGGTGGAAACTGTTCCAGCAGATGGTCACCCTGTTGGCCTTCCGCACTTGATCCATCTTGTTGCATCGGCGCTTCCCCTCGAAACTTCATGTCGGGCGAAAGAAAAACTCAAGCGGTTTGGGCCTCCACGATGAAGGCTCCCTCGTCAGGGCCGGCGACTACTCACGTAGTGACTGCCCACTGAAGCGCCGAACATCGCACTCGACCAGCCGGCCGGGCCAAGTAGGCCTAGGAAATCGGGTCGTGACAGGACACGAGCTTGGTTCCGTCGGGGAAGGTCGCTTCCACCTGAACGAGATGAAGCATTTCGGGAACTTCCGGGAGCACGTCATCAGCGGTGAGAACCGTCCGACCGAACGCCATCAGGTCAGCGACGGTCCGGCCATCACGCGCACCTTCGAGGAGCGCTTCCGTGATCAGGGCGATTGCCTCGGCATAGTTCAGCCTCAACCCTCGCAAACGTCGCCGTCGCGCAAGCTCCGCCACCTGGTAGATGTACAGCTTCTCGATTTCGCGGGGCGTCAGTTGCACGTGACCGAACCTTCCCATCCGCACGAAAGATCAGAAACCGGTGAGTCATGCGGACCACCACGGTTTGCACAGGACTGTACGGATGCGGACACTTGCAGTCGTTGGGCACTCCGACCGATGATCATCCCGGCAAATCGGGCAAGGTATCCAACAGGCGAAACTCGACCATCTTGACCTGCCGGCCATGCAGGGGAATGCGTCACCGCAAGTTTCGGTATGCGCCCGTGATAACCCCGATAGCCGTCGGCAACACGCCCAAAAACCGGCGCACGACGCTGTACTCGGCGCACAGGGCGTGTCCTGTCACGACCTGCCTACCATCCAACTCGTCCGCCTCCGGACCGAATTCCGGGACCCTTGGGATACGCGTTTCCGCTGGGCAACCCCAAGGTGGACAACCTCGAAGGAGTGGAGATGAGTGAGCGTGGGGACACAACGCCCATGGGTAGTCCGGTGAGCGACGAGCGCACCGGAATGACCCGCAAACGGATGCTCGGTCTGGTGGCAGGCATTGCCGGGACTGGCATCCTGGCCGCTTGCGGTGGCGAAGCCGCACCAGCGGCCAAGGCTGAACCGACCAAGGCACCTGCCGGGGCTGCGCCGACGACGGCACCCGCGGCGAGCGCCGCAACCAAGGCGCCGGAGCCAACGAAGGCCCCAGCAACCGCTCCGACGACCGCTGCGGCAGCTGGTGGCGACACGATCAAGATCGGCATCCTCCATTCGCTGAGCGGCACCATGGCCATCAGCGAGAAGTCGGTTCGCGACGCGACCCTTCTGGCTATCGAGGAAATCAACAAGGCCGGTGGCGTGCTCAAGAAGAAGCTTGAACCTGTCATCGAGGACGGGGCTTCTGACTGGCCGACATTTGCCGAGAAGTCGAAGAAGCTGATCCAGAGTGACAAGGTGGCAGTGGTGTTCGGGTGCTGGACGTCGGCAAGCCGGAAAGCAGTGCTCCCAGTCTTCGAGAGCCTCAAGGGCTTGCTGTTCTATCCAGTGCAATATGAAGGTCTGGAAGCGTCACCGAATATCTTTTACACCGGTGCCGCGCCAAACCAGCAGATCGTTCCAGCGATCGAATACCTGATCAAGGAAGGAAAGAAGAAAGTCTTCTTGCTTGGATCAGACTACGTATTCCCGCGCACCGCGAACGAGATCATCAAGCTGCAACTCGCAGCGCAGGGTGCGACTCTCGCCGGTGAGGAATACACCCCCCTCGGTCACACCGAGTACAGCACTGTGATCACGAAGATTCTCGGTGCAAAGCCCGACGTTGTGTTCAGCACCCTAAATGGTGACAGCAATGTCGCCTTCTTCAAGCAATTGAAGGACGCTGGCAACACACCGGACAAGATCCAGACCCTGTCCGTGAGTGTCGCGGAGGAGGAAGTCCGCGGAATTGGTCCGGCAAACATGGCTGGTCACCTTGCATCGTGGAACTACTACCAAACCACCGATACGCCGGCGAACAAGAAGTTCGTGGAGGCATACAAGGCGAAGTTTGGAGCCGACCGGGTTACCGATGATCCCATCGAAGCGGGTTACTTTGGGGTGTACCTGTGGGCAAAAGCGGTCGAGAAGGCGGGTTCAACGGACGTCGACAAGGTCAAGGAAGCTGCGAAGGGCATCACGTTCGATGCGCCTGGCGGAACAGTGACGATCAACGGCAAGAACCAGCACGTGTCCAAGACGGTCCGGATCGGCAAGGTTCGGGCGGACGGTCTCTTTGATGAAGTTTGGAACTCTGGAAAGCCAGTCGAACCAGACCCATTCCTTGAGACGTATTCCTGGGCGGCGTCGCTGAAGAAGCGCTAGGCCTTCTCCTTCCTCTCTCTTTGCACCGACCGGTTGGAGTTCCCCAGGCTCCTTCCGGTCGGTGTGGCCTCAACCTCTGAGATATGGCCTCGCGAACAAAATGGCGAGACCGTACCGGGCAGACTGCTAGTGCTTGCCAGATGAGCAGTTCCAAGTTAGGCGGACATCGGTGAACCCGACGGGTCCGAATAGGTATCCCGAGGAGTAGGGCGATGGATCTCCTGTTGCTGCAACTCTTCAATGGCTTGAGTGTCGGGTCAATCTTGCTGTTGGTGGCGCTGGGGTTGGTGCTGTCGTTTGGCCTCATGGGCGTGATCAACATGGCGCATGGCGAACTGATCATGATCGGAGCCTACTGCGCGTTCGTGACGCAGACGACGGCGGCGAAGCTCTTCGGAGGAACCGCGCCTGCGATCTCATACCTGATTGCCGTCGTGCTCGCCTTCGCCGTTGCAGCGCTCTTCGGGTGGGTACTCGAAGTGGTCCTGATCCAGCGCCTGTACCGGAGGCCACTTGACACGCTGCTCGCGACGTGGGGCGTCGGACTGATGCTCCAGCAGCTTGCACGGTCAGTCTTTGGCGCACCAAATGTCCAAGTTGTGAGCCCCGCGTGGCTGAACGGCGGCCTCGCGGTCACCGGGTCGTTGAGCCTGTCTTACAAGAGGCTGTTCATCCTCGGACTCGCTGCCTTCGCCCTCGTCGCGGTGTGGGCGTATCTGCAGCGGACCGGGGCCGGACGCAGGGTGCGCGCAGTGATGCAGAACCGCGAGATCGCATCAAGTCTCGGGGTCCACACCAGACAGGTCGATGCGACAACATTTGCAATAGGGTCCGGACTTGCCGGCGTGGCAGGTTGCGCGGTGGCTCTTCTCGGGCCGGTAGGACCCGCACTGGGGACGTACTACATCGTTGATGCCTTCATGGTTGTCGTGCTCGGCGGGGCTGGCCAGATCGTCGGGGCGACGGTCGCGGCATTCGCGGTCGGGGGCTTGAACATGGCGTTCGAACTCGGCAGTACCGCGAGCCTTGGAAAAGTCGCCGTCCTCATCGTCGTCATTGCATTCCTGCAGTGGCGTCCAGCCGGGCTGATCGTCAGGCGGACCAGATAGATGGCAACCGCCAAGCCCACTGCCTCGTCACGACTTCTGCCGGCGCCTATCGGTGCGGCAATGGTCATTCTGCTGATCGCGCCTCTCATCCTCAGTGACTTTCGCCTGGGCTTGCTCGCAAAGTACCTGACCTACGCCATTGTTGCCCTCGGGCTTGATCTTCTCTGGGGCTACACCGGGATGCTGAGCCTCGGTCATGGCGTCTTCTTCGGGCTTGGAGCCTACTGTGCCGGGATGTACCTGAAACTCGAAGCGACTCGGGCGACTGGCGAGGCAATGCCTGACTTCATGGTGTGGAGCGGCTTGAAGGCGCTGCCAGCGTTCTGGGAACCGTTCGGCTCACCCGCATTCGCCGTGATGATGGCGATTCTCGTGCCCGCAACCTTGGCAAGCATCCTCGGGTACCTTGCGTGTAGAAGCCGCATCAAGGATGTGTACTTCTCACTCATCACGCAGGCTGTTGCCCTGATCATTCCCATTCTCCTGATTGGCCAGCAAGGCTATACCGGGGGCACAAACGGGGTGACAAACTTCGGGACCTTGTTCGGTGCTTCACTCAAGGAGCGCCCGACCCAAATCGTGCTCTACCTCGCGACTGTTCTGGTACTGGCACTGTCATTCGTGCTCAGCCGATGGGTGGTGCGGTCGCGGTTCGGGCGGTTGCTTGTTGCGGTCCGTGACGACGAACAACGGGTGCGTTTCCTTGGCTACAACCTGACCGCGGTCAAAGTCGGGGTGTACGCACTCTCAGCCGCGCTGGCCGGTGTGGCCGGAATGATGTTCGTACCGCAAGTCGGCATCATCTCCCCCGCGATGCTCGGAATCGTCCCCTCTGTCGAGATGGTGGTGTGGGTCGCGGTCGGAGGCAGAGGCACGCTGATCGGACCGATCATCGGCGCAATCGTGGTGAGTGCCGCGAAGAGCACGCTCTCGGAATCGTTCCCCGATACCTGGCAGTACCTTCTCGGTGCCCTCTTCGTCGCGGTGGTCATCTGGTTCCCACAAGGTCTCACCGGCCTCAGGATCAGTCATGTGATCGGCAGGTTCACGGGACGGACGGCTGACCGTGACCTGGCAGACGCTACCCACGGCACGTCCACCGGCAAGGAGCGTCAATTGTGAGCGGCGCAATCCTCGAAGTCCGGGGAGTGACTGTGGGGTTCGACGGGTTCACGGTCCTCGATGGACTGGACCTCACGATCACCAGAGGTGAACTCCGGTTTCTCATCGGACCAAATGGAGCCGGCAAGACCACCCTGCTGGACATCATCACAGGGCGGACACGACCCGCGTCCGGCACCGTGGTGTTCGATGGACGAGTGAGCCTGGTCGGTAAAGACGAGTCTTCAATCGCACGCCTTGGCATCGGACGCAAGTTCCAGACCCCCTCGGTGTTCGGGAGCCTTACTGTCGTCGAAAACATCGAACTCGCTGCAAGTGTCGGGGGAGGCGTCGGGGCGCTGCTCGCCAAGCCGTCCGATCCGGTACGGGTCCGCTCGCGATCAGTGATGGAAATGGTCGGACTCGACGGGCGGGCATCGACCGAGGCGTCAACCCTTTCCCACGGTGAGCGCCAATGGCTGGAAATTGGCATGTTGCTGGCCCAGGACGCCCAGCTTCTCCTCCTTGACGAACCGGTTGCCGGGATGACCAGGGCTGAACGTGACCGGACCGGCGAGATGCTTGTGCGAATTGCCGAGACAAGGTCGGTCCTCGTGGTTGAACACGACATGACCTTCCTGAGGCAATTCGGCCGTGAGGTAACGGTGCTCCACCTTGGCCGAACCCTGATTGAAGGGCCGGTTGAAGTGGTCTCTACCGATCCCAAGGTCATCGAAGTCTATCTTGGCCGTGGCGCGCGCTCCGGAACCGACGACATGCCGGAACCCCGCACGTCGCAAACTGTCCCCGGTGCCACGGCCCAGTCTGAGGTCCCAACGGAAAAGGTGGTGGCCCGCAGTGCATCAAGCGCGCCCGGTGTCCAAGGCACGCAGCATGGGCGCCTAACCGTGTCGCGACTCAGTTCCGGTTACGGTCAAGGCCTGACCATCCGGGATATCAGTTTTGAGGTGGACACTGGACAGGTCCTGTGCGTTCTCGGACGAAACGGCGTGGGCAAATCGACGCTGCTCAGGGCCGTGATGGGGACCCTTCCCGCGTTGGAGGGTTCGATCACGGTTCATGGCACCGACCTCACGACGGCCCCGCCTCATGCCCGAGCGCAGAACGGGATTGCCTATGTCCCTCAGGGACGAGGGATCTTTCCCCGCCTAACAGTGACTGAGAACCTTGTGATGGGTCTGGAAGGAATGGTCGTCGGACCACGCGACAGCGAGCACCGTGTTGGCGCGATGCACGCACGATTTCCAATCCTTTCAACGATGGCGGGACGCCTTGCGGGCACGCTTAGTGGCGGACAGCAACAGCAACTCGCCATTGCCCGCGCGCTGATCCGCGAACCGAGGGTCCTCATCCTTGATGAACCCACCGAAGGCATCCAGCCAAGCATCATCGAGGAGATCGAAGCGCTTATAAGGGCCTTGCGTGACGAAGGCTCGATGGCCATCTTGCTCGTGGAACAATTCCTGGACTTCGCCGTCGCCCTCGCTGACACGTGCATTGTCATGGAGAAGGGCCAGGTTGTTGCACGCGGGGCGCCTCGCGAACTCGGGGCCGACGCGCTGCGCGACTACCTTTCGGTTTAGGCCGATGCCGGAAGACGAACTCACGCACCCGGACACACGTGGGACCGAACAGGGAGGTGGAGCGAAATGGGTAAATCGTTGAGGCCGGAGGCCACCCGAGGGATTGGCGGACCCGTCACTGACCCCGGCACGCGCACGATGAATGCCACGTCGGTCCGTCAGGAATGGCGTGATGTCGTCGAACGGGTCTACCACGGTGACCACCGGGTAATCGTGGAACGCAGTGGCATACCGGTCGCAGCAATTGTCTCCGTCGCCGACCTGAACCGGTTGCTTGAGATCGCCGCTCGCCTTGCGTCACCTGTCGTCGGAGAGCACACGACGAACGCCGGTTGAGGCGATCTTGCCCGATCAGGGTGTCACGGCATGGGGCTCAAGGACACCCGCTACGCCCACGTTTGCCTGTAACCGAATCATCAGCGTGTGTCTGCCCCCGTCAGGAGACTAGCTTCGGCTGACCAGCCTTACCACTCTCCCGCGCTTCGCTCCCCGTTGCCCCTTCGTTTCGATACGCTTAGCTGCCCCGCGCTCCGCACCCGATCGCCACCTGGTTTATGGACGCTTCGCTGCGGCTGCTTCGCGTGCCCGTTCGACGCCCTTGGTGGCAGACGCATACATGGTCGAAACCCGGGCGGCTTCGTCCTCCGCGGCGGACCATCGCAAGCCGGCAACCCGCCGCTCAGATGAGCCATGAAGGTAATCGCGCCGAGCGGCCTCGTAGCCATTCCGTGCCTCTTCCAGTTCCGCTTGGGAGGCGGCATACGCTTCGCTTGCCGTGGCGAACGTGCGCTCGGCTTGATCAAGGACCTGCTTTAGCCGGGACTCCCGGTCGAGAGGGGCCTGGGTTGGCTTCGTTGTGTGCGGTACTGACATGGGAACATGCTATCGCAATCGAGGGCCTGAGTGAAAGTGCGAATGACCCGGTCAGAACAGGAATGACATGTCAAAGTGGCGCGAGAACAAGCATGACCACAAAGGGAAGCGAGACAAGGAGCGAACCTAATGCGATGCCTCACCTTGGCACGAATGGCACCGAGGTCTTCCCAACAGGGCTTGGGTGCATGGGCATCTAAGGCATTGACGGCAAAACCGACGGAGATGAAAGAATCGCCACCCCTCGCTTCGCTCCCCATCGCCCCTTGATTTACAGTCGCTTCGCTTGCCCCCGCTTCGCTCCCCATCGCCCCTTGATTTATAGTCGCTTCGCTTGCCCCCGCTTCGCTCCCCATCGCCACCTGGTTTACACACGCTTCGCTACACGGGGACAGTTCCGCACTATGATGGGTCTCGGTGGACGCCACACACGTCCAACCGGGAGAAGGCCAGATGCCCAGGAACCTCCGCATCACACGAATCGTCGTTACCCACTTCTCATTTGTCGTGAACGATCTCGGACCAGAGGAACATCTGGGTTTCGACCAGGTCTACCGCCCCGGGTACCGCCTTGATCAGGACGGTTCGATCCTGACCATTGAGACTGATGCCGGCATCACGGGCGAAGTCCCCGGGTCGATTGACCGCCGAGATGCTCTTTACATGCTGGGTCGGAACCCGCTCGAACGCGACACCATCTGGCATGACCTGAAGCGCGCGCAACGGGGATGGATGAACGCCCCGAACGGCGCGATTGACATGGCTCTCTGGGACATCGCCGGCAAGCTCTACGGTGCCCCCATCCACGAGTTACTTGGCGGCGGCGGTCAGGGTCGGATGAAGCTTCCCTGTTACGCAAGTACCTATCACGGCGACGAGAACGGTGGCCTCACGCGACCGGAAGACTATGGCGACTTCGCCCTCGCGTGTCGCGACCGTCTCGGGTACCCAGCCTTCAAGATTCACGGATGGGTCGGGGGGCCGATCGGTCGCGAAGTCGATGCGGTACTCGCAATACGCCGGGCAGTTGGCGACAGCATGGCGCTCATGCTTGACCCTGCGGGTGCATTCCGAACCTTTGACGATGTCCTGCGGGTCGGACGCGCGTGCGACGAAGCGAACTACTTCTGGTACGAAGACGCCTTCCGCGGTGGAGGACTTTCGCAGTCGGCCCATGCGAAGCTACGCGAGTTCATCAAGACACCCCTCCTGATGGGCGAACACATCCGTGGTCTCGAACCCAAGGCCGACCTGATCACGGCGCGCGCCACTGACTACGTGCGCGCCAACTCGTACACGGACGGGGGCATCACCGGCGTCATGAAACTCGCTGCGCTTGCCGAAGCGAACGGACTCGATGTCGAACTCCATGGAGGCAGCCTCGCGCACCGCCATTGCATGGCATCAATGCGCAATAGCAACTGGTACGAACTCGGACTGGTTCACCCCCTCGTGAACGCAAACAAGCCGCCCATCTATGGCGACCCGAAGTGGATTGACCTGTTGGAATCCGTCGACTCGAAGGGTTGCCTCGACGTGCCAACCGGCCCGGGCCTGGGCGTGCCCCTAGACTGGGATTGGATTTCTGCACACCGCACCGGCGAGGTTGTGTACGAAGGCGAGTAGTTGAGACCCAACACATACCATCGGTGCATGGGAAACTCGAATTGGCACTGAAGGCAACAATCTACAAGGCCCACCTGCGCATCGCTGACATGGACCGAAACGTCTATGTCGACCACCCGCTGACGTTGGCGCTTCACCCATCGGAGAATGTGACGCGGCTGCTGGTCCGGGTCCTCGCATTCGCATTCACGGTCCCGGAGGACAACCTCCGGGGCACCCTCGAGTTCGCACAGGGCCTGACTGAGAGTGATGAACCGGACCTCTGGCAAAGGGACCTGACGGGTCAGATCGTGCATTGGGTGGAGGTGGGTCAGCCAGACCTGCGCGCGTTGTCGAAAGCGTGCGGGCGATCCGAACGAGTGACCCTGTTCACACACGGGCCATCATGGACCACGTGGTGGGATGGGATCGAAGACAAGCTATCGCGCCTGACGAACCTAGCCGTCTGGTACCTCCCGTCTGAACAGGTTGCCGCCATCGAGGAGATCACCGAACGATCTGTCCAGTGGCAGGTGAATATCCAGGACGGGGTCATCTCAATCCACGATGGCAAGCGTTCGGCGGAGGTGACCCCGGAACGCCTGAAGTCGGCTTCCTTACCCCGCAGTTGAGCGGTCCCTGCGCCCGGGATAACGCTTCGATATGGACACAGGGTCGGCTTGCACCGGTTCCCAAAATGGAGACCGGTGCCTCTCACGGATCTCGCCCGGGCACCATTCGAAGGTGGATTGGCGACGCCGTTCCGTTGATATCAAGCAATCCGCGCCCCCGGCGCTTCGGTTCCCGAACCGTCGCCTTGCGCTCAAAGTCGGCCACTCCAAGCCACAGCTACCTTGCGCCAAGAGGTTCAGGTCGCCATACTGCCGAGGAATGCCCGGTGAAAACTTGGCGAACCAGAGAAGGATCATCCCCATGACAACGGCCTCCAATGTGGTGAACTTGGCAATCATCGGCTGTGGAGGCATGGGGAACCGGCACCTCCAGGGTCTTGCCGAATACGCGCGCTCCGTCGCGGGGCTGCCCGGTCATGCCATCTTCGACTTGATCGCGGTCAGTGACCCGAACGCCAAGAATGCAGCGCTCCTCGCGGATACTGCGTTGGCCGAGTTCGGACATCGTCCGGCCATCTTCGCGAACCCGCAGGCAATGTTCGATGCAGTACCGGAAATCGATGCGGTCGACATCACGACCGAACCCCGTCTCCACGAAAGCCTGTCGGTGCTTTGCCTCCGGGCCGGCAAGCACGTCCTTGTCGAAAAGCCGATGGCCCTGACGGTTGCAGGATGCAACGCGATGATGGATGCCGCCCACTCCGCAAACCGCGTGCTTGCCGTGGCGGAGAACTACCGGTTCGATCCTCTGGTGCGGCTGACCAAGGCCCTTCTCGACGCCAAGGCAATCGGCGACCCATGGATGGTCGTTGACGCAAGCATCGGAAGCGGGGGACAGATCATCATCACGCCGTGGAGACACAAGCGTCTCTATGGAGGGATCCTGCTGGACGTCGGCGTTCACAACGTCGATCTCATGCGGTACTACGCCGGACCGGTCCTCGAAGTATCGGCCCGTGTGGCCCTTCTTGACCGCGTTCGGAAAGGATTGCGCCCGCAGGGTGGCGGGACGGGTGCCCCGGCGTCGCCCGGAGCAATCTATGCAATCACGAATGCGAATTCCGGGATGCCCGACACCATGGAACCGGACGTTGAGGACACTGCGTTCTCGACCTTGAGATTCGAAGGGGGCATGATCGGTCAATGGACGCTCAGTCATGCGGGACACGCCCAGGGTTTTGGTCGCAAGCAATACTGGGGCAGCGAGGGGTCGATGGAACCGGCACCGCCACGGAGCGGGACCGGCCCGCGGGTCTGGCGTGATGGCTCATCACATCCGTTGACACCCGAAGAGATGCTGGCGCGGGTTCCGGATTTCACCGTGGATGCCTCGACCGCTCGTCTCTTCGGGGGTGAACGAATGGCCTCCTACCACCTCGACCCTGTTGCCATCGACTGCAAGATCGAGGCTGCGGTCCTGAGCGACTTCGGCCGTGCAATCGTCACCGGCACGCAACCCGAAGTCGGTGGCATCGAGGGTCGCCATGCCGTCGCTGTTGTCAACGCACTCTTCGAATCATCTCACCTCAACGTACCGGTTCTTGTGGCAGACATTGAGGCAGACCTGCCAGGTGTCTCGGCCTGGCAGCATGCCATCGACCGAGACCTGGCGGCAGGGTAGGACTTGGTTCCGGTGCTCGAGCCGGGTGTGTAGGCCCGGGGAAATGTTCGGTTTGACAGGGCCAGACATCGCAAATACTATCCCCACAATCGATTGCAGTTCGGCGTCGGGGGCCATGCAAACGGGAGAAGCATGAATGGGACCGTCCGTTTGCGGATTCCATTCTGGGGGAAAAGCGATGACAACCGGGTCCAGGAGGGCACTCTTCGCAGGGGCAGCACGGATTGCGGCGGGGGCCGCGACTGCCACCGGCCTCTTCACACTCGCCGCGTGCGGTGGCGATTCCGGTGGTGGTTCAGGGCCTATCAAGCTGAAGCAGGCAGTCAGCCTGCAGTACTGGTCAATCCTTGGTGGAGCTGATGGCACGCGCATGCATGACATGACGGCGCAGTACACCAAGGAACAACCGATGGTGAAGATTGAGGATGTCCAGGGCGTCGACAACTTCCTGGTCAAGTTCGTTGCATCGGTGGTTGCCGGAAGTCCACCGGACATCGTTTGGATCCGCCAGACGTACATCGCCGGCTTTGTTGAGAAGGACGCCCTCCTGCCACTCTTGCCGAAGGAACTTGACCAAGTTGGCCTCAAGGCTGAGGAGTTCGACCAGGTTGTCTGGAAGGCCAGCGAGTACAAGGGAAAGCGCTACACGGTACCAATGGATATCCACGGCTACCAATTCTTTTATCACGAGGCGATGGTGCGTGATGGCGGGCTTGACCCGGCCAAGGTGCCGACGACGTGGGCCGAATGGCTTGACTGGGCGACCCGCTTGACAAAGGATGACAAACGCGGTGCAACGGTTCCCTATTCGGGTGCCGGCATCAACTGGTTCTTTCATGGTTTCCTGAAGCAAGCCGCCAAGGCGAACGTCGGCGGTGCATCGACCGCCGACTTCTTCACGGCGGATGGAAAGAAAGCGAACTTCAACAATCCGGCAGGTGTCGAGGCCTTGCAGATCATGGCGGACATCTTCAAGCGGTGCAATCTTCCATTCCCTGACGGGGTCGCTTCACTGGACTTGTTCGAACAGAAGAAGCTCGGCAGCATGGTCAATGGGCCTTGGAACCTCAACCGCCTTGCGGATCCCAAGGGTCCGGCAGCTGCCGAACTGCGGGTTGCCTTCTCACCCCAACGGGATCCCAAGAACCCTTCCTGGTGGGCGCAAAGCCATCAAGTCGCGCTTGCAAAGCCGACCAAGGTGGATGAGGACAAGCGCACGGGCTCGTTCGACTTCATCAAGTGGCTGAATGACCACATCCTTGATTGGTCCAAGGCCGGACAACTGCCGGCAAACAAGAAGGTCCTTGCTTCGGACGCGTACCAGAAGAGTGATCTCCTGGTTCACAAGCACCTGAAGGTGTGGGAGAAGAACCTCGCGACTGCGGCGTTCATGCCGCTGCATCCCAAGCATGTTGAGGTTGAGAACGACTTGCCACCAATCCTGGAAAAGGCCATCCGGGGGCAGATTTCCGTGCAAGCGGCTCTTGCCGAGGGTGAGACCCTGGTGAACAACATTCTGTCCAAGTGATCAGCCGCACACAGCACTCCCCACCCACCTTGCCTTCTTGCCGCCGGGCATGCTTCCGAGGCTCGGACCGGTCCTCAAAACGCGGGACCGGTCTGCTCCCGCGGTAACCAGATGCATATAAAAAAGGAAAGCAGCACTGATGAGCGCCGTGCCACCCGTTCCCCGCCGAGATTGGGGCAAGACCGGGCTGTCGATTCCCGTCATCCCGTTCGGCACCCAGGGCTTCGGCAACCACTTCGGCGACGTTGCCGATGACACCGCCGTCGCCCTCGTCCACCATGCCATCGACCTCGGTGTCAACCACTTCGACT
>Ga0214923_10000345_pt1 | contig 71732 bp, 73 predicted proteins | sample LL1510_MetaG_FD_177993 | JGI IMG/M metagenome (GOLD analysis project Ga0214923, IMG submission 177993) | Freshwater microbial communities from Lake Lanier, Atlanta, Georgia, United States - LL-1510 | ecosystem: Environmental > Aquatic > Freshwater > Lake | place: USA: Georgia | collected...
GGGTCGCATCAGGTCGACCAGGCAGGTTACGAACAACGCAACACGGTCTGTGGGCAGCAGGCGAGCCGCTTGCGGAAACGACATCTATGACATCCCTTTGTAAACTTGTATTCTGCCACCTTGCGCCCGTGAGCCCGGCGTATTAGCCCATTCCATGACCCCCTCCAAGCCCCCCCCGCGACCCATCTCCACCGTGATGGCGCCGCCTATCGTCAGCCAGAAGCCAGCCATTCAGGTTATCGAGCGCATGACCGCCCTGTTAGATGCCCTGGCCCAACAATCTGAGCCCGTCTCCCTCAAGATCCTTTCTCAGACCACTCAGCTCCACCCCTCCACGGCCCACCGCATCCTGAACGACTTGGTCCTGGCCCGCATGGTTGACCGAACAGAGCCCGGTCTCTACCAGCTCGGTATGCGCCTGCTTGAACTCGGAAACCTCGTGAAGGCACGGCTCAATGTCCGCGACGCTGCGGCCACGCCGATGCGAGAACTCCACCGGCTCACAGGGGAGACGATCAACCTCTCTGTCCGACAGGGCGATGAGATCGTGTACATCGAGCGAGCGGTGAGTGAGCGCTCAGGGATGCAGGTCGTCAGAGCCATCGGCGGCCGTGCGCCCCTGCATCTCACTTCAACGGGAAAGTTGTTTCTTGCAGCAGAGGACCCCCGAGCCGTCCGCTCCTATGGCATGAGGACTGGCCTTGCCGGCCAGACAAGAAACAGCATCACGGAGCCCGCCGCCCTCGAGCGAGAACTTGAGGCTGTCCGAAAGAACGGTTACGCCAGGGACAACGAAGAGCTCGAACTGGGTGTTCGGTGCATCGCTGCGGCAATTCGGGATGACACGGGGCGGCTGGTCGCGGGCCTATCGATCTCCGCGCCGGCCGATCGGGCCAATGACGGCTGGGTTGGGGCGCTTCAGGAGACGGCGGCGCAGATTTCCAGCTCGCTGGGCTACGAAGCAGCCGAGAAAGCCGAAACCTCGCGCGCCTGAGGGCCAGTGATTGGAGTCTTCCGGTCCGCCTGCTGAATCAGCCAGCGACGGATCCGCTCGGCATCCTGCAGACGCTGCTGCTTGCCCGATGCGTCGAGCATCACCATGATGACCGGCCGATCCTCAATGGAGGCCTGCATCACAAGGCAGCGGCCAGCCTCACGAATAAAGCCGGTTTTGGACAGACCAAGCTCCCACTCGCTGCCGCGAGCCAGGGCGTTGGTGTTGATGAAATGCTGCTGACGACCGCGCACTCTCACCAGCATGTTGCGAGCGGTGGAGTATTCGCGAATCTGGGGCATTGAGTGCGCCTCTTCCACCAACCTCGCCAGATCTCGGGGGCTGGAGACATTGGCCGAATTAAGTCCGGTCGGCTCAACAAATCGGGAAGCGGTCATCCCCAGTTGAATCGCCTTGGCATTCATGGCCCTCACAAATGCGCCAAGTCCGCCGGGATAGTGGCGGCCCAGCAGGTGAGCGGCGCGATTCTCAGAAGACATCAACGCCAGGTGCAAGAATTGACCACGCGTCAATTGCGTTCCGACCACCAGACGCGAGCGGGCGTTCTTCTCAAGGTCTGCGTCCTCTTGCGAGACTGTTAACAGCTCATCCATCGGCTGTCCCGCCTCCGAGACCACCACAGCGGTCATGAGTTTCGTGATGGACGCGATGGGAAGAACCGCATCGGAATTCTTCTCGAACAAGACCTCATTGGAAATCTGGTCAACCACGAGCACAGCGCTTGAACTGAGGGCGGCCTCCGTCAAGACCGACTGAAGGCCGAGTCGCGTGCTCGCGCCCATGCGGTTGGAGGGATCTTTTTGAATGCGCCCAGACACCATGGCCGGCGCCCGAGACATCGAGGGAGACAGAGGACCAGTCGCCGGAGACGCGCCCTTTGAGCCCTTCTTCGCGGCCCTCTTGGCGTTTTTCTTGTGGGTGGATTTCCCTTTCTGCTTTGCATCAAAGGCAGTCGAAGGGTCTGCGGCTCTCGCATGTCCGCCCGGGACCCCGATAACAAGGGCCATTGCCAGGAGGCCAAGAAGACCGAGTTTGCTTAGACCGCCGAAAGCCCGCAATTTTGTCTGCACTGCACCACCCCCTCAACAGGTTTTCGGCATGATACCGACAAAATTCAGCCTGTCAAAGAAAACCTCTTTCTTTTTCCTAGGGTTAGCACCCGATCCTCAGAAAGATGTCTAAGCCTAGACGAATCGTCTGAAGGTGGGCAGCCACCGTGAGCGAGATGGGTCGGGCGTAGCCTCCTGCCATCGCCACCGCTGTGGCCAATCCCTGGGAGGCCGCCCAGTGGAACACCCGGGCGTCTCGCTGGGCAAGCCCAGCCAGCGAAACTCGAAGCCGACCGAGTCGATCTTGCTCCAGCGGGTCTGCTCCGGCCAGAAAGATGAGGAGGTCGGGGCGATGGTCCTGCGCAACCAAGAGCGCCTCTTCCACGGCGAGGAGATACTCCTCGTCCCCGGCCCCATCAGCCAGTCCGCAATCCCAATCGGATCGGGCCTTCTCAAACGGGAAGTTCGCCTCGCCGTGAACCGAGAGCGTCATCACGGTTGGATCCCCAGCGAAGATCTCTGCAGTGCCGTTGCCTTGATGCACATCGAGGTCAAGAATGGCCACACGCCTGGCCAGACCCTCGGCCTGCATGAGACGGGCAGCCACTGCAGCATCGTTAAAACAACAGAATCCCTCTCCGCGAGCGTGACTCGCATGGTGGGTTCCGCCAGCCAGGTTAAACGAGATCCGACAGGGCCCAGCAAGCGCAGAGCGAGCGGCTGCAATCGTCGCGCCAGTCGAGCGACGGGATCGCTCAACCATCGCAGGTGACCACGGAAACCCGATCGCCTTTATCAGCCCCTCGCTGAGCGTGCCCGACACAAGGGCATCGACGTAAGAAGGGTGATGGGCCAGAGCAAGCTGGCCATCGCTTGCCGCGGGCGGCTCCTGGAGCACCAGATCCGCCCATCCGCTCACCTCCTCGCGCACCAGCCGGTACTTTTCCATCGGAAAGCGATGCCCGTCAGGCAGGGGCAAAACGAAACGGTCCGTGCTGTAGGCGGTGGCCTGCACCGACTTAACGACGAACCTTTCTCTCCTCAAGCACCTCGCCTCCCAGAGCCAACGCCCCGGCGCGCAGACGACTGTAGGCCTCATCAAGCCGAGTCAGTGAGGATGGGTCTTGAGTGGCGCGACCACCTGAGAGCTTCAGACCCAGCTCGAGAAAACGCTTTGCAGAGGCGTCTCCAGGGACCGGAGCAGCCGGAAGGCTGTAGATCTTGAGGTCGGGAAAGGTCCGATGAATCTCCTCCATGAGGGGCGTGACCGCTGCCTCATAGACACCCGCAACCATGAAGGACTGGTCGAGTTCGGCAAGCGATTGAAAGGCGTGCTGAAAATGCGTGTCGAGCACCCACTCCATCATGGGCCAGGCCATCACTGGAAAGCCCGGGAGAAAAAAGTGTCGATGAATAGAGAACCCAGGAATCTTGTTGTAGGGATTGGGGACGATGTCTGAACCCTCTGGGAACTCCCCCATACGCAGTCTCTCGGGCGTGAGGGGTTGACCCGACTCTTCGCACCGCTGGGCAATAAGACTCCTTGCCTCGGGATGAAGCACAAGCGGACGACCAAGGGCCTTCGCAGCTGCTTGGCGAGTGTGGTCATCGGGCGTGGAGCCAATGCCCCCGCAGCCAAACACCACATCTTGCGAGGCGAAAGAGTGCGAGAGCGCATCGACGCACCGCTGGGGATCATCGCCGAGATAGTGCACCCAGGAGAGTGCGAGCCCCCTGGAACCAAGAATCTCCCGAGTCTTTTGAAAGTGCTTGTCCTCTCGTTTGCCGGAGAGAATCTCGTCGCCAAAGATGTAGAGGCCGACGGTCAAAGAGGGATGGGTCACCCCCAAATTATACTGTCGCGATGTCAAATGACCCCCTCCCCTCTCTGCCCAACAGCTCGGTCGGTCACGGTTTCGTGTCATGGCTTCGGTCCGTTGCCCCGTATATCCACGCATTTAGAAATCAGACCTTCGTCATTGCATTCCCCGGGGAGCTGGTGGCCGAAGGTCGCCTAGAGTCTCTCGTTCACGATGTGGCGCTTCTTCAGGCCATGGGCATGCGAATCGTCCTCGCTTACGGGTCGCGCCCACAGGTGGAAGAGCAGCTGAGGCTGCGCAGGCTTGAGGACCAATACAGCCAGGGCATGCGCATCACCGATCCCGCAGCGCTGGAGTGCGCGAAGGAGGCAGCCGGCGAGTTGCGGCTCGATATTGAGGCGGCGTTCTCGGCCGGGCTTCCCAACACGCCGATGGGCAATTCGCGTATCCGAATTATCAGCGGCAACTTCGTCACCGCGCGACCCGTTGGCATCGTGGACGGAATCGACTTCCAACACACGGGCCTGGTGAGAAAGATTGAGACCGATTCGATTCAGCAGGCCCTCAAAGGAGGCTCCATCGTGCTGGTGCCACCGCTGGGTTTTTCTCCAACCGGCGATGCATTCAACCTTTCGCTAGAGGATGTCGCTGCTAGCCTGGCCGTTGCCCTTGACGCCGATAAGCTCATCTTCTTGGTGCCCGACGGGGCCGTCCCTCGGGACCAGACCCTGCCCCTGAGCGAGATCTCCGAAGAAGCGGCCGAAGGCCTTCTCGCAAAGGGCGTGCTCTCGGAGCAGGCGTCCTTCACCCTCAGTCACGGGCTTCGCGCCTGTCGGGGCGGTGTTGAGCGCGCCCACGTGGTTCCCTATGAGCCCGATGGCTCACTCCTGCTTGAACTCTTCACCCACGACGGTGTGGGCGTCATGCTCGTCGAGGAGACGCTCGAGGCGCTCCGCCCCGCCACCGTGGATGATGTTGCCGCCATCGTCTCGCTCATAGAGCCTCTTGAGGCAGACGGCACGCTGGCGCCTCGTGGGCGCTCGGCTGTGGAGCGAGAGATCGATCGGTTTACGGTCATTGAGCATGACGGCGTGATTTTCGGGTGTGCCGCCCTCTACACCTTCGAGGGTTCACCGATGGGGGAGCTCGGCTGCCTCATGGTTCGTCCAGACACGCGCGAGAAAGGGGATGGGGAGCGCCTTCTTAAGAGCATCGAACATCAGGCCCGCCAGGCAGGGTTGCGCGCACTTTTCGTTCTCACCACTCGAACGACGCACTGGTTTCTCAAGCGTGGATTTCAGCCAGCCCAGGTCGACGAGCTTCCAGAGGTGAGAAAGTCGCTCTACAACCGGGATCGCAAGTCGCAGGTGCTCATTAAGACGCTCTGACGAGCGGAATGGGTGTGGGCTCACGACGGCGCAACATCCAGGCTGCGCCGAGCAGGTTCGGTGCATGGGCCCACTCCGAGTCGAGCCAGACCACCAGAGCCGCCTCGCCCTCATCGAGGGCACTGGGAGTGGTTCTCAGGGGGCCCTCGCCCGTGGGGGCCTCGCAAAAGCAGAACTCCGGAAAACACGGCAGGCTCAGGACCCGATAGCCTGCATGACCGGGCTCCAACCGAGCGAGCGCGCCAACCGGGGCCAGTCTTGAGCGCTCCACCAGCCAGCGTTCATCGGGGGTCTGGGCCCGAGACTGGTTGGGCTCGGCATAGAAGAGGCGCTGACCGTCGGCGGACGCCCAGGCATGCGCACCCGATACTCCCTCGACCCTCGCGAGAAGATGACGAACTCGCGGGGACACCCTCGGATCGCCGCGGCTTCGGAGCGACTCGGGAATGGGGTGGGCGCGCGAGAGCACCAGCTGACGCAGCCAAGAGAGACTGGTCTGTCGAACATCCGAGAGACACCCAGGCGTATGCAGGGTAGAGGCCAGCAGGGTCATCAGACTGACGACGCTGGTCTCTTGGGTGAGCCAATCGAAAGGGGTCCGCGCCCGCTCGGCTGAGCCCTCTCGAGACTCGCGTAGTCGGACCGCCTCGCCCGCGGACGCGGCGCCCTTCGCAGAGAGAAGCGAATCAATGCCCGAAAGGAGCCCGTCGAGGGCATCGCCAAGATCAGAGTGACCGCTCATGATCCGCGAGGGTGACCAGAGAGGCCATCAAAGCATGTTGACCGCCACGAAGCGCGTCGAGGGAGTCCTCGAGATCGTCAAGCGCTGCGCGTGCCTGCGCGAGGTCTTCGGGCACGCGAAAGTCATGTGGATCAAGACTCACATTGAGGAGCGAGGCTCGCACCGACTCCAGTTGCGCGGTGGCCCTCCCGAGTTCTTCCTCGGCCGCGAAGAGTTGTCGCTCGAGGGTGGCCAGGTGAGTCGCCTCGCTCTCCTCGATTGGCAAAGGGGCGACATCCGACTCCCTTGGAATGCTCACGAGACAGATGGTGGACCAGACGGTGAGGAGGACGGTCAGCGCTGCGAAGACCGTCAGCAAGGGGATACCATGCTAGGACCAGTCCAGGAGCTCGTCGGGATAGATTCCGACGTCGGCCAGCGCTCGAAGCATCTGGACCAGCAGCTGCCACCCGTCTGCCAGCAGGGGGTCGTCCGAGGGGAGAATGAAAATGCCCAGCGCATGCAGGGACACCCCGAGAACGAGGCTTAGCCAGGCAAGACCCTGCGTGAGTTGCGCCCCCCGAAGGCGCCGAGTGGTGCGACTAGTCATCGGAAACCCAGTCTAGACGATCAGCAAGGAGTGCCTGCCGCATGTCACCGTTTGCGCGCAGCAAGACGAGGGCTTTTGCGGCATTCGAGACCTCCGCCCCGAGCATGGGCTCCTGGGCAAGAACGCTATGCCCACCGGCGATGGCGAGCCAGAGCCCGTCCATCCCGGTTTCAGTCAGCACCACCTCCCGGGCGGACACGACTCGCTCAACGGAGTCGGAGGCCAAGATCATCTGCTGGCCGCCCCGCCACAGCCTCAGCTTCATGTGGCCGAGGCCTTTACGCGACGCCAAATCGAGCCGCCGGGACAGATCTTGTCAATCTCATCAAGCATGGCCTCATGGGCGGCAATCTCTTCGGGCGTCGGCTCAATCACGATGAGCCGAGAGAGGAGTCCAGGGTCCAGTGGGGGCAGGTCATTGGGGTCCTCTTCCAGCAGGTCATCGAAGGTCTCCTGACCCCGCGTCATGGCGAGGTACACCTCGGCCAAAAGCTCCGCATCGAGGAGCGCGCCATGAAAGACACGATGCTCATTGGAGACTCCGTAACGGCCGCAGAGCGCATCCAGAGACTTGCTCTGTCCGGGATGAAGCTCTCGAGCGATACGCATGCTGTCGGTAACCGTGGCGACAAGCTTCTCCATGGGGTCTCGACTCAGCCGGGCCAATTCTGCGTTCAAGAAGCCCACATCAAAGGGCGCGTTGTGAATGATGACTTCCGCATCGCGAATAAAGCTGACGAAGTCATCTGCCACTTCGCGGAACGTCGGCTTGTCCTTCAGCATGTCCCAGGTGAAGCCATGGACTCGCGAGGCTCCCTCATCGATCTCTCGCTCGGGGTTCAGATAGACGTGCAGTCGCTGACCGGTGAGCCGACGATTCACCATCTCCACGCAGCCAATCTCGATGATGCGATGCCCCCGCTCAACCTCAAGGCCTGTTGTCTCCGTATCCAGAACGACCGTTCTCATCCTTCACCCTTCTCTTTCCATGACCCCTGGTCTGCGCCTCGATTGGCCAGCGCATCCGCACGCTCATTCTCAGGGTGACCGTCGTGTCCCCGCACCCATTCCCAGCGCACCTGATGCACGGAGAGGGCGGCATCCAAAGCCTCCCAGAGGTCCTGGTTGGCCACAGGCTTTCCGGTACTCGTCTTCCATCCCTTCTTCTTCCAGTTTGCCATCCAACTCTGAATACCCTGCATCACATACTGGGAGTCCGTCACCAGCGTCACCTGGCAGGGTCGCTTCAGCGCACGAAGGCCCTCAATGGCCGCAGTGAGTTCCATACGGTTATTGGTCGTGTGGGCCTCTCCGCCCCAGAGCTCTCTCTCGACCTCTCCACAGCGCATCAACACCCCCCAACCCCCTCGCCCTGGGTTGCCCTTGCAGGCGCCATCTGTGAAGAGCTCGACACGGTCAAGCGACACGTCGCTGCCCCTCTCGATGCGCCTGAGTCGGTGTAACCACCGCTGTGCCTTTGGGCCGACGGCCTGCAGTGCGCCAGGTAGGACTGATCACGCGAAGGCCCGCTTTGCGCTTCACGGCACCAATCCAATAGATGGCTCCGAGCATGGGCCACCATCGGGCCCCCGCAGGCTCAAGCCAGGCCAGTCGATTCCACCACGTGGGCGTTCGACAGACGGGGCGATAAATGCCGAGTTCGCCCTGGTCAACCGACAGACCCAAAAGCTTGCACCAGTCGCGAATTCGGCCTGATGAGATCCAGCGGCCCGAGATGGGGGGGAAGCTTACTGTCGCCTCAGGGCGATGAAGGGCCCAAAGGCTATGCGGGTTGAGGCCAACAACCACCAATCGTCCTTCTGGTATGAGCACGCGTTCGGCCTCTCTGAGCAGCGCGTGAGGATCCTCAACCTGCTCAAGCGCGTGGGCGAGCACGAGAAGATCGAGAGACTCACTCTCAAACGGCAGCGCATCTGGTGAGCAGACCACGACGCCCACCTCGCTCGGAGGGTGGGGCTCAAGTGGGGCGTAGAGTTGAATCGTGCCGCGGCCTGCCATGCGATTGGTGCGAAGCGGCTCGAGATGAGGCGGTGCCAAAGCGACCGCCTTGTAGCCAAACGCATCGGCAAGTCGACGATCGAACCAGGCCTGCTCGGCTGCGATAAGCTGGGCGCCGCTGGGCGACTCAAGCCACCGAAGCCATGCAGTGAATGGATTGGAGGGCGGGGTGCTCATAGACAACCGCCGGGAGACGCAATGCGGGTCATCGCCATTCCTTCATTCTCTGACAATATCATTTGGGGCCTCTGTAACGACCGGGCCGCAGCACTGGTCGATCCGGGAGATGCCACACCTGCGCGGACATGGCTTGAAGACAACGGGCTCGTGCTCGAAGGCATCCTCATCACACATCACCACGCCGACCACGTAGGCGGTGTGGACTCACTCTGTCGTTACTTTGGCGTTCGCGATGTGTATGGCCCAGCCGCCTGCCGGCCCCACGGAGTCACCCAGCCCGTCATGGAGGGCAGCATCGTCAGTCTTCCCCTGCTCGGCCTTCATCTGCGCGTCATGGAGGTTCCGGGCCATACCCTCGATCACATTGCCTTCTGCGCCGAGCCGGCCGGGGAGGCAGGCATGCTTTTTTGCGGGGACACCCTCTTTGCGGCGGGCTGCGGCCGACTGCTTGGAGGCGAAGCAAAGCAACTCTGGGAATCCCTTCAAACATTGGCCCGACTGCCTGCGACAACGAGAATCTTTTGCGCCCATGAGTACACCGTGGCGAACCTTCACTTTGCAGCATCGGAATTTCCGAATGACGCGCCAATCCGCGAACGCCTTCAAAAGTGCCAAGCGCAGCGGCTTGGGGGTGCGTTCACACTGCCGAGCACGCTCTCCGAGGAGTTGCTCACAAATCCGTTTCTTCGGGCGGGCAATCTGACGGACTTTGCGGCGATGCGCGCGAGAAAGGACGTCTTTCGGGCGCCCTCGGGCTAGACTAGATGGCTATGCGCCTGGTTCAAACTATCGCCCCATCCTTGCTGGCCCTCCATGCAATGTGTCTTGCCCTTGTGGCGTCGGGGTGTGCAACTGCCCCTTCAGCGGGCGTCTCTCCTGCCCCAATATCCACCGGCGCATCCATTGCGGCCAGCCAAGACAGTCCACCGAGAAAGGGGATCGACTCTCGCGCGCTCTTTCCCCCCTCCCGCCCAGTAGCCGCCCCCGTCGCGGCTCAGACATCCTCCGCCCCCGAGGGCCCAGCGACCGCGCCTTCCGGCACCAGAGAGGCTGCGCGCTTGTCGTCCAATCTCGTCGAGCGTATTCGGGCAGGATTTGCCATGCCAGAACTTCCAAGTGCCTTGGTGGACGCCCATGTCCGACGCTATGTGGCGAACCCTGCTTACCTCACGAGGAACTTCGAGCGCGGGGGTCGCTACCTGCATCACATCGTCGAGGAAGTTGAGGCGCGCGGCCTTCCCACCGAACTCGCACTGCTGCCGATTGTCGAGAGCGCCTTCAATCCTCAGGCCACATCACGCGCGCAGGCGGCCGGGCTCTGGCAATTCATTCCCTCAACGGGACGCAACTTCAAACTCGACCAGAACTGGTGGACGGATGAGCGTCGCGACGTCATCGAATCCACGCGAGCCGCTCTGGATTACCTCGAAAAAATCTACGCCCTGAATGACCGGGATTGGTTTCTCGCCCTGGCCTCCTACAACTGGGGCGAGGGGGCTGTGGGCCGAGCGGTCCGATCAAACCGAGCCAAGGGCCTTCCAACGGACTACGCAAGCCTCAAGATGCCTAGAGAGACTCGTAACTACGTGCCAAAGCTCATCGCGCTGCGAAACATCCTGAGAGATCCCCAGGCCTATGGACTGAGCCTGCCGTTCGTTGAAAACAAACCATTTTTCGCAGCAATCGATCGCAACCAGTCGATTGACCTCGCCCTCGCAGCCCGATTCGCTGAGCTGCCCATCGAGGAGTTTCGGGCCCTCAACCCCCATCTACACCGACCGGTGATTGCGGTCAGCCGATCGAACCGAATCATCCTCCCCCTTGATGCGGTAGAGGCCTACAACCGAAACCTCGAGGCTCACGTCGCGGCCGGCCGAGCGCTGGTCTCGTGGCACCCCTACACGCTCAAGGCCGGAGAGAATCTTGCGAGCGTCGCCAAGCGAGCCGGCATCACGCCCGAGCGGCTTGCGCAGGCCAACAGCCTTAAGAGCTCCAAGCAAGCGCTCTTGCCGGGGACCTCGCTCTTGGTCCCGATAGAGACCCCACGCCACTCCACGGAGGTGGAGTCTGCACTTGCGCGGTTCGCTGGGGCGAAGACGGTTGAGCGCGTGGTGGTTCCGGCAAAAACTTACAGGGTCAAAAAGAAGGACACGCTCGCTCGAATCGCGGCCCGATTCGGCGTTTCGGAATCGACGTTGCGCGCGCTGAATCACCTCTCGGGAGAGGTCAAGGCGGGCATGCGCCTGACCATCGCTCCCGCACAAACCAAAACATTGGTGACGGATGCGCAGGGGCGCTCGAGCTTTGAGCGGCCGCCCCCCACAGCAAACAAAGATCAGACAAAGAAACGCGAGTCTCGCGCCCCTTAGGCCGCTCAGTCGACCCCCCGAGTTCTCCGACGCTAGGCTGACTGCAGCGTGAGTGAACGAAGGCGTGTCGAAAAATCACTCAGGGCCTGCACACCGCTGGCCTCTGCTTTCTGACACCAGTCTTGAAGCGCGGAAATAACCTGCTCAACCGTCAATCCACGCTGGGTCCAGATCGCCTCGAAGTCTGTCCGCAGCGCGGACACGGCCTGAAGGCGAACTCCCTCAAGCCTGTCCTGCGCCTTTCTGCATAGGCGCGTTAACTTCGCCTGAAGCTCGTACTTGGCTGACATAACGGCCTGAACGGTCTCCGCATCAATCTCGACCTTCAACGGGTTTGACCGAAGAGCAGGCGGCAGCGCGCGCGGATGGGCAAGCCCGAAGAAGGCCAGCACGCGAATGTAAAGCCAGCCCACATCGAATTCATACCAACGAGAAGAGAGCTTGGGAGAGGTTGCAAAAGCGTGGTGGTTGTTGTGAAGCTCCTCTCCCCCAACCACGATACCCCAGGGAAGGATGTTTCGGCTGGTATCGGGGCTTTGAAAGTTTCGATAGCCCCAGAAATGACCCACCCCGTTAATGACACCCGCAGCAAAAAAAGGAATCCACATCATCTGCACAGTCCACACAGCCACACCGGCCACGCCGAAGAGAAGCACCTCGATCACCAGGAGAAGACTCACACCCAGAGCGCTGTGCTTGCTGTAGAGGTGACGTTCAATCCAATCGTCGGGGCAGCCGTGACCATAACGCGCCGTAATCTCGCTGTCCTTGGCAGCGTCACGATACAGCTCAGCACCCCGCCAAAGAACCTCCGGGAGGCCTCGCGTCTGAGGAGAATGCGGATCTTCCTCGGTCTCGCACTTGGCATGGTGCTTTCGATGAATCGCAGCCCACTCGCGCGTCACCATTCCCGTGCTAAGCCACAGCCAAGCACGAAAAACGTGAGCCACCGCCGGATGGAGCGTCAGGGCACGATGGGCCTGACAACGATGAAGATAGACCGTGACACAGATGATGGTGAAGTGCGTGGTCGCAAGCGCAACAGCTACAAGCGCAAGCCAAGACCAGCCAGTGAGTCCATACGAAAACCATTGAATCAGACTGTCCAAACCTACTCCTCTAAGGGCCCCTCAAGGGCGTGCGTCGTGACCTCGTTCTCGGTTCCCATTTTCCCACGGATCAGCATCTTGCGCCGCAGAACGCTTCCAAAAAAGCCATCCGCTGGCGTGCGATGCGGCCAGAGTCGCAGGTCCCCCTCGGGCGTAAAGGCCCGCCAGGAGGCCGGACACTCGATGCCTGCACGGGCAAGTTCCGACTGCGCTGAGAGCCGCTCAAAGTCCGGATGTCGGCCCAGAAACGCGTTCACCTGCACCTCATTCTCCAACGGACTCGTGCTGCAGGTTGCGTAGACGAGTCGCCCCCCGGGGGCGCAGAGCCTCGCTGCCGAATCCATGATGCTGGCCTGGAGGGTCTGCATCTCCGAGAGGCTCTGGGGGGTCTGGCGCCATTTCAGGTCCGGATTGCGCCGCAGGGTTCCGAGCCCCGTGCAGGGCGCGTCAACCAGGACCAGATCGGCCTTTCCCGATAGACGCAGAAGTCGCTCATCTCGAGCGCCAGAGATCCCAATGGGCCATACATTCGAGAGCCCGCTGCGCGCAAGCCGGGGTTTGAGCCTTGCGAGCCGAGCCGCGGACCGGTCCATGGCGTAAAGCCTGCCCGTGTTCCTCATGAGCGCACCAAGGGCCAGAGTTTTGCCCCCAGCACCCGCACAGAAATCGACCACGAATCCTCCCCGCTTGGGCGCGGCGAGCCTCGCCAAGAGCTGACTCCCCAGGTCTTGCACCTCGAAGTCACCGCGAACAAAAGGAGCGAGGCGCGACAAGGGCGGCTTACCCTCGAGCTCGAGACACTCGGGCACGGTCTCAGAGATCCGTGCTCGGATGCCTGCCTCTTTTAAGTCGGACATCAGGGCCTCGGGCGTGGTCTTTAGCACGTTCGCGCGGACAAACAGCTCGGCGGGCCGATCCATGGCCTGAGCCAAGGCGAGGGTCTCGGCCAAGCCCAGCTGATCCTCCCAGTCAGACCAGATCCACTGCGGCACGCTCAGCCGCGCAGAGGCTGGCTCGAGCGAGTCTCGCCGACGAAGACACTCGGTGAGCCACGCACGCTCACCCTCTGACAACTCGGAGACGATTCGGTCGTACCCCGAGGACACAGCAGCCGCCATCAACGCGCGGCGCCGATCGGTGCTCGGGCCGCCCGACACAAAGCCAGTCTCCCCAAGAATTTTGTCGAACGCTGACCAAGATCGCACCGCCGAATAGGTCGCCTCTGCAAGAAAGCTTCGCTCCCGAGGACCGAGACTCGGATGTGATCGAAAAAAGGTGCTCAGCAGCGTATCGAGTGGCTGCGAGAAGCCCGAGACCGTGACTAGGAGACCCGCCAGCCGATCGAGCCGAGAGAGGGGCGCCCCGCCACGACGCTTAGCAGACGCACTATCCCGCCCTGAGAGCCGGGGGCCGGGGCGACCCTTGGGTTGGCTTCCCGAGCGACGAGGACCCGTCATGGGGAGGTCGGCAGACCCACGGATTCAAACCCAGGCTCTGCAGAGCCCTTTAACCACCGCTGACCATCCCACCGAAGGAGGCCGCCCAGGACGGCGGCCACGGTGACGGGGTAGATCGCATGCTCAACCTGAAGCACCCGATCCGCAAGGGACTCTGGCGTGTCGCCCTCCCGAATCGGAACTCGCGCCTGGGACAAGATGGGGCCTGCGTCCAGCTCGGCTGAGACCATATGCACCGTGGCCCCGTGCTCTTTTGCGCCTTCGGCGAGTGCCCGCGCATGCGTGTGCAGACCGGGGTAGGCCGGCAGCAAGGAGGGATGGATGTTCAGAATTCGGCCCTCAAAGGCCAAGCAGGTCTCCGAGGAGAGCACTCGCATATAGCCAGCCAGCGCAATCAGGTCGGGGTGACAAGCATGCAGTGCCGCGCGCAGCCGCGCCTCGTACTCGTCCCGAGACGCGCAGGCCGACGAGTCAATAACCTCGGTCTCAAGCCCCTGATGACGAGCCCAGACGAGGCCGGCAGCATCTGGCTTGTTGCTGATGACGCTCACAACATCCACCGGCAGTTCGGCCCGATGAAGATGCTCCACGATCGCCCTCAGGTTGCTTCCGCGACCCGAGATGAGAATGACCAGCCGCTTGTTCACGCGCCCTTTATACTCCGTTCTTTTGGCCGGCTCATGCGCATCCGACGCGGAATCCCCAGACCCAGCGCCACCGAGCACCGCGGCCGGGTCGTCACCATCGGGAGTTTTGATGGCCTTCATCTCGGACACTGGGCGCTGGTGGAACGCTCCCTCATGCTGGCCAACGAGTCGGGTCTTCTCTCCAGCCTCTTGTGTTTCCACCCGCACCCTCGTGCCTACTTCAGTCCCAAGGAGGCGCCCGGTCGCATTCAGCCCCTCAGGGACCGTCTCGCCCTGCTCGCAGATGCGGGCCTTGGCGAGGTGCACATCCTTCCTTTCGGGGAGGCCCTCGCCACCACGACCGCCGAGTCATTCGTGCGCGACATTCTCGTGGGCGCTTTGGGGGCTCGTCATGTTGTAATCGGAGCGGGATTTCGTTTCGGCGCGAAGCGACAGGGCGATGTGAACCTCCTGAGGGACCTCGGTGCGTCCTTGAATCTTCAAGTACACAGCATCGACCCCGTGGAGCATGCAGGAGAGCGCATCTCGAGTTCCCGCGTCCGAGCGGCGCTGGGTGCGGGGGACATGCTCACCGTCCGCGCCCTGCTCGGGAGACCTTACGCCCTAAGCGGTCGCGTGGCCCACGGCCAGAAGCTTGGCCGCACCCTGGGCTTTCCCACCCTGAACCTGCGCATGCCCGAGGACCTTCTGGCCAGCGGCATTTTTGCCGTGCGCGTCTATGGCCTCTCAAGCAGCCCGCAGCCTGGGGTCGCCAGCCTGGGTCGACGGCCCACCGTCGAGCATCAAGGCCAACTCCTTCTGGAGGTTCACCTCTTTGACTGGCAAGAAGACGTCTACGGCCAGCGAGTCTGTGTAGATCTGCATCAGTTTCTTCGGCCAGAGGCACAATACGATTCGGTCTCGGCACTGACCGATCAGATGCACCTCGACCTCTCTCACGCCCGCGCGGCCCTTCTCGCATGAGTCACGACAACGCCTACCGCTCCACACTAAATCTCCCGCAGACCGCCTTCCCTATGCGGGGCGACCTTGCCAAGCGAGAGCCTGCCTGGGTCGAAGAGTGGCAATCCAAGGGCGTCTACGCGCGGATCCGGTCTGTGACCGCAGGTCGGCCCCTCTTTGTCCTGCACGATGGCCCTCCCTATGCAAACGGTGATATCCACATCGGCCATGCTGTGAACAAGATCCTCAAAGACATGATTGTGAAGTCCAAGACCCTTGCCGGATTTGACGCGAGGTACGTACCAGGCTGGGACTGCCATGGCATGCCCATTGAGATTCAGATCGAAAAGACGCATGGGAAAGGTCTCAGCACCGAGGAGGTCCAGAAAAAGGCTCGGGCATTCGCAGAGGAACAGATCGCCCGCCAGCGCTCGGATTTCATTCGCCTTGGCGTCCTCGGCGCCTGGGATCATCCCTACAAAACCATGGACTTCTCGAATGAGGCTCACGAAGTCCGTGCGCTCAAGACCATCGTAGAGAAGGGCTTTGTCTATCGGGGACTCAAACCCGTGAACTGGTGCTTTGACTGCGGCTCGGCGCTGGCCGAGGCCGAGGTGGAGTACGCCGATCGATCGGATCCGGCCGTGGAGGTTGCCTTTGAAGCCGATCCCTCCGAGGTCACATCCCTCGCACAGACCTTCGGCCTTTCTGTCATCGAGGGACGGGTTGCGGCGGTCATTTGGACAACCACGCCCTGGACTCTCCCAGCCAATCAGGCCCTTCATGTGCATCCCGAGGCGCAGATGGCACTGGTTCGACTCCATGCCCCCGCAGCAAAGACCGGCATCGTCTGGCTTGTGCTGGCGCAAGCGCGTGTGGAGGCCTGCTTGCTCGCCTGGGGCCTCTCGGGAGAGGTCGTCGCCAGCACGAACGGCGCGAGCTTGGCGGGTCACGCGTTCCGACACCCCCTATGGCAGGCGGACCCCAGCTATCAGCGCCTTTCGCCTGTGCAATGCGCGGACTATGTGACGCTCGATTCGGGGACCGGCATCGTGCATGCAGCGCCGGCCTACGGGCTCGACGATTTTCTCGTCTGCCGAGGCCACGGACTTCCAGATGACGATATCTTGAACCCGGTCATGGGTGATGGCCACTACGTCGCGAGTCTCCCGCTCTTTGGCGGCCTCTCCATCTGGAAGGCCAACCCCCGCATCATCGAGGTTCTCGAGAGCGCGGGAAGCCTGATCCGAAGCGGACCCACCCATCACTCGACAATGCACTGCTGGCGGCACAAGACGCCCATCATCTATCGGGCGACGAGCCAGTGGTTCGCGAGCATGGATGCGATCCCCAAAGATGGCAGCGCGAATCTGCGAACCCGCGCTCTGCAGGGTATTGAGGAGACCGACTTTTTCCCTCCCTGGGGCAAGGCACGGCTCTCGGCCATGATCGCCAATCGGCCCGACTGGACCCTCTCACGCCAACGCCAGTGGGGCGTGCCGATGGCCTTTCTCACCCACAAAGAGACGGGCGCGCTTCATCCCGACACGCCCGCCCTGCTCGATCGCATCGCTGACGAAATCGCCCGGGGTGGCATTGAGGCGTGGCAAACAATCACAGTCGAATCACTCATCGGGCAGGACGAGGCCGCCCACTACGACAAGAGCCGGGACACGCTTGATGTGTGGTTTGACTCCGGAACAACGCACGAGACCGTGCTGCGCGGGTCGCATGCATCGGAGTCCGCCTTCCCCGCAGACCTCTATCTCGAGGGCAGCGACCAACATCGCGGCTGGTTCCACTCCTCCCTCCTCACGAGCTGCATGCTCAATGGGGTTCCGCCCTATCGCGCCCTGCTTACACACGGATTCGTCGTCGATGGTCAGGGCCGAAAAATGTCCAAATCGTTGGGCAACGTAATTGCTCCTCAGGAAGTCATGGGCATCTACGGCGCAGACATCCTTCGCCTCTGGGTTGCATCGACCGACTACTCTGGCGAGCTGTCCATCTCGGACACCATCCTGAAGCGCGTGGTCGAGGCCTACCGACGCATCAGAAATACACTGACGTTTCTGTTGGGAAACCTCGCTGACTTTAAGCCAGAGACCGATTCCGTCCCCCTGTCAGAGATGTTGGAGCTTGACCAACTCATGCTCTGTCTCACCGGCCAGCTCGCCTCCGACCTCGCCGCCGACTATGCCGCCTACAGTTTTCATCCGGCGGTCAGTCGCATCACGAGCTTCTGTTCCGAGGACCTGGGTGCCTTTTATCTCGACATCCTGAAGGATCGTCTCTACACAACGCGACCCAAGAGTCTGGCGCGCCGCTCCGCCCAGACCGCGCTCTTCACCATCACCGACACCCTGCTTCGCCAGCTTGCGCCCATACTCTCATTCACGGCACACGAGGCCTGGGTTGTCCTTCATGGGCCCAACCACGAGAGCGTGTTCTGTCAGACCCAAGCGCCTATCCAGGTACCGAACGGCGTCGCGGAGCGGATGGAAAAGTGGGCCCTCATCCGCGAGGTTCGATCCGAGGTGATGAAGGCCCTCGAAAAGTCGCGGGAGGCCGGACTCATCGGCTCATCCCTTCAGGCCAGAGTGCACATTGCAGCGACTGCAAGCCAGCAGGCTGCGCTCGCAACCCTCGGCGATGATCTCCGCTTTGTGATGATGACGTCCCAGGCTGAGCTTGCAGAGGCGGCTTCGGATTCGCTGTCAATTCAGGTGCAGACGCTCTCTCACCCAAAGTGCGAGCGGTGTTGGCACCTCTCCAATACGGTGGGGCAATCAGCTGAGCACCCCATGCTCTGTGGGCGCTGTATCCTCAACCTTCATGGCGAGGGGGAGCATCGCCATGCCGCCTAGGCCCGCGACCACTGCGCGTCGCTCCGGACCGGGCCTCTGGCTTGCGTTGGCGCTGGGAATACTCGCACTTGATCAACTCACCAAACTTGCCATCGTCAATACGCTCGCACTCCACGAGTCTGTCTGGATCTGCCCCCACTTCAATCTCGTCTATGTACTGAATCAGGGTGCGGCTTTCAGCTTTCTCTCAGACGCTGGGGGCTGGCAACGCTGGTTCTTCTCCGCGCTCTCGATCGCAGTCATCGGTGTGTTGGGGGCGCTCGTCTATCGCGCCCATCGACAAGTGCTCTTCTGCTGGGCTGCGAGCCTCGTGATCGGCGGGGCTGCGGGCAACCTCATCGACCGACTGACCGTCGGCGCGGTCATTGATTTTATTGACTGGCACGCAGCGGGGTGGCACTGGCCCGCTTTCAATGTGGCAGATGCCGCTATTAGCGCAGGGGCCACCCTCTTTGTTATTGACGAGTTGCGCCGAGTTCGCAGAGGATGAGTGTCATGAGCATGCCAAGCCCCCTGCGCGGCCGACACCTCGTTCTGGGAATCTCCGGGGGGATTGCCGCCTACAAGAGCTGCGAATTCCTTCGACGGCTGCTTGATGAGGGCGCGAGCGTTCAAGTCGTCATGACTGAGGCAGCCACGCGCTTTGTGAGCGAAGCCACCTTTCAGGCCCTCTCAGGGCGCCCTGTTTTTACCGATAGCTGGGACGGTCGGGTGGTCCATGCGATGCCCCACATCGCCCTCAGTCGCGAGGCCGACGGTATTGTCGTGGCGCCAGCCTCCGCCGACTTCCTCGCGAGACTTGCGAACGGGCAGACCCCAGACCTTCTGAGCCTTCTGTGTAGCGCGCGTGAGTGCCCTCTATGGGTGGCCCCCGCCATGAATCGACAGATGTGGGAAAACCCTGCCAACCAAGACAACCTCACCCGACTCAAGGCGCACGGGGTGCACATCTGGGGGCCCGGCTCGGGCGCCCAGGCCTGCGGAGAGATCGGTGACGGACGCATGCTTGAACCGAGCGAACTTCTCACCCACCTCCGGTCAGCCCTCTCGGGGGCGCCGCCAGCCGGGGAGCCTCCCGTCCGAGGCCTCCTGCACGGACGACGGGTTCTGGTGACCGCAGGGCCCACCTATGAGGCCATCGACCCCGTTCGTGGCATCACCAATCGCTCATCTGGTCGCATGGGCTTTGCACTGGCACAAGCCTGTGCGCAGGCCGGTGCAGAGACCTTGCTCATCTCGGGTCCGGTCAGCTTGTCCACCCCCGTGGGCATCGAACGCATCTCGGTGGAGTCAGGCCAGGACATGTTCGATGCAGTCCGCGAGGCGCTCTCCCACTGGTCCCCACAGGACATTTTCTTCGGGGTCGCGGCCGTTGCCGATTGGCGCCCGTCTCAGACGTCTGCCTCTAAGCTCAAGAAGGGCTCTGGCGCAAGCCTTCAGAACCTCGCCTGGGTGGAGAATCCAGACATCCTCTCTCATGTGAGTCACCTCCCGGCCCCGCAACGCCCCTTTACCGTGGGCTTCGCCGCCGAGACCGATGCAAGGGCCGATCTCCTCTCCCACCTGCCTGCAAAGCGAGAAAGAAAGGGAGCGGATCTGCTCATTGGAAACCGAGTCCAGGACAGCCTTGGCGGCTCCCACACGGAGCTTTGGTTGCAGCATGCAGATTCGCAAGAACCCCTCTGCACCGAGGGGCCCCTTGAGAAAAATGAAGCGGCACGAGCCCTCATTCGCTGGCTTGCACCGCGCCTGCCGGCACTCAGAGACGAGGCATGAAGATTCAGGTTCGATGTCTAGACCCCCGGCTGGAGGCCATGCTGCCCCACTACGCGACGCGGGGTTCGGCTGGCCTTGATCTTCGGGCGGCAGTGCCCGACGCACTCACTCTCGCGCCCGGCCAGACCGAACTCATTCCCACGGGCCTGTCGATCTTTATTCAAGACCCTGGGTATGCGGGGCTCATCCTCCCACGCAGTGGGCTGGGTCATAAGCATGGCATTGTGCTGGGCAACCTCGTTGGGCTCATAGATTCCGACTACCAGGGACCGCTCATGGTTTCCGCATGGAATCGATCGAACGAGCCGTTCGTCTTCGAACCCCTCGATCGTCTTGCCCAGCTGGTCATCGTGCCGGTGGTTCAGGCCCAATTTGAACGGGTGGATGCCTTTGTTGAGACCGGCCGAGGCAGTGGAGGCTTCGGAAGCACAGGTCGCGGCTGAGAACCAAGGCGGGTGCAGGGCCCGGCCCTCGGACTAGGCGGAGAGTAAGGCCTGAAGCTGTGCGCCGTCTCTCGCGAAGATTCGAATTCCCTCCGCGAGTTTTTCGCTGGCCATGGCATCTTCGTTGAGGAGAAAACGAAAAAGCGCCTCGTTGTGGGCGCGCCAATCGATGTCCGACTCAGGCTCGAGGTGCGGACCGAGTGCGACAGAGATTTTTTGGGACGACGGCATCTGAGCGAGCTGATTGAGCAGGTCGGGGCTCACCGTCAGCAAATCGCAACCCGACAAGGCGAGCACCTGTTCGACATTTCGAAAGCTTGCGCCCATGACCTCGGTCTGCACCCCTCGATGCTTGTACAGGGCATAAACCGTCCGAACAAAGCGCACGCCGGGATCATTTTCAGCAGAATCCCAAGAATCTCCTCTTGCCTTAAACCAATCACTGATGCGGCCTACGAAAGGCGAGACGAGAGTGACACCAGCATCCGCACAGGCAAGCGCCTGCGGCAGCGAAAAGAGCAAGGTGAGATTGCAGCGGACTCCATCGCGCTCTAGCTGCTCAGCCGCCCGAATACCCTCCCAGGTGGCCGCAATCTTGATGAGCACTCGGTGAGAGGACACCCCCTGCTGGGCGTAGTGATCAATGATGGTCTTGGCCTGTGAGATGGTGGCCTGTGTATCGAAGGACAGTCGCGCATCGACCTCCGTTGAGACCCGCCCAGGGACGATCTCAAGGAGGCGAACACCAAAAGCCACCACCAGCGCCAAGAGCCGGTCCTGCTCGGAATCGGCTCCAGTCCTTAACTTGATCTGAGTCAGAAGGTCCTGATGAACGCTCTGATCAAGCGCCTTCAGGATGAGGCTGGGGTTGGTCGTCGCATCACGCGCTGCAAGGCCCTGGAGTAGCTCAAAGCGGCCGGTATCGGCCACGATGACGGTGTGCTGCTGAAGGGCCTCGAGCGCGTTCATCCTCAGGTGAGCATGTCGGCCCAGATGTTCTGAGCCCATGCATAGGCATAGCTGCCCTCGAGCTCAGTGGGCTCCTTAGAGAGCCCACCCGCACCCTCCACCATCACCATCGTCTTCTTCTCTGGGTCGAATCGATGGACGCTGGCTACATGAACCACCTCGGTCTCCGCGGTGAAGCTGTAGCAGGTATTCGACATGGTGAGCGGTAGTGGGGTGCGTCCGTTCATCAGCTCCACAATGGCCGCAGCGCAGACCTTGCCGTGCTGGTTAGCCATATGCCCCGACTTGGGCATCCCGGGCGCTGCGAAGGTTGCATCACCCAACACGTGCACTCGAGGGACCGCGGTGGACTCCATGGTGACCCAGTCGACCCCACACCAGAGGTTGTTCATATTGATCAGACCACCGGCCTTCGCGATCTCGCCCGCTCGCTGCGGGGGAACGATATTGAGCACATCACCCTTGATCTTCTCGCCAACCTCTGTTGCCAGAGTCTTGGTCTTTGCGTCGACCTCTGTCACCGACATATTGGGCGTGTAGGTCAGGATACCGTCGTACTTCTCCTTCCAGACCTTCATAAACAGCCCCTTCTTGGACTGCACATCTGGATTGGCATCTAGCAAAAGCACCTTGCTCTTTGGTTTTTCGCGCTTGAAATAGGCCGCCACCTGACAGGCCCGCTCGTAGGGGCCCGGCGGGCACCGGTACGGCGCCTTGGGAATAGACAGGATGTAAGTCCCGCCATTGGGCATGGCCTCAAGTTGGGCGCGAAGCGCAACCGTCTGAGCCCCCGCCTTCCACGCGTGCAGCGTCGTCTTCTGCGCCTCGGCGTTGAGGCCGGCGATTTGATCGAACAGGAACTCCACGCCCGGAGAGACGACGAGCCGGTCGTAGCGCAGGTCGGCCACCTTGCGAAGCGACACCGTCTGCTTCACGGGATCGATCGATGTCACTTCATCGTTAATGACCAAGATGCCTCGATTCTTCAGGCCCTCGTAGTCACGCTGCACATAGTCAATTTTCTGGGTGCCGCTCAGGACAAGGTTTGAGATGGGGCAGGAGTAGAAACTGCGCTCGCGCTCAATGAGGACGACCTCGATGGCACCCTGACCCCACATGCTGATGTATTTGGCTGCAGTGGCGCCACCAAAACCACCACCCACAATGACGACACGACCAATCTTCTGGGTGGGCACAGAGGCCTGTTGCGATGAGGTTGACGGCGTAGCGCAGCCCGCAAGCAGAGAGGCACCACCCAGGGCGGCAGCCGCTGCACCACCCTTGAGAACCTGACGCCGGGAGTGAAATGAATTCTTCATGGTTATTGTCCTGGACTTATCGAGGCTTACGGGAGGAGAAGTAGTCGGCCATGAGCGCGATCTGCTCGTCGGTGTAGCCCTTAGAGATCTGGTGCATGAGCGTGGCAGGACGCTGGCCGGTCTGAAAGGCCTTCATGGTCTCGATGAACTTGGCGCGATCGTAGCCTGCGAGGCTCACGGAGCCGCCCACGCTATAGCCATCGGTTCCATGACAGTTAGCGCAGGTCGCAGAAAAGTATTGGGCCTTGGGCAGCGAAGAGGCCTGCACTGCGACGGGCAGACACAGAGCTGCAAGGATGAAGGGGGCAGCCAGAGGTAAATGGGGCTTTCGCATCATGTCTCCTTCGAGTAGAGACATGAGTCTAGCGCGGCCTCTACAGCCGAGATGCCACCTTCGGGAATATGCTTATGCCAACCGCTTAGGAGGAAGCCTCGGTCAAGGACTCTTCCCGCCTTGGCCCCGATGCCGCAGCAGGAGGCGTTCCCTTGGGACTGCCATCGGCCGAGTCGCGGTCGTCGGGGAAGCGCAACACCACCTGCTCGCCGTCCTCGGCCAGGTCAATATCGACCCGACCACCACCGACGAGCTTACCGAAGAGGAGCTCGTCTGCCAGTGCCCGACGAATTTTGTCCTGAATAATTCGCTGCATGGGTCGAGCACCCATCGCAGGATCGAACCCCTTTTTCGAGAGAAACTTTCGAAGCGACTCACTGAATGAGGCCTCAACCTTCTTGTCCTGAAGCTGAGTCTCGAGTTCAATTAGGAACTTATCGACCACCCGCAAAATGATCTCTTCGTCCAGGGCCTTGAAGGACACGATCGCATCGAGTCGATTACGAAACTCTGGCGTAAAGACGCGCTTGATTTCCTCTAGCTCATCGCCCGCCTGACGACTGTTTGAGAATCCAATACTTCGACGGCCCAGCATCTCGGCGCCCGCATTGGTCGTCATCACAATGATGATGTTTCGAAAGTCGGCCTTGCGTCCGTTGTTGTCTGTCAGCGTGCCGTGGTCCATCACCTGCAGAAGGATGTTGAAGATATCCGGGTGGGCCTTTTCAATCTCATCGAGCAGCAACACCGCGTGAGGCTTCTTCGAGATGGCCTCGGTGAGAAGGCCGCCCTGGTCAAAGCCCACATAACCCGGGGGCGCGCCAATGAGTCGTGAGACCGCGTGACGCTCCATGTACTCGGACATGTCGAATCGGATGAGCTCAATACCCAGCAAGAACGCCAGTTGGCGGGCGACCTCCGTCTTCCCGACGCCCGTGGGGCCGCTGAACAGGAACGATCCGATCGGCTTCTCCGGCTTGCCCAGGCCGGAGCGCGCCATCTTGATGGCAGATGCCAAGGCATCGATGGCGGCATCCTGGCCATAGACCACGTTCTTTAGATTCCGGTCGAGTGATGCGAGGACCTGCCGGTCATCGGTGTTCACCGTCTGGGGAGGGATGCGGGCAATCTTGGAGACGATCTCCTCAATCTCCGACTTTCCAATGGTGCGCTTTTGCTTGCTCTTCGGAAGGATGCGCTGGGCTGCGCCGGCCTCGTCAATGACGTCAATCGCCTTGTCGGGGAGGTGTCGGTCGTTGATGTACTTCGCCGAGAGTTCTGCAGCCGCCGAGAGTGCATTGGCCTGGTAACGGACCCCATGATGCTCTTCAAAGCGCGACTTCAGCCCCTTCAGAATCTGAATGGTCTGGTCTACCGTGGGCTCGACGACATCGATCTTTTGAAAGCGACGCGAGAGCGCATGATCCTTCTCGAAGATGCCCCGATACTCGTTGTAGGTGGTCGCACCGATGCAGCGCAACTGCCCCGAGGACAGGGCGGGCTTCAGAAGATTGCTGGCGTCGAGGGTCCCTCCAGAGGCTGAACCCGCCCCAATGAGGGTGTGAATCTCATCGATGAACAGCACGGCGTGCGCATCGGCCTGAAGTTGCTTGAGCACGGCCTTCAAACGTTGTTCGAAGTCGCCCCGATACTTCGTGCCCGCCAAAAGAGCGCCCATGTCGAGAGAGTAGACGCTCGCCTCGGACAGGATGTCGGGCACCTGCCCCTCGGTGATGCGCCAGGCCAGCCCCTCGGCAATGGCGGTCTTCCCCACGCCCGCCTCGCCTACGAGAAGCGGGTTATTTTTTCTCCTGCGGCAGAGGACTTGAATCACACGCTCGACCTCGCTCTCACGCCCAATGAGCGGGTCGATCTTGCCCTGCGATGCAAGCTTGTTGAGGTTCTGGGTGTAGAGATCCAAGGCGGTTGGCTGCTTCCCGCCAGACGGCTCCGATCCTGCCTGCCCCGAGCCATCCGAGCTCTCTGAAGCCTCCTCGGTCTGCGCAGCGGGGCTCTTGCCGGTCTTGGTGATGCCGTGGGCGATGAAGTTCACCACATCCAATCGCGTGATGTTTTGCTGATGCAAAAAGTAGACGGCATGGGAGTCTTTCTCGCCGAAGATGGCCACCAGCACATTGGCTCCTGTGACCTCTTTTTTTCCATTCGAGGTCGACTGCACATGCATGATGGCCCGCTGAATGACGCGCTGAAACCCGAGCGTGGGCTGGGTATCGACATCATCCGAACCAGAGACGATGGGGGTGTTCTCGGAGATATGGCCCAGCAGCGACTTCCTCAGGGCATCAAGGTCCGCCCCACAGGCTTTGAGGATGTCGGATGCCGAGGGGTTGTCCAACAGGGCCAGCAGCAGATGCTCAACCGTGATGAACTCGTGCCGCTGCTGGCGTGCCTCGACGAAGGCCATGTGCAGCGTTACTTCCAGCTCTTGCGAAATCATTCTTCCTCCATCACGCACTGCAGGGGATGCTGATGCTCCCGAGAAAACCCATTGACCTGCTCAACCTTCGTCTCCGCGAGCTCTTTTGGATAGACCCCGCAGATCCCACGCCCTTCTCGGTGAACTTTTAGCATGACTTGAGTCGCCTGTTCTCGACTCATCGAAAAGAATTTTTGCAGGACAATGACCACAAATTCCATCGGGGTGAAGTCATCATTCAGAAGCCAAACCGTGAAACGAGGGGGAGGTGCAAGCCGCTCGGCGGTTCGCTCAATCACAGGGGTGTCTGAATCCGACGGGCCCAGGGGGTTCTGCGGACTCGAGAGACGGATGTGGGACGCGGGCATGGCCAAATTTTAGAGGGTTTCCCTAAACCGATGGACAAAAACACCTTTCCCCCCTATATTCGGGGGTGCTAGTCGAGACGCACGGTGTTTGGGGTCATGCTCGCGTTGTGCGATTTAAATGTTTTTCTTAAAGGTGGGTCGCAGGAATGTCTACAGGTACAGTGAAGTGGTTTAACGATGCTAAAGGGTTTGGCTTTATTACCCCCGACGAGGGTGGCGAGGATGTGTTCGCACATTTCTCAGCGATCCAGACCAACGGATTTCGGTCTCTGAAAGAGGGTCAAAAGGTTCAGTTCGACATCGTTCAGGGTCCAAAAGGAAAGCAAGCCTCAAACATCGTTCCGATGGGCTAATTGCCCTGAGGGACTGAGGCTTAAAAAAACCCCGGCCTTCGGACCGGGGTTTTTTTCGTGGGCTCACGGCCTATCGGCCGACCAAGGCTCACATCTGGTCGATTAACACCTGCCCAAATCCCGAGCACGAGACCTGCGTCGCGCCGGGCATGAGTCGGGCGAAGTCGTAGGTGACATGCCCGGTTGTGATGGCCTTCTCCATTGACGAGATGATGAGGTCAGCCGCCTCCACCCAGCCCATGTGGCGCAGCATCATCTCAGCAGACAGGATGAGAGAGCCTGGGTTCACGTAGTCCTTGCCGGCGTACTTTGGCGCCGTACCGTGGGTGGCCTCGAACATCGCCACACTGTCTGACAAGTTGGCTCCGGGGGCAATACCGATTCCTCCAACTTGAGCGGCCAGGGCATCCGAAACATAGTCCCCATTCAGGTTCAGAGTTGCAATGACGCTGTACTCCTCAGGGCGCAGAAGAATCTGCTGCAAAAACGCATCGGCAATCGAGTCCTTCACGGTGATCACCCGCCCAGTCTTGGGGTTCTTGAATGAACACCACGGGCCGCCGTCGATGAGTTGCGCACCGAATTCCCTCTGGGCGAGGCCATAGGCCCAGTCTCGAAAGCCTCCTTCGGTGAACTTCATGATGTTGCCCTTGTGCACGATGGTCAGTGAGGGCAGATCGTTATCGATGACGTACTGCATCGCTTTACGCACCAGGCGCTCCGTTCCCTGGCGTGAGACCGGCTTGATCCCAATGCCAGAGGTCTCCGGGAAGCGAATCTTCTTGACGCCAAAGTCCTTGATCAGGATCTCGATGAGCTTTTTGGCCTCAGCCGACTCGGCCGCGTACTCAATCCCCGCATAAATGTCTTCCGAGTTCTCTCGAAAAATGACCATGTTGGTCTTTTCGGGCTCCTTTAAGGGGCTGGGCACCCCTTTAAAATAGCGAACGGGACGCAGGCAGACATAAAGGTCAAGCTGCTGGCGAAGGGCCACGTTCAGGGATCGAATGCCTCCGCCGACAGGCGTGGTGAGAGGCCCCTTAATTGACACAACGTATTCCTTGAGGGCCTCGAGCGTCTCCTCGGGAAGCCACACGTCGGGACCATAGACGCGGGTCGACTTCTCCCCACAGAAGATCTCCATCCACGAAATCTTGCGACGGTCACCGTAGGCCTTCTGAACAGCTGCATCCACCACGCGGATCATCACCGGTGTGATATCCACCCCCGTTCCATCCCCCTCAATAAACGGAATAATCGGGTGGTCGGGAACGGCGAGCGAGAGGTCTGGCTGAACGCGAATCTTTTCGCCCGTGGCGGGCACGACGATCTTGCTGGTCACGGAAGGCTCCTCTTAGGGGTGCGGGGAGGTGAGTCCCCAAAGGTGCTCAAAGTGTACCTTTCCCCCGCCACATGCCCGTGAAACCCCCTAGTTGACACATTTTCCCCAAAATCGACTATAGTCACGGGCGCGGCACTCTGGCCGCATATTTCACTCATGAGGAAATTATGAAAAACGTTATCGCTGCTCTGATCGCTGGTGTTTTCGCAACTGCTGCTTTCGCCGCTGACAAGAAAGAAGAGAAGAAGGCTGACGCTCCTGCTGCTGCTAAGGCAGACGCAAAGAAGGACGAGAAGAAAGCTGACAAGAAAGATGCAAAGAAAGAAGAGAAGAAGTAAGCTTCTTCCTCGCCCCGCGGGCGATAAAGCGGACCTTCGGGTCCGCTTTTTTTTCGCGCTAAACCTCTTTCATGCTCCGTAAACTCCTTCGCGCCCTCTACCTGCTGGCGCTTCTCGCAGCCTGGCCTTGGGCGACGAGCATGGCCCAGGATGGGGCGGCCACCCAAGGGCTCGAGATTCGGGGCTTTCGCGTTCAGGTCGAGATGGCCACCACGACGGAATCGAGAGCCCGAGGACTCATGTTTAGAAAGCGCCTCGAGCCCGACCACGGCATGCTCTTTGTCTTTGATGCGCCTGAGACCATCTGCATGTGGATGCGCAACACACCACTACCCCTCTCGGTCGCATTCATCTCTAGCGATGGCCACATCATCAACATAGCCGACATGACCCCACTCTCAGACCAGCCCCATTGCTCGCATCGGCCTGCTGTCTATGCACTGGAGATGGCCCAGGGCTGGTTCACAAACCGGGGGGTGGGGCAGGGCCAATTCATCAAAGGCCTGCCCGGCCCTAAGCCCCCCAGTCACTAGGCGGAGAAGTTCTTCTCGGCGAAGTCCCAGTTCACAAGATTCCAGAAAGCTCCGAGATAGTCGGGACGACGGTTTCGGTAATCCACGTAGTAGGCATGCTCCCATACATCGCAGGTGAGCAATGGCTTGCTGGTCGTGGTCAATGGCGTGGCTGCGTTGCTCGTGTTCACAATGTCGAGGCTTCCATCGGACTGTTTTACGAGCCACGTCCAGCCCGATCCAAAATTGCCTACGGCACTCTTGGTAAAGGTGTCCTTGAACACATCAAAGCTGCCCCACTTCGCGGCGATGGCATCAGCCAAAGCACTATGGGGCTGCCCGCCTCCGTGTGGCGCAAGGCTATTCCAGTAGAACGTGTGATTCCAGACCTGAGCGGCATTGTTGAAAATTCCGCCGGACGATTTGCGGACGATGTCTTCCAGGCTTGCCGACTCAAACTCGGTCCCTTTCACCAGATTGTTGAGGTTGGTGGCATAGGCCTGATGATGCTTACCGTAATGAAACTCGAGGGTCTCTTTGGAGATGTGAGGCGAGAGGGCATCCATCGCATAAGGCAGGGCGGGAAGCGTGTGTTCCATATTGAAGGCTCCAGAATGTCTAAGTCAGATTCGATCAACGGGGGTGTTTAACTGCGCGGTGTCGAGCATCGCATGGGATTATGACTGGGCATCCGCATGCGCTCCGGGGTCTTGGCTAACCGCCTCGACCCGGGCACTCGCCACCCCGTCTGCAAAGACCATCTGCACTCGGTCGCCGGGTGCGAGTTCCCGCACGGCTGTCAGAGGGCGACTGTCCACATTAAGCGCCAGCACATAACCTCGGGCAAGAACAGCCAGAGGGCTGAGGGCCTCTAGACGAGATCGAAGTCGGTCCAGACGCGCGTCGAAGCGCTGTATGAGAGAGCGCCCAATGCTCGGGTAGCGCTCGAGCGCTCGTTCAAGCAAGGATCGATGCGAAGCGAGTCGAGCCCGGGGGTTGGGAAGGCTGCGGCGGGCATAGTCCAGTCGCTGCGAGGCTTGGCGTATGAAGGCCAGCACACTCTGCCGAAGATCCAGACCGCGCTGAGCCAGACGAGCGTGCAAGACCTGATCCGGCTCTGCAAGCCACTCCGCAGCCCCCGTCGGCGTGGCCGCGCGATGATCCGCGGCAAGATCGCAGAGGGTGGTGTCGGTCTCGTGACCCACCCCCGAGACCGTGTAGTGCGGGGAAGCGGCCACGGCCCTCACCACAGCCTCATCATTAAAGGCCCAGAGATCCTCGAGGCTGCCGCCCCCGCGCACAATTGCAAGCGCGTCCAGGGGCGTCCTTGCAGCCCGCTCAAGGGCACCCAAAAGCGCTGTGGGGGCCTCTGCGCCCTGGACCAGACTCGGAAACAAAACAACTCGAAGTCGAGGCGCTCGGCGCTCCAGCGTCACAAGAAAATCTCGGAGTGCTGCGCCGGAATAAGACGTCACCAAGCCAACCCTGGCGAGTCGCTCGGGCCGAACCTTTTTGCGGGACGCGTCGAAAAGGCCCTGCTCAGTCAGCCTAGCCTTGAGCCTCAGAAAGAGGTCATAAAGGCTGCCTTGGCCGGCCACCTGCATCGAAAGCAGCTGGATTTGAAACTCGCCGCGGGCCTCATAAAGGCCGGTACTGGCTCGCACCTCCACCGCAAGGCCCTCTGCGGGGCGAAAGGTCAGTGCACTCGCCTCCCTGCGAAACATGACCGCCCTCACGCTGGCCTGCTTGTCCTTCAGGGTGAGGTACCAATGGCCGCTCTCGGCCATATTGGCCTGCGAGATCTCAGCCGCGAGGCGAATGAGAGGAAACTGTCGCGTGAGCGCCTGATTAACCAGCCGATTTAGGCCGGAAACCGTTAACAGAGGCTGAACGTCAACTTCCAATGACGCTGCCTCCTTGGCTTTGAGAGAATGACTTTTCCACAAGCCGCATCAGCGCTTGATTTTCCTCACAAAAACCGCATGAAATATGGGGTTGCGGGAAATCAGGCATGAAAAAACGGAATAGGAACTCTCTAAGCAATTGTATTTAATGATATTTTTCTAGTGTGTTTGCAGTTTGAAGAAGAGGGGCTCAAGTCAGCCCTTAGAGCCAAGGCCTCAGAATATCTGTAAACATCCCTCGATAGGCGGGTCATGACTTCTCTTTCCACAGAGTTATCAACAAGCTGGCTCTGGCGCTGTTGGTTTCCGTCTGAGGGGTCTCCTCGGCTCAGCATGCCCGCACGACTCGGCCTGCAATTAGGGGCCTGGCTACTCAGCCCCCTCGGAGTCCTGGGGGCATCCTTGGGTCGCATCCGACTCCGCCAGCAGATGCGAGCTCCCCGGGTACGGCTCCCGGTCATTGCCGTCGGCAACTGGATCGTTGGGGGCGCAGGCAAGACCCCCGCCTGCATGGCCCTGGCCCAAGCGCTCTCAGAACGGGGCTACACACCGGCCATCCTGAGTCGCGGCTTTGGCGGAAAGATCCATTCGACAGACGCGCCCCTGGTCATGGATCCACGCAGGTTATCGATGGTGTCGCCTTCGATGAGCGGCGATGAGCCTTGGCTGCTTGCCTGGCGGACGGGATGCCCAGTCGCAGTTCACCCGAACCGCCTGCGAGCTGCACAAGCAATCATGACGACCTTTCCCGCGGTCGATGTTCTTTTGTTGGACGATGGCCTCTCTCAAACCACGCTGCAGCCGAGTCTTCGCGTGTTGGTGCTCGACGACCGGCTTCTCGGCAATGGCCTCTGCCTGCCCGCTGGCCCCCTGCGGCACGCATGGCCGCCTCCCAGCTTCTACAGCATTGATGCAGTGCTCGCGAGGTCTGCCACGGACGTCTCGGGCTTGTGGCCCACAACCCCCACTCCCCTCTTGGGCCAACTCACGCTGCGGCCGGACTCTTGGGTGCGCCCCATCGCTCGGGGTGGCGCCGCAGTCCAGGCCGAGCGATGCAGTCTTGCCGACATGCAGACAGGAACCTCGCCTTGGGCGCTCTGCGGAATTGCCCGTCCAGCCGCCTTTGTCAGTACCCTCGCAAGCCTAGGCATCCGCCCCACGACTTGTCTAGCCCTCAAGGATCATGCCGAGCTCCCGAGACAGGCGTTTATCAAGGTGCTCTCGCTGGCCCATCGGCGGCGTATGACTGGGCCGTCGGTGCTGCTTATGACCGAGAAAGATGCCGTAAAATTCGGGCACTCTCCGACGGAGGCGTTGTGTCCATGGTGGGCCCTTCGTCTTGATGCGACCCTCGACCCTGAGTGGACCGACGCCCTGCTCCAAAAACTCAAAAAGGCCTATGGATAAAAAGCTTCGCGACATTCTGGCCTGCCCCAACTGCCACGGGCCCCTTAGACTGCACCCCAACCAAGCCGCCTGGGTCTGTGCAGCCGAGCGGCTCTCCTTCCCGATTGTTGACGGTATCCCCCACCTGCTGATGCAGTCCGCCTCGGAGCTTCCTGAATACGAGATCGCAAACTGGGACCCCGCTTGAGAGAAGGGCCTGAGCTCGGCTTCTGGGCCTGCATTCCCGCACGTCGAGCATCGAGCAGACTTCCCAACAAACCACTCGCCGACCTCGGCGGGCGCCCCATGATTTTGCGCACCGCCGAGGTGGCGACCCAGTCCGGTGCGCAGCGCGTGGTCATCGCCACAGACGATGTGGAGATCCTCTCGGTGGTTCAGTCGGCCGGCTTCGAGGCCTTCATGACCTCGCCACACCACACCAGTGGAACCGACAGACTTGCAGAGCTCGCTGAGCGGCTCGAGGCGCCCGACGACCAAGTGCTTGTCAACCTACAGGGGGACGAGCCCCTGATGCCCCCCGAAGTTCTTCGGCAGGTCGCCCAGCGACTTCTTGGCGAACCCGAGGCGTCCGTGGCCACCGCAGTCACCGCGATTCACGACCCCCAGGAGCTCACAAGTCCGCATGCCGTGAAAGCGGTCATTAATGCCAACGGTCACGCGCTCTATTTCTCGCGCGCGCCCATTCCGTTTGCTCGCGAGCATCACGCAGAAGGCCTCACCGCCCTGCCGCCCTCACCGTTTACTGCGTTGCGACATCTGGGCATCTACGCCTTTCGCGCGGGGCCCCTGCGGGCCTTCTCGGGCTGGGGGCCGTGCATGCTCGAGACCACTGAACAGCTTGAGCAACTTCGCTGGCTCTTTCATGGTCATCTCATCTGCACCATCACCCTCCCAACCGCACCGCCACCAGGAATCGACACTCCAGAAGATCTCGCCCGAGCACAGGCCCTTCTCTTATAATCGCGCCCTTACAACAAAAACTTCAGGAGACAGCATGCGCGTCATTCTTCTTGGCCCACCGGGCGCAGGGAAGGGCACTCAGGCGACGTTCATCAAAGAGCGTTTTGGCATTCCCCAGATCTCAACCGGGGACATGCTGCGCGCAGCCGTCTCTGCCGGAACGCCCATCGGTCTTCAGGCCAAAGCCGTGATGGACTCTGGGGCCCTGGTCAGCGACGAGATCATCATCAACCTCGTCAAAGAGCGACTCATGGCGGCAGACTGTCAGGCGGGTTACCTCTTTGACGGATTCCCCCGCACCATTCCGCAGGCGGAGGCCCTCAAAGAAGCCGGTGTTCCCATTGATGTCGTTCTCGAGGTGCAGGTGCCAGACTCAGACATCATTGAACGTATGAGTGGACGCCGCGTGCACATGGCCAGTGGTCGCACCTACCACCTGCATTTCAATCCGCCGAAAGAGCCCGGTGTCGACGACCTCACAGGCGAAGCCCTCATCCAGCGTGACGATGACCGCGAGGAGACGGTCCGCAAACGTCTGGAGGTGTACCACGCCCAGACCAAACCTCTCGTCGATTTTTACTCGCGCTGGGCGGAGTCTAAGGACGCGAGGGCGCCCCGGATGCGAAGCATTTCTGGCGTGGGGTCGGTCGAAGACATCACCGCCAGGGTGATGCAGGCCCTGCAGGCCTAGGAGGCTGAGCCAGCCCCCTCACCCGAGGGGCCAGGCTGCTCCTCCAGGGGCAGGTCGTTGTCACGGGCAAAGCCACACAGAAACTCCCAGGCCATGGGCTCGAGATCTCGGATGCGGTCGTCCACCTCCACACATTTCACACCCGCCACCGTCACCGGCTGCGCAAAAGGCGAGAATCCCACAGCTGCGATGGGGGGACCGTCGCGTCGATACCCGGGTCGATAAGGAGAGAGCACACCCGCAAGTCGCTCCGCCCAATCACTCGGTCGGAAGGCTTTTCCATCGGGCGTCTGACCCTTCATCAGGAAGCGTTTGGACATGAAACCTTCTCGGAGAAAGCGGTATTCTAGCCGTCCGCCCCAGCCCCTTCCGATGCAAAACTGTCATCTCGATGATCACCCCTAGCCCCTATCTCATGCCGACTTACAACCGGCTGCCCATCGCGCTCTCGCATGGCCAAGGCTGTCGCGTCTGGGACACCGAGGGCCACGAGTATCTCGATGCGCTCTCGGGCATCGCTGTCAACACGCTGGGCCACAACCATTCGGGGCTGGTCGCGGCGCTTCGTGATCAGGTCGGGCGACTCATTCACACCTCGAATCTCTATCACGTTCCCCTTCAAGACCAGCTCGCTGAAAAGCTCGTGCGCCTCTCGGGGATGCAGAGGGCCTTCTTCTGTAACTCCGGCCTCGAGGCAAACGAGGCTGCGCTCAAACTTGCTCGCCTTCAGGGTCAGGCTCGGGGCAGAGGACCCGCCAAAGTCATTGTCTTTGAGGGTGCCTTTCATGGGCGCTCGATCGCAACGCTCTCGGCCACGGCCAGCGCAAAGGTGCAGAAGGGCTTTGAGCCCTTGGTAGAAGGCTTTGTGCGCCTACCGCTCAACGATCTCGCTGCCTTGGAGCAAGCAATACTCGAGGATGCCTCTATCAGCGCCGTGTTTTTGGAATCGATCCAGGGGGAGGGAGGCATTCGAGAGGCGCACCTCGATTTCCTTCGCGGGCTGCGTGCCCTCTGTTCGCAACACAACGTATTGCTCATGCTGGATGAGGTTCAGTGCGGCATTGGCCGAACGGGGCGCTGGTTTGCTCATCAATGGGCCGAGATCCTCCCCGATGTCATGCCCTTGGCAAAGGGCCTGGGCTCCGGGGTCCCGATTGGGGCCGTGCTCACCCACGGACCCGCCACCGACCTCTTCACGCCAGGGAGCCACGGCACCACCTTTGGCGGCAACCCGCTCGCGATGCGGGCAGGCCTTGCCACCATTGCGGCCATCGAGGCTGAGGGTCTACTGGCCAATGCCTCCGCAAGGGGAGATCAACTCATCCAGGGTCTCAAACGAAGACTGACGGGCCTGAACGGCGTGGTTGAGGTTCGAGGGCGGGGCCTTATGGTCGGCGTCGAATTGCGCAAACCCTGCGCGGATCTGGTGAAGTACGGCCTCGAACGCGGAGTCTTGTTCAATGTCACGGCTGAACGCGTGGTTCGCCTACTGCCCGCCCTCATCATCACCTCTGAAGAGATTGACGAGATCATCGAAACGGTGGGGGATCTCATCGCAGCATTCGCCTCCACCAACGAATGAACGCACCCGAACCCATGCAGCACTTCCTGCAATTTAAAGACCTCGATCGCGAGACGCTTGCTTATCTCTTTGAGCGCTGCCGCATCATCAAAGATCGCTTCAAGCGCTATCAACGCCACATGCCCCTGCTGGACCGCACGCTGGTGATGATTTTTGAGAAGCAGTCCACCCGAACCCGGTTGTCGTTTGAGGCGGGCATGCATCAGCTCGGTGGCGCAGCCATTTATCTCAATACCCGAGACACCCAACTCGGTCGGGGAGAGCCCGTGGAGGACGCTGCACAGGTCATCTCGCGCATGTGCGACCTTGTCATGATTCGAACGTACGAGCAGGACATCATCGAGCGCTTTGCCGCCCACTCGCGAGTGCCCGTGATCAACGGCCTCACGAACGAGTATCACCCCTGCCAGATTCTCGCCGACATCTTCACCTTCATTGAGCATCGAGGTTCCATTGAGGGCAAGACGGTCGCCTGGATCGGGGACTCCAATAATGTCTGCAACACCTGGCTTCAGGCAGCCGAGGTGCTTCGCTTTCAGGTTCGGGTCTCGACACCGCCGGGCTACGAGGTCGAACCCGAGCGGGCTGGCCTTCATGCATCCAATCACTTCTTGCAGTTTTCCAGTCCGGAGGAGGCCGTGACTGGCGCGGACTTGGTCACCACCGATGTCTGGACGAGCATGGGATTTGAGTCCGAAAATGCGGAGAGAAAGAGGGCCTTTGAACACTGGTGCGTAGACGCCGACCTCATGTCGCACGCCCATCGAGACGCGCTCTTCATGCACTGCCTGCCAGCCCATCGGGGCGAGGAGGTGGCTGCCGAAGTCATCGACGGACCGCAGTCAGTGGTCTGGGACGAGGCAGAGAATCGCCTTCACGCTCAGAAGGCCCTCATGGAGTTTCTGCTTCTTGGAAGACTCTCAGACTGAGAATCGGTCGCACGCCTTTTATAATCCGGCTTCCTGCAGAGAGGTTCCATGTCAAAGATTAAAAAAGTAGTACTCGCCTACTCGGGCGGACTCGACACATCCGTCATCCTGAAGTGGCTCCAAGACGAATACCGGTGTGAAGTCATCACCTTCACCGCTGACATTGGTCAGGGCGAAGAGCTGGAGCCCGCTCGGGCCAAAGCCAAAAAATTCGGCGTCAAAAAGATCTATGTCGAAGATCTCCGAGAGGAGTTCGTGCGTGACTTCGTCTTTCCCATGTTCCGCGCGAACACCGTCTACGAGGGAGAGTATCTGCTGGGCACCTCCATCGCCCGCCCCCTCATCGCCAAGCGTCTTGTTGAAATCGCTCAGGCCGAGAAGGCCGACGCCATCTCTCACGGGGCCACCGGCAAGGGCAATGATCAGGTTCGCTTTGAGCTGGGTGCCTACGCCCTCATGCCCGGCGTACACGTGATTGCTCCCTGGCGCGAATGGGACCTTCTCTCTCGTGACAAACTCCTTGCATACGCTGACCAACACGGCATTCCCGTGGACTACAAAAAGCGCAAGGGTGAGGCCCCATTTTCCATGGATGCCAACCTCCTGCACATCTCATACGAAGGGGGTGTGCTGGAAGATCCCAATCGCGCGCCACCGGAGTCCGGTATGTGGCGTATCACCACACCCGTTGAGAAGGCCCCCAACAAGGCCGAAGAAATCGAACTTGAGTTTTCGCGAGGGGACCTCTGCGCCATCAACGGCAAGAAGATGAAGGCCCATGAGCTTCTCGCCGAACTCAATCGGCTTGGTGGCAAACATGGCATTGGCCGGCTTGACCTCGTTGAGAATCGATACGTGGGCATGAAGTCCCGGGGCTGCTACGAGACGCCGGGGGGAACCATCCTGCTGCGAGCGCACCGGGCCATTGAATCCATCACGCTCGATCGAGAGGTGGCCCACCTGAAGGACGATCTCATGCCCCGTTACGCCAGCCTCATCTACAACGGCTACTGGTGGTCCCCCGAGCGCCTCGCATTGCAAGTTCTCATCGACCACACCCAACAGCGCGTGACTGGCCATGTCCGGCTCAAACTCTTCAAGGGCCATGTCATCGTGCTCGGGCGCAAGAGCAAGGAGTCGCTCTTCGATGCTCGGATCAGCACGTTCGATGACGATGGAGGCGCCTACAACCAGGCTGATGCGGGAGGTTTCATCAAGCTGAACGCGCTTCGTATGCGCATCGCTGCCGCGAAGCGCTCCCAGACCTCGAGACCCGCCAGTCGCAAGAAGTCCTAACCCATTCGCAGACGGAGATTACGATGCCCTCATTTGATGCCACCCTCGAGGCCGACATGACCGAACTGCGAAACGCAGTGGACCAGGCGAGCAAGGAAATTGGTACCCGTTTCGACTTTAAAGGGTCGAGTGCGAAAGTTGAGCAGAAGGAGCGTGAGCTCTCATGTTTTGCAGACAATGAGTTTCAACTCGGGCAGGTTCGAGAGGTACTCATCGCAAAGTGCGCCAAGAGAGGTGTGGACGTGCGCTTCCTTGACATCGCGAAGCCCCAGCCCATCGGTGGAGACAAACTCAAGCAGATCATTACCGTTCGCCACGGCATCTCGGGCGAGGATGCCAAGAAGATTGTTCGCATCATCAAGGACAGCAAGATGAAGGTCCAGGCCGCCATTCAAGGGGACGCGGTCCGCGTGACGGGGGGCAAGCGGGATGACCTCCAGGCCGTGATGGCCCTCCTCAAAAAAGACGTCAGCGAACTGCCACTGTCTTTTGGGAATTTTCGCGACTAGCCTGCTCTGACGACTGAGCGGCAATCAGGCCGGCGCGGTATCGAACCGAAGCCTCAATTCCAGGAGCATCGAGCCCCTCACGGGCCAACAGCGCAGCATGGTCTCCATGATCAATAAAGTAATCCGGCAGACCGAGGTGATAGATCGGGATCATGGGGACCACGTCGCCGAGCGCAACAAGCGCCTCAGCGACCGCCGATCCTGCTCCCCCTGAAATCACGTGCTCCTCGATGGTGACCAAGAGATCGTGGCGATGCGAGATCTCGACAATCATGTCGTGATCGAGGGGTTTGACAAAACGCATGTTCACCACGGTTGCGTGGAGAGACTCTGCGGCCTTGAGCGCGGGGCCCACCATGCTGCCAAAGGCCAATAGAGCCACTCGGAGCCCGTGCGGACCCACGCTGCCTTCTCGAAGGCGCTCCGCCCGGCCCACCTCAAGGGGCTCGAGTGATGTTCCCGCAGGAATGCCCATACCTGCCCCGCGTGGGTAGCGCACGGCCGACGGTCCATCAATGTGAAGTCCGGTGCTGAGCATGGCGCGACACTCGGGCTCGTCCTTCGGTGCCATGACGACCATGTTGGGCACACACCGCAAGAAGGCCATGTCGAAGGCTCCCGCATGGGTCGCGCCATCCGCACCCACCAGACCCGCACGGTCAATCGCAAAGAGCACCGGTAGATTCTGAAGGGCGACATCGTGGATCAGCTGATCGTAGCCCCGCTGCAGGAACGTCGAATAGATTGCAACGACGGGCCGAAGGCCCTCACAGGCCATACCCGCTGCAACCGTGACGGCATGCTGCTCGGCAATCGCAACATCGTGGTAGCGACTCGGGAAACGCTGGGAGAACTCCACCATGCCAGAGCCTTCGCGCATGGCCGGGGTAATGCCAACCACGCGGTCATCTGCGGTGGCGGCATCACAGAGCCAGTCGCCAAAGACCGTCGAATAGGTAGGCTTCGGCGCTGCGCTGGGGGGTTTGAGACCGACTGCTGGGTCGAACTTGCCGGGCCCGTGATAGGTGATGGGATCCTCCTCGGCTCGGGCGTATCCCTGACCCTTCTTCGTGATGACGTGAAGAAACTGTGGGCCCTTGAGTTCACGAAGGTTTTGCAAGGCCGGAATGAGCGCATCGAGATCATGCCCATCGATGGGGCCAAAGTAGTTAAAGCCAAACTCTTCGAAAAGGGTGTTAGATCCCACCAGACTCTTGGCGCCCCCCTCCAGCCGCTTGGCAATATCAAGCATGGGTGGAACGGCTGAGAGCACCTGCTTGCCAAGTTCCCGCGCGGCCGAATAAAAGCGTCCCGTCATGAGTCGGGCCAGGTAATTGGCCATTGCGCCCACGGGTGGGGAAATCGACATCTCGTTGTCGTTCAGGATGACCAGAAGGTCGATGTCCTTGTGGATCCCCGCGTTGTTCATGGCCTCAAAGGCCATGCCCGCACTCATCGCGCCATCACCGATGACTGCCACATGACGCCGACGATTGGGGCCTCGATGCTCCCCCTTTTGGCGACTCGCCAAGGCCATACCCAATGCAGCCGAAATCGATGTCGAAGAGTGGGCCGTTCCGAAGTGGTCGTACTCACTCTCGCACCGACGAGGAAACCCTGAGATGCCGTCGAGCTGTCGCAGCGTCGCCATCTGATCGCGCCGCCCCGTCAATATCTTGTGCGGGTAACTCTGGTGACCAACATCCCAGATGAGGCGGTCAAACGGCGTCTGAAAGACTGTGTGGATAGCGACCGTCAACTCGACTGTGCCGAGGTTCGATGACAGATGACCCCCGGTTCCCGCCACGGAGTGAAGGAGGAATTCTCGCAACTCTTCAGAAAGATCCTTGAGCTGCCGACGGCTTAGAAGCCGGAGATCTTGGGGGGACTGGATGTCAGAAAGAAGGCCCATGACCGCAAGATGACCTAATGAGCCCGTCGCGTCAATGCGTGTGCAATTTCCCTCAGGGGATCCGCCTCCGCCCCAAAGGTCTCGAGCGCGGCCAGCGCCTGCACGTGCAACTGGGCGGCATAGTCGCGGCTCGCCACAGGGCCGAGCAGGGATATGAAGGTGGGCTTGCCACTCTCACGATCCTTGCCTGCGGTCTTTCCGAGCGTCTGCGTATCGGACTGCGCGTCCAGGATGTCATCAACCACCTGAAATGCCAGCCCGAGCAGCTCGGCAAAGCGTGTGAGAGCGCCAAATGCCTGCGAGTCAGGGCCGTGGGGGCCGGCCAGCGCCCCGATCTGCACGGCCGCTCGGATAAGGGCTCCTGTCTTCAGGCGATGCATGTCCTCGAGCTCCGCCTGCGTCATCGTCTGACCCACCACACCAATATCGACGGCCTGACCGCCCGCCATGCCAGTCGCCCCTGTGGCCTGTGCAAGGCTCCGGACCATCGGTAAACAGCGCTCCGGCGGCGCACCACAGCTCGTAACCAGTTCAAAGCCGAGGGTCTGCAGCGCATCGCCCACCAGGAGCGCGGTGGCCTCGTCAAAGGCCACATGCACCGTAGGCTGACCCCTCCGAAGTGCATCGTCGTCCATGCAGGGCAGATCGTCGTGGACCAGGGAGAATGCATGAACGCACTCCAGTGCGCAGGCCAGATCAAGCGAGGTCTGGGACAGGGGATTCGCTCCCGTCGCGCGGGCGGCACCCATCAGGAGAAGCCCCCGAACTCGCTTTCCGCCGTTCAGAACACCATGGCGCATGGCTGCCCAGAGTCGCGAGAGGTGGAGCTTGCTGGCCTCACATCGCGTACTGATCTCTGGAGAGAGCAGCAGTAACAGGCGCGACTCCAGCGGTGCTCGCCACTGCGGCAGCAGGCCGCCCTCTTGGGTCATGCCTCGGGCGTCAGGATGTCGCTGCGAGCGACGGATCTCGAGCCCTGAGCATCAATGATGTCAAGCTCCCTCTGAGCGTGGGTCAGGAGGGCCTGGGCATGCTTGAGAAGAGCACTTCCATGCTGATAGGCAGCAAGCGACTCAGCCAGCCCAAGCTCACCCGATTCGAGGCGTCGAGTCTGCTCGTCCAACGCTTTCATGGCCTCCTCAAAGCTCATGTCAGCAGACACAGACGAGGGAGGTTGGCTTGCGACTTCCTGGGGGGTCGAACTCATCATCCCATTTTATCCGAAGGGGTTATACTTGCGCCCTTTCTTTGGCTTCGGGGGAGAGTCTGATGTCTGATGTCGGAACCCTTTCTCGGCTTGCTCCTAGCAATGCGCAATTGCCGGTTCAGGCCTATTTTGATGAAGCGCTTCTGGCCCAAGAGCGCATCCATTGTTTTCAGTCAGGGCCCGGCTACATCGGGCATCGCCTGATGGTGCCCTCGCCGGGGCAATTCCAGACAGTGGTGCACGAGGATCACGGCCGAGTGCTTGTGCACGGCCCCCAGGGCATTGAGCTCCTCTCAAACATCTGCCGCCATCGTCAGGCCATCATGCTGGAGGGGTCTGGACACACCGAGGCCATCGTCTGCCCACTGCATCGCTGGACCTACGACCTGCAGGGCCAACTAATCGGGGCGCCGCACTTCGATCAGGACCCGTGCAGGCATCTGAATCGACAGTCCCTTCACGAGTGGAATGGACTGCTCTTTGAGGGCGACGGCTCGCTGCTCAAGGAATTGGAGACCGTGCCTTTCTTCGAGCAGCTCAACTTTGACGGCTACGTCTTTCACTCTGCCCAGACGCATCGATGCGATTACAACTGGAAGACGTTCGTTGAGGTATACATGGACGACTACCACGTCGCCCCCTTTCACCCTGGGCTCGGGCGTTTTGTGAATTGTGGCCGACTGCGCTGGCACTTCGGACAGAACTACAACATTCAGGCTGTGGGGATCACGCCACTCAACGATGGGGCGACCCCGGTCTACCATCGTTGGCAACAAGAGGTCTTGCGGCTTCACGGACGACTGCCCGAGCACGGGGCCATCTGGATGACCATCTACCCAAATGTGATGGTTGAGTGGTACCCCAAGGTGCTCGTGGTGAGCCACCTCCACCCCATCTCCGCTCGGCAGACCCTCAACCGCATCGAGTTTTACTACCCCGAAGAAATCGCCTACTTCGAACCGACCTACATCGAGGCCCAACAGGCGGCCTACAACGAAACGGTTCTAGAGGACGATGAGATCGCTGTGCGCATGGACCGTGGTCGACAAGCGCTTTTGCAGGCAGGGCGCAACGAGATCGGTCCTTATCACTCGCCCATGGAAGACGGCATGCTCCACTTTCACGAGGTCCTTCGAAAACGGCTTGGGCCAGCCCTATGAGCCCCCTCATCACGCCCGCTCAACTCATCGCCGAGCCCGGCGATGTCATCGTCGTGGATGTTCGTCACGATCTGTCCAACCCCACGGCCGGCCTTCTCGCCTATGCGGCGGGACACCTTCCGAATGCTGCCTTTCTCTCGGTCGATGAGGATCTGGCGGGTGATGCGTCAAGGGGCAATGGGGGCCGACACCCCCTTCCCAGACCCGAGGATTTCGTCAAAAGGCTTGCTGAGCTTGGGGCAAACGACCAGACGCTGCTTGTTGCCTACGATGCCTCCGGCGCCATGTTTGCAGCTCGTTTCTGGTGGCTGTGCCGCTGGATCGGCCACCCTCGAGTCGCAGTACTGGACGGGGGTCTGCAGGCCTGGGTCCAGGAAGGGGGGCTCCTCTCTTCCGAAGAATACAAACCAAGACGCAAGGGGCGACTGGGCCTTCGGCCCACGCTCTGCCCTCGCTGGGGCCTCGACGTGGTGGAGGAATGGGTCAAGAGCGGCTCAGACCGAGAATTGGCGGTCTTGCTTGACGCCCGAGCGGCGGAGCGCTTCCGAGGCGAGGTCGAGCCCATCGACCCCGTGGCAGGCCATATTCCCGGCGCGCTCAACCGGCCCTATGCACTCAATCTGTCGGAGCAGGGTCGCTTCAAGGCACCAGACGCCCTAAAGTCTGAGTTCGAGACACTCCTTGAGGGCGCTGACCCCTCATCCGTGGTGCACACATGCGGATCGGGCATCTCTGCCTGCCACAACCTGCTGGCCATGGAGGCAGCCGGGCTGGTGGGGAGCGCGCTCTACCCCGGATCCTGGAGCGAGTGGTGCGCTCGCGGCGCTAAACAACCCGCAGTCTGAGCCCGGGAAGATTCGGGGCAGAGGCCTCGAGCACATCGCCTCGGGAGATGGCTGCCACTCCCGCCGGCGTGCCTGTGTAAATCAGGTCTCCGGGCGCAAGGCGCCAAGCTTTCGAGAGCTCACAAATCACCTCGTTCGTCGACCAGATGAGTTGCCGAAGGTCACCCTTCTGCCGTGTCTGACCATTGACCTTGAGGGACACCTCACCCTGCGTGAGCTCGCCGGTCTGGGCGATGGAAACGAGGGGACCAATCGGCGCGCCATGGTCAAAGGCCTTGCCGATCTCCCATGGCTTCGACCCCTTCTTCATCTCGGCCTGACGATCGCGACGCGTCATGTCAAGGCCAAGTGCATAACCCCAAATCGCTGAGCGGGCCTCATCGAGCGAGAGATTGCTGCCACCCTTCCCGAGCGCCACAACCAACTCCACCTCGTGATGGCAGTCCTCGGTGGCGACGGGGTAAGGCCACTGCGCCTCAACGCCCTCGGCCACCTCGAACAGCGCATCAGCCGGTTTCATAAAAAAGAAGGGTGGCTCTCGGCCGGTATCGCCCATCTCGATGGCGTGGTCCGCGTAGTTGCGACCTACGCAGTACACGCGACGCACTGCGAACCGATCGGTGGCGTGATGGATGGGAAGTGTTGTGGGCGTCACGATGGGAAGGTTCATTGGCATTCTCTTTAAAAAGGTGCCTCTCCGTAGCCAGTTGCGGCAGGCGGGGCGTGGTTGTCGAACTTCGTGAATTGTCCAAGAAAGGTGAGTCGAACAAGACCGGTCGGGCCATTACGCTGTTTCCCGATGATGATCTCGGCCACCCCCTTGTCTGGAGAATCGTTGCGATAGACCTCGTCACGATAGATAAACAAGATGACATCGGCATCTTGCTCAATGGCACCCGACTCTCGCAGATCACTCATGACCGGCCGCTTATCGGTGCGCTGCTCCACGGTTCGGTTGAGCTGGGAGAGGGCGATCACTGGACAGTTGAGCTCCTTGGCCAGGGCCTTCAGCGATCGCGTGATTTCAGAGATCTCGGTGGTCCGGTTTTCATTGTTGCTCGTGCCGCTCATGAGCTGGATGTAGTCCACAATGATGAGCTTGAGCCCTCCGGACTGACGTGCAAGCCTGCGCGCTCGCGAGCGCAGCTCGAGCGGATTGAGCCCCGGTGTCTCGTCAATATGGACCTGAACGCCCTCGAGCCTCTTGACGGCATAGGTGAGGCGGTCCCAATCCTCTTCTAGCAGTCGTCCTGTTCGAACCCGCTGCGCGTCGATTCGACCCACCGAGCAGAGCATGCGAACAGCCAGCTGTTCGGCGCCCATCTCCATGCTGAATACCGCGATTGGCAGGCCCTGGTCCACGGCAACATACTCACCGATGTTGAGCGCGAACGAGGTCTTGCCCATGCTGGGTCGGCCCGCCACGATAATGAGGTCCCCGCCGTGCATGCCGGCGGTCTTCTGATCGAGGTCGACAAAGCCCGATGGAATGCCGGTGACATCCGATGGATTGGGATTTGTCGCGAGCTCGTCGATCCGCTTGACGACCGTTTTGACCAGCTGATCAAAGGCCGGCGTGCCCTGAGCGCCACGCATGCCCTCCTCTGCGATTCGAAAGATCTTGGTCTCCGCCTCGTCCAGCACCTGCCGCGTGTCCTTGCCCTCCGGACTCAGCGCGGTGGTGGCAATCTCATCACTGACTGAGACCAGCTGTCGAAGAACGGCCCGATCGCGAACGATCTCGCCGTAGCGTCGGATGTTCGCGGCGGAGGGCGTTTCCTGGGCCAGGGCATTCAGGTAGGGCAGACCACCCACCTCCTCGGCGCGCCCCAGAGACTGAAGATTCTCGAAGACCGTCACCACATCGGCCGGTCGAGACTGCTCGACGAGCCGAGTGATGGCCTCATAGATAAGCCGATGCTCTGCACGGTAAAAGTCAGAGCCGCGCAGCAAATCGCCAATGCGATCCCACGCTGCGTTGTCAATCAGGAGACCGCCAAGCACGGCGGCCTCAGCCTCGGCCGAATGCGGCGGCAACCTCAGCGCAAGCGTCTGAGAGTCAGCCACGAAGAGGGTCTCGCAACTCGCCCACCCCGTCCCAGCTCATCCGTCAGACCCCTCCGACCGTCCCTTAGGCAGCCTCTCCAATGACGCGAACCTGGATAGTGGCCACCACGTCTGTATGGGGAGCCACCTCGACGCTGTAGTCGCCAACCGCCTTGAGCGGACCATTGGGCATGCGAATCTGAGCCTTTCCAACGGTGAGGCCGAGCGTCCGCAGTGCCTCGGAGAGGTCGAAGTTGGTGACCGACCCAAAGAGCCGCCCGTCCACGCCGGCCTTCTGACGGACCTCCACGAGCTTGCCCTCCAATTGGCTAGCCAAGACTCGGGCGGCCGCCAAACGCTCCTCGGCAGCCTTCTCTAACTCAGCACGACGAGCCTCAAACTCCGCAATCGCAGTCTGAGTGGCGCGGCGAGCCATGCCTTGAGGGATCAGGAAATTGCGGGCGTAACCGTCTTTCACTCGAACCACTTCGCCGAGCTGACCCAGATTCGAGATTTTTTCCAGAAGAATGACTTGCATGGTGTCCTCGCGGATTAGTGGTTGTCGGTGAAGGCGAGGAGCGACAGGTAGCGTGCGCGCTTTATCGCCGTGGTCAGCTGACGCTGATACCGGGCGCTTGTCCCCGTAATACGCGCGGGAATGATCTTGCCGGTCTCGGTCACGAAGTCTTTGAGCGTGTCAATGTCCTTGTAATCGATCTGCTCAACGCCCTCTGCCGTAAAACGACAGACGCGCTTGCGTTTAAAAAGTGCGCTCTGCGCGGGCCGCTTGGGACGCTTCTTGTCAAAGGGTTTTTTACCGAAGGCCATCTTGGTTCTCCATTTCAAATTCAGTGATGTGAAAGATGAGTCCCGCAGGAGGACTCGACTGCATGTCTTCTCGTGACCGAGCGGCCCTCCTAGGGGCCGCAAATCCGGTGAATCGATAAGCCCCCTCTCCTGCTTGATGGAGCCGCTCTGCCACCGATCCCACCGCCTTGGCCGGCGCCGCGAAGGACAACGTCCTTTCGAGGCCAGCCTCTCGAACCACGGACTCATGCCAGAGCGTGAGTTCCAGAACGGTCTGACCGCTCGGACTCACGCGATGCGCGCCTCTCGTCAAAATCCGTGCGGTGAGAACCAGTTGGTTCACCAGCCTATCCTCAGGCCTGAGGCACCTCCGAAGCAACCTTTCGGGCCTCTTCACGCTGGATGACTTTCAGCATGGGTGAGGGTGCGGTCTCAGCCTTTTTCATCTTCACCACAAGGTGTCGAATCACGGCGTCGTTGAAACGAAACGCATGTTCAAGTTCGTCCAACTCCTCTTGGCCGCACTCAATGTTCATAAGCACATAGTGCGCCTTGGCAATCTTCTCAATGGGGTAGGCGAGTTGCCGACGACCCCAGTCCTCAAGACGGTGGATGCGACCGCCCTTGGCCGTCACCATCGCTGAGTACTTTTCGATCATGGGGGGAACCTGTTCACTCTGATCGGGGTGAACAATAAAAACCACTTCGTAGTGGCGCATACACACACTCCTTGAACTCACGGTAAAAGCCACCCAAGTAAGCGCGCGAGGGCGCCCTGGTGTGGCAAGGGACGCAAATGTTATCAGACTGGGGTCAAAAGCGGGCGTCCCTGAGCATGCGCAATAAGATTGTCTGCAGCCAGACTCACCATCCGGCCCCGGGTGGCACCGGACGAACTCGCAATATGTGGCGTCAGAACAACATTTTGAAATCCGAGCAGGCGTGCATCGAGCTTGGGCTCCCCTTCGAAGACATCCAGGCCGGCTGCACGAATCTTGTTTGCTGAGAGCGCCGAGACCAGGTCTGCGTCGTTCACAACGCCACCTCTCGCAATGTTGATGAGGCAGGCCGTTGGCTTCATGAGTGCGAGTTCGGCCGCCGACACCAGATGATGCGTCTCGGGCGAATAGGGCACCACCAACATCACAAAATCAGACTCTCTGAAGAGGGTCGGCTTGTCCACCCACTGAGCATCCGTCGCATCAGAGGGGCGCCGATTGTGATAGATCACCCTCATCCTGAAGCCCTGGGCGCGACGTGCAATCGCGCTGCCAATTCGTCCCATGCCAACGATTCCGAGTGTCGCGCCAAACACATCCACTCCGTTGAACTGATCGAAGGACCATCCCGTCCACTGACCCGATCTCACATAGCGCTCGGACTCCGATACGCGTCTTGCAGTGGCCATGAGCAAGGCCCATCCGAAGTCGGCCGTGGTCTCGGTTAGCACATCCGGGGTGTTGGTGACCGGAATTCCGCGAGCCCGACAGGCCGCAAGGTCGATGTTGTTCGTGCCGACCGCCCCAGTAGCGACCAGGCGCAGTCGGGGGGCCGCCGCAATGACATCGGCATCGATCCGATCGGCCACGGTGCAAAAAAGATAGTCGGCATTGACGATCTTTGCGAGCAGCTCGTCCTTTTGAGTCGGTGTGTCGAGCTCTTGGTTATGAGAAATCGTGAAAACGCTGCCCAGTCGTTCGAGAGCATCGGAATAAATTCGGCGGGTAACCAGAAGGTGGGGCTTGGTCATTGGGGACTCTCAATCATGATGAGGTGGACTCGGTAGGGCCCGTGAGCACCGAGCACGAGCGTCTGCTCAATGTCCGCTGTGCGAGAGGGGCCAGAAATAAAATTGAGGGCGCGAGGCATCTCGGACCGCTGGGATCGGAGACGCTCGAAAACATCTTCCATATAAGCGACCACCTGGCTGGCCCGAACCACTGCAACGTGCGTCTCGGGCAGTAAGGCCATGGATGCGGGAGAGTCAGGCCCAGAGAGCAGCGCCAGGGTGCCTGTCTCGGCCACCGCAGCAAAGCACCCCGTCAGACCAACCAGATCGGGCTCGGGCTCATCCCGGACGGGCGCACGAAAGGCGGCCTCAATCCCGGCGCCCGCCCAGTCAAGACCGGAGAACTCTGGCCAGGCCACCAGCCGGGCCGGCAGCGCATGATGATCCAGAAATCGGCTCACCACACCAGGAATATCCAGCAGCCCTCGCGCAAGATCGACCGTGGCCGAGAGTCGAGCGGACTGGGCCATGAACCGCGCGAGCAGGGTGTCTGGGTCCAGCTCGGGTTGAGGTCCAACCGGGTGCTGCTTCACGTAGCTTCGCGCCCTCAGGAACTCCGTAGCAGCACTGGACTCAGGGTGATTGAGCGAGGCGCGAATGCGGGCAAGGACCCGTTCACGGCTGCGCTGAGAGGTTTCAAGGAGATCCATAAAGGCCATGTAGGTAAACTGTTGGACTAGATTATCAGCCACTTACAGGGCCTCGAGCCCCCGCTCACTGCCATGACCCACGTTGTCACAGAATCTTGCATCAAGTGCCGCTACACCGACTGCGTCGATGTGTGCCCGGTTGACTGCTTCCGAAAGGGCCCAAATTTTCTCGTCATCGACCCCGATGAGTGCATCGACTGCGCGGTTTGTATTCCCGAGTGCCCCGTGAATGCCATCTACGCGGAGGAGGATGTTCCAGACGATCAGCGGGACTTTATCGCCCTGAATGTAGAGCTCTCCAAGCTTTGGCCGAGCATTACCCGTCTGGAGCCCCACCCCGCCGATGCCGATGAGTGGGCTCCGGTGAAGGATAAGCGACATCTGCTTGAGCGCTAGACGGTCGTGGGATTGACCGGCGCAGCCACCGGCCAGCCCAAGACCACATCGGTGCGCATCACCGATGTGTGGTCATGGACCCCAACACTGTTTTCTTTCCGTTCAGAGCGTCCCGCCGGATTTCGCTTCGCGGCCGGTCAGTTTGCGCGACTCGGGGTGTCATCGCAGGGTCCTGGCGCGCCGCCAGATGTGTGGCGAGCCTACTCGATGGTCTCCGGCCCCTTCGATGAGCACCTCGAGTTTTACTCGGTGGTGGTCCCTGGGGGTGCCTTCACAAGTCGACTCAGCGCCCTGCGAGTGGGCGACCCCCTCCACATCGAGTTGCAGGCTCACGGGTTTCTCACACTCGATCGCTTCCCACTCTCGGGAGACCTTTGGATGCTGGGTTCGGGCACGGGGCTCGCCCCCTTCTTGTCACTTCTGGGTGACCCACAGACCTGGGAGTCCTTTGACCGGATCGTATTGGTGCACAGCGTTCGCTTCACGCAAGACCTCGCCTACGCGAAGTGGCTTGCTGAACTGGCCGAGCACCCAATTTTTGGACCATGGGCATCCAAACTCCGAATTCAACCGGTCGTGACCCGAGAGCACTCGAACCACCCAAGCATGCGCGTACCAGAGCTCATCACCTCGGGGGCCCTGGAGGATCTCGTGGGCTGCGCGCTCACCCCCGAGCGATCAAAAATTATGCTTTGCGGGAATCCAGAAATGGTGAGGGACTGCCGCAACGCATTGAAATCCATGGGTTTCACCTCTGCCCGACGAGATCGTCTAGGACAAATCGCCACGGAAAATTACTGGTAACAGACACTCAAAGTGCTACTCTGAAACATCGCACAGAGAGAAGGGTTTGGCCGTGCTTTATCAACTTCACGACTGGCAGCGCTCGCTTCTCAGGCCTGCATCCGACTGGGCGCAGGGACTCGCCTCGCTCTACACGAACCCTCTTTCGCCGCTGTCCTACTCCCCACTGTCTCGGCGTATCGCGGCCTCTCTCGAACTGGCCCACCGCCTCGGAAAAGACTACGAGAAGCCGGCCTGGCGCATCGACTCGGTAGAGACCTCTGCAGGAACCATGGAGGTGCGAGTGACAACGGCCCGCTCGCTCCCCTTTTGCAATCTGCTCCACTTTCAAAAGCATCACGCCAGCCGAAAAAATGTTGATTCCGGTCCGAAGGTGCTGGTCGTTGCGCCCCTGTCGGGGCACCACGCGACGCTGCTGCGAGACACCGTTCGCACACTCCTCTCGGAGCACGATGTCTACATCACCGACTGGATCGACGCTCGCATGGTTCCGCTGGTGGAGGGTGACTTCCACCTCGATGACTACGTCGCTTATATCGAGGAATTCATCCGACTCCTCAGCCCCTCTCTTCACGTCATCTCGGTCTGCCAGCCAACGGTTCCCGTGCTGGCCGCGGTCTCCCTAATGGCCTCTCGAGGCGAGCCTCAGGCGCCCCTGACCATGACCATGATGGGGGGGCCCATCGACACACGAGTGGGCGAGACCAAGGTCAACGACCTCGCAAAATCTCACACCCTCTCGTGGTTCGATCGAAACGTCATCTTCACTGTGCCTCAGCGCTACCCGGGCCACCTGCGCCGCGTCTATCCCGGCTTCCTGCAGCATGCGGGGTTTATCGCCATGAATCCGGCGCGACACGCAAGCTCTCACTGGGACTTTTTTCGCCAACTCCTAAAAGGCGATGACGACCAGAGCGTCGAGGCCCACCGAGAGTTCTACGACGAATACAACGCGGTGCTGGATCTTGCGGGGGAGTTCTACCTCGACACCATCAAGACAGTCTTTCAAGAACACCTCCTCCCGCGCGGCCTCTGGGATGTCAAAGGAGAACGTGTTCGGCCCCATGACATCACGCGGACGGCGCTTCTAACCATTGAAGGCGAATTTGACGACATCTCGGGTCGGGGACAGACCGAGGCGGCCCATGAGCTCTGCTCCGGCATCCCCCAGGCACATCGAAAACACGCGCTGATCGAGGGCGCGGGCCACTATGGCATCTTCAGCGGAAAGCGCTGGAGAAGCGTCGTCGCGCCCACCATCGCTCAATTTATCGCTGCGCACCCCTCACCGCTTGCGCCCGCCGCAGGCCGGCGGGGAAAGGCATCCAAACTCGATGAGCGAGCCAAGGCCGCCTGACCTGGTTGAGGCGATCTGCGCCGTCCTCCCCCAAACGCAGTGCCAGAGATGCGGCTATTCAGGGTGCGCTCCATACGCGGAGGCTCTCGCCCGTCAGGAGGCACTCATTAATCGTTGCCCCCCGGGTGGTCTTGTCGGCATGCAGCGACTGGCCCAAATCACCGGCCAAGCTCCCCTCGCGATCGATTCAGGGTGCGGACAAGAGAAACCCCTCACCTTGGCCATGATTGACGAGACCCGCTGCATCGGATGTGCGCTCTGCATCGCGGCCTGCCCGGTGGATGCGATCGTAGGAGGCTTTAAGTTTATGCACACCGTCCTTGCCGAGGACTGCACAGGCTGCGAACTCTGTCTTCCTGCCTGTCCTGTCGATTGCATCTCGCTTGTCCGACCCAGCCCTGCTCGTGAATGGGCCTCAGAGGATGCAAAGCGCTCGCGCTCACTCCACGAGAGACGGCAGCAACGACTCGCGCGCGCACCCACCGAATCGCCCCGACCGTCCAGCCGCGCCGACCTCCTCGAGGCCGCTCGAAAGCGTGCCCGCGCTCGGACCTCGTGAATGCTCAAAAACGTCAGGCCATCTTTTCAAGACTGGCCGAGGAGAACCCGCACCCGAAGACGGAGCTTGAGTATCGAACCCCATTTGAGCTCCTGGTGGCCGTCATGCTCTCGGCCCAGGCCACGGACGCCTCGGTCAATCTCGCCACTCGGAAGCTTTTTGCTCGGGCGAGCACACCAGCCGATATTCTCGCGCTGGGTGAGCGCGGCGTGCGTCCCTTCATACAAACCATCGGACTCTTCCGGACCAAGGGCAAGCACCTTATTGCAACCTGCCGCCTCCTGATTGAGCGGCATGGCGGCGAAGTCCCGGAGAGCCGAGAGGCGCTTGAAGCGCTGCCTGGCGTGGGTCGTAAGACGGCCAATGTGGTCCTGAACACGGCCTTCGGCTGGGAGACGTTTGCCGTCGATACCCACATCTTTCGCGTCTCTAACCGAACCAAGATCGCCCCCGGGCGAACGGTTCTTGAGGTGGAGAGGCGGCTTGACCGATTGGTGCCCGAGGGCTATCGACTCCATGCCCACCACTGGCTCATCTTGCTGGGGCGCTACACCTGCAAGGCGCGTCGGCCAGAATGCTGGCGCTGCCTCATCGCCGACCTCTGCGACTACCGACCCAAGCTTTTGGAAAGCAAGTAAAGCATGTTCTTTCAACCCAGCCGAGACGAGGTGCGCCTTTTCTTTACTGAGACCTGGCGAAAGATGCAGGCTCGCGAGCCGCTCACCCCAATTGAGTCGATGGCTTCTGAGTGGCTTGCTCACCATTCGGAATTTCATGAGCTGTTGAGTCACCCAGAGCGGGCCCGAGATGCCGAATTCAGCGTCGAGGATGGGCGCACCAACCCCTTTCTTCATCTGGCCATGCACCTCTCGATTGCTGAGCAGATCTCGATTGATCAGCCCGCGGGAATTCGATCCGTCATGGATGCACTCACCATCAAGACGGGCGACCTTCACGAGGCCATGCATCAGGCCATGGACTGTCTTGCTGAGATGCTCTGGACAGCCCAGCGTCACGCCACCGCACCGGACCCACAGGGCTACCTCAACTGCCTGAGGCGGCGGGCCAGAGGTTTAAACTAGGCTCTCCTCTCCTCGTCTATCGGATCTTCCACAGGCGCCATGACCACTCCCTCTCGTTCGGCCGGCCACGCTCTTCGCGAGGCACTCGCCTCTGAAAACCCCCTCCAGATCATCGGGGCCATCAACGCCAATCACGCTCTTCTGGCCAAGCGTGCAGGCTTTCGTGCCATCTATCTCTCGGGAGGCGGCGTCGCGGCGGGTTCGCTCGGCCTGCCCGATCTGGGCATCTCGACTCTTGAGGACGTCCTCATTGACGTCCGACGAATCACGGATGTCTGCGACACACCCCTGCTCGTCGATGTCGACACAGGATTCGGTGCCTCGGCTTTCAACATTGCGCGCACCACCCAAAGCATGATCAAGGCCGGTGCAGCCGGCATGCACATTGAAGATCAAGTGGGTGCCAAACGCTGCGGGCACAGGCCGGGTAAGGCCATTGTCACCGTCCAAGAAATGGTCGACCGAGTCAAGGCCGCTGTGGATGCCCGCACCGATGAGCACTTTCTCATCATGGCACGCACGGACGCGCTGGCCGTCGAGGGTCTTCAGTCCGCCATCGATCGCGCATGCGCCTGTGTGGAGGCCGGTGCCGATGCCATCTTTCCAGAGGCCATTACAGAACTCTCTATGTATTCCCAGGTTGCCAAGGCTGTGAAGCGTCCGATCCTCGCCAACATCACCGAGTTCGGGGCAACGCCGCTCTTCACCGTGGACGAACTGCGTAGCGCCAGCGTGAGCATGGTGCTCTATCCGCTCTCGGCCTTTCGCGCCATGAACAAGGCCGCCGATCACGTGTACCGGACCATCCGACATGAGGGCACCCAAAAGAATGTCGTTGCCTCCATGCAGACGCGCCAGGAGCTGTATGACGCGATTGGCTACTGGGATTTTGAACGCAAACTCGACGCGCTCTTTGACCAGAAAGGCTCTCACTAGCATGTCTCTCGATTCGAACATTCCCAACGCACCCAAGCCCAAGAAGTCGGTCGCCCTCTCTGGGGTGATTGCGGGCAACACCGCACTCTGCACCGTGGGACGAACCGGAAACGATCTGGCCTACCGAGGCTTTGACATCCTCGATATTGCGAATGTCTGCGAATTCGAGGAGATTGCGCACCTGCTCATCCACGAGAAGCTTCCCAATGCGGCCGAGCTCAAGGCATACAAGCGCAGACTGGCCTCCATGCGAGGCATTCCAGCTGCCGTGATGGCAGTCTTGGAGGCCCTTCCTGCGTCCTCGCATCCCATGGATGTCATGCGTTCTGCAGTCTCGGTGCTGGGCTGCACCCTCCCCGAGAAAGACGATCACAACACGCCGGGAGCGCGAGACATCGCAGACCGTCTCGTTGCAAGCCTCGGCAGCATCCTGCTCTACTGGTATCACTTCAGCCACAACGGCAAAGCGATTGATGTGGAGACTGACGACGACTCGGTCGGCGGACACTTCCTTCACCTGCTGCATGGTCGGCCAGCGCCCGAGGAGTGGGTCAAGGCGATGCACACGTCTCTGAACCTCTATGCGGAGCACGAGTTTGCTGCATCCACCTTCGCCGCTCGAGTCATCGCCGGGACGGGCTCAGACTTCTACTCCTGCGTGGCAGGCGCCATCGGCGCCCTTCGCGGTCCCAAGCATGGGGGTGCCAACGAAGTCGCCTTCGAAGTCCAAAAGCGCTACCAGAACCCAGACGAGGCCGAGACCGACATCCGCCGTCGCGTGGAAAACAAGGAGGTCGTCATTGGGTTTGGTCACCCGGTCTACACCGTGAGTGACCCGCGAAACAAGATCATCAAAGAGGTTGCACGCGAGCTCTCCTTGTTTGCACAAGACACCAAGATGTTTTCAATTGCAGAACGTATCGAATCGGTCATGCATGACGCTAAAAAAATGTTCCCCAACCTCGACTGGTTCAGTGCGGTGAGCTATCACATGATGGGGATTCCAACAGCCATGTTTACGCCGGTGTTCGTGATCGCGCGAACAGCAGGCTGGGGGGCTCACATCATCGAGCAGCGAATAGATGGAAAGATCATCCGACCCGGATCGAACTATGTGGGGCCAGACGATCAGACCTTCGTTCCCTTACACAAGCGTCCATGAACACCTCTTTTCGCGCTCGGCTTCCAGGAACAGACCTCGACTATTTCGATGCGCGCGCGGCCGTCGAGGCTCTTGAGCCCGGCGCATTTGACCGGCTGCCCTACACCTCTCGCGTGCTCGCCGAGAACCTCGTTCGTCGCTGCGATCCAGACCGTCTCAGGCCCTCGCTCTCTCAGCTCATCGGTCGCAGACGAGAGCTTGACTTCCCTTGGTTTCCCGCCCGCGTTGTCTGTCACGACATTCTTGGCCAGACCGCCCTCGTCGACCTGGCAGGACTGCGAGACGCCATCGCCGAGCGCGGGGGCGATCCAGCGCAGGTCAACCCAGTCGTGCCCACCCAACTCGTCGTCGACCACTCGCTCGCAGTCGAATGCGGTGGTTTCGACCCCAATGCTTTTGAGAAAAACCGCGCCATCGAGGACCGACGCAACGAGGATCGATTTCACTTTATTGAGTGGACCAGGCAGGCCTTCAAGAATGTGGATGTCATCCCGCCGGGAAACGGCATCCTCCATCAAATCAACCTTGAGCGCATGTCGCCGGTCATCCAGGTCAGTCAAGGCGTGGCCTTTCCGGACACCCTGGTCGGAACGGACAGCCACACCCCCATGGTGGACGCCTTGGGCGTCATCGCTATTGGGGTGGGGGGGCTCGAGGCCGAGAGTGTCATGCTGGGAAGGGCGGTTTACATGAGGCTTCCCGACATCGTCGGGGTGGAACTCTCGGGCCGGACCGGGCCGGGGATCACGGCCACCGATGTCGTGCTCGCGCTCACCGAATTCCTTCGCAAGGAGCGCGTGGTGTCGGCCACTCTCGAGTTCTTTGGTGAGGGGGCGAGCCACCTCACGCTGGGCGATCGCGCCACGATCTCCAACATGGCGCCCGAGTTCGGCGCCACGGCAGCGATGTTCTATATCGACGACCAGACCCTGCGTTATCTGCGCCTCACGGGCCGAGACGAGGCGCTCGTCTCACTTGTCGAGACCTATGCCAAGACCGCTGGGCTCTGGGCGGACAGCCTCCGAGCTGCTGTCTATGAGCGTGTGCTGCACTTCGATCTCTCGAGCGTCGAGCGCAACATCGCGGGCCCCTCCAATCCTCACCGACGTGTGGCCACTCGCGAACTGGCCGCGAAGGGCATTAGCGGCGAAGTGAAGCACGAGGAAGGGCTCATGCCAGACGGGGCCGTCATCATTGCGGCCATCACGAGCTGCACCAACACCAACAACCCCCGAAATATGGTTGCGGCAGGCCTGCTCGCTCGAAACGCCAATCGCGCCGGGCTGACCCGAAAACCTTGGGTCAAGACGTCGTTGGCGCCGGGCTCGAAGGCCGTTCCGCTTTATCTGCAAGAGGCGGGCCTTCTCCGTGAACTGGAGCAACTAGGGTTTGGGGTCGTCGCCTTTGCGTGCACCACGTGTAATGGCATGAGCGGTGCGCTCGATCCCTACATCCAGAAAGAGGTGATCGACCGCGACCTTTACACCACCGCCGTTCTCTCCGGAAACCGAAACTTCGACGGACGCATCCACCCTTACGCGAAGCAGGCATTTCTGGCCTCCCCTCCTCTGGTCGTGGCCTATGCCATTGCTGGCACCATTCGGTTCGACATCGAGAAGGATGTGCTGGGTCTTGACGCAGGCGGCCGTCCGGTTCGTCTGGCCGACCTCTGGCCGACCGATGAGGAGATCGACGCGGTGGTCGCTCAGAGCGTTCATCCCCAACAGTTCCGCCAGGTCTACGACCCGATGTTTCAGATTCGCGTCGACCGTGGTGACTCCGTGAGCCCGCTGTACGCCTGGCGTCCGCAGAGCACCTACATTCGAAGGCCGCCCTACTGGGAGGGCGCCCTTGCGGGGCTTCGAACGCTAACCGGAATGCGTCCCCTCGCTGTGCTGGGTGACAACATCACCACCGACCATCTCTCACCCTCCAATGCCATCTTGCCGGATAGCGCTGCGGGCGAATACCTCGCTCGCATGGGCCTCCCGGAGGAAGACTTCAACTCCTACGCCACTCACCGAGGAGACCACCTCACCGCACAGCGGGCCACCTTTGCAAACCCTCAACTCGTCAATGAAATGGCTGTGGTAGGCGGGGAGGTCGTGAAGGGCTCTCTGGCCCGCGTGGAACCCGAGGGCAAAGTAATGCGCATGTGGGAAGCCATCGAGACGTATATGACTCGCAAGCAGCCCCTCATCATCATTGCGGGAGCCGACTATGGCCAGGGCTCCTCGCGAGACTGGGCAGCCAAAGGTGTGCGCCTTGCCGGCGTGGAGGCCATCGTGGCCGAGGGCTTTGAGCGCATTCACCGCACCAACCTCGTGGGCATGGGTGTCCTGCCTCTTGAGTTTGAGCCAGGCACGACCCGCCGCACGCTGCACATCAATGGCACAGAGACATTCGACGTCGTGGGCAAGCGCACGCCCGGTGCCACCCTCACACTTATCATTCACCTCGCATCAGGAGAGACCACTCGAGTGCCCGTTCGTTGCCGACTCGACACCGAGGAGGAATGTTCAATCTACGAAGCCGGAGGCGTGTTGCAGCGCTTCGCCCAAGACTTTTTAGAGGCCCGTGCCGCTTAATCAACGCATCGATCGATGAGTCACGCTCCCCAGCTTTCTATCTCGGCCCTCTATATGAGGGGTGGCACCAGCAAGGGTGTTTTTTTTAAACTCACCGACCTTCCCCCGTCGGCTCAGCAACCAGGCCCAGCGCGTGACGCGATTCTGATGCGTGTCATCGGGAGTCCAGACCCCTACGGCAAGCAGATCGATGGTATGGGCGGTGCAACCTCCAGCACCAGTAAGACGGTCATTCTCAGCCGCAGCACGAGAGACGACCACGATGTGGACTACCTGTTTGGGCAGGTTGCCATTGATCGGGCCTTTGTTGACTGGAGTGGCAACTGTGGAAACCTCTCCGCCGCAGTGGGCCCTGCAGCCATTCGAATGGGACTGATCGAACCTGGCCGCATCCCGCAACACGGGCGAGTCATGGTGCGCATCTGGCAGGCAAACATCGGCAAGACCATCGTGGCGCATGTACCGATCACCCATGGGGAGGTTCAAGAGACCGGCGACTTTGAGCTCGATGGCGTGACCTTTCCCGCCGCTGAGATACAACTCGAATTTCTGGATCCAGCGGCGGAGGAACAAGACGGCGTCGGGGGCGACATCTTCCCAACCGGACATCCGCTTGAGACGCTCGAGGTCCCCGGCGTGGGGTCGCTCTCGGCCACGCTCATCGATGCAGGCATTCCGACCATCTTCATTCGGGCCGACGAGGTTGGCCTCAAAGGAACCGAGCGACAGGACGACATCAACAACTCGCCAGAGCGACTTGCCATGTTCGAGGCCATTCGGGCCCACGGTGCACTCAAGATGGGTCTGATTCAGAGCCTCTCTGACATCGGCTCCAGACAGCACACCCCCAAGGTGGCCTTCGTATCCGAGCCAAAGGACTACGTCTCTTCGAGTGGGAAGTCCATCGCCGCGAGCGAGATTGATCTTCTGGTGCGGGCCCTCTCGATGGGCAAGCTTCATCACGCCATGATGGGTACTGCGGCCGTGGCCATCGGCGCCGCCGCTTCCATTCCCGGAACGATCGTGAACCTCGCCGCCGGGGGTGGGCCTCGCGAGTCTGTTCGATTCGGTCACCCATCCGGAACCCTGCGCGTGGGCGCTCAGGCCAAACTCGAGGATGGGCAGTGGACGATTACCAAGGCCGTGATGAGCCGCAGTGCTCGCGTCCTCATGGAGGGCCGCGTCTTTATTCCCGTCTCGACCTAGTTAAAGAAGTCCCGGACTTTGTCCGTCCAAGTCTTGCTCTGGGGGCTGTGACGCTCGCCGCCCTCTTCAAGAGAGGCATCGAACTCTGCAAGTAATTTTTTCTGCTTGTCAGAGAGTTTCACCGGGGTCTCGAGCATGACGTGGCAATAGAGATCGCCCGCAATGCTCGTGCGAACATTCTTAATCCCCTTGCCCTTCAACCGAAAAGTCTTGCCCGTCTGCGTGCCCTCAGGAAGTTCGAAGCTGGCTTTCCCGTTGAGCGTCGGAACATCCACCGAGCCCCCCAGGGCCGCCCTCGCAAAGCTCACAGGCACCTCGCAGTGCAGGTCGTCCCCCTCTCGCTGAAAGACGCGGTGAGGCTTCACGCTCACCTCTACATAGAGGTCGCCCGGTGGGCCCCCATTGAGTCCGGGCTCGCCATTCCCGGTGGATCGAATGCGCATGCCGTCATCGATACCCGCAGGAATTTTGACCTCGAGGGTCTTCTGCCTGCGAACACGGCCCACACCATCACAGGTCCCACAGGGGTTCGGGATGGTCTTTCCGGTGCCGTGACAGGTGGGGCAGGTCTGCTGGATAGAGAAAAAGCCCTGCTGCATCCGAACCTGGCCCTGCCCGCCGCAGGTCTTACAGGTCTCGGCCTGAGTTCCCGGTTTCGCACCGGTGCCCTCACAGGGTGAACAAGACTCCCAACTTGGCACCTTGATTTCGGTCGTGAAGCCCTGCGCGGCCTGCTCAAGCGTGATCTCCATGGCATAGCGCAGATCACTGCCACGATAGACGTTGGAGCGCCCCCCACCACCCGAGCGGCCGCCCGCGGCTCCGCCGAAGATATCGCCAAAAATATCGCCAAACGCGTCGGCAAAACCGCCCGCACCAAAACCCTGGCCGTTGCCACCGAAGCCTCCGGAATTGGGGTCGACTCCGGCATGACCAAACCGGTCGTAGGCCCCTCTCTTTTCCGCATCCGAGAGCATCTCGTAGGCCTCTTTGGCCTCCTTGAACTTTTCTTCAGCCGCGGCATCACCCGGATTTCGGTCCGGGTGATACTTCATCGCGAGCTTTCGATAGGCCTTCTTCAGGTCTTCATCGGACGCGTTCTTTGCAACACCGAGTACTTCGTAATAATCACGCTTGGCCATCTAAGCACGCCCGCAGGAATTAATCTCTTTTGACTTCCTTGAACTCCGCATCCACGACGTCCTCAGCCTTGGCCTTCTCCGACCCTGCAGCAGCGCCAGGGGCTCCAGCCGCACCCGCCCCAGCCGCATCGGCATAGGCTTTTTCACCCAGCTTCTGAGAGGCCTTCATGAGATGGTCAGTCTTGGTCTCAATGGCCGCCTTGTCCTCACCCTGAAGCGTTGCCTCGAGCTCCTTGATGGCCTCCTCAATCTTGGCCCTCTCGTCCGCGTCAATTTTGTCGCCATGCTCCTCGAGCGACTTCCTCACTGAATGCAGCATGGCCTCGGCTGTGTTGCGGGACTGAACCAACTCCACACGCTTCTTGTCGTCCTCGGCATTGAGCTCTGCGTCCGCAACCATCTTGGCGATCTCCTCCTCCGAGAGTCCAGAGTTTGCCTTGATGGTGATCTTGTTCTCCTTGCCCGTGGCCTTATCCTTCGCAGACACATGCAAGATGCCATTTGCATCAATATCGAAGGTCACCTCAATCTGAGGCGTTCCTCGAGCCGAGGGGGGAATACCTTCCAGATTGAATTCACCCAGAGCCTTGTTCGCAGTCGCCACCTCCCGCTCGCCCTGAAACACCTTGATGGTGACCGCGGGCTGATTGTCCTCAGCAGTCGAGAAGACCTGCGAGAACTTCGTGGGAATAGTGGTGTTTTTCTGAATCATCTTCGTCATCACACCGCCCAAGGTCTCGATGCCCAGGGACAAGGGGGTGACATCAAGCAGCAGAACATCTTTTCGGTCCCCGGCGAGAACAGCGCCCTGGACAGCCGCCCCAACGGCCACCGCCTCGTCAGGGTTCACATCCTTGCGAGGCTCCTTGCCGAAGAAGGCCTTTACAGCATCCTGAACCTTGGGCATGCGGGTCATACCGCCCACCAAAATGACGTCGTCGATCTCTGAGGCAGATACGCCGGCGTCCTTCAGCGCGATTTTGCAGGGCTCAATCGTTCGGGTAATGAGCTCATCAACAAGCGACTCCAGCTTGGCGCGAGTGAGCTTGAACGTAAGGTGAACAGGCGCACCGTTGGCCATTGCAATGTAGGGCTCGTTCAATTCGGTCTGCTGACTGGAGGAGAGCTCGATCTTGGCTCGCTCAGCCGCAGCCTTGATGCGCTGAAGGGCAATCGGGTCCTTCGAAAGATCGACCCCGTTTTGCTTCTTGAACTCATCGATGATGTGGTCGATGATGCGCTGGTCAAAGTCCTCGCCGCCCAGGAAAGTGTCTCCGTTCGTGGAGAGCACCTCAAACTGCTTCTCCCCGTCCACATCGGCAATCTCAATGATCGAGACGTCAAACGTGCCCCCGCCCAGGTCATAGACCGCGACCTTTCGATCCTTGCCTGCAGCCTTGTCAAGGCCAAAGGCCAGGGCGGCCGCCGTGGGCTCGTTGATGATGCGCTTGACATCGAGGCCCGCAATTCGACCCGCGTCCTTTGTGGCCTGACGCTGCGCATCGTTAAAGTAGGCAGGAACCGTAATGACCGCCTCAGTCACTTCATGGCCCAAGTAGTCTTCCGCCGTCTTCTTCATCTTGCGAAGAACCTCGGCCGACACCTGAGGGGGAGCAAGTTTCTTGTCCCGAACGCCGACCCACGCATCACCGTTCTCGGCCTTCATGATCTGAAACGGCATCAGGTCGATGTCTTTCTGGACCTCTTTGTCCTCAAACTTGCGGCCAATGAGGCGCTTGACGGCGTAGAGCGTGTTCTTGGGGTTGGTCACCGCCTGGCGCTTGGCTGGAGCGCCCACAAGAATCTCGCCGTCCTCCATGTACGCAATGATGGACGGCGTCGTGCGAGCCCCTTCGCTGTTTTCAATTACCTTGGGCTGACCCGCCTCCATAATGGCCACGCAAGAGTTGGTGGTCCCCAGATCAATTCCAATAATCTTTGCCATGATGTGTTCTCTCTTAAAGAAGAAGTGCTGCGATAGACGCTAAGTCGGGGGTCTCTCAGTCAATTTCAAGGGGCCGACACGATCACCAGCGCGGGACGGATTACACGCTCGCCGATGAGGTACCCCTTTTGCATCACCTCCACCACATGATTGGGGGGGACGGCCGGGTCGCGGCTTGCGCCATCCACCATCGAAACCGCCTGATGGCGGTTGGGGTCAAACTTTTCGCCCACCGGATTGAGGGCATTCAGTCGTCCCCGCTCAAAGGCCTGCTGGAGCTGCCGCAGTGTGAGTTCCACCCCGCTGCGCAGGCCCTCGAATGACTGATCTTGAAGTCTGAGCGCAGTCTCAAGGCTATCTGCGGCAGGCAAGAGAGCCTCGGCAAAGGACTCGATCGCGAACTTGCTTGCGTTGCTGAGCTCCTGCGCATGGCGCTTGCGAAGGTTCTCAACCTCCGCGGCCATTCGCATCAGCTGGTCTTCTCGTTCGGCCAGGAGCGCTGACAAATCGGGTTCGGACTCGGGCGGCAGGGCGGATTCGACGTCCTCCCTCGAGACGTCTGAGTGAGGGTCGGACTCGGGGGATTCTTGCTTGGGGTCGGACGAATTCATAGGCGTGTGAGTGAAAGGAGGGGCATGATTGAACCTGCATACCCTTCACATGGGGGAGGCTCCAACCGATTTCAAGGCCCCCTCAGCCATTACGGCCGACCGTCATGATTCTTTCACACCATTGACGCCCGACTGAAACAATCCAAACCTACCGTTCGCAGGTGCACATCCTCATCGTTACGGACGCGTGGGAGCCTCAGGTCAACGGCGTCGTCCGAACCATCCAGGCAACGAATCGAACCCTCGAGCAACTAGGGCATCAGATCAGCCTCATCACCCCGCTCGACTTCAAGACGATCCCCTGTCCCACCTATCCCGAGATTCGCCTGGCCTTGATTCCGGGTCGAGAGATTGCTCGTCGCATCCAGTCCCTCAGGCCCGATGCCATCCACATTGCCACCGAAGGGCCCCTGGGCTGGGCCGCCCGAGGGGTCTGCAGGCGCCTCAAACTCCCCTTTGTCACCGCGTATCACACGCGCTTTCCAGAATATGTGCACGCACGCACTCGCATCCCACCCTCGTGGCTCTACGCCCTTTTTCGTCGATTCCACAATGCCGCGCACTCGGTCTTGGCGCCCACTCCCGCCATCATTCGTGACCTCGAACAGTGGGGATTTCGTCGAGTTCGCTACTGGACCCGCGGCGTAAACCATCAGATTTTCCGGCCAACGGAGCCGACGAAGGTGCCCGACAAGAAGCCTCCGGTCTTTCTCTATGTCGGCCGGGTCGCAGTGGAGAAAAACATCTCCGCCTTCTTGGACCTGAAGCTACCCGGGGAGAAATGGGTCGCCGGAGAGGGGCCGTCTATGAACAAACTGCGCGCTCGACACCCGGACGTGAGGTTCTTTGGCGTGATGAGCCAGACAGACCTCGCAAAGCTCTATAACGCTGCAGATGTCTTTGTCTTCCCGAGCAAGACCGACACCTTTGGCCTCGTGATGGCTGAGGCGATGGCCTGCGGACTTCCTGTGGCAGCCTACCCCGTCGAGGGGCCCATTGACGTGGTTGCCAGTAGTGGGGCTGGCATCCTTCACCACGACCTCCATCACGCCTGCATCAAGGCCCTGGAGATTCCTCGGCAGAAGGCGCTCGAGCGAGCGGCCACCTTTTCCTGGGAACAGGCCACCCAGCAGTTCCTCGAGGCTCACCGTGAGGCGGTGATCATCTGGGGCTAACGCTCAGCGCCCAATTCAAAGGCGCGATCCCGACCCACCATTCGATCTGCCTGCTGCTCGGCCGTCTCACCTGCGGTTGGCCAGCCAGCAAGCTCCTGTTGAACCAAGTCCGCGAGCATGACCCCCGCCTCAGAACTGTCGTTGAGACAGGCAATCGCCTGAAAGTCCTCCCCTCCAGCGGCTAAGAAATCCTCTCGGCCCTCCATCGAGATCTCCTCAAGCGTCTCAAGGCAGTCGGAGACAAAACCTGGGCACACCACATCGAGCTTCTTCACGCCCTGGGCGGGCAGCTGCTCGAATTGCTCTGCAGTGTAGGGCTTGAGCCACTCAGCAGGGCCAAAACGCGACTGGAAGGAGACCCGCCACTTATCCTGGGGCAGCCCCAACTCAGCCGCCAAGAGACGGGCTGTCTTGTAGCACTCGCAGTGATATGGATCGCCCTTCAAAAGGCTTCGTCTGGGGACCCCATGAAAGCTCATCAGCAAGAGGTCGCCGCGCCTATGGGCCGCCCAATGAGCCCTTACACGAGAGGCGAGTGCAGAGATGTAACTGGGGTGATCATGAAAGTGTCGGATGGTTCGAAGCGCGGGAGGGTTTCGAAGCGTCGCAAGCGATTCGAAGACGCGATCAAAAACAGTGGCCGTGGTGCTCGCCGAATATTGCGGATAGAGCGGCAGAACCAAAAGCCGATCGACGCCCTTAGCAACCAAGTGCTGAATAGTTTCATCGATTGACGGTTCGCCATAGCGCATGGCCAGGGCTATCTCCACATCCAGACCGCGTCGCACCAACTCGGACTGGCACAGGTCGAGCTGACGCTCGGAGTAGACCCGAAGCGGAGACCCCTCGCGCATCCAGACAGAGGCGTACTTCGCCGCCGACTTTTTGGGCCGAGTATTCAGAATGATGAGATTCAGGATGGGCCACCAGATCAGCTTGGGAATCTCCACCACGCGGGGATCTGAGAGGAACTCCTTGAGGTACCTGCGCAGCGCCGGGCCCGTGGGCGCCTGCGGCGTACCCAGGTTCACAAAAAGCACGCCGACCCGCAGCCGATTACCGTGACGATACGTCGTGTCATCGCGCACGCGCGCGGCCGAAACAGGGAGGGTCATGGGTTCTCTAGTGGGTGAGGGGGCCGGATCAGGCCATCTGGGCCAAAGCCGTCGACATCAATCGAGCCGTGATATCCACGATTGGAATGACCCGATCATAAGCCATGCGCGTGGGGCCAATCACGCCAAGAGTCCCCACGACGCGACCGTCCACCTCATAGGGGGCGGTCACGATCGAGAGCTCCTCTGCGGGCACCAGGTCGGAGTCACCGCCGATAAAAATCTGAACGCCGTGTGCAGACTCCGCGCTATCCAAAAGTCGCGCGATCATGGTCTTTTGCTCAAAGAGATCAAAGAGGTGCCGCAAACGCGAAAGGTCATCGGACCAGTCGCTGACATCCATCAATCGCCGCTCACCCGAAATCACAATCGACCCGCCCGGGGCGCTCAGCGCTGCACCGCCCTCCTCGACCGCGCGCATCATCAGTTGAGCGACATCACCCCGAAGCGTGGAAATTTCGGCGGCGAGACGATGCCGGACTTCCTCGAGTCTCATGCCTGCGTAATTGGCGGTGAGGAAATTTCCGGCCTCCAAAAGATGTTCGGGCGAAAAGTCCTGCTCAACCTGGATGATGCGGTTGTGCACCTCGCCTTCCGAGGTCACCATGATGAGAAGCAGCCGACGATCGGCCAGCCTCAGAAACTCGATGTGACGAAAGGCTGCAGATCTGCGTGGGACGCTCACCACCCCCGCGAAACTTGAGAGACTCGATAGCAGCGAAGCGGCATGAGAGGCGACCCGACTCGGAGAGTCAACGGGGAGGCCCACGCCCAACGCGGCCGCCTGGGCTGCATCCAGGGGTTGCACGGTGAGCAGAGAATCGACAAAGAGCCGGTAGCCCTTGGGTGTGGGAATTCGTCCGGCCGAGGTGTGCGGGCTCACAACGAGGCCCAACTCCTCGAGGTCAGACATGACATTTCGGATGGTGGCCGGGGAGAGGTCGAGACCCGAGAACTTTGAAAGAGAGCGCGACCCAACGGGGACTCCTTCGACGATGTATCTCTCGATGAGGGTCTTGAGCAGGAGTCGGGAACGGTCGTCCATGGGCGTTATTGTAAAGAGGCTGACACAGGCGTAACGGATCAAAGCGTGTGATTTAATGCTTCTCATGGAGACGGCCTATCAACGCCTAGCGGTCTTTGGCAGGCCCCAGACACCTGGGCTGGCTGAGCCTCTATCCCTGCTGCTTGCCTGTCTCAAGCGGAGTGCCCCCCGCTCCACGGTGATGCTGGAGGCCGAGACGGCCGCAGGCCTCGAGGTTGCAGCCCCAGGGCCAGCCGTCTCTCAAGGGACCTTCGAGACCATCGCCCCCAACTGCGACCTTGCCTTGGTGCTGGGTGGCGACGGCACCCTCATTTCCATCGCCCGCCGCCTCGCGCCCTTCGGTGTGCCCATCGTGGGTATTAATCTGGGACGCCTGGGGTTCATGACCGATCTCGACATCACGCGCCTTCAAGAGGACCTGCCGAGCCTGCTCACAGGCCGAGGCGTGCTCGAGGAGAGAGGGATGTTGTCGGTCTCGGTGATGCGACGACCCGGCGAAGGGCGCGCCTGGGAGAGGGTCTTCGAGGCAACGGCCCTCAACGACACCGTCATCAGTCGCGGAGCCATCAGCCGAATGGTTGGCCTCGATGTTTTTGTAGGCGGCCATTACGTGCAGACCCTCAGGGCAGATGGGCTCATTGTCTCCACGCCCACGGGTTCGACCGCCTATGCCTTGTCCGCCTCGGGGTCCATCCTGCACCCGACGCTTCCTGCCGTCATTCTCGTGCCCGTTGCGCCCCAGGCCCTCTCCGCGAGACCGATCGTTCTGCCATGGGGAGAGGCTGTCACGGTGATGGTGAGCGATGGAGCTGGCACCGAGCTTCACTGTGACATGCAGACCCTCACAGCCCTCAAAGACGGTGACCGAATCGTCATTGAAAAATCTCCTCACCGCGCCCGCCTGCTTCACCCAGAGGGCTATGACTACTTCTCCATGCTCAGACGTAAACTCCACTGGAGCTCGAACCCCGTTCATATCGGCCAACCCGACCCGCTCCTGCCCCCCGAAGCCAGCTAGTCGATGCTGCGAACCCTCCTCATCCGAGACTTCATTACGGTGACGTCTCTCGAGCTCGACCTCCAGCCTGGCTTTACCGTTCTTACTGGGGAGACCGGCGCTGGCAAGTCCATCCTTTTCGATGCCCTCGGCCTCCTGCTCGGTGATCGCGCCGACTCAGCCATGGTGCGCCCCGGCGCAGCACGGGCCGACATCTCCGCAGAATTCACGCCCTCTGAGCCCCAGCTCACCCAGCTCGCCGAGCAGCTTGAGCAGTCCGGCCTGGAAGGCGTCGAAAACACCCTCATCTTGCGTCGCGTTGTCGAGTCCGGCGGTCGTTCACGTGCATGGATCAACGGCCAGATGGCCAGCCTTGCCCAGCTCAAAGACCTCGGTGAGATGCTCGTCAATCTTCACGGCCAGCATGCTCACCAGGCCCTTCTGAAACCCAATGCGCAGGTGCGACTGCTGGATCATCAAGGAGGCCTGCTGGAGCAGGCCCTGAAAGTGCGCCAGGCCTATCAGGCCCTCAGCGCGGCAAAGAGCGCGCTGGACCGGGCCAGGGAGCAGGCAGGGGCCCTTGCGAGTATTCGTGAGCAGGCCCTCTGGCGCCTTCAAGAGATCGAGGCCCTCAAGATTCAGGCGGGCGAGTGGGAGGCACTCACGCTCGAACACAAACGCCTTTCCCATGGCGCAGAGCTCATCTCAGAGGCCGAATCTGCCCTCACCCTGGTTGAAGAGGGAGACCAGAGCCTTCTCGGCCAGGTTCAACGTCTGGCCAGTCGATTTTCTGGCCTCATGGCAAAAGACGAACGACTCAAACCCGTTCAAGAAACACTGGAAGCCGCTGGGATCCAGCTTGGGGAGGCTAGCTCCAATCTGTCGCGCTACCTCGACAAGGCCGATCTTGATCCCGAGCGGCTGGCCATCGTGGAGCGCCGAGTCGGTGAGATCTTCGACCTCGCCCGAAAACTGCGGTGCCAGCCCGAGGTGCTGCTTAACGAGCTGGAGGCTGCTCGCAACACGCTCGCCCAGACAGAGGCTGCAGCCGACATCGATGGGCTAGAGAAGACCCTCGACGCGGCCACTGCCCTCTTTCACTCGTTGGCAAACGAACTCTCAGGCGCGCGGCGAGTCGCAGCCCAAAAACTCTCCCAAGAGGTGTCGGGTTGGCTCAATGAGCTGGCCATGAAAGGAAGCAGCTTCGAGGTCGCCCTCGAGTCCCGAGACCAGCCAGCCGCCCACGGCCTGGAGGACGTGGTTTTCATGCTCAACCACCAAGGACAAGAGAGGGGCCAACCCGTTGCCAAAATTGCCAGTGGTGGCGAGCTCTCGCGGGTCAGTCTGGCCATCGCCGTGGTCGCCGCCCAGGCCACGGATGTTCCCACCCTGCTCTTCGATGAAGTGGACGCGGGCATCGGCGGCAACACGGGCCATGTGGTCGGTCGACTGCTCCGAACGCTGGGCGAATCGCATCAGGTCCTTGCCGTAACTCACCTCCCACAGGTGGCCAGCCGAGGCCATCAACACCTCCAGGTTCGAAAGGATCTTCAGTCAGGGCTCCCAACCAGCGAGGTCATCGCGCTGCATGGGGACGCCAGAGCCGCAGAGGTTGCTCGCATGCTCGGCGATGAGGGCCTCGAGGACCGTTCGCTCGAGCTCGCGAAAGAGCTACTGAGCCTTTAGGCCAAGCACATCCTGCATGTCATAGAGGCCCGGTGCTGCCTCGCGCAGAAAGCTTGCCGCCCTCAGGGCGCCCTGCGCGTACGTGGCCCGAGAGGACGACCGATGGGTCAACTCGATTCGCTCGCCCATTCCAGCAAACAGCACCGTGTGATCACCCACAATATCGCCACCCCGAATGACAGAGAAGCCAATCTCGGAGTCCGTCCTCGCGCCGGTATGCCCCTGCCGCGAATAGACTGCGTCATGCTCGAGACGTCGTCCACTGGCTCGAGCCGCAACCCGGCCCATCTCGAGCGCTGTGCCGGAGGGCGCATCCACCTTTTGGCGATGATGGGCCTCGATGATCTCAATGTCATAGCCCGTCTTGAGGGCGTGGGCTGCCGTCTCAATAAGTCTTAGCAGGAGGTTGACGCCCACACTCATGTTGGGCGCAAAGACCAGAGGCTGCCGTTTGGCGAAGTCGTGTACGCGAGAGAGCCCCTGCGCATCAAATCCTGTGGTGCCAAGCACCAGACGAACGCCGTGGCGCTCACAGGCGTCCATGTACAAAAGACTCGCCTCCGGTCGGGTGAAATCGATAAGCACATCGACTCCCGCGAGCCCCGCGAGGTCTTGGGTGATCACAACTCCACTGGCCTCTCCGAGCAGGCTGCCAGCATCTCGGCCCAACATGGGGCTCTCGTCGCGATCAAGGGCCAGCGCAAGCGTGTGATGTGAAGATCGGAGCGTCTCCTGAATGAGGAGTTGGCCCATCTTTCCGGAGGCCCCAGTAACGGCTACACGCATGGAGGTCTGGCTCATGCGAATCTAGCGAACCGGGCGCATGGGGAGGAGCACATCACCGGACACTTGGGGCAGCTCGTCGCCCTCCCAGCGCACCAGACGATCCCCATCGAACTCCACAAAAAAACGTCGTCGGTCGCGGTCACCACCACCCTTGCGCAGATCGAAGACATAGTCCCATCGATTTGCACGAAAGGGGTCAACCAGAAGGGGGGTGCCCAACACGGCCTTCACCTGCTCGCGCGACTGGCCCACCGAGAGCCGACCGGTCTGCTCTGCGGTAATGAAGTTGCCCTGGCCAATATCCGCCCGATACGGGGTCAACCACGAAGGGGGCTTTTCTCGAAAGTTGGTATAGGTTGAGCAGCCGCTGACCGCCAGGAGGCAGACTGCAGCAGCGAGGGTGAGGCGACGGGGCTGGGGCATGGCGAACGACTTTTTCGAGTAAGAACCCCGTTATGATAGTCCGCATGCCCAATCAAGATGCGCTTGCCGCTGGAATCAAAAGCACGGGATTAAAGGTCACCATCCCTCGACTCAAAGTGCTTGCGCTCTTTGAGCAGTCTCAGACGCGACACCTCAGCGCGGAAGACGTCTACAAGAAACTCCTGGCCGAGGACCTCGACATCGGGCTGGCCACCGTCTATCGGGTGCTCACGCAGTTCGAGCAGGCGGGCATTCTGCTGCGCTCAAACTTCGAGTCGGGTCGCTCTGTTTTTGAGCTCAATGCGGGCCATCATCACGACCATCTCGTCTGTTTAGATTGCGGCCGTGTGGAGGAGTTTGTCGACGAAGAGATTGAAGCGCGCCAGCAAAAGATTGCGCGTGATCGTGGCTTCTCACTGGAGGACCATGCCCTCTCGCTCTACGGCCACTGCAAGAAAAAGAACTGCGCCTATCGCCACACCGATTAGGTCGGGCGGGCCGGTCTCTTGTCCGCCCGCTAACGAAGTCCAGCCGACCTGAGCGCGTCGACCACCTCGCTGCTGCTCAGCCACTCCGAGAGCACGATCGGCGTGCCCCCGCCGGCCGGATAGACCACATAGAGCGGAACGCCGCTTCGCCCGAACCCACTCAGGGCCCGCGTAATTTCTGGGTCCTCGCGCGTCCAATCGGCCCGCAGAGCAAGGGCTTTTGGATTGGCAAGAAGACCTGCAACCGGCTGAGTTCGAAGCACGCGCGCCTTATTCACCTGACAGCTGATGCACCAGGCTGCAGTGAAGTCCACGAAGACCACCTGACCCCGGGCAGCCGCCTGTTCAGCAAGGCCCGGTGCCCACTGCTTCCAGACCGCCTCGTCGGACAAGGTCGCGGAACCGGACTGCGTGGTCAAGGGGGCTGCAGATGTCTGGGCTGCAGATGTCTGGGCTGCAGACCGCAGCCCCGCAGCCACCAAAACAAGCAAAACCAGGATGCTGATCCATGCGGCCCGCGCGGAACGCGAGTCACTGAGAGAGGGCTGAACAAATCGACCCCAAAGCAAGAGGGCAAGTGCCAGAGCGAGACAGCTCAGGAGCAGGGGTAAGACTGACGCGGAGCCATTCTGCTCAGCCAGAACCCAGACCAGCCAGGCCACGGTTGCGAGCATGGGAAACGCGAGGAACATGCGAAAGGTCTGCATCCATGGACCGGGGCGAGGAAGCCGCGCAAGGGCTGCGGGCCAGAGCGAGAGGAACACAAAGGGCGTTGCGAGCCCAAGACCGAGAACCAGGAAAACGAGAAAGGTCTGTAGCAGGGGTGCCGTCAGTGCAAAACCTAGCGCGCTGCCCATAAAAGGAGCCGTGCAGGGGGAGGCCACCAGCACCGCAAGCGCGCCCGAACCGAAGGCGGCGAGGGGCCCTTCACCCCGGTCGAGCGACCCAAGCCTCGTGAGTGACATGCCCACCTCAAAGACACCCAAAAGATTGAGCGCGATGGCCACAAACAAAAGGGCGAGGGCGCCAACCACCCACGGATCCTGGAGCTGAAATCCCCAGCCAATGGCCTGGCCTGCAGAGCGCAACAGCAGCAAGAGACCAGCGAGTGCGCACATAGAGACCAGAACACCCAGTGTAAAAAACAGAGCGGCCCGCCAGGCACCTCCCCCATGAGCACGATGCTGCGTCAACGAGAGCACCTTCAGACCGAGCACCGGAAACACGCAAGGCATCAGATTGAGAACAAGTCCCCCAAGAAAGGCGAAGCCCAGTGCCAGCCCCAAGCTCGAGGCAGAGGTGCCCGCGCCCGCAGGCACGTTGGCGCTGGCCTGCTGCGCGGTCACGCCCTCGGAGATCAGCTCGAGAGCCTGAGGGGGCGGGGCGCCTGATCGGAAGGCGAGCGCGAGGCCAGGGCTCTCAGGTCCGAACTCGGAGAGACGCCACAGAGCAGAGAGCGTCTGACTGCCGCCCAGGGCCCGAAGACCTGCGGAGGGGTGGTCCGCAAGCGACATCTCAAGCAACCAGCCGGAGGCCGTTCGGTAGAGTCGCTGCGGAGCAGACGGGTTGATCAGCCCCTCCACCTCCGCAAACATATAGCCGCCGCGGTCGATCGCTGGAGCGTCAGCCCACAGGCGCAGGCGCTTGGCGCTCTCATCAAGAGAAAACCCCGCGGCTCGCATGGAGGCTGGATGCGGCAACCCCCCCTTAAAGCGAGACCAGATCTCCGAGTCTGAGGGGCCCCCGGTGAGGACGAGGGGTCTGGAGAGCGTTACCTCCCCTGGAATACAGATGTCCTTGCAGATCAGCCAATTCGCCTGCAGAACAAGGCGATTGGACGCATCTCGCACACCCTTGGGCAGGCGAACCTGAGCGCCAAGGTATGCGACGCCCTCGAATCCATAACTCGCCAGCGGCCCGACGGCAATTCGACGGGGGCTCGGCCAGGCCCTCTGAATCACAGAAAGCGGCTGACCATCCAGAGAAAAGCGCAGCTCAGGTGGTCGACCCGAGTCCCCCGGATTCTTCCAGTAGGTATGCCAGTGGGGCTCGTGGCTTAGCTCCACCACGGCCCAGATGAGATCGGGCGCATCGCTGGGATCTCGGTGAAGGGAGAGCGCAATACTCACCGGACCCACCTGCGCCTGAGCG
>Ga0214923_10000347_pt1 | contig 71235 bp, 57 predicted proteins | sample LL1510_MetaG_FD_177993 | JGI IMG/M metagenome (GOLD analysis project Ga0214923, IMG submission 177993) | Freshwater microbial communities from Lake Lanier, Atlanta, Georgia, United States - LL-1510 | ecosystem: Environmental > Aquatic > Freshwater > Lake | place: USA: Georgia | collected...
TCGCCCAAGGCAAGGTCGGCAGGATGCCGAGCCTTTCTGAAGCACCCCGTGCGCCAGGCCCGGAGGGCCGGGTGAGCACCAGGCGACGGAGGTCGCCCAAGGCAAGGTCGGCAGGATGCCGAGCCTTTCTGAAGCACCCCGTGCGCCAGGCCCGGAGGGCCGGGTGAGCACCAGGCGACGGAGGTCGCCCAAGGCAAGGTCGGCAGGATGCCGAGCCTTGCCGTATAGCTAGTAGTTCGGCGTCGGCGCCCGGTAGTCGCCGATCTTGACCGAGCGGAACCACTCGATCGTCTTCGTGAGCCCCTCCCGCAGCGGCACCTTCGGCTCCCAGCCGAGGTGCGTCTTCGCGAGCGCGATGTCGGGCCGGCGCCGCTCCGGGTCGTCGACGGGCAGCGGCTTCTCCACGAGCCGCGACGTCGAACCGGTGAGCTCGAGCGTGAGGTCGGCGAGCTGGCGGATCGTGAACTCCCCCGGATTGCCGAGGTTGACCGGGCCCACGAACTCGTCGGGGCCGTCCATCATCCGGATGATCCCCTCGACGAGGTCGTCGCGGTAGCAGAAGCTGCGGGTCTGGGCGCCGGAGCCGAAGATCGTGATCGGCTCGCCGGCGAGCGCCTGGCGGATGAAGTTCGAAACCACCCGGCCGTCGAAGGGGTGCATCCTGGGGCCGTAGGTGTTGAAGATCCGCACGATGCGGATGTTGACGCCGTTCGAGCGGTGGTAGTCCATGAACAGCGTCTCGGCGGCCCGCTTCCCCTCGTCGTAGCAGGCCCGCGGCCCGATCGGGTTCACGGCGCCGCGGTAGCTCTCGGGCTGCGGGTGCACCTCCGGGTCGCCGTAGACCTCGCTCGTGGAGGCCTGCAGCACCTTCGCCCGGCAGCGCTTCGCCATGCCGAGCACGTTGATCGCGCCCATCACGCTCGTCTTCATCGTCTTGATGGGGTTGTATTGGTAGTGGCCGGGGGCCGCGGGGCAGGCGAGGTTGTAGATCTCGTCGACCTCCAGCCAGAGCGGATGGATCACGTCGTGCCGCAGGAGCTCGAAGTTGCCGCGGCCGAGGAGGTGGGCGACGTTCGTCTTCTGGCTCGTGAAGAAGTTGTCGGCGCAGATCACGTCGTGCCCCGCGTCGACGAGCCGCTCGCAGAGATGGCTGCCGAGAAACCCGGCGCCGCCGGTGACGAGGATGCGTTTGAGCGAGGGCATGGGCTCCCCGGTGCGGGAGGGGCCGCGGCCCGGCAACTTTCCGGGCGTCCGCGAGGATGGTAGTGTACCGCCATGCCGGACGAAATCAGCCGTCGCCGTGCGCTTCAGTCGGCCGCACTCGTCGCGGCCGCCGCCGGCGGCGCCCGCCCCGCTCCAGGAGCCTCCCCCGTGCCGCTCAAGGGAAACATCAACCACTCGATCGTCTTCTGGTGCTTCAACGTCGCCGGCGAGAAGTGGGACATGGAGAAGATGTGCCAGGTCGCCAAGGGGCTGGGCGTGAAGTCGGTCGAACTCTCCGACCCCGACACCTGGCCCGTGATGGCGAAGCACGGGATCACGAGCGCGATCGCCATGAACGGCATGCCCGGCGCCCCGTTCATGAAGGGCTTCAACAATCCGCGGTATCACGAGGAGGTGATCTCGCGGACCACGAAGACGATCGACCTCTGCGCCGACAACAAGATCCCGGCCGTGATCGGCTTCACCGGCTACAAGTGGCGCGACGCCGAGGATCCGAAGAGCGGCGAGATCTCGCTCGAGGAGGGCGCCGACAACTGCGTGAAGGGCCTCAGGCAGGTCGCGGCGCACGCCGAGAAGAAGGGGGTGAACATCTGCGTCGAGCACCTGAACACCCGCGACGACTCGCACCCCATGAAGGGCCACCCCGGCTACCAGGGCGACGACGTCGACTACGTGGCGAACATCGTGCGGCGCGTCGGCTCGCCGCGCGTGAAGCTGCTCTTCGACCTGTATCACGTGCAGATCATGAACGGCGACCTGATCCGCCGCCTCGAGCAGTGCAAGGACGTGATCGGCCACATCCACACCGCCGGCAATCCCGGCCGCGGCGAGCTCGACGAGAACCAGGAGATCTCGTTCCCGGCCACGATGCACACGCTCGTGACGCTGGGCTACGAGGGCTACGTGGGGCACGAGTTCATCCCCACCCGCGACCCGCTCGCCGGCCTCCGGCAGGCCGTCGCCCTCTGCGACGTGTAACGACGGGCCTCCAGGACTGTCGAAGGACACGGCTGGGCTGGAGCCCCGTCCCTACGAGGGACGCGCCAGGACGAGCCTCACGTCGGCCACGTTCGTGCCCGTGGGGCCGGTGCGGATCAGGCCGCCGGTTTTCGCGAGCGGGGGATACGCGTCACAGCGGGCGAGCGCCACCGTGAGCGCGGCGCCGTCGATCGACCCCGCCACGCCCGCGTCGATCACGCCGCCGGCCGCGTCGGTGGGGCCGTCCTCGCCGTCGGTGCCGACGCTCGCCACGAGGAGCCCCGCGGGCCAGCCGCCGGTGCCCGACCGCGCCGCGGCGAGCGCCGCCAGGGCCGTCTGCTGGTTGCGGCCGCCGGTGCCGTGGTCGGCCGGCACGCGCACGACCGCCTCGCCGCCGGCGATCACCGCCCGCGGGCGGCCGTCGCGGGCCGCCGCGTCGAGCCGCTCGAGCCCGCGCTCCACGAGCCGGCGGCCCACGTCGTCGACCGGCTCGCCGTCGACGGCCGCGTCGATGGCCACCTCGTAGCCGAGGCTCCACGCGGCGCCCGCCGCGGCCTCCACCGCCGTGGCGTTGTCGCCCACGACCAGGTGCGCGACGCGGCAGCCGCGCGGCGTCGTCCACGCGCCCCTCTCGGCCGAGGCGTCGTGGCACGGACCCGAGGCGATCACCGCCAGGTCGCTCGAGATCACGTCTGAGAGCACGAGCGCCACGAGCCGGCCGGCCCCGCAGGCCCGTGCGAGGCCGCCCCCCTTCACGAGGCTCAGCTCCCGCCGCGCCGCGTTGAGCGTGGCGATGTCGGCGCCAGCCTCCGAGAGCCGCCTCGTGGTGGCGATCTTCTCCTCGAGCGACACGCCGGGCCGCGGCGCGGCGATGAGCGCCGAGCCGCCGCCGGTGACCACCGCGAGCACGAGGTCGCGGGGCCCGAGCCCGCCGACGAGCGCGAGCATCTCCTGGGTGGCGGCCACGACTGCGGGCGTGGGCAGGTTCACGCCGGCCGGCCGCGTTTCGCGCACCTCGATGCGGCCGAGCCCGCGGCCGCAGCCCTTCGGCACGCTCACGAGGCCGGTGACGTCGTGGGCGGCGAGCACGTTTGGGCCGAGCGCCGCCTCGACGCCGGCCGCCAGGCCCGCGGCGGCCTTGCCGCCCCCCACGACCACGATCCGCTCCGCGGCCGCCACCGCCTCCCGCAGGGCCGCGGCGTGGCCGGCCACGAGCCGCTCGGGGGCGACCGCGCCGATCGCGGCGGACCAGATCGCCTCGGCGTCGCGCCGGAGTCGGTCCATCACTCCCCCGGCGCCTGGGGAAACTTCTTGGGGTCGAACCGCGACAGGTCGATCCCGCCCTGCGCCTCCTCCTCGAGGAGTTTCACGCGCATCTCCAGCCGCTCCAGCCGCCGGGCCAAAAGCGCGGGGCTCTCCGCGGCCGGCCTCGCCGGCTGCGGCCGCGGCACGACGGGGTAGCCGAGCTGCCGCTGCAAGGCCGCGAAGAAGAAGAGCGGATCCTTGCCGCGGTTGGCCCGCGCGATCCGTCCCTCCTTCTCGCCGAACAGGATCGCGCGGTCGGGCCCGGTGTCGGCGCGGCCGGCCGCGAGGGCGTCGCGCCTCTCGATCCGCCAATACTCGGGGCTCCGCACCGCCACGAGATCGGCCAGGTCGACGAGCCCCACCTGCCGGCCCACCGTGGCGATCCAGGCCCGCCACTCGCCGTCGAACATCCCGTCGTCGGCGACCGCCGTCAGGCCGACGGCGTAGTCGAGCCGGTTCCGCGACAGGCACTCGAAGCGGTAGAAGAACAGCCCCTGCGGCGTCGGCTGCTCGGCGCGGTAGGCCGCCTCGCGCTCGAGCACCGCCAGCGCCGTGCGCATGTCGAACCGCCCCCCCTCCTCCTCGGCCTCCCGCATGATGAACGTCTGGAACGCCGAGAAGTAGTGGGGCAGCCGCGACATCGCCGTTGAGAGCGTGCCGACGAGCTTCAGCTCCCCCACGAGGTAGTCGATCGCCAGCGGCAGCTTCGACGTGGCGAGCACCTCCTGGCCGATCGCGGCGAGGGCCTCCTGGGCGGCGACGCCGGCCGTGATCCGCTCGGCGAGCACCCTGAACAGGTAGGCCTGTTCGATGTATTCCTCACGATCGAGCATGGGGCGGGCCGCGTCGAATGGGGCCGGGCGGGCGGGGCGGCTCGGCGACGCCCGGGGGCATCCTATAATCGACCAGAGTATGTCCCACCGGTTTTCCACCATCGAGGCCGCCGTCGACGCCGTCCGCCGGGGGCGGATGGTGGTCGTCGTCGACGCCGAGGACCGGGAGAACGAGGGGGATTTCGTCTGTGCGGCCGAGCACGCGACGCCGGAGGTCGTGAACTTCATGATCCGGCACGGCCGCGGCCAGGTCTGCATGCCGATCCTGCCCGACGTGGCCCGGCGGCTCGAGCTGCCGATGATGGTCGCCGACAACTCCACCCCCCTGGGCACGGCGTTCACCGTGCCGGTCGACCACGCGACGGCCCGCACCGGCATCACCGCGGCCGAACGTGCCACGACGATCCAGGCCCTCCTCGACCCCGCGAGCCGGCCGGCCGACTTCGTCCGGCCCGGCCACCTGTTCCCGCTCGTGGCCAAGGAGGGGGGCGTGCTGCGCCGGGCCGGCCACACGGAGGCGGCGGTGGACCTCGCGCGGCTGGCGGGCCTCCAGCCGGCCGGCGTGCTGTGCGAGATCCTCGACGACTCCGGCAACCGCGCCGATCGCGAGGCCCTCTTCTCGCTCGCCCGCGCGCACGACCTCGAGATCATCTCGATCGAGGAGCTGATCCGGCACCGCCGCACCCGCGAGAAGCTCGTGGAGCGGATCGCCGAGGCCGACCTGCCGACGACGTGGGGCCGCTTCCGCGTGATCGCCTACGGCGTGAAGTTCGAGCCGCAGCAGCCGATCGTGCTCGTGCTCGGCGACCCTGCCCGCGTGGCTGCGCCGCTCGTGCGGCTCCACTCCTCGTGCTTCACCGGCGATCTCCTCGACAGCCTGCGCTGCGACTGCGGCGATCAATTGCACATGGCCCTCGACATGATCTCGCGGGAGGGGGCCGGCGTGCTCGTCTACCTGCCGCAGGAGGGGCGCGGCATCGGCCTGGTGGAGAAGATCCGGGCCTACCAGCTCCAGGACCAGGGGCTCGACACCGTGGAGGCCAACCTCGCCCTCGGCTTCAAGGCCGACTCGCGCGACTACGGCGTCGGTATCCAGCTCCTCAAGGACCTCGGCCTCCGCAGGGTGCGGCTGCTCACCAACAACCCCAAGAAGACCGATGCCTTCATCTACGGCGGGTTCGACCTGGAAGTGGTCGACCAGGTGCCGATCCTGCCGCCGGTGCACGAGTTCAACGAGCGGTATCTGGCCACGAAGCGCGAGAAGCTCGGCCACGCCTTTCCGCAGGCGGGCGGGGGCGCCGGCCGCCTCCCCGATTGACCGCCCGGCGCGCACGGCCTTAGCATCGCTCTCCGGCGAAAGGGACGAGCCCGCGGAGAGCCGGATGGATCGAGCCAGTCGTGTCGAGCGGCGACGCAGGTTTCTCGCGGAGGCGGGCATCGGCCTCCTCGCGCTCGCCGGCGTCGCCGGCTGCGGACGCCGGGAAGCCGATCCGCTGGCCAGCGTGCGGCCCGAGCCCGCCGCCGCCGAGGCGGCCCGCACGGAGCCCGTCACGCCCCCCGCCGAACGCACCCCGGAGCCGTTCGACCCACCGGCACTCGCCGATCTCGACCGCACGGCCACGTGGATCGACCGCCCCGTCCGCGACGGCCTCGTGCTGCTGCGCGAGGAGCAGGGGAGGGAGCCCGCGGTCGCGACCGTGGCCGAGGCCCTCGCCCTGGCCAACGACTCGCCCGCGGCCAACGCCACGATCCTGGCAGCGCTCGGCCGGCTCCCGGAGCCGGGCCAGGCCGACCTGGGCGCCCGCGTCGACCGCCACGTGACCGGCGACCTCGGCAGCACCAACCCGATCATGATCAGCACGTCGGCGGAGTTCGACATCCTCGGCCTCACCGGGTTCGGACTGTTCTCCTTCGACCGCCGGCTCGAGCCCTTCGCCACGAGCGACACCGTCGCCTCCTGGCAGACGAGCACCGACGGCCTCGTCGACAAGGTGGTGCTCCGCGACGACCTCGTGTGGAGCGACGGGAAGCCCATCACGGCCCACGACATCGCCTTCACCTACCGGGTGATCATGGACCCGCGCGTACCCGTGCCCGCCGTCCGCAGCGGCACCGACCAGCTCCGCTGGGTGCACGCCTACGACGACCGCACGATCGTCTTCTTCCACAGGGAGCCGCTGGCGACCAACGTCTGGAACATCAACTTCCCGGTGCTCCCCCGGCACGTCTACGACGCGACCTGGGAGGCCGACCCGACGCTCAAGGACAGCCCGGAGCACGTCGCGCTCGAGCAGGCGCCGGTGGTGGGCGGGCCCTACGAGATCGTGGAACGGCAGCGCGGCCAGCAGATCGTGCTCCGCCGCCGCGAGAGCTGGTCGACGGTGCGCGGGAAGCAGGTCCGCGAGCCCCCCTTCTTCAAGGAGGTGCGGTTCCGGATCGTCGAGGACCCCAACACCACGCTGCTGGCGCTCAAGAGCGGCGAGATCGACGAGATGGTGCTGCTGCCGGAGCAGTGGACGACGCAGACGAAGGGGCCCGACTTCTACGACCGCAACACGAAGGTCACGGCGCCGGAGTGGGTGAGCTTCCACTTCGGCTGGAACATCGACACGCCCTTCTTCGCCGACCGGCGCGTCCGCCGGGCGATGACCTACGCCTTCGACCACGACGCCATGCTCTCGAGGCTCTGCTACGGCCTCTACGAGCCCGCGGCCGGGCCGTTCCACCACACGTCGTGGATGGCCCCGAGGAAGAAGCCGGAGCCCTCCAAGCAGGATCTCGACAAGGCCGAGGCCCTGCTCGACGAGGCCGGCTGGGTCGACCACGACAACGACGGCGTGCGCGACAAGCAGATCAACGGCCGGCCCGTGCCGTTCGAGTTCACGATCCTCGTCAACCAGCAGCCGCTCCGGGTGGCGATCTGCACGCTCCTCAAGGAAAACCTCGACCAGATCGGCGTGCGGGTGAACGTGCGGCCCACCGAGTCGACCGTGCTCCAGCAGCTCACGCAGGAGAAGAAGTTCCAGGCCTACCTCGGCGGCTGGGGGGCCGGCACCGACCCCGACACCACGGAGAACGTCTGGGCGACGGGCGCCGGCCGCAACTTCATCGGCTACTCCAATCCCGAGGTCGACCGGCTCTTCGCCGAGGGGCGGCGCGAGCTCGATCGGGCGAAGCGGGCCGAGAAGTACGCCCGCATCCAGGAGATCCTCCACGACGACCAGCCCTACACCTGGCTCTACTGGCGGAACAGCTTCTACGGCTTCTCGAAGTCGCTCCGCGGCTACGTCTTCAGCCCGCGCGGGCCCTACCACTACTCGCCCGGGTTCGCGAGCCTGTGGACGCCCCGGCAGGACTAGGCGCTCAGGACCAGGCGATGGCCAGCTACCTCGTGCGCCGGGCGGTCTACGGGCTCCTGACGCTCGTCGTGATCACCGGCTTCGTCTACGGCCTGGCCCGGAGCATGCCCGGCACGCCGCTCACGGTGCAGCTCGGCGAGACCGACCCGAGCCGCAAGGTGAACCCCGAGGACCTCGAGCGGCTGAAGCGCATCTACGGCCTCGACAAGCCCTGGCCGGCCGGCTTCGCCCAGTGGATCGCGAACGTGGCCCGCGGCGACCTCGGCCGCTCGATCTCGCGGAAGCAGCCGGTGGCCACGCTGATCGCCGAGCGGATCGGCCCCACCTTCCTGATCTCCGGCACGGCGCTCGTGCTCGCCTGGCTCGCGGCGATCCCGCTGGGGCTCTATTCCTCGGCCCGCAGCGGCCGCGCGGACGAGCGCCTCTCGAGCCTCGTGCTCTACGTGCTCTATTCCTTCCCCACGTTCGTGGCGGCGCTCTTCCTCCAGATCATCTTCGCCGTCTGGCTCCGCGGCACGGCCTGGGAGCTGCCGCTCTTCGGGATGGGCGACGCGCCGGCCGACGCGCCGCTCGCCGCCCGCCTGGCCGACGTGGCCCGGCACATGATCCTGCCGGTCACCTGCCAGACCTACGTGAGCCTGGCCTACGACAGCAGGTTCGTGAAGGCGAACCTCGAGGAGGCGGTGCGGCAGGACTACGTGCGCACGGCGCGGGCCAAGGGGGCGGGCCCGTGGCGGGTGCTCTGCCACCACGCCTTCCGCAACACGCTCATCCCGCTCGTCACGCTCTTGGGCCTGTCGCTGCCGGGGCTGATCGGCGGGTCGGTGATCATCGAGCAGATCTTCACCTGGCCGGGGATGGGGCGGCTGTTCTTCGAGAGCATCCGCGAGCGCGACTATCCCACGATCATGGGGCTGACGCTGATGTTCAGCCTGCTGACGCTGCTCGGCCAACTGCTCGCCGATCTCCTCTACTGCGCGGTCGACCCGCGGGTGAGCGTAGAATGAAGCGGAGCCCGCCGCCGGAAAAAGGTGACAGTCACCATGTGCCGGTCGCCGGAGGCGACACGGCCCCGGCCACAGGCCGGGGTCTGCAGACAAATGGTGACTGTCACCTTTTTCCCCGCTCGACCGGATTCTGGGCCGAGGCCTGGCGGCGGTTTCGCCGCAGGAAGCTGGCCCTGGCCGCGGTCGCGTTCATCGGCGGGCTCGTGCTCACGGCCCTCCTCGCCCCCGCGATCGCCGGCACGAAGCCCGTGCTCTGCCGCTACAAGGGGCGGATCTACGCGCCCTGCCTGGGCTACTTCCGCCGCGACCTCGAGCCCGCGATCTTCACGAAAGACCGCTTCAGGGGCACGTATCCCCGGAACCTCGCGGAGAAGGACCCGGAGAGCTGGGCGGTCTGGCCGCTGGTTTTCCAGGACCCCTCCCGCAGCGTGCGGGCCGACGAGTGGCCGGGGGAGCCGGCCAACCCCGCCCGGGACGAGGGGCGGCCGAGCCGGCGCAACCTCTTCGGCACCGACCAGGCCGGCGTCGACGTGTTCGCCAAGATGGTGCACGGCACCACGATCGCACTGCTGGTGGGCTTCGTGTCGATGGGGATCGCCGGCTCGATCGGGATCGTGATGGGGGCGCTGGGCGGCTACTGCGGCGGCTGGGTCGACATCCTCACCAGCCGGATCACCGAGATCGTGATGTGCATCCCCACGCTCGTGCTCATTCTGGCCGTGATCGCCGTGATCGAGAAGCCGACGATCTGGCACACGATGGCGATCATCGGCGCCACCGGCTGGACCGGCATCGCCCGGCTCACCCGCGGAGAGTTCCTCCGCCTCAAGGGGGCCGAATTCGTGCTCGCCGCGCGGGCCGCCGGCGCGGGGCCGGTGCGGATCATGCTCCGGCACATCCTCCCCAACGCGCTGGCTCCGGTGCTCGTGCCGATCACGTTCGGAATCGCGTCGGCCGTGCTCCTCGAGAGTTCGCTCTCGTTCCTCGGCTTCGGGGCTCCGCCCCCCACGGCCAGCTGGGGCTCGATCCTGAACGACGCCCGCGGCAACCTTGCGATGTGGTGGCTCGTGGTGTTTCCCGGCGCCGCGATCTTCCTGACGGTGCTCGCCTACAACCTGATCGGCGAGGCGCTCCAGGAGGCCACCGATCCCAGGCTGCGGGAGGCGCGAAAATGAGAGAGCGCGAATCGAAGATGCACCGGCTCGGGGAGCGGCACAAGTCTCCTCGCTGGGGAAAAAGGTGACAGCCACGATTTGCCCACCCGAAGATGCACCGGCTCGGGGAGCGGCAAAGGTCTCCTCGCTGAGCCGGGGCGGCTCACGCTCGTCGAGCGTTCGCCGACTCCCCTCGCCTCCCCGACTCTGAATCACGATTCAACCGTGCCGCTGCTCGACATAAAAAATCTCGTGACCGCGTTTCACACTCCGGCCGGCCGTGTGCCGGCGGTGGATGGGGTGTCGCTTGCGATCGAGCGCGGGAAGACGCTGGGGCTCGTGGGGGAGAGCGGCTGCGGGAAGAGCGTGACGGCGCTGTCGATCCTCCGGCTCGTGGCCGCGCCCGGCGTGATCGAGTCGGGCCGGATTCTGCTCGACCGCGACGGCCGTACCGACGACCTCGTGACGCTGTCCGAGCCTGCGCTGCGCCGCGTCCGCGGCGGCCGGATCGGGATGATCTTCCAGGAGCCGATGACGAGCCTGAACCCCGTGTTCACGATCGGCGCGCAGATCGCCGAGGCGGTGCGGCTCCACCGCGACGTGTCTCCCGCGGCCGCCCGGGCCCGGGCCCTGGAGATGCTCCGCCTCGTGCGCATCGCCGACCCGGAGCGGCGGATCGACGAATTCCCGCACCAGCTCTCCGGCGGCATGCGGCAGCGGGTGATGATCGCGATGGCGCTCGCCTGCGAACCCGACCTCGTGATCGCCGACGAGCCGACGACCGCGCTCGACGTGACGATCCAGGCCCAGATCCTCGACCTGCTCGCCGACCTGCGGCGGCGGCTCGGCGCCGCGATCCTCCTGATCACGCACGACCTCGGCGTGGTGGCCGAGACGTGCGACGACGTGGCGGTGATGTACGCCGGCCGGATCGTGGAGCAGGCCCCGGCGCGGGAGCTGTTCGCGAACCCGCGCCATCCCTACACGATCGGCCTGCTCGCCGCCCGGCCCGGCGGCCGGCGCACCGGGCCGCTCGAGACGATCCCCGGCATGGTGCCGGCGCCGCAGGAGTTTCCCCCCGGCTGCCGGTTTCACCCGCGGTGCGCGTTCGCCCGGATCCCCGAGTGCGCTTCCGCGCCCCCCGCGCTCGGCGAGATCGCGCCCGGCCACTCCGTGCGCTGCCCGTTCGCGGGGGAGCTGGGCCCACGGCGGCCGGTCGCCGCGGAGGGCGACCCGCGGCCCGGCGCCGCCGGAGGAGCCGCATGAGCCAGCCGCCGCTCGTGGCCGTGTCCGACCTGCACACGCACTTTCCCGTGCGGAAGGGGCTCCTGCGCCGGCGGGTGGGGAGCGTCCGCGCGGTCGACGGCGTGAGTTTTTCGATCCCCCGCGGCACCACGCTCGGCCTGGTGGGGGAGAGCGGCTGCGGCAAGACGACCGTGGGCCGGAGCATCCTCCGGCTGGTCGAGCCCACCGCCGGCACCGTGCACTTCGCCGGCAGCGACGTGCTGGCGACACGCGGGGCGCAGCTCCGCCGCCTGCGGCGGCGGATGCAGATCGTGTTCCAGGATCCCTACGGCTCGCTCAACCCGCGGATGACCGTGCGGGCGATCCTCGAGGAGGGGCTCGTCATCCATCGCGTCGACACCCCCGCCGGCCGGCTCGAGCGGATGCGGCGGGCGCTCGAGCGGACCGGGCTCACCGCGGCGGCGCTCGCCCGCTATCCGCACGAGTTTTCCGGCGGCCAGCGGCAGCGGATCGCGATCGCGCGGGCGCTCGTGCTCGAGCCGGAGTTCCTCGTGCTCGACGAGCCGGTCTCGGCGCTCGACGTCTCGATCCAGGCGCAGGTGGTGAACCTGCTCGCGGACCTCCGGGAGCAGGGGGGCCTGACGTATCTGTTCATCTCGCACGACCTGTCGGTGGTCGAGCACCTCTCGGACGAGGTGGCCGTGATGTACCTCGGGCGCTTCGTCGAGCACGCCGCGGCGGCCGAGCTCTACCGGGCGCCCCTCCATCCCTACACGCTCGCGCTATTCTCGGCGGTGCCGCGGATCGACCCGGCCCGCCGCCGCCGCCGGATCGTGCTCGCAGGCGACGTGCCGAGCCCGGCGCGGCCGCCGGCGGGCTGTCGGTTCCACCCCCGCTGCCCGCTCGCCGAGAGTGTCTGCCGCGAGGTCGACCCGCCGGCCACGCGGGCCGACGGCCACCTCGTGCACTGCCACATGGCCGCCCGCGCGCTCGACCGGGCCGGCGGCGACACGGACGCCGCGGCCGCCGCACTCGCCGAGATGCTGGCCCGGTCGCAGGACGCTACACTTGCCGCGGGAGCAGGATCATGAGTGGCCCCGCATCGTGGTCGTGGCGGCGGCGGGGCGGGGCGGCCGCCGCGGCGGCCGTGCTCCTGGCCGTGGCGCTGCCGGCGGCGGGCGAACCACCCCGGGCAAACCCGCGCGGCGGATTCCTGCCGGCCCGCGAGCAGCCGAGCATCTCCGGCGGCGAGACCCGCGACGAGATCGTGCGGCGGCACGATCTCAACTCCGACGGCCGCATCGACGAAGGCGAAGCGGAGGTGGCCCGCACGCGGCTGCGTCGGCAGCGGCTGGAGATCCTCCGAAACTCCGGCGCCGACCCGATCACGGGCCGGCTGCGGTCGGCGGCCGACGAGGAGGCCCGCGGGCCGCAGGCCGACGACTACGACCTCCTGCTCGTGCCGGGGAGCGACGCGGAGGAGCAGCCCAAGCCCGCCCCCAGGCCGAAGCCCAAGCCCGAGCCCCGGCCTGCCGCCACGGTGCCCCCCGGCAGGACGCCGCTCATGACCGGCGGCGTGCGCGCAGGCGCGCCGGCCGTGCGGCCCGGCTACGGCGCACCGGGCCCCGCGCGCGACCTCAACGCCGGCCGGCCCCGCGAGACCCAGCCGCAGCGGCAGCGCATGCCGAGCGCGGCCCCGCCCCGGCCCGGCCCAGCTCCCCCCACGGCGGCGAATCCCACAGCCGAGGACTTCGGTCGGTAGCAGCCCGTGGAACACCGCGAGGATTGTTCGGCCTCGCGGTGCGTTGAGAACGGGTTCGTACGGGGGATACAATCCGCGGCCCGCGAGCGTTCGAACCGCGTTTCCGGTGGAGGATCGATGCATCTGCACGTGTCTCGGCGGTGTGTGGCAACGCTCGTCGTGGCCGGCGCGCTCGTGGGGGGCGTGGCGCGGGGCGAAGAGCCGCCGCGGATCTCCGCCACCGACGCCCGCCGCGTGTTCGTGAGCGGCACTCCCGACACGTTTCCCAAGCTCAGGGCGGCCGTCGAGGCGGCGCGGGCGAAGAGCGGCCGCGACTATCGGGTCGTGGTGCTCGGCGACGCGCCGGCCGGGCAGACGGCCCGCGGGCTGCTCGAGACGCTCGTCGATCGCTGGCGGGCGGAGGGGGGCGACCAGCCGGCGGGCTACGATCCGGCGGGCGACGTCACGATCGTGCTCGACATGCAGGGACATTCGATCGCGATGCGGGCCCCGTGGGCCCTCGAGGTGTCGAGCGGCCTCGATCCGCTCACGATCCAGGAGGAACTGATCGAGAAGGCGTTCCTGCCGCCGGCGAAGGACGGCCTCTACGACGACGCCGTCGCGGCGCTCGTCGACGCCACCGAGGCCTGGGTGCAGGAGCGGCAGGATCGCGCGCGGGCCCGGGTCGAGGCGGCGCGGGTGTTCCGCACGCGCACGCTCCCACTCACGATTCTCGGCCTCGGGGCGCTCGCGGGGGTCGTGACGTTCTTCATGCAGCGCACGCGACACGAGCACCGCGTGCGCGAGGCCCGCACGAAGCTCGCCACCTTCAAGCAGGAGGTGGTGGCCCTCTCCGACCTGCTCGACGCCCAGCAGGAGCGGCACAGGCTCCTGCCACACACCGACGCCGACTTCCAGACGCCGATGCAGGGGCAGACCCGGGCCACCTACGACGCGGTGCAGGGGGCGATCCGGCGCTCCCGCGAGCGCTGGCTCGCCCTGATGGACGTGTGGGAGCAGGCGCAGAAGCAGCTCGACTCCGAATGGTTCCTCGGCACCGCGTCGGCCGACGAGTGCATCCGCCTGCTCGATTCGGCCGAGGCCCGGCCGCCGCTCGACGCCGTGGCCGGGGAGTGCCGCGCACCGCTCGACGTGCTCGAGCAGGCCCACGAGAAGGCGCGGGCGCTCGCCGCCGACCTGGAGACGGGGGTGGCGGCGACCGGCGAGCGGATCGAAAAGCTCTCCGCGCGGGGCAGGTCGGGGGCCGTGTTCCAGTCGGCGAGCGCGGCGGCGGCACGGAGCCTCTCGCTCGCGCGGCACGATCTCGAGAGCGATCCCGTCGAGGCCCGCGGCCGGCTCGAGGCGGCAGCGGCCGGGCTCCGGACGCTCGCGGCCCGGCTCGACGCCTTCGAGGCCGCCGACGACCGGCGGCAGAAGGCGAGCGCCGCGGCCGCCGAGGCCGAGCGGAAGATCCAGGCCAGGCGGGCGGAGGGCTGGCTGCTCACCGAGCCCGGCGCCGATCCCGCCGCCCGCGTGGCCAAGGCCCGCGAGCACGCGGCCCTCGCGGCGCAGCTGCTCGACGCGGGCGAGGTCGAGGGGGCCGGCAAGCATCTCGAGCACGCCGAGAAGCACACCGCCGAGGCGCTCGCGATCCTCGAGAGCATCGTCGCGGCCAAGGCCAGGATCGACGACCTGCTGCCGGCCTGCGCGGCCCGCCTGGAGGCGCTCGCCGGCCGGCGCGGGGCCACGGTGCGGGCCCTCGAGCACCTGGCCGAGGCCTACGCGGAGAGCTCCTGGGCCGACCTCGCCGACAACGTCGCCAAGGCCGACGAGGGGCTGGAGCGGATCCGGCGGATGATCGCCGAGGCGCAGGGGGCCGCCGAGCCGCCGCGGCAGCATTATTTCAAGGCGCTGGCGCTCCTCGAGGAGGCGGAGCGCCAGGAATCGTGGGTCGAGGGGTGCCAGGCGGCGGTCACCGACCGGCGGCAGGAACTCGACGCCCTGCTGGCCTCGCTCCCCGTGCGGACCGCCGACACGGCCCGGCGGATCGCGGGGCTGACGGCCCGGCTCGAACGCCAGCGGACCGACCGCGTGCGGGCCAACGAACACTGCCGCGAGGCCGGCCGCCTCGTGCAGCTCGCCGACCGCGGCCTCGCGGCCCCGCGGCCCGACCTTCTCCAGGCCGGCCGACTCGTCGACGCCGCCGACACCGCCGCCGGCCGGGCCGAGGAGTTCGCCGCGGAGGACGACCGGCTCGCGCGGCAGGCACTGGCGGAGATCGAGGAGACCGACGAACTCATCCGCCGGGCGGCGGCCTGGTATGCCGAGGGGATCTCGGCCGACGTGCGACCCGCGACCACCGCCCTCGACCGCGCGCAGGCGCTCGTCGAACGCCAGCGCTACGAGGATTCGATCAAGGCCTCGGCGGAGGCGGCGGCCCTCGCCCGCGAGGCCTACGCGGCGGCCACGGCCGAGGCGGAGCGGCGCCGGCAGCGGAGGCTGCAGGAGGTCCAGCGCCGGCAGATGCAGGACTCGTTCGAGCGGATGGCCCGCGGCGCCGGCCCGTGGGTGATCTCGCTGCCGGGAGGCACGTTCACCGGCCCCGATCCGTGGCGGTCGGTGTTCGGCGGCGGCGGTGCGGGTGGCGGTGGCTCGCACGCAGCCGAGCGCAGCTGGTCGCGCGACGTGGCCGAAGTGCGCTGGTGACCCGGCGGCTCACCGGACCTCGATCGGCTCGATCTCGAGCCTGCCGATCCGGACCGCGGGCGGCCGGTCGCGGCCGGCGGACGCCTCGGCCGGCCCGCCTTCCGCCTGGCGGGCGGCGAGCCGCTCGAGTTCCCCGACGCGGCCGCGCACGTCGGGCGGCACGAGGCTCTGCTGCTCGGGGGTGTCGATCGGGCCGTTGAACACGATCCGCCCACGGGCGTCCCGCACCACCAGCCGCGGCTCCTCCCCCGGCGTGAGCTTCACCGTGTAGTCGGCGTCGCGGCGCTGCAGCGTGCCGTCGGTCAGCCGCGTCACCGTGCCGACGGGAGGCTGCCGCTTCCTGGGCAGGAGGTCGAGCGCCGACTGGGCGGGCTTGAGGCCACCTTCCGGCGCCGCGGCCGGCCGCTTCGCGAGCGATACCGTCCGCTCGACTCCCGCGCGGAACAGGCGGCACTCGAGCGGCGCGTCGGCGGCCGAGGCCTCGAGGAGCATCGTGAGTTGTTCGGGCAGGATCAGCAGCTGCCCGTCGACCGACACGAGCAGGTCGTGCCGCTGCAGCCCGGCCTTCTCGGCGACCGAGCCGGCGGCCACCGATTCGACCACCAGCCCCGCGCCGCGATCGAGCCGGAACTGCTCGCGCAGCACCTCCGGCGCCCGCGACGTGACGAGCCCGGCCCACGGCTTGTCGCGTTCGGCGGCGGCGATCTCCCCCACCGAGCGGATCAGCGACCGCGGCTGGCCGGGCGGGGGAGCGTCGGCCGCGCCCGCTCCGGGGAGCCCCGCGACCGAACCGAGCACGAGCACGAGCACGAATGCGAGACGCATGACGACACGCCGGAAGAACACCCGCCGTGACGGGGCGGGCGGCGGGAGTTGTGACGGGAAAGACCCCGCCGTTCCAGAGGACTTTGCCGGCCGCCGCGCGGCGCCGTCGACCGGGCAGTCTGGGCGGCCGTGGCAAGCGGCCCCGACTGCGGCCGGCCCGCAGCGGACCCTTCCATTCCCGCCGCTTCGGCCGCCGATTTCCCCCCGAGAGGCCGGAGTCGGCCGGCGGCAACCGGGGCATTGCAGGGGAGTTCCATGGTGGCAGGGACGTGTCGGATTCGGAGCTGGATTCGTTCCCGACGGGCGGCCGCGGCGCTGGCCGCCCTCGTGCTCGTCGCCTCTTCCGGCCGGGCCGCCGACCCGGCGGCCGCCGCCAAGCCGGCCGCGCCGAAGAGGCCGGTCCTCGTGCCCGGCACCGGCACGCTCGCCAAGGGTGCGACCGACGACTTCGAGGACGAGCAGTGGACCTGGAACTACAACCACCCCAAGAGTTCCGAGGAGCAGGACAAGCGGATGCGCGGGCCCATGGGCTGGAGCAAGAACCGCCTCTGGTTCGAGGGCCCCAAGCGCGGCACGCCCGACGTCGTGAAGCGGATCCCGCTCCCGAGCCCCGGCCTCGAGGGGAGCACGCACGGCCTGCTCATCTCGACGCTCCACGCCGGCATCCCGGGGCGGGTCACCTATCAGATGCAACAGGACGACCTGATCTTCGCCGCCAGCCGCTCGCTGGGCCGCGGCATCTCCGTGGCCGACAGCCCGAGCATCGTGACGCGGGTCTATCTGCCCCCGTTCGAGCAGTGGGAGAAGCGGTCCGGCCCGTCGTTCGGCTTCCGCGCCGGCTGCTTCACGCACGCCATCATCACCGGCGACGACCATCCGCAGGAGGGCCGCTGGGGCCTCGAGGAATACTGGCCCGGCATGTTCATCTGCTACGAGAAGGCCAACCCCAAGAAGAACACGCCCGAGCTGGCCTACATCCGCGTCCGCAGCGGCAAGAACGGCGGCGAGATCCGCGGCCCCTCGATCACGGTCGACCAGCTCGGCTGGTGGACGCTCGGCCTGTCCTTCTCGCCCGACGGCATGATTCACTACTTCGCGAGCCAGGGCGTCGACGACCTCACGATGGACGACCACGTCACGTCGCAGTTCCCCTACGGCTACCGCACCGAGTGGCTGAAGACGTTCTTCTACAACGTCTGCTCGCAGGACGATGGCAAGACCTGGAGCACCCCCTGGGTGGTGGACGACCCGAAGGTCTACTTCCTGAAGCGCCCGCAGGTGGCGACGACGAAATCCGGCCCACGCAAGTAGGACAGGCTTCAGCCTGTCATGCCCCCACGTGGGACAGGCTTCAGCCTGTCATGCCCCCACGTGGGCCACGGCGCGGGAACGCGTTGGCGGCGCCGTCGAGGATCCGTCGCATCGGGCCGTCAGTCGGACGGGCCCGGCCGCGCCGTGCGGACGAAGTCGCAGGCCGGAGGCATGAGGTCGGCGAGACCGTCGTCGTCGCAGCGGACCGCGAGTTCGTCGGGGCCGGCGCGGGCGACGAGCAGGCTGCCCGTGGCGGCGGCGTCGGGGCCGCCACCGGCGTACCGAACCCTCCAGGCCCCGCCCTCCTGCGTCCACGTGGCCTCGCAGAACCGGCCCTCCGACGTGAACAGCCACGACCGCACCTCACCGCGGTCTGCGTCCCAGCCGATGATCTCGGTGATCGCGCGGCTGCCGCCGGTGCCGGGGGGCAGCAGGCCGGGTATCGAATCGTCGCCGGCGGCGGGCCGCACCGCGGAGGTGTCGAAGGCCACCGCGTGATCGCGCACCAGGAATGCCCGGCCCGGGCTCCAGAAGCAGCGGGTGGACGCCGTCACGCCGTCGCCCACGTCCTCCCAGGCGCCGACGAGCCAGTCGAGCGCGTCGAGCGGCCGGGCGGCGGGCGCCGCGGCCCGCGAAGCCGGCAGCGGAGCCTCGCGCACGCTCTCGATCATCCACCGGCCCGCCTGCTTGACCACGACCGCCGAAAACCGGCTGCCCGCCTCGTGCGGCCCGGCTGCGGCGGCGCCCGTGAAGGCGATCCGCGACACGCCGTCGACCAGCGCCACGTCGTCGCGGAGCGGGCGGATCGACTCCACGTCGATGTCGATCGTGGCGCCGCGGTCCTCCGCGAACAGCGCCTGGAAGACCTCCTCCACGGCGGCCCGGCCGCGGGTGGTCTCGCCCGACTCGAGATCGACGTTCTCGGCGTCCGCCGCCCAATGCGCCGCCAGGGCCGCCGGGTCGTGGCGGTTGAAGGCCCCGAGGTAGTCGCGGAGCATCGCCGCCACCTCTGCGACGGCGGGACGGGCCTCCGACGCCGCGGCCCGGGCCGGTTCGCGCGGTGCCGCGGGCAGCACCAGTTCGTTCCGGGCGTTCATCGTGGCCGGCTCGAGCGACGGCACGGCGCCGATCACGTCGGGCAGCCGGAAGGGCTTCGGCTTGGTGATCACCTGCGGCAGCGGCCGCAGCAGCGGCCGGGCCGGGTCGGCCGACGCCGTCGCGCGGGCCGGGACGTCGGCGCGGCCCTCCTCGACGGCCGGGCGGGATCCGCAGCCGGCGAGCGCGACGAGCCCCAGGGCGGCCAGACCGGTCGAGCGGGCGTGTGTCACGACAAAACCCTCCGTGGTTCCGTGGTTCAAATGGCGGCAGTCTACCCGATACGGGGAAAACCGTGCATTGGGGGCAGTCCGCGGAGTGCGGGTTGACAGGCTGAAGCCTGTCCTACGGGGAGGGAGGGGGCAGCGTCAGTTCTTGTCGGCCGTCACCCCGGGAAAATCGTCGGTGCGAAACGGCGTCAGCGGCAGGCCCGCGGCCGTGTACATGTTGCACACGGGGTTGTCGGCCCAGGCGTAGCGGACGGCCACGGGCTCGGTTACGGCGTCGTTCCAGACCTCGATCCGGCCGTCGGGCAGGATTTTTGCACCGGCCGCCACGAACTTCCTGTCGGCCCCGGCGATCGCGAAGCCACGCGGCTCGGCGACGTCGAACGGCCGCCAGCCGCCGGCCTTCGCCTCCACGTTGTCGAATGCGAGCACGATCTTCGAGCCCTGCTTCTCCATTCCCTTGTAGAGCGGGCTGCGGCAGGGGATCGCGGGCACCTTGTAGGTCTCGGCGAGGGCCCACCGGGCCAGCCGCTTGGCGACGTCCTGCTTGTTCTTGGGATGGATGTCCTTGCCTTCGCCGCTGTCGATGATCACCGCCTCGCCCGTGTTCGGCAGTTTTTTCATCGTCATCGTCTGGGCCTCGCGGAGCTCCGCCCAGTCGCTCTCGGCCGGCTCAGGCTTCTCGGCTTTGTAGTCGGCCAGTTGCACCCAGTAGAAGGGAAAGTCGCCGAGCCCCCACTCGTCGCGCCACGACTGGATCATGAACGGAAACAGCTCGCGGTATTGGTAGGCGCGCCCGGCGTTGCTCTCCCCCTGATACCAGATCGCGCCTTTGATCCCGTAGCCGATCGACGGCGTGAGGACGCCGGAGTGGATGTTGCCCGGGCGGGAGTTGCCGGTCATGCGGGCGTCGGGGTGCTGCGGCTTGCCCGGCGGCTCGGGCTTGCCCTCGGCCTTCGCCTTGCCGGCGGCCGCCGTCCATTCGGCCAGCTTCTTCTCGAACTCTGCCTTCGCGGTCTCGAGGTTCGCCTCCTCCTTCAGCCAGCGCTCGTGGATCGCCTTGAGCGTCGGATGCGCGGCCAACTTCTCGCGCTTCACCCACGCCTCGGCGGCGCTGCCACCCCAGGCGTTGTCGATGAGGCCGATCGGCACACCGAGCGTCTGGTGGAGCTGGCGGCCGAAGAAGAAGCCGACCGCCGAGAATTCGCCCACGGTCTCCGGCGAGCAGGCCTGCCACTTCCCCGTGAAGTTCCACTGCGGCTCCTGCGTGCCCACCTGCGGCACCGAGATGAGGCGGATGTTCGGAAATTTCGCGCCGGCTTTTTCGAGGTCGGGGTCGTTCGCCTGGTTCACGCTCCACTGCATGTTCGACTGCCCGGCGCACACCCAGACCTCGCCGATCAGGACGTCGTTGAACGTGACGGTGTTTTTTCCTTTGATGACGAGTGTGTGCGGCCCGCCGTATTCCATCACCGGGTCGAGGAGCACGTGCCAGGCGCCGTCGGCGCCGGCGGTCGCGGTCTTCGTCTGCCCGCCGAGCGTCACGGTGACGCTCTCGCCGGGATCGGCCTTGCCCCAGACTTTGTTCTGGATGCCCTGCTGGAGCACCATGTGGTCGCCGAACATGTTGTTGAGCGCGACGTCGGCACGGGCGCCGGGGGCGACGAGGGCGAGCAGGACCGCGGCGAGCGACGCGGCGCACGGGCACGGGAGGGGGCGAGACATGTTCGAGCGCTCCGTAGAGTTGGAAAATCCCCGGGCCGGCACGGGGGTGAACCGACCGCGCCCCCAGGGTACATTGCCCGCGGCAGCCCGCAATCACGCGGCCTGTCGACGAGGAGACCGTCATGCACCCCGACGAGCGATCCGGCGACGGGCTCGCCGCCCCGACGGGCGGCCTCGGCCGCCTGTTCGCGGAGGCCCGGCCGTTTCTGGCCCTCGCGGGCGTCGTCGCGGCGGCGATCCTCTTCGCCCGCACCGTGGCGCCCCCCGCCACCCCGGAGCCGGCCGGCGTGCCCGGCGTCGCGCCCCCCGCGCCGTTCGCCGACCCGCTGCCGAGCTGGAACGACGGCCCCGCCAAGCGGCGGATCCTGGCGTTCGTGGCCGACGTCACCCGGCCCGGGTCGGCCACGTTCGTGCCACCGGAGGAGCGCGTGGCGGTGTTCGACCACGACGGCACGCTCGTGTGCGAGAAGCCGATCGTGCACGGCGCGTTCCTGATCGACCGCGTGCGGAAGTTCGTGGCCGCCCATCCCGAGCTCGCCCACGAGGAGCCCTACGCCACCCTCAGCGGGGGCGACCTCGAGTTCGTCCGCAGGCTCGGCAAGAAATTCTTCGCCCAGCTCTCGTTCGCGACGCTCGCCGGAGCGACGGAGGAGAGCCTCGAGGCGGAGGTCCGCGAGTTCCTCGCCACGGCCCGCCACCCGGCGTTCGACGTGCCGTTCGGCGACGTCACGTTCCAGCCGATGAAGGAGCTCGTGGCGCTGCTCGAGTCGAAGGAATTCTCGGTCTGGATCTGCTCGGGCAGCGGCGTCCACTTCATGCGGCCGGCGGCCGCCGCCTGGTATGGCATCGGGCCCGACCGCGTGATCGCGTCGCGGTCGACGACGGAGATGCGGGAGATGGACCCGGCCGAGCCGCTGCCCCCCGACGCCTCGCCGAACCGCAGGCTCGCGCTCGTCGTGCAGCCCGAACTCGAGGTGCTCAACGACGAGGGGCGCAAGCCCGTCAGCATCGGCGAGCAGATCGGCCGCCGGCCGATCCTCGCGGCGGGCAACGTGGGCACGGCCGGCGACGTGGCGATGCTGCGCTGGTCGCAGTCGGGCCCGAGGCCGAACCTCCAGCTGCTCGTGCACCACGACGACGGCGAGCGCGAGATGGCCTACGACGAGCCGACGAACGCCTCGCTCGACGCCGCGAAACGCTACGGCTGGCAGGTGGTGGGGATCGCGGCCGACTGGAAACGGGTGTTCGCCAAGCCGCTCACCAAGCAGGCGGCCGCCGCGACGACACTCCCCGTGGCCGCCGCTCCCGCCCCCGCCGCGGAGCCGGCGGCTCCCGCGACCGCCGGCCCGCCCCCGACCCGCTGGGAGGAGGAACTCACCGCCTACGCCGACCGTGACCGGGCGGACCCGCCGCCGGGCGGGATCTGCCTCGTCGGCTCGTCGAACATCCGGCTCTGGACGACGCTGGCGGAGGATTTTCCCGGTCTGAACGTCGTCAACCGCGGCGTGGGTGGCTGCCGGCTCGGGGAACTGGCCGAGTTCGCCCCGCGACTCGTGGCGGCGGCGAAGCCCCGGGCGGTGGTCGTGTCGGCGGGGGGCAACGACATCGCCGCCGGCGCGACGGTGGCCGAGGTGCGCGACGCCTTCGCTCGGCTCGTCGCGAACCTGCGGCGCGAGTCGCCCGACGTGACGGTCGCCTTTCTCGCCATCAACCCGAGCATCAAACGCTGGGAGCAGCGCGACGCCCAGGCGGCGGCCAACGCCGCGGTGCGCGAGTTCATCGAATCCGCGGCCGACGCCCGCCTCCGCTATCTCGACACGAACGCCGCGTTCCTCCGGCCGGACGGCACGCCCGACCCGGTCTGCTTCCTCGACGACCAGCAGCATCCGAGCACGATCGGCAACGCCCGCCGCGCGGAAATCCTGCGGCCGATCTTCAGGGAACTCCTCGAGTAGGCATCTCCCGGCGCACGCATCACGCGCGCCGCCAGACGTAGTCTTCCACCTGGTGCAGCGCCACCTCGCAGCGGGTGAACCGCCGGGCGTTCACGTCGCCGATCGATACCAGGCCGATGACGCTGCCCGAGGGTTCGACCACGGGCACGTGCCGGATGCGGCGGCCGTGCATCAATTCGGCCACGTCGTCGAGCGGGGTTTCGGGCAGGCAGCAGACCGGCTCGGCGGTCATCACCTCGGCCAGGGGCGTCCGCTCGGGCAGGCGGCAGGCGCCCACCACCCGCCGGAGCACGTCGCGCTCGGTGAAGATCCCCACGAGCCTCCCCCGGTCCATCACGAGCACCGATCCCACGTGCTCGTCGTTCATCCGCCGGGTGGCGGCGAGCACCGTCTCGCCCGGCCCGGCCGTCACGAGCGACCGCGGCCGCTCGTGGAGGATGTCGATCACGGTTTCCATCGGTCCGCCCTCCTCGCCAGGGGAATGGTAGAACCCTGGGAGTCGCCGAGGGCCCGGCACGGAGAAACCGCATGGAAGACCACGAGGACACCTGGGCGCGGCTCTGGGCCGGCCGCTGGCTCGCGGGCGTGCCCGAACGGCTGCAGGAGCCGGCCGCGTGGTTGATTCTGCTCGGGATCATGGCCTTGGCCGCGCTCGCCGGCTACGCCCCGTGGGCCGACGCCCGGGGCGCGGCGTATCTCGAGGCGTCGTTCGCCCGCACGCTCGCGGCGCTCGCGGCCACCCGCGGGCTCGATAGCGCGATCTCGCTCGCGCAGAGCTCGGAAGTCAGTTTCAGCTTCGGTCCCGGCGGCAGCGTCGGCATCGGGCAGGCGCTCGATCCGGTCAACGACCTCGTCGAGCAGTATGGCGCGCTGCTGCTCACGAGCACGACCGCGCTCGGCGTGCAGCGTCTGGGCCTCGAGATCAGCCGGGCCTTCGGCTGGTGGCTGCTCGTGCCGGCGCTCGCCGCGGTCGCGCTGGCCGCCACGACGGCGGGTCCGCGGCGGCGGTCGGTTCTGGGCTGGGCCCGGCGGCTGTTCGCGCTGGCGCTCTTCGCCCGGCTGGCGATCCCGACGGCGGCCTGGCTCGACGAGACGATCGCCTCGCGGTTCCTGGAGGCGAAATACCAGGACGCCTCGGCGGCGGTGGCGGCCACGACCGAGAAGCTCGAGGCGGTCGAGACGGAGGCCGCCGGGAAACCGTGGTATGAACGATTCAACCCGATCGACTACGTGGGCGACCGGGCGGCGCGGCTCTACGAGGCGGTCGGGGCGGTGGGCGAGTCGATCGTGAACCTCGCCATCTACTTCACGATTTCCACGATCGTCCTCCCGCTCGGCACGCTCTGGCTGCTCGCCCGGCTGGGGAGCGCCTGCGCGTCGCTCGGCGGCCCGTGACCGCCGCCGGCACCCGGGCTTTGCCCCGGGCAGCCGGGAACGTCCCGCCGGGGCGGCACCGCCGCCCACACCGGCGCCGCCACCGGAACCTGGGTTTTTGCGGTCAAAATCCGCCCAAGGGAGGGGGTTTCATGAAAATCCCATGCGGCCGCTTGAAAGGCACCCAAGTCAACGTAATCTATCCAACTTATCAGGCGGCCGAGTCGTTCGGTCGTCGCAAGAGAAGGGTCTCTTCGACCGACCGACGTTCGGGCGCGTGCGAAAAACCTGCTCGAGTCTCTTCCTGTTGTCCTTTTTCCTTTTGGAGGTTTGCGTGATTCGCAAAGTTCTGTCCTGCCTCCTGCCGGCTGTCGCCGTCGTCGCCCTGTGCACGAGCACGTGGGCGAAGGATTGCGGTGCCTGCGGTGGCGGTTGTGCCGGCGGCTGTGAAGGCGCCGTCAGCAGCTGTGGTGGTTGTGGCGAGGCCGCTGCGTGCGGCACCAAGACGGTGTATCAGCGGCAGTACGTGACGGAGATGAAGACCGTCACGTGCACCGAGTACAAGACGGAGACCCGCGAGCGGACCTACACGGTCAACAAGCAGGTTCCGCGGACCGAGGAAAAGACCCGCACGATCACCGTGCAGGTTCCCGAGACTCGGACCAAGACCGTGAACTACACGGTCAACAAGAACGTGACGGAGACCAAGACGGCCGAGTACACCGTCCAGGTTCCGTACACCGAGGAGGTCGAGCAGACCTACACGGTGAACGTGCCGGTGAGCGAGGAGAAGACCTCGACCTACACCGTCATGGTTCCGAAGCAGGAAGAGAAGACCTCGACCTACACCGTCATGGTGCCCTACACCGAGCAGGTCGAGCAGACCTACACGGTGTGCGTGCCCGTGAAGGAAGAGAAGACCGAGACCTACACGGTCAAGGTGCCCTACACCGAGGAGGTCGAGCAGACCTACACGGTGATGGTGCCCGTGAAGGAAGAGAAGACCGCCACCTACACGGTGATGGTGCCCTACACCGAGGAGAAGGTCTCGACCTACACGGTGAAGGTTCCCTACACCGAGCAGGTGGAGCAGAAGTACACGGTCAACGTGCCCTACACCGAGCAGGTGACCCACACCCACAAGGTGCAGAAGCGCGTGCCGGTGCAGTCGACGAAGACGGTGCAGGTCCGCGGCGGCCACTGGGCCACCGAGCAGGTTGAGGTGCCGGGCGGCACCGACGCCTGCGGCTGCCCCTGCCCGCCGAAGGTGTGCTGCAAGCGGGTCTGGGTTCCGACCTGCGAGACGAAGGAGATCCCGGTCACCACGTATGAGTGCGTGACCGAGGAGGTCCCCCACACCGTGGCGGTCACCAAGTGCCGTCAGGAGGAGCGGACCAGGACGGTGAGCGTGACGAAGTGCCGCGACGAGGAGCGCACCCGCACCTACACGGTGCAGAAGTGCCGCCCCGAGGAGCGCACCCGCACCTACACCGTGACGAAGTGCGTTCCCGAGACGAAGACCCGCAAGGTCAGCGTCACCAAGTGCCGTGACGAGCAGAAGACTCGCACGTACCACGTGACGAAGATGGTCAACGAGACCAAGACCCGCACGGTCAGCGTCCAGAAGTGCAAGCCGGAGGAGCGGACCCGCACCTACACCGTCACGACCTGCGTGCCGGAGGAGCGGACCCGCACCTACACGGTGACCAAGTGCGTGCCGGAGACGAAGACCCGCAAGGTCAGCGTCACCAAGTGCAAGACCGAGACTCGCACCCGCGAGTACCAGGTCACCAAGTGCGTGCCGGAGACCCAGACGAAGGAGGTCTCTTACACCGTGCTGGTTCCCCAGCAGAAGGAAGAGAAGTACACCGTCACGGTGTACGACTGCGTCCCCGAGACGAAGACGGCCACCTACACGGTGCGCGTCCCCGTCCAGGTGACGAAGGAAGTGCCGGTGCAGAAGTGCGTCATGGTCGCCGTCGAGGTGCCCGTCGAGGGTGCGTGCGGCGGTTGTGGTGACGCTGGTGCCTGCGGCGACGCCGGTGCGGCCGCCTGTGGCGACTGCGGCGGTGCGAAGAAGGGCTGCCACCGCAAGGGCTGCCGCCGCTGCGGCTGCTAGGCCGGTTCGGCACGCTTCCTAAGGCGTGAACAAGAGGGGGCCGGGCGAGTGATCGCCCGGCCCCTTCGCTTTTTTCGGCACCCCGGTCACGCCCGGGAGCCGGCGGGGCCGGCTGAATTTCCACTGGCGGTGCGGACCGGACTTGGTGTTCACTGCGTCGAGCAGTGCGATCCCCGCCCCGCTCCACGATGGTGGCACCGTGCGTCTCCATTCGCTCCCCACATACCTCCGCCAGTTCCCGCTGCTGACGGGCCTGCGTTTCTACGTCGCCGACCTGCTCCGCGCCATACTCGACCCCTACTCCCGCACCGCCTACGCCCAGTGGGGAGAGGACACCGCGCTCGCGAGCCTCCTCGAACCGCGGCCGGGGTTGTACGTGGAGGTGGGCGCCAACCATCCCCAATACTTCTCCAATTCGTTCGCCCTGTACCGGAAAGGATGGACGGGGATCAGCATCGAGGCCAACGAGTCGCTCGTGAGGCTGCACCGCCGCTGTCGCCCCCGCGATTGCACGGTGTGCGCGGTCGTGTCCGACGCCGAGCGGCAAGCGGTGTTCACGCAGTGCGACGACACGCTCTTTTCATCCCTCGACCCCTCGTTCAGCGACCAGTTGACCGCCCGTTTCGATCGCCGGAGGCTGCGGCGGCGGGAGGTCACGACCCGCACGCTCACGAGCATCCTCGACGAAGCCCACTGCCCGCCGCGGTTCGAACTGCTCTCGATCGACGTCGAGGGACACGACTTCGAGGTGCTCTCGTCCCTCGATCTGGCCCGCTACCGCCCCCGGATCGTCGTCATCGAAATGCACGGCTTCGCGGTCGCGGATGCCGACTCGAACCGCATCTGCAGCCACATGCGCACCCACGGCTACACGCTCGTGGGCTATCTGGCCACGAACGGATACTTTCGCGACGACGCCGCGCAGGCCTCGTGAGGCCGACGCCGCCGGCCGGGCGACGGTCTCGTCAGCAGCGCCCGATCCGTGCCGACCACGCCGCCTCGAGCATCGCCTGCACGCCGGCGGCCGACAATCTCTCGACGACGAACCGGTGGGCTGCCGTGGCGATCGCCTCCGCCCGCACCGGGTTCGCCCGCAAGTCGCGAACCACGTCGGCGAGGGTGTGGCGGGTCGCCGCGACGAAATGCACCCCTTCGACCAGGTCGGCGTGCCACACCTCCTGCCACGTCGTCTCGAAACGGATCGGAACGCTCCCGCAGAGGCCGATCCGGCGGAACCGGTCCCAGGAGGACGAATGGCCGTCGACGTCGAGGATGTATCGGTGCCGGTTCATCACCGCCGGGTCCTGGCGGGGCGTGAGAATGCCGTCGCGGCGTGCCCGAGCCATGAACTCCTCGCCGGCCTCGCTCGCGCGGACGACGCGGCAGTCGCTAGCCGGGATCGACTTCGCGAGGAGGCAGGCGACCACGCGGGGATTGTCTTCGTACACGGCGCTGCCGGTGGCGGCACCGCGGAAATACACGGAATCGTTCTTGTCTTCCCAGGTGATCGTGCGTGGCCGCAGCCGGTCGCGTTCCAGGAGGTAGGGATTGGGGAGCAGTTCGTGCGGTTCGCCGGGTCGCCGCGCGAACCGAAACACGTCGGGGTGGAGGCCGCCGTCGATGCAGTCGCTCGCGTCGACGGGCACGGCGTGAAACGAGAGCGCGGGATACGCGTCGACCATCCGCCACAGGGCGTTGGCGAGCGGCCGCCACCGAAACCGCCACAGGTCGCATGCGTCTGGGCTCGCGAACTCCAGGCACATCCGGCGGCCGTGGGCCCGCTCGTCGAACGTGAACGCGACCACGCTCCCGCTCCTGCCCGTGGCCTCGCCCACCGCCGCGATCCGGATCGCGACCGGCCGATGCGTGACGGCTTTCCACAGCCGCGGCCTGACCATCCAGTAGTGAAACGGCCGCGGCGCCCAAAACCCGACCGGCCTGAAATCCGCCTTGCTCGTGCCGCTCATTGCCGTCACCTTGCTACCATCACGACGGCAACGCGATGGGCAGACTTCGCGTCGCACCGAGCCACGTTCACGCTGCTGTGCCGCGGGCCTCATACGCCTGGTCGAGACGGGCCTCCACCATCATGCGGGCGACGTCGGGCATCTTGTACCGGGCCGTCCACCCGAGCCGCTCGGTGGCTCGCGTCGTGTCGGCACGACCGCATGCAATGTCACTAGGCCTCGTTAATTTCGGGTCACGCACGACGTGTTTCTGCCACTCGAGGCCCACGGCACGGAACACCTCGGCCACGAACTCCTCGAGACTCCGGGTTTGGCCGGTCGCGATGACGAAATCGTCGACGTTGTCGAGCTGCAGCATGCGATGCATGGCCACGACGTATTCAGGAGCCCAACCCCAGTCGCGCTGTACGGAAAGGTCGCCCAGGTGAAGCGGGGTCCGTTCACCGGCGGCGATGCGACAGGCGCCGGCGACTATTTTTTGCGTCACGAATCGTTCTGGACGGAGGGGGCTTTCGTGGTTGAACAGGATGCCGGTGCAGGCCTCCACGCCGTATGCCTGCCGATACTGGGCGATCTGCCAAAAAGACGTCGCCTTGGCGATCCCGTACGGACTGCATGGCCGCAGGACGGTGTCTTCGTTGGCGGGATTTAAGCCCGTGTTGCCGAACATCTCCGAACTGCCGGCGTTGTATAGGCGGATGCGGCGGCCGAGGATGCGGATGGCTTCGAGGAGGTTGACGACGCCGATCACGATGCTTTCGAACGTCTCGACCGGCTGACTGAACGACAGGCCAACGGACGTCTGGCCGGCGAGGTTGTAGATTTCGTCCGGCGCATGGCGTGCGATGACTTGAGTGACTGATCGAAAATCGACGAGCGACATCGACTCGAGTGTCACACGGTCATGGATGCCGAGCCTGCGCAGGCCATTGAACGAGTTCACCGTCGCATCGCGGCTCGTGCCGACCACCAAGCACCCGTGGGAGAGGAGGTGCGCGGCGAGATACGCCCCATCTTGACCGCCGATGCCGCAGATGAGCGCCGTTTTGGTCGAACTGGACAGCCTGGGTTGGTACATGGCGAGGGGGACGGTACCAGATGCCCCATCGTCACGAAAACCGCAAAACCCAGGCCCATAATGGCCTCAAAATGATATTCCGCCCGGTCTTACTGACTGATACCGTTCCCCCCGAAATAGATAGCACATGCCTCATCAATTTTCCGGTCCGGTGAGCGGCAAGCCAAGGGAGACAATCGTATGCAGCGACGCGCGTTGATTACGGGTGTGACGGGACAGGATGGCTCGTACCTCGCGGAACTGCTGTTGGAAAAGGGCTATGAGGTGCATGGTCTCCGTCGTCGCTCGAGTACGTTCGGCACGGAGCGTATCGAGCATTTGATCTTTGGTGAACGTCCCGCACTGCAGTTGCATTATGGCGATCTTTCCGACGGCAACGGCTTGATGCGGCTGCTGCGACAGATCCGTCCTCAGGAGGTGTACAACCTCGCTGCGCAGAGCCACGTGCGCGTCAGTTTTGATCAGCCGGCCTACACCGCCGACGTCACCGCCGTGGGAACGCTTCGCCTCCTTGAAGCCATTCGCGACGTACAGGACGAGTTTGGCGAGCAGATTCGATTCTACCAGGCTTCGAGTTCGGAGATGTTTGGCAAGGTGGTGGAAACGCCGCAGAAGGAAACGACGCCTTTCTACCCGCGTTCCCCCTATGGCGTAGCGAAGGTTTACAGCCATTGGATCACCGTGAACTATCGTGAGAGCTATGGAATGCACGCTTCCTGCGGCATTCTGTTCAACCATGAGAGTCCGCGTCGTGGCGAGACGTTCGTCACACGGAAGATCACCCGCGCGGCCGCACGGATCAAGCTCGGGCTTCAGAAGAAGCTTTTCCTGGGCAATCTCGATGCCCAGCGCGATTGGGGCTTCGCCGGCGACTATGTCGAGGCGATGTGGTTGATGCTGCAGCAGGACGAACCAGACGACTATGTCGTGGCCATGAACGAACTCTATTCCGTCCGTGATTTCTGCGAGCAATCCTTCTCACGGCTCGGCCTCGATTACCGCGACCACGTCGAGATCGATCCACGATACTACCGCCCTGCCGAAGTCGACCTCCTGCTCGGCGACAGCACCAAGGCGCGCGCGAACCTTGGCTGGACCCCACGAACGAGCTTCGACCAGCTCGTGGACATGATGGTGGAGGGCGATTTGGAACTTGCCCGGCGGGAACAACTGTTGAAGGTCAGCCAGTCGCAGGTGTCCAAGCGGGCAGCCTGATCCTCGCTCCGGCCCGCGTGGCGTTCTCTCTGGATCGAAGAGAGCTTCGCGCGCAACGCGGTGCCAGCGGTTTTACTGGTACATGGTCTTGGGAAACGTGGTGAGTCCTATCCGCTTTTTGAGCGCGTTGAGCACGACGATACTCTCACTTTCAAATGGCTCCGGCCATTGACGCATCTGGTCGAAGTAGTCGTCGAGGCTAGCGTACGCGCTCATATGCGCTCCCATGCTCGATGCTGTTCCGACGGCAAACCAGTCGTCTATATAAGCGTTCTCTCTGCGTGGTACGAGCAGTGTGTGCCGCGGATGCAGACCCCTCGCGGTTCTGCCCCGCACTCGAGAGATGTGCGGATTGTCCTCATTTGTTAAGGCATCTAAATCGTATTCCCTGTTCCCTACCTGAATCATGCGATGCTTCTTGAAGAAGGGCCGTCTCAGCATCACGACTACCGGATCTTGAAACTTGATGTCAAACCGACAGCGCATCATGACATCGTAGGTCTCTGGACGTTTGACGAGATCAAATACGTCCTTCATCCCAAACCACATTCCCTTGATCCTGAGAATCGTGTGCTCGTCCTTGCCGCGCTCGAAACCGTGACGATCCCTTAGTTGGCTCAGCCACTCCTCGGCGTGAGTCGCGTAGTTGCTGTATCTGACGGCGAACTTGCCCGCAGACAAACGAGAAAGCTCGGACTCGAGCCATGGCTTATCGATAGGAGCGTTGTCATAGCTTCTTACCGCCCCTGACCAATACTCGACGCCAGTAAAGATCTTGCTATGTGTATCGACATGAATCACCTTGCCTTGTGTATCCCACGTTGATGCATAAATGAAAATCTTATTGCCTGCAGCGACATTGGGAGCGACGATATTTCTTGCCAGAGAGTCAAACTGCGGTTCTCGGATGTAACCCGACAACAAAATGGCTATTTGTGCGCCCACTGCAATATTCTCCTGAGCGTTTTATTTCGGTCGCCCCCTTCAGGGATCAGCCGTTGACGACGGTTCAGACAGGCATCATCGTCGTGCGCGACCCGGCGCCCAACCGATCGAGGGTATTTGCGAGGTGGTCGAGGCTAACCTGGCGCGGCAGGAGTTAGCCGCGATGGCGCCGACCACCGCTCCGCGCGTCTGGCAAGCGGTGCGACATCGGCCAACGGGGTCCGTGGTACCATCCTGCGTTCATGCGGCTTTCGGGCGACTCACCGCTGGCGCGACTTTCGCGGCTGACTCGATGGCATCTATTGCGCCGCGGATGTTGCCGTAGGTCACCTCGCCAGCGGCAGAGATCTTCAACAAGTGAGCGCCAGCGGTCGTGGCGGCCTGCCAGCCGTAAGGATGATCCTCGAGCACCAGGCACTCCTCCGGCGCCGCTCTCATCAGGGCAATGGCCTTGAGGTAGATGTCCGGGGAAGGCTTCGGGTTGCGCACGTCCTCGTTGCTGAGGATAAAGTCGAGGTGCGGCTGAAGTCCCGAAATCGCCATCATGAGGTCGATCGTGGCGCGAATGGAGTTTGAAGCGACGCCCAGCCGGTAGCCTTCCGATCGCAGCGCTTTGAGCGCGTGAAGGTGAACATTGTTCGGCCGCAGATGCTGCCGCGCGAGTTCGACAGTGTAGTGCTGCTTCATGCGGTTGATGAAGCCGTGCAGCGCCGTCGGAAGCGATGTTTCCTGCGATAGGCTCTGGAGTTTCGTCCGCGTCGGCAAACCGTCGAATCGATGCTCGTGGTCATTGCGGCTGATGCCGAATCCAAACAGCCCCAAGGCCTGATTGAGGGCCATGTAGTGCCATTCTTTTGCCTCGATGAGCACCCCATCCATGTCGAATATGATTGCTTTGACCTTCATGCCGCCACTCCCGCAAAGGCCTGGGGAAAGTCTGTGCAGAGCATGAGCCGCCCCCGGGGCGCTGTCGGATCACTGTGGCGACCGGCTGCGTGGGAAAGATAATGGTGGATAAGGTTCCAGAGCGGCGTATACGGCCGCCCGTGCAACTCCGGTGAGACGAGGCACACGTCGCGGCCACGGGCCAGCCACAGCTCGATCGTATCCTCATCGAACCAAGTGCTCTCGAAGGTGTCGAGCCAGATTCCCGCCGCGAGATCGGTGATCGCCGAGGGGGTTTCGAATTCGCTTAGTCGGGCGAACCAACGCATGCCGAGCGCTTCGTATGACCGGCTATCGGGCACCGACATGTCGAAGCAGAAGGCGGTGCGGATGCGTCGAAATTCCAGCTCGACGCGGATCGCCTCGGCCAGTCCGTCCGACTTCACGTTCAGTGCCAGAGGAGCCGTGCTCCCCAGCCTCGTGTAGCAATCGAGCAGTGAGGCCAACGTCGCTTCATCGCCCCTGGGCATGTCGTGGCTGATGACCAACTCTCCGAGACAGTCGCGAACGTCGGTTTCAATGCCGAATCCCGCCGCAAGCGCGGCTTCCAAAGCCGCCGCCGTGTTTCGCTCGTGCCGGTGCCGCCACAACCCACGGTGGGCGAGGAGGCCTACGTCCTGTGAATCACGGCATGATGCGTAGAGCACTGGCAAAATCCGTCGTATCTTCCGGGCTGAGCCGTTCACCGGTGACCTGTACACAACGGTCGAGGCGCTGTCCACCAGAGAAAATCTTCGCCCAACTACCCTCAGGGGCACTTTTGGATCCGGCGCCATGCTTGTCACGGCACGCCATTCGCCCTAGTTTCCCCGCCTCCCCGCGCTGCCCTCCACTGGGGGATCCAATGTGTCTTAGCCGTCGTCATTTTAAGCGTTGGATATTTAATTTATCGCGGCAAATGGCCTTGGAGCCGCTGCGCAAACTGCGGTAATGTCCGCGGGATGAAAACATATCCGCTAGCGGACATGGTCGGAGGCTGGTTCGTCGGCGATTTTTCTCCGACGGTCCTCCGCACCGGGGAGTTTGAGGTGGCGGTCAAGCACTACGCATCGGGGGCGCGGGAGCCGCGACACCATCACGAGGTCGCCGAGGAAATTACCGTCATCGTCTCGGGGCGGGCGAGGATGTGCGGCCGGATCGTGGAAGCCGGCACGATCGTGCATCTTGCACCGAACGAGTCGACCGACTTCGAGGCGATGGACGAAACGCTCACCGTCGTGGTGAAGCGTCCGAGTTTGCAGGGCGACAAGTACCTGGATTGAAAGCGGCAGTTCCGTGAGAAAAGGGCACGGAAGGCATCGTCAAAATTGGAAACACCTGCGTTAAGGACTTCACCATGCTCCAGATCGTCGTGCCGATGGCGGGCCGCGGCAGCCGGTTTGCAACCGCCGGATACGCTCTTCCGAAGCCGCTGATCACCGTGCAGGGCGTCCCAATGATCCAGCTGGTCATCGCGAACCTGCGGCCGCGGCAGCCTCACCGTTTCGTATTTCTGTGCCTGCAGGAGCACCTTGAGCAGTATCCGACCGAAGAAATCCTCCGGCAACTCGCCCCGGATTGCGAGATCGTCCCCGTTGCGGGCGTCACGCAGGGGGCGGCCTGCACAGTGCTGCTGGCGAAGCAACACATCGATGGGAGTGACTCACTGATGATCGCCAATAGCGACCAATGGGTGGATTATCCGATCGACGATTATCTCGCCGCGTTGGATCGCGAAAAACTCGACGGCCTGATCATGACGATGACCGCCAATGATCCAAAGTGGTCCTTCGTGCGGCTCGGGACTGAGCGACTGGTGACAGAAGTGGTGGAGAAGCAGGTCATTTCGGACGAGGCGACGGTGGGTATTTACAACTTCCGCCGCGGCAGCGATTTCGTCGCTGCCGCCGAGCGCATGATCGAATGCAACCTGCGCGTGAATAACGAGTTTTATGTCGCGCCCACGTACAACCAGCTGATCGCAGACGGGCGGAGGATTTCCTACGTCAACGTCGGATCCGAGGCGCATGGCATGTACGGCCTCGGCATTCCGGAAGATCTTCGGTTGTTCGAGAGTCTGGACGTCTGTGCCAAGGCTGTTGCGGCGGCACACAACTACCGCCGGTATTGGCGGGCTGCCTAAACGGAAACGTGCCGCCTAACGCGGGACAAGGAACGTCATGCCCTCGCCACGCCAACTGATGCAATCTGCGCTCCGCAGTCTCCTGAAATTTACGCGATACGAGACCGTGCCGCAGGATGACCTGATTCTCGCACTACGCCGCGTCTACCAAGCCCGCGCGATTTCGCCGCTGCATTTCCAAGAGGTCGTGGAGACCATCTTCCGTCTTGCGCGATCAGATGTACGCTGCGAAACGTTGCTCGGCTCGGCGCAGATCCAAGCCGGGCAGAATGCCATCATCCGTAACTTGGCGACAACCGTGATCGGTTCGCGACGGTTTCTGGTGCTTGACGTCGGCGCGCATGACGGCTGGTTCATCGATCGGCTTCTCGACGAGACACCGGACGTAAAGGTTGTCGCCTTCGAGCCCATGCCGCAGATGCTGCCGGAACTGGAACGCCGTAAGGCCCGCTGGCCCGACCTGGAGATCGTCCCGAAGGCAGTCGGCGACGAGCCGGGTGTGCTGCCGTTGCGGGTCTATCCCGGGCTGCTCGGCGTTAGTTCGCTGTTGGACTTTGAGGAAGGGTACCGCTATTTCGAAGGGCAATTCGATCCGGCAGACGTCAAGACCGTCGACGTGCCGATCGTGACGGTCGACGACTACTTCGCCGCCAACCCCGCGTGCCAATCCTTCGATTACGTCGCCATCAAGATCGACGTGCAGGGGTTCGAGGACCGTGTTCTCAGGGGCGCTGCAGGTCTTCTCGCCAGCGGAAGGGTGCGGGCAATATTGATCGAAATCACGCTCTGCCCCAAATATTCCGGTGCGTGGGACTATCTGCGCATCGTTAACCATCTCGAGGGGCTGGGGTTTCGGCTCTACGACGCCAACCCTTTTTACCGGCAGATTGGCATGACATTTCAGCCGACCGCCATCGGGCGCCTGACCGAGATGGACTGCCTTTTTGTGCACAGCTCTGCGCTGCACACGACCACAAACAGGGCCGCATGATGAGACCTGTGTCTGATCGTGCCATTACGATCGAGCAATCGCTGGTCCATCTGGCCGGCGGGCCCGGACACCATGTCTGGATCGGGGAACATCCGCCGCTCGACTTCGTAGGCTTGTCGATCCGCAAATGCACGAATTTCCGTTTGTCGTCAGCGCATCACGGAAAGTACGACACTGTTTGGTATTATGAGGAATCACCAGCCCAACTCCAGGCCGGGCAGGCGGAGCTCGTGTTCGATGAGCTCATTCGACTGGTCGGTTCCGGCGGACGGCTAATCGTCCGTTTCCGAAATAACATACCCCACTTCACGATCATCGGTCTCAAGCACCTCTTAGCCCGTCGTTACAACACGACTGTGACGGTCGAGAGCGAATCGGCCTGCGGCGGATGGTTTACGATCGTCTTCGGCATACGGCGGCACGGAATCGATCGGTATCAAAGCGATCGCTGGACGTTCGCAGTGCTGACGCGTGGAACGCGTGTGCAACAAGTGGTCGAGTTCTGCCGATCAATCCGCGGGCAGGATCCTGTCGGCCGCCACGAAATCCTCGTCTGGGGACCTTGCAACGCTGCGTACGAGCCCTTTGGCGTCACCTGTCACGACGGACACGGTTATCGGGATGAGTTGGCGGAGATTTCCCGGAAGAAAAATGACATCGCCGAGCGCGCGTCGTGTCCCAATCTCATGATCGTTCACGATCGGTACCGAATCGACGATGGTTTTTTTGCCGGCTTCGAGCGGTTTGGCTATGACTTCGACTTCGCTACGGTGCCGCAGCGTTACGAGTGCGGCAGCCATTTTCCCGCCTATGCCGCGCTGGAAAAAGGTGTCTTCCGTATGGGCCGCAGCATCGATTGCCGCGACTACAACGCGCTCCGCGATGGCCAGTACATCAACGGCGGGCTCACGATCGTCAAGACGGAGACCCTGAGAGACCTTCGATTCAACGACATGCTGTTTTGGAACCAGTGGGAAGATGTCGAACTCACACATCACTTTCGTACCCGAGGCCTCCCTCCGCGAGTGAACTGCTCTTCGAGTGCAACAACCCTGGGAATCACACCCGCCTACACGAAGGACTTTCTGCCTGAGCGCGGTCCCATGGCATACGTCGGCGATGTAGCATCGGCCGTCCGCGGTGGCTTCAAGAGCACCATTCTTGCCGGCGGAAAGCGGATAGAACGCAGGCTGCGGCCCGTATTCAAAAAGCTGTTCGAGCCGGCCCGCAGTCCGGCTGGGCTCTGATTGTCTCGCCGGTCGAATGAAATCCGCGGTGCACAATGCGAGCCACGCGGGTGCGGACCTCGCCATGATACGTCGGAAAATTGCGATCATAGTCGAGCCCGACTTCATGCGGCTGCATGTCGGCGTGCGGAACTACCTATTTTCCCTACACGCGACGCTGTCGAAGAAGTGCCGGGTCGATTGGGTGTCGTTCCGCAGGACTGGAGTCGGCGAACGCCGCTGGTTCCATCTTATACCGCCGGTGGCACGGGTCGACGCGGCCGCGCGGCCAACGCAACCCATCGTTGGCACGCCTGCGGAGGTGCTGCGAAAGGCGGGCGATCTCAAACGTCAGGTGCCATCGACCATTGCGGCTGAATGGTGGCGCTCCGATATCGGCTCCGACCTGGCCGTCGAGGAATATGACGCGATCATCATCAGTAACCCATGGCTCGTCGACTTCGAATCCAGGCTGCCGGCCTCACGGGTGCTCGGCATGGCCTACGACATGGTTCCGAACCATTACGTTTTTTCAAGTTCCGACAAGCCTTTTTGTTTCGCTGCCCAGCACAGGCGCGGATTCATCTATTACCGAGAGCATTGTGACGCGGTGCTGGCGATCAGCCCACCCGTAGCCGACGAGATCGCGGCGGCGTTCGATTGTGATCGTGTCGTAGCCCTGCCGCCCGTACTACCACCGTCGTACGTCAGCGTTGCCCCAGCGGGCAATGAACGACCACGCAGTGTGGCACTTGCCTCGCCATTTGACCTGCGTAAAGGCCTCCGGGTCATGCCCGACATTCTCAACGCCGCCCGAGAATCGATTGATACGTTGAGCATCTACGGAAGCCTGCGCTGCACCGGCCAGCAGGCGGGCGACTTCTTCCGCGGGCTCCGGGTGCGGCACGTGGAGTGGTACCCGCGGGCATCTGCCTGTACCGTCCACGGGATCTTCCTGCGAGCAAAGGCGATGCTTTTTCCGTCGTTTGACGAGGGGCTTGGTCTGCCCATTCTCGAGGCCCAGTACTGCGGCTGTCGCGTCATGGTCCGAGACAAACCGCCGATGATCAATCTGGCTGGCCCGGGCAGCGGCGTCGTCCCGGAGGATGCAGCGGAGGCGGGCGCGGTGCTCGCTGGGATGATGGCGGAGCCTTTCGATCACGCCGCCCTGCAAAAGTGGGCTCAGACGCGTTTCTCGCTGCGTCACGTGCAGGAAGTCCTCGGCGGCGTGATCGAGCAATCCGACGGCAACCACTCGGCTGTCGTACTCCCGCTTCCGGGGCAGCGGTTTTCGCAAGCCTTGAGAGCCGAGGGCGTGACATGAGGCGACTGTTTCTCGACCTCACCTCGAGCACGTCCACGGAATGGAATACGGGCGTCCAGAGGGTTGCCAGAAATCTTGCGTGCGCGTGCCTACGGAACGGATCGCGATTCGGTACGAACTGCCGTGCTGTCCATCTTATTCCCCGTCGAAATCGTTTTGCGCCGCTACGACGCCTCCATGAAAAGGCTGGTCTCTCGCCTGGATGCCGTACCCGACCGTCGCGCAGTCCACTCAACTCGTGGGCAGAAAAATGGAATCAAAGGACAGGGAAAGTACGCTTCCAATCAGGAGATGTGCTCTTTTTGCCAGACGTGTGCTGGCCATACCCGATGATCCCAACGCTTCTCAAAGCGGGAAACCGTGGAGCAGTCGTCGGCTGGCTGGTGTATGACCTCATCCCGCTGCGATTCCCGGGCCTTTCCGAGCCTAACAACGAGGCCGTCCTTGGCCGCTGGCTGCCCGACAGTTTCTCCGCGATCGATTTTTTCGTCGGCATCTCGCGGGCGACGGAAGAAGACCTGTGGGCGTATTTCGACGAACGCGGGATGAGGATCGATCGTGAACGTGTCGGACACATAACGCTGAGTTGCGGAGTCGCTCAGCACGCGAATAGCACGATGCCTGTGAGGCCCGCCGCGCGGACGCTGTTCGGAGACCAACGGAGTCCTCTGTACCTGTCGGTCGGAACGCTTGAGCCGCGCAAAAACCACCTCTTCCTGCTGCATGCCTTCGATCGGTTGTGGCGCTGTGACAGCAATGTGCAGCTGGTCATCGTCGGCCGGCAAGGATGGGGCGGAGCAGCGATCGAGGCGCAGATCAGAGCCCATCCGGAATTCGGCCGCCGCCTTTGGCTTTTCACCGATTTCAACGATGCCGAGCTCTCGTTGGCCTATCGCAGGAGCGATGCGTTGGTCATGACTTCGAAGGCAGAGGGTTTCGGGTTGCCCATTATCGAAGCCGAGCGGGACGGACTCCACGTCTTGGCCAGCGACATTCCCGCTCATCGTGAGGTGGCGGGGCCCGACTGTCGTTTCTTCGGACTCAGCGCGCCGCAATCACTTGCTGACGCGGTCAGCGCGGACACGGGGCAAGGACCGAAGGCCGAACGGCGAAAGCCGCGGCCTGGCCGGCAGGCGTTGACGACGTGGGATGATTCCGCCGCCGAATTGTTCGCGCTGTGCCGCCGGATGGTGCACCTTGGCAAGAGGGTGCAGGCATGATCCGCTCCGGCTCCTCTACGACCGACCGCAGCCGCTTCCTCGATGCGCTTTTTCCTCTCGGGGGGCGTCATGCCTGGATCGGAACGAGCCCTCCTTTCTTGGCAGAGACGCTGAATGTACAGCACGCCCCCAACTACCGAATGTCCTCGATGCTGCATGGGGTGTTTGATTCGGTATGGCACGTCGAAACACCCTTGTCCGCGGTCTCGGGGGCGGCATTCGAGATCATCGTCGACGAAATGATCCGGCTGCTCGGGGCGCAGGGAAGACTCGTCTTTCGATTTCGGGAAACCGAGGACCTTTCGGTAATCAACCTGAAGCAGTTGATTGGCCGGCGGCTCAACGTCTTTGTCCGTGTGAATGCGGAGTGGACCATCGACGGCGAGTACACGATCGACTTTGCCGTCGAACGACAGCGGCTACCGGAAGCGAGCGACCGTCGCTGGACCTTTGCCGTCATCACCCAGGGTAGCAAGCGGGACATGGTCGTGCGTTTCCTGGAATCGATCCGATCCGCGGATCCGGGCCGGGAACACGAGATTCTCGTCTGGGGACCCTTAGACCCGGCCTATGCTCCCTTCGGCGTGCAGGGCACAAACCGCGTCTATCGGGACGACGTGGCCGAGATATCGCGAAAAAAGAACGACATTGCCGATGCGGCAACCCACCCTAACCTGCTCATCGCCCATGACCGCTACGCGCTGAACGACGACTTTTTTAGCGGCTTCGACGCCTTTGGCTATGACTTTGATCTGTGCGCGATCGCCCAACGCTATGAGGACGGAACCCCATTTCCTGCGTACTGCGCGCTGCCTGGCCACAACCTGGTTCGGACTTCCACCGTGATCGAGTGCACCGACGACAAGGCTCTCTGGCCGCTCCAGTACGTCAATGGAGGGCTTCTCGTGGCCAAAACGCACACGCTGCGGCAGATCCGCTTCAACGACATCCTGTTTTGGTGCCAGGCGGAGGATGTGGAACTTGCCAGGCAATTTCGTGAGCGGGGGTTACCGCCACGCGTGAATCGATTCTCGTCCGCCACGACCTACGGAATCGACCGCCACTGGTACAGTGGTCTGCACTTCACCTTGGACAAGAAGTACGCCGCCCCCAGACAGGCGGCCGGCTTCGTGCCACCGCGGTTCCGACGGCGCGTTGTCGACGTGATTGGGCGGGAGTTGCGGCGGGCGTCGAGGAAACTCGTAGGGTGTTTTATGGGATCAGAACAGGACGGCGGCTGAGGAAAACAGCAAACGGGAGCGATGATGCCAGTGCTTTACAACAAACTATGCGAAGTCGAGGACTTCGCCGATGCTGAACTTGCCGCCCTGATTCGTGACGTGTTTCCGCACGATGCACGCCAGCACGGCGAAGCATTTCCCAAGGAACGCGAATACCGCAAGTATTGGGAGATCGCGATGTCGGTGCGGGCTCTAAAAAACCTCGAAGCGCTCGATCGCGACAGCCTTGTCCTAGGCGTGGGCGCCGGAACCGAAACCACGATCTTCTATCTCACGAAATTTGCCAAAATGGTGTTCGCAACGGATGTCTACATCCAGCAAGACAGTTGGAGTCCATTCGCGCCGACGCGCATGCTCTGGGACCCAGAGGCTTTCGCGCCATTTCCTTTCGATCTTGATCGGCTGATCGTCCAACATATGGATGGCCGTTTTCTCAACTACCCGGACGATCTCTTCGGTGCCATCTTCTCCTCCGGATCGATCGAGCACTTCGGCGGTTTGCAAGACGCGGCCTACAGCGCCTATGAGATGGGCCGCGTGCTAAAGCCTGGCGGCATCATGACCCTGTCGACGGAGTTCTGCGTCGCTGGACCGACGCCCAGCGTGGAGTGGCCGGGGTTGGTGCTCTTTTCCGAGGAGCAATTGAAGAAATACATCGTTGAAGCCAGTGGTCTCGAGCCGGTGGATGAGTTCTCGGCCGCTCTCTCCGATGGCACGCGCCAGTCTGTTCGACCCTTGTCGTTCTATGTCGAGCAGATGAACGCGACACTGCGGCAGCAGGGCAACCGACCGCGAGTCGGTGAGGTGACATGGTCCACGTATCCTCACATCCTGCTGGAACAGCAAGGGTACACGTTTGGCTCGGTCCATCTCACCTTGCGCAAGTCGGAACGGTATCCAGCGAGTGACAATGCTTGGGCCCGTCCTACGCCTGAGATCGTTCGGGTCAAGCGTTGGCGGCCGATGACCGACAAAGCGGCGGCAGCACGGCCGGAAAGCATGAGAAAGTCGAGCATCGCGTCCAGCCTGCGGCGGTTCTGGCGATCTAGCCGGTGACGGAACGGCCAGTCGGCAAGCCTGCTCTCCATACGGAACGAGACGGGTGACAGGCGGAACGTGGCTGGACCCGCCGCGCTTCGCATAGCTCACGCCCTGCTCACAGGGCTGTCTTGCGGGCGATCAGGCTGCCGAAATGCGCAGCCGTGTCCGCCCATGTGCGCAGCGGCGCAGCCGCGATGGCCGCCTCTTTCTGCCGCCTCAAGTCGGGCTTTCGGATCACCGTCTCCAGCGCCGCCGCCAACTTGTCAACGTTCTCGGGATCGACGTAATCGATCAGCGGACCGCAGACTTCGGGCAACGACGAGCGCGACGACACCACGCTGTATTTTCCGAACCAGGCAGCCTCACCGACCGGGAGCCCCCAGCCCTCTGCCAGGCTCGGATATGCATGAAAAAGGCAGTGTTGATAAAGGAATGCAAGATCGGCGTCGCTCGCGCGATCGATGACCCTGACCCCCGCCGCAAGCTTTTCGTCCGCCGCCAGCAAGGCGCGAAAGTCGTCGATCTTCCAACCATACTTGCCGGCAAACACCAGCAGCGGAATCTCGTCACCGAGCCGGCCGAGCAGCTGCTGCCAGGCACGGAGCAGGCCGATCCCGTTTTTGCGGACCTCGATCGTGCCGACGCACAACACGAACGGCCTGTCGGCGAGCGCCGCCACCGCTGGATTCGTGGCCACCGCGCCCCGAGTGTTGCGGCCGTAGCCGACGAATTCATGGGCCAGAGGCCAGGTGGCGGTGCGGGCGGCCGACCCGTGCTCGGCCAGAAAGGCGGCCATGTCGCGGCGCGTGGCCTCGGAGATGCAGATGTACCGCGACGTGAACGCGGTCGATGTCACGAGGAACCGGTTGAACTTTCGCGACAGGCTGTCGATGCAGTACTCCGGATGGCGATACGGTATCAAGTCGTACACGACTTGCACGACCTCGCCACCGCGGCGAAAGAATCGCTTCGCGAGTCGTTCAATGGTGGCGACGTTCCAGTTCGTCCCCAGGAGAATCAGCGTGTCATCCGTTTCCAGGCGCCGGACCCGCCACGTGTGCACACGAGCCGGCGCCGGCGATCCCTGTTCCGCGGCCGCAAGCAGGCCAAGCCGCCGGCGGGCCGCGGCGGGCCACACCCTTCGCAGCAGGATCGCCTCCACCTTCTTGACGACGCGCAGGAGCGAACGTTTGGGGAAGCGAGCCAGATAGTCGTACAGTTCCCGCTCGGAAAAACCATCCTCGGTGCGTTCCAAGCCGAGCGCGGCCAGGAACCGCCCGGCATCGTATTCTTCGTTGCCAAACAGTTCGCCGGCGCGGCAGACGACGGGCGGGGCGAAGCGACTCACGGCGAACAGGCAGAAAACGTCGTCGCCTCCGGGCGTCGCCGCAAGGTGCCGGATCACGCGGATCTGAACCCGCTGGATGCCGGAGACGTTGCGATTCGTCCGGGCGAAACGAACCAGGTCGGTGATGTCGAAATACTGCCGGCTCATGGGCACGACGATAGCATCGTCGCGTAGAGGTGCGCATACCGCTCCGCCGCGGCTTTCCAGGTGAACGCCGCCGCATGGGCTTGCAGAGATCGGGCGAACCCCGGCGTCGCAGCGGCGTGCGCGATGCCTGCTCGGACGAAAGCCGCCATCGACGCGGGCTCGTGGGACTCGAAGAAAAAACCGTAGTCCCCCGCGATCTCCGGCAGGCTCGTGGCCCGCGACACGAACACCGGCCTGCCGCACTGCATCGCCTCGAGCACCGGAAACCCGAATCCCTCCGCGAGCGACGGAAACAGGAACGCCTCGCAGTGCTCGTAGAGCCACTGCCTGTCGGCATCCGACACCTCGCCCGGCATGATCACGCGCCCCTCGAGCCCCCGGTCGCGGATCATCCGCTCCACGCGGGCGCCGTAGGGCGTCGCCTTCTTGCCGGCGATCACGAGCCGCTTGTCGGGCAGGTGGGCCAGCATGTCGACGAGCACGTGGTAGTTCTTGTGCGGCAGCCCGTTGCCCACGGTGAGCAGGAAGGGGCCCTCCGGCAGAAATGCGGGCCGCTCGGCGGACGCGGCCGGCGGCGGGGCCAGGCCGTTGGGCACCACGTGCACCTCCTTCGCGCCCACGTCGAGATGCCTCCGCACCTCCGCGGCCGTGAACTGCGACACCGCGGTGATCGCGCTCGCCCGATCGACGAGCCGCTGCAGGCCGGCGAGTTTGCGGGGCACCCGCCAGGGCGTCCGCCTGCCCGACGAGTGGAGGAAGTTGAGGTCGTGGATCGTGAGCAGCACCGGAACCCTGGCGTCGAGCGGCAGATACGTCGACGTCTGGTGCGTGACGTGCCAGAGGCGGACGGCCGGCCTGGGCAGGAAGGGCCGTGCGAAGGGGCGCACGAGCCGCTGCAGCCCTTCCTTCCTCCAGTCGGCCGCGGGGATGACGTCGCAGGCCCCTTCGGGAAAATGCCCGCGGGCCTCGTCCGGAAGGAAGAACACCGGCCGGAAACGTCCCTCCGCGAGGCGGAGCAGCTCCCGACCCAGATACAGGCAGAAGCGGCCCAGGCCGCAGTTGATGTGCCGCAGCCGCTCGAGATCGATCACCACCCGGGGCGGTCCGGCGCGGTCCTGACGTGCGGCGGTCATCCCAGACACTCGCTGCCAACGCGGGGCGTTTCTCGGGCACGGGCGGTGCGTGCCCGGCGGGAATCGTAGCCGATTTCGAGGCGGGCCCGGGGCGGGTCGGGCCGCAGGGCTCGGCCCTTTCTGGCGGCCGGGCTTCATGCCATATTGCTGCGGCCCCGCAGCCAGGAAAGGCAGCCCATGAAGATCCACGAGTTTCAGGCCAAGGAGCTGCTCCGCGCGGCCGGCGTGCCGGTGCTCGCCGGCCGCGTGGCCACGACGGCGAGCGAGGCCGCCGCCGCGTTCACCGCCCTCGGCACCCCGGTGTGCGCCGTCAAGGCCCAGATCCACGCCGGCGGCCGCGGCAAGGGGAAGGTCAAGGGCTCCGAGCAGCGCGGCGTGGAGCTCGCCAAGAGCGCCGCCGACGCCGAGCGGATCGCCGCGGGGCTCCTCGGACAGACGCTCGTCACGATCCAGACCGGGCCGGAGGGGCAGGTGGTGCGCCGGGTGTTCGTGGAAAGCGGCTGTGGAATAGACCGGGAACTCTACTGCGCCGTCCTCGTCGACCGTCGCGTGGGTTCTCCGGTGCTCATCGCCAGCACCGCCGGCGGCATGGACATCGAGGAGGTGGCGGCCAAGACGCCCGAGCTCATTCTTTCAGAGCCCTTCGATCCCGACCGCGGCCTGGCCGGCTACCAGGCCCGCCTCCTGGCCTCCAAACTGAAACTGCCCACGCCGAGCTGGCGGCACGCCGAAACCTTCTTTCGCACACTGTGCCGGGCGTTCGTCGACCTCGACGCGTCGCTCGTCGAGATCAACCCGCTCGTGCTCACGAAGGAGGGCACGCTCGTGGCCCTCGACGCCAAGATGACGTTCGACGACAACGCCCTCTTCCGCCACAAGGAGCTCGCCGCCCTCCGCGACGAGGCCGAGGAGGAGCCCGCGGAGACGCGGGCCGCCGCGGCCGGACTCTCGTACGTCAAGCTCAACGGCACGATCGGCTGCCTCGTCAACGGCGCCGGCCTCGCCATGAGCACGATGGACCTCGTCAAGTATCACGGCGGCGAGCCGGCGAACTTTCTCGACGTGGGCGGCGGGGCCGACGTGAAGCAGGTGACCGAGGCCTTCCGGATCATCCTCTCCGACAAGCACGTGAAGGCGATCCTCGTCAACATCTTCGGCGGGATCATGCGCTGCACGACGATCGCCACCGCGCTCGTCGAGGCCTCGAAGACCGTCGGCTTCACCGTGCCGCTCGTGGTGCGGCTCGAGGGCACCGAGGTCGAGGAAGGAAAGAAAATCCTGGCCGCGAGCGGCGCCGCCATCATCACCGCCGACGGTCTCACCGACGCCGCCCAGAAAGTCGTCGCCGCCGCCAAGGCCTGTCACACGCCCGGAACTTCCCCATGAGCATCCTTGTCAACCGCGACACCCGCGTCATCTGTCAGGGCATCACCGGCAAGGTCGGCGAGTTCCACACCCGCGGCTGCCTCGACTACGGCACGCGGATGGTGGGGGGCGTGACGCCGGGGAAGGGGGGCGAGAAGGTCGCCGGCCTCCCCGTGTTCGACACCGTGGCCGAGGCCCGCGCCGCCACGGGGGCCAACGCCACGATGATCTTCGTGCCCCCGGCCTTCGCGGCCGACGCGATCCTCGAGGCCGTTGGTTCGGGCATCGAACTCGTGATCGCGATCACGGAAGGCATCCCCGTCCTCGACATGGCCCGCGTCATGCCCGTCGTGAAGGCCTCACAGAGCCGGCTCATCGGCCCCAACTGCCCGGGCGTGATCACGCCGGGAGAGTGCAAGATCGGGATCATGCCCGGCTACATCCACACGCCCGGCCACGTGGGTGTGATGAGCCGCTCGGGCACGCTCACCTACGAGGCCGTCTGGCAGCTCACGCAGCTCGGCCACGGCCAGAGCACCTGCGTGGGCCTGGGCGGCGACCCGCTCGTGGGCTCCTCGTTCATCGACATTCTCGAGCTTTTTCAGAACGATCCCGACACGCACGCGATCCTGATGATGGGCGAGATCGGGGGCAGCGCCGAGGAGGAGGCGGCGGCTTTCGTGAAGGCGCACGTCACGAAGCCGGTGGCGGCGTTCATCGCCGGCCGCACCGCGCCCCCGGGCAAGCGGATGGGCCACGCGGGGGCCATCATCTCCGGAGGCAAGGGCACGGCCGAGGCCAAGCTCGCGGCCCTGCGCGACGCGGGGATCGAGGTGGCCGAGAGCCCGGCCGACATGGGCGCGTCGCTCGTGCGGGCCATGGGCGGAAAAAGGTGACAGCCACCATTTGCCGGTCGCCACAGGCGACACGGCCCCGGCCACAGGCCGGGGTCTGCAGACAAATGGTGACTGTCACCTTTTTCCTCCCTCGAGCGTTCGCCGACCCACCTCGCCTCCCTGTGGTATCTGTGGGATCGCCACTAGAATGCACCCATGCACATCGACCTCTTCATCCCCTGCTTCGTCGACCAGATGACGCCGCAGGTGGGCCTGGCGGTGGCGACGGTGCTCGAGCGGCTGGGGCACACCTGCGAGTTTCGCCCGGCCCAGACCTGCTGCGGCCAGCCGAGCTTCAACGCCGGCTACTGGGACGAGGCCCGGGAGGTGGCTCGCCGGGCCCTCGACGTGTTCGCCGGGGCCGAGGCGGTGGTCGGCCCGAGCGGATCGTGCGTGGCGATGATGCGGGTTTTTTATCCGCAGCTCTTCGCGGGCACGCCCGAGGAAACCAGGGCCCTCGACCTCGCGGCCCGGACGTTCGAGTTCGGCGAGTTCCTCGTGGACAAACTCGGCGTCACCGACGTGGGCGCCGAATTTCCGCACCGCGTGACCTACCACGACGGCTGCCACGGCCTGCGCGAACTGCGGATCAAGACTGCACCACGGGAGCTCCTCCGCCATGTCCGCGATCTCGAACTCGTGGAGTGCGACGAGCCGGAAAGCTGCTGCGGCTTCGGGGGACTCTTCAGCGTGAAGTTTCCGATGATCTCGACGGCCATGGCGGAGGTGAAGGGCGGATCGCTCGCCCGCACCGGCTGCGACTACATCGTGTCGAGCGATCCCTCGTGCCAGCTGCAGCTCGACGGCTGGCTCGCACGCAATACGCCCGCCGGCGGCCCCCGCCCGCGCACGATCCACCTCGCCGAGGTGCTGGCGACGGCCGGCCTGTAGCCGCAGAGTGGTACTCTGCGGTCGCGCTGCCGTGTGCAGACTGCCAGTCTGCACCTACGGAGAGGCGGGTGTGTGGCCGGGGGACGGCTCCTCGCGACCCTTGAGCGGCTTCGTGACGTGCAGCTTCACGTGCTGCCTGGCCGCGAGCCCGGCCTTGTCGGTCGCCATCACGGTGAACTCGTAGAGCCGGCGATGCTCGCGGTCGGGGGGGCTCTTGAGCGTCACGGTGCCCTTCGCCGGGTCGACGAGCACGAGCGCCGCGTCGTCGGCGAGCCCCGGCTCGAGCGAGAAGGTGATCCCGTCGCCGGCGTCGACGTCGGTCGCCGTCGCCTCGTAGACGACCGTCTCGACCGGGGCGTGGTCGGTGACGTAGGCCGTGTCCTTGCTCGTGATCACCGGCGCCTGCACGGTCGTGAGCGGCAGCCAGTGGCCGAGGCGGTAGTGCTCGAGCAGCCCGACGTCGCGTCGGCCGTTGCCATTGGTGTCGCGGGCGGACAGCTCGGCCGTGAAGCGGCCGTCGCCGTCGGTGTCGACGAACGCCTCCCCCTCGTCGCGGGCGAGGTTGCCGTTGGCGTCGAGGAAGGGCTCGCTCCAGGCGGGCCGAGCCGCCGGCCCGCCGGCCGACGCCGCCCCCGGCTCGCCGTGGAGCACGACCTCCCGCGCCTCGCGGTCGAGCCCCAGGCAGCGGGAAAACACGCCCAGCAGCGGCCCGCCCATGTCGAACACGAGGCGGCTGCCGTCGAGCCGATACGCCGGGGGCAGCGGGGCGAACGACGCCGCCAGCAACAGCGCGCCGGCCGCCAGCAGCCCCGCCAGCCCGCCCACGATCACGCCGCCGACCTTGTCGACGACCGGGGGCAGCCGCGCCGCCCCCGCCGGCACGGCGCCGATCGCCAGACCCAGGCCGACGGCGGCCACCGCGAGCACGCCCAGGAACGCCGCGGGCGTCGCGAATGCCCGCGGCACCTCGGCGAGCTCGAGCCAGGCGGCCACCGGGCCGGTGAGGCCGAGGGCGGCGAGCGTCGCGGCCAGGGCGTGCAGGCCGGCGAGCGTCGCCAGGAAGAGGCCGTGGCGAAAACCGTAGAAGGCGAGCCCCACGGCCAGCGCGAGCACGAGCGGCGCGCCGAACGGCTGCACGAGGCCGGCGGCGACGAGGGGCGGAACCGCGACGGGCGAAACGTGGGCGAGCGCGCCGTGCATGGGTCAGGCCTTCGTCACGCGGACGACCTCGTTGACGCTCGTGACGCCGGCGATCACCTTCTGCAGCCCCGCCTGCTGCAGCGTCCGCAGGCCGGCCTTCCTGGCCGCGGCACGGATCGCCTCGATCGACGGCCGGCCCACGATCAGCTGCTGGATCGCCTTGTCGAACACCATCAGCTCGTGGACGCCCGTCCGGCCCCGGTAGCCGGTGCCGTTGCAGGCCGGGCAGCCCTTCTCCTTGTAGAAGACGTCGACCTTGTCGGCGGGGATCCCCGCCGACTTGAGGAAGTCGGGCGTCGGCTTGTACGGCTCCTTGCAGTCCGGGCAGAGCACGCGGATGAGACGCTGGGCGAGCACGGCGGTGACGGCCGACTGGATGAGCGACGCGTCGATGCCGATGTCGAGCAGCCGGGTGACGGTGGTCGCCGTGTCGTTGGCGTGCAGCGTCGTGAACACGAAGTGGCCCGTGAGGGCCGCCTGCATGGCGATCTCGGCCGTCTCCCTGTCGCGGATCTCGCCCACGAGGATCACGTCGGGGTCCTGCCGGAGCACGCTCCGCAGGATCTTCGCGAACGTCAGCTCGGCGGCCGGGTTGACCGCCGTCTGGGAGATGTTGTCGAGGCGGTATTCGATCGGGTCTTCGATGGTGACGATGTTCCGCGAGAGGACGTCGATCTCGCCGATCGCGCCGTAGAGCGTCGTCGTCTTCCCCGAGCCGGTCGGGCCGCAGACGATCAGCATCCCGTGGGGCCGGTGGATGATCTCGCGGAGCCGGGCGAGCACCTTGTCGCCCATCCCGAACGTGTCGAGGCCCTGCTTGACGACGCCCCCTTCGGCGTCGAGGAGCCGGAGGGCGATCTTTTCGCCGAAGTTCGTCGGCCCGGAGGCGGCGCGGATGTCGAACCTGCGGCCGGCACACACCACGGCGAACGTGCCGTCCTGCGGCCGGCGCCGCTCCGCGATGTCCATGTCGCCGAGCACCTTGATCGCCGACACCACGGCCCGCCCTGCGGCTCCCGGCACCGTTCCCGCGTTCTGCAGGATGCCGTCGATCCGATACCGCACCTGCATCTCGTCGCCGCTCTTGGGCTCGAGGTGCACGTCGGTGGCCCGCAGGTGGGTCGCCCGGGCGAAGATGCGCTGCACCGCCCCGATCGCCTCGGACGTCTCGCGGTCGACGCGGGTGTCGCCCTCGTAGGGTCGGCCGTCCTTCTTGAGCAGCACGACTACCGGGCCCGCCGGGCCGCTGCGGCCGCCCGCCGCCGCACTACCGCCGGGTGCCGGCCCACCCCCGCGGCCGCAGGCCCCGGCGACGAGCTGCAAAACACCGTCGAACTGGGAGGGGAGGATCCGCTCGGCGGAGCCGGCATTGAGTTCGCGCCAGCAGGTGTAGGCCACCACCACCAGCGGCAGCACCGGCAGCATGAGGTTCACCGCCCCCAGGCCGAACCGCAGGCTGGCCACGAGAAACACCGTGCCGAGCCCGACGAGCAGGGGCGTCCAGGGCCGCGCGTTCCCGAACACGTCGTGGGCGTCGCGGTCGATCCACACCGTGGCGGCGGCCCAGGCTGCGGCGATGCCCAGCCACACCGTTCCCCAGATCCAAAAGTGCTCGCCGACCGGGATGGCCGTCATCCGCCACGACTCCAACGGAAACCGCTCACGCTCCATGCTACTATGATTCGCGGAGGCACGCCGCATGAGCACTTCGAGCCCCGAGGCCCCCGCCGCCGTCTCCCCCGCGTCGGGCCGGGCCGCCAAGAAGCGGTTCCTGCACGACGCCGCCGAGCACGTCCGCGACGCCGGCCACCGGGCGTTCGTCCGCAAGGCGCTCGGCGGCTACTACACCAACCGCGACCTGCAGAAATCCCGCTACCGCGACTGGGAACAGGCCCGCGATGCGGCCAGCCTCGCCAAGTGGTCGGCCGTCAATCGGCTCGACGAACTGCTGCCGAAGTTCGTGGCCACCTTCGAGGCCAACGGGGGCGTCGTGCACTGGGCCCGCGACGCCGAGGAGGCCCGCGGGATCATCCTCGGCCTCCTGCGGGTCGCGAAGGCCCACGCCGTCATCAAGAGCAAGTGCATGACGAGCGAGGAGATCCACTTGAACGCCGCCCTGGAGGCCGACGGCTACGGCGTCGTGGAGAGCGACCTCGGCGAGTTCATCCAGCAGTTGCGGGGCGAGCCGCCGTATCACTTCGTCTTCCCCTGCATGCACGTCCGCCGCGACGAGATCAGCGACCTCTTCGGGAAGCATCTGGGCACGCCCCCCACCGACAGTCCGGAGGAACTCACGATGATCGCCCGCCGGCACATGCGCCGGCTGTACGTCGACGCCGACGTGGGGATCACCGGGGCCAACTTCCTCGTCGCCGAGACCGGCCAGATCTCGATCACCGAGAACGAGGGGAACGCCCGGCTCACGGCGGCGCTGCCGCGCGTCCACATCGCGATCTCGGGGATCGAGAAGGTGATCGAGCACCTGGACGACCTCGCCGTGCTCCTGCCGATGCTCGCCACGGCCGGCGCCGGCCAGCCGATGACCTGCTACAACACGCTGTATGCGGGGCCGCGCCGCGAGGGCGAGGCCGACGGCCCGGAGGAGATGCACCTCGTGCTCCTCGACAACGCCCGCTCGGCGATCCTCGCCGACCCGGAACAGCGGGACAGCCTCCACTGCATCCGCTGCGGGGCGTGCCTCAACGTCTGCCCGATCTTCAAGAACGTGGGCGGCTTCACCTACGGCACCACCTACCAGGGCCCGATCGGCTCGGTGATCACGCCGCACCTGCGCGGCCTGGCCGACTGGAACCACCTCTCCGGGGCGAGCTCGCTGTGCGGCGCCTGCACCGACGCCTGCCCGGTGCGGATCGACATCCACCACCACCTGCTGCACAACCGCCGCAACGCCGCCCGCACCGCCCCCAACCTCTGGGAGCGGCTCGGCCACAGGGCGTTCGTCGCCGTGGCCTCGCGGCCCTGGCTCTTCGCGGCGGGGGGCGCGGTGTTTCGCCGCACGCTCGGCCTGCTCAAGGCCCTGCGGCCGCCGCTCATGCGCGACTGGCTTTCGAGCCGCGACCTGCCCTCGGCGCCAGCCCGCAGCTTCCGTGACCAGTGGAGCCGCCGATGATCGCCGGCGTGCCCTCACCGGGCCGGAGCGGCGACGCCCGCGAGACGATCCTCGCCCGCGTCCGCGAGGCCCTGCGGACGCCCGCGCCGCTCCCGCATCTGAAGTCGCATGCTGCCGCCCCGGCGCCGGCTCCCGCGCACGGCCTGCCGCAGCTCTCGGTGCTGCCCGAGCAGGCGGCGCGACCCTGGCTGCCCGACGGCGGCGACACGCCCTCGGAGCGCCTCGCGATTCTCGTGGAAAACCTGGGCAAGCTCCGGGCGCTCGTGCACCGCGTGCCCGACCTCGCCGCGGCCGCCGATCTCGTGAGCACGCTCGCGCGGGAGCGCGACTGGAGGCAGGTTGCCTGGCACGACCATCCGCTCGTCGGGCCGCTCCGCTCCGGCATCCCCTGCGGCACCCACGAGATCCGGACGGGCGCGTTCGACAAGTCGGCCCTCGAGGCCTGCGACGCCGGGATCACGGCCTGCGAGGCGCTCGTGGCTCAGACCGGCTCGATCCTGGTCTCGAGCGCCACCTGCGGCGGCCGGGCCCTCTCGATCCTGCCCCACGTGCACGTGGTCGTCGCCACGTGCGACCAGATCGTGGCCACGCTCGGCGACGCGCTGCATGCCGCCCGGGAGCGGTATTCAAACCGCCTCCCGAGCATGCTGTCGTTCATCACCGGCCCGAGCCGCACCGGCGACATCGAGCGGATCCTCGTCCTCGGCGCCCACGGCCCGAAGGAACTCGTCGTCATCCTCGTCGGGTAACCATCCCGCGTGCCGTAGGACAGGCTTTAGCCTGTCATGCCCTTTAGCCTGTCATGCCCTTTAGCCTGTCATGCCTTGAATAGCCCGCGCCGGCTTCGGGCTCCCTTAGCCCGTAGGCGTCCAGAACTTTCGGCGAAGACGGTCGGTGGGCACGCGCAGACGCAGGGAGTGCTTGAGGACTCTTGGCGTCTGATCAAAACCCACGAGTTCTGTACTCTCAAGACGACCGGAGTCGAGCATGCCTACCGCCGGCTCCGAATGCGGGTGATGATTACCTTCCCTGCCAAGCTGCAGGGCATGACAGGCTGAAGCCCGTCCCACATTGGATACGGGGAGCCCGAAGCCGGCGCGCGATCAACCAGCTACACTCTCCCCCCATGAGCCATTCGCGCTGTCCCGTCTGCCAGGGCGAGACGTTCGAGATCCGGGCGAAGCTCGTCTGCCGGCGGTGCGGCATGATCCTCGAGACCTGCTGCGAGGGCGGGCCGATGGGCTGCTCTCCAGCCGCCGAGCCGGAGCCGGCACCGTCGGCAGATCCGGAACAACCGCGCGATTCCCGGCGCGGCTGAGTTTTTCGGTCGGCGAAGATCGATCTTCTGCTGTGAGTTTGCCGCCTGCGCAAACCCTCGGGATCGAGGAACGGCGCCACGGATGCGTTCCGAAGGCCCCGCGGGCAAGGCGGCCGGGCTCGGCCGGGCTGGATTGCGGAACGCCACCGACTGGGGATGGCCTCCACGCAGCCCGGGACACAGTGTTCGCGAACCGTTCGGGACTGGTCCTTTTTCCTTGTGGAGGTTTCTGTGAAGAAGCGCTTGACGTTCAGTTTTCTGCCCTGGGTCGCGGCCGCCGGCGTGTGCCTCGGCGGCTCGTTCGCCCGCGGCGACGAGGCCTCGGTGCTCGCCGGCGGTGACGCCGCCGCGGCCGACGCCTGTATGAAGACCGTGAAGGTCTGGAAGGTGGTCCCGGAGCTCCGGGACGTGGAGGCCACCGAGTGGACGACGGAAGTCCGCGAGCGGTCCTTCACGGTGAAGAAGCGGGTGCCGCGGCTCGAGGAGAAGACGCGGAACTACACCGTGATGGTGCCGGAGAAGCGGACGAAGACGGTCGAATACACCGTCAACGTCACCGTGCCGGAGACGAAGACGATCGAGTACGCCGTGAAGGTCCCCTACACGGAACAGCGTGAGGAGTCCTACACCGTCTGCGTGCCGGTCAAGGAGGAGCGGACGGCCACCTACAAGGTGAACGTCCCCTACACCGAGGAGCGGACGGCCACCTACAAGGTGAACGTGCCCTACACCGAGGAAGTCGAGCAGAAGTACACGGTGCAGGTCCCCTACACCGAAGAGATGACCGGCACCAGGACGGTCGCCAAGCGGGTTCCCGTCAAGTCGACGAAGACGGTCACCTGCCGCGGCGGCCACTGGGTCACCGAGGCCAAGGAGATCTCCGCGAACGGCCAGTACGACGCCGCCGGCAACCCCTGTTGCCCGAAGGTGGTCTGCTGCCGCACGTGGGTCCCCACCTGCGAGACCAAGGAGATCGAGGTCACGACGTGGAAGACCGAGTGCGAGCAGGTGCCCTTCACCTACTGCGTGAAGAAGTGCCGCACCGAGGAGCGGAGCCGCACGGTGTGCGTGCGGAAGAGCCGCTGCGAGGAGCGGACCCGCACCTACTGCGTGAAGCTCTCGCGCTGCGAGGAGCGGACGCGGAACTACAGCGTCACGAAGCTGGTGCCCGAGACCCGGACCCGCACGGTGTGCGTCGCCAAGTGCCGCACCGAGACCCGCACCCGCGAGGTGACGGTCAACAAGTGCGTGCCGGAGACGCGGACCCGCGAGTGCCACTACACGGTGCTGGTGCCGGTCCAGAAGACCGCCACCTACACGGTGTGCGCCAGCGACTGCGTCGAGGAGACGAAGACCGAGAAGTACGTCGTGCGCGTGCCCCACAAGGTCACGAAGCAGGTGTGCGTGAAGGTCAAGAAGTGCGTCGAGGAGCAGGTCCCCGCCGGTGACGCCGGCGCGGGTGGCAACGGCGGAAACGGCCGTGGCCACAAGGGCTGCCTCCGCGGCGGCAGGAAGGGCTGCTAGTTTTCCCGCGGAACAGCCATCCATGGCCTGTTCCGCTCGGTCGACCGCGGGGAACGCCGAGGGTTCCCCGGGTCGACACCGGCCGCTTCGTGCGGCCGGGGGACACGCGTGAGCAATCGGGGCGGGGCGGACGACGGCGTCCGCCCCGCCTGCTTGCTTCACGCGAACCATCGCCATCCTGGCGATTTTCGCTTGGGAAGGCGGTCGCACCTCCGGGCGACCGTCGGAGGGCGCTGCCGGGCCTGGAGAGCGGGTGGAATCGCGGTTGCTCCCCGCACGCCACGCCCGTAGAGTCCCGGCCCTGCAGACCGAGGCGACACCGTGAGCAAGATCACAGGCTACTGGAAGCGGCACCTGCGGCCGCTGTTCTTCAACGCCGTCCGCCGGTTCGGCGGCGTGCCCGTGCCCCGGGAATCGACGACCGCCGCGGATTACGAGGATCGTTCGCGGGCATGCGTGGTCACGGAATTGCCGCACGCCCACGAGGCCATCCCGCCCCGCCTGGTCGTCGGCCATGTCGACGAGCTCGAGAACACGAAGGCGTTGATCCCGGATCCCCTTGCCTACGCCCGCTACGAGCGCGGCCTGCTCGGCGCCGACCTCCATCGTTCCGACGAGTGCGTGGCGGTGATCGATGGCGGCCGGGTGACCCACGACGCCGGTGTGGTGATCACGCCCGACTCGTGCATCGTGGCCGACGTCTCGGGCCTGGCCGCCGACTCCGACCTGCCCACGAATCCACTGCGGCTGCGGTTCCTCGCCCCGCCGCGCCGTCGGACCGGGTCCGTCGCGATCGTCACCTGCACCATGCCGTACAACTACTACCACTGGCTGATCGAGGCGCTGCCGCGGCTGGCGCTGTACGAGCGGGCCGGCATCCGCGCGGACCGGTTCTACGCCCCGGTGGACGACAAGTTCCAGCGGCAGTCGCTCCGGCTCCTGGGGATCGATCCCGGCCGCGTCGAGCCGGCGACGGCCAACCGGCACGTCGTCGCCGACACGCTCGTGGCGTCATCCCTGCGGCGCGACGCCACGCGCTGGAAGACCGACTTCCTGCACCACAGGCTCACCCGCGGGCTGGATGCCGCCTCGGCGCCGAGCCTGCGGGTGTTCGTCTCGCGCCGGCACCGCGGCAAGCGGACTCTGACGAACGACGACGCCGTGTTCCGGGCCTTGAAGCCGCTGGGGTTCCGCCGCTTCGACCTCGAGTCGCTGAGCGTCGCCGAGCAGATCCGGCTGTTCTTCGACGCCGCGTGCGTCGTCGCCCCCCACGGGGCGGGCCTGACCAACATCGTGTTCTGCCGGCCGGGAACCAAGGTCGTCGAGATCAACACCCCCTATCGCATCAACGTCACCTGCTTCTACTGGATCGCCCACTATCGCCGGCTCGACTACCGCCTCCACGTGGCCCGGCCCGTCCGTGACCGTTTCTTTCATTTCGACCCCGCGTCGGCCGGCGGCGACTCCGACCTGTGGGTCGATCCGGAGGAGTTCGCGGCCAGCGTCGCCGCCGTGCTCGAGGCCGTGCCCGTGCGACCCGCCGTGGTGCGGCGGGCCGCCTGATCGGAGCCGGGGTCGGAAACATGCAGCACTGGCTGATCAAGAGCGAGCCCGACGTGTTTTCGATCCGCGACCTCTCCAAGAGTCCGCGGAAGACGACCTGCTGGGAGGGCGTGCGCAACTACCAGGCGCGGAACTTCCTCCGGGCGATGCGGAAGGGCGATCGCGCGCTCTATTACCACTCGAACGCCGAGCCTCCGGGCGTGGCCGGCGTCGTCGAGATCGTCCGCGAGGCCTATCCCGACCCCTCGGCCTGGGACGAGACGAGCGACTACCACGATCCCAAGGCCTCGCCGCAGAACCCCGTCTGGTCGATGGTCGACGTGAAGCTCGTGACGATCTTCCCCCGGGAGGTCCCGCTCGAGGAACTGCGCGGGGTGAAGGCGCTCGCCGGGATGGAACTCCTGCGGCGGGGCAGCCGGCTGTCGGTGACGCCCGTCACGGCGGCCGAGTTCCGCACGATCGAGAGGCTCGTCGGAAAAGGATCGCCGCAGCGGCCATAATGGCGGGATGCCCTGCCGCCTCGATTCCGCCGCGCCCCCGGCCACCGCCGCCCCCGCAGCGGCCCTGCCCGAGGCCCTGGCCTGGATCGAGGCCGATCTCGACGGCCTCCGGGCGGAGGGCCTCGAACGGCCCGCCCGCGTGCGCGAGGGCCGGCAGGCCGGCGCGGTCCGCCTCGACGGCCGCACCCTCCAAAACTTCGGCTCCAACGACTACCTCGGCTACGCCGGCGACGTGCGGCTCACGAAGGCCGCGTCGAAGGCGGCGTGCGCCGAGGGCTTCGGGGCCGGGGCCAGCCCGCTCGTGAGCGGCCATTCGCTGGCCCACGCGGCGCTCGAGCGGGCGCTCGCCGGGCTGCTCGGCGTCGAGGCAACGCTCGTCTTCCCCAGCGGCTACGCCGCCAACACCGCCACGATCGCGGCGCTCGCCGGCCCCGAGGACTTCATCGCCAGCGACGAGCGCAACCACGCGAGCATCATCGACGGCTGCCGGCTCTCGCGGGCCCGCCTCGGCGTCTATCCGCACCGCGACCTCGCGGCCCTCGACGCGCTCCTGGCCGCGGCCCGCCCCGCCCGCCGCCGGCTCGTCGTCACCGACACGCTGTTTTCGATGGACGGCACGATCGCCCCGCTCGAAGGCCTGTGCGAGTTGGCCCACAAGCACGCCGCCATGCTCATGGTCGACGAGGCCCACGCCACCGGCGTGTTCGGCGGGCGCGGCAGCGGCCTGGTGGAGGAGACCGGCACGGCCGCCGGCGTGCACGTGCGCATCGGGACGCTCTCCAAGGCGCTCGGCGCGGCGGGGGGTTTCGTCGCCGGCACCGCGACGTTCATCCACTGGCTCAGGCACAGGGCCCGCGCCTGGATGTTTTCCACAGCCCATCCGCCGGGCGTGGCCGCCGCGGCGACGCGGGCGATCGCGCTGGTGGCCGCGGAGCCCGAGCGGCGGTTCGAACTCCTCGCCAGGGCCGTCGACTTCGCCGCCTCCCTGCGCCACCGCGGCCTCGACGTGGGGGACGCCGAGGCCCAGATCGTGCCGGTGATGGTGGGGGCGCCCGCGACGGCCGTGGCCCTCTCGGAACGGCTCGCCGACGAGGGTTTCTTCGTGCCGGCGATCCGGCCGCCGAGCGTGCCGCACGGCAGGAGCCTCGTGCGCGCGAGCCTCTCGTGGCTGCACGACCAGCGCGATCTCGGCCGCCTCGCCACGGCGCTCGCCACCCATGCCCGGTGACCGGATCTCCGCCTGGTGCGTGATCGGCGCGGGGCCGTCGGGCCTGGCGGCGCTCAGGAACCTCCGCGCCGTCGGCATCCCGGCCGAGTGCCTCGAGCGCGAGGAGGGCGTCGGCGGCGTGTGGCGGTTCGGCTCCCCGTCGTCCCGCGTCCTCGCCTCGACGCGGCTCATCAGTTCCCGGCGGCTCACCGAGTTCGCCGACTTCCCGATGCCGCGCGGCTGGCCCGCGTATCCGGACCGGCGCCAGTGCCTCGACTACCTCGAACGCTACGCCCGCCACTTCGCCCTCGAGCCCCACATCACCTGCGGTACGGCCGTCGAGCGGGTGGAGCGGCCCGAAGACGGCGCCGCGGGCTGGCTCGTCACGACCTCCGCCGGCACGACCTCCCGCTACGCCGGCGTGGTGATCGCCTCGGGACACAACCGCGAGCCGCGCTGGCCCGACGTTCCCGGCGCGTTCACCGGCACCATGCTGCACGCGGCCGACTACAAGTCGCCCACGCAGCCGGTGCCCCTCGCGGGCCGGCGGGTGCTCGTGGTCGGCGGCGGCAATTCCGGCTGCGACATCGCGGTGGAAGTGTCGCGGCACGCCGCCCGCACGGTGCACTCGACCCGGCGCGGATACTTTCTCGTGCCGCGGTTCGTGCGCGGCCGCCCGGCCGACGTCCGCGGCGAGCGGCTCCTCGCCATGCGCGCGCCTGTGTGGCTGCGGCGCGCGGTGGGCCTGCGGGCGATCGACCACGCGCTCGGCCTGCCGTGGCGGCACGGCCTGCCGCGGCCCGACCACCGGCTCTTCGAGACGCATCCGGTGGTCAACGACGAGCTCTACGGCCGGATCGCGGCCGGGGCGGTCGTGCCCGCGGGAGACGTGGCCGCCTTCGCCGGCGCCGAGGCGGTGTTCGCCGACGGCACCCGGGAGCCGTTCGACGTCGTGATCTGCGCCACGGGCTACCGGATCGGGCATCCCTTCATCGCCGACGAGCACCTCGCGGCGACGGGCGGCGTGCCCCGGCTGTTCCTGCACCTGCTCCACCCGCACCGCGACGACATCGCCGTCGTCGGCCTGATCCAGCCCGACAGCGGCCAGTGGGGCATTACCGACGTGCAGGGCCGGCTCGTGGCGCGGATGGCACTGGCGGCCCGAGCGGCGCCCCGGGCGGCGGCCTGGCTCTACCGCCAGCGGCAGCGGCCAGGAGCCCCGGGCCCGATCCGCTACGTCGCCTCACCACGGCACGCGCTCGAGGTCGAGCACTTCTCCTATCGCCGCGCGCTCGAGCGGCTCGTCAGGGGGATGGACCGCCGGCTCCGGCGGGCGGCTGCGGATTCCCTAGCGGCTGCGGGTTCCCGAAGAGCTGCTCGAGCCCGCGGCCGAGGCCGTCCTTGAGCACCGCCTCGGCGGTGTTCTCCACGATCCGCCCGGCGATCTGGTCGATGGCCCGGGCGTCGAACTGCGGCCGCTCGACCGTGCCCTTGAGCGGGATCAAGAGCGGCGTGCGCAGCAGCTGGCCCACGACCGGCGTCGTGCCGACCAGGTCACCCCGCAACGACACCTCGGCGGCCATCGCGAGCGAGCCGTCGCCGCCGACGCTCCCCCCCGACCGCACGACGAGCTGCCCCATCTCGAGCACGAGCCCCTCGTGCCACAGCCTGCGGTCGACCAGCCGCACCCGCACCGGCTCGGGCCGCACCCGCAGGAGCACCACCTTGTCGCCGAAGGCGAACCGCGGGTCGACGAGCGCCTGGAGCTTCGTCAACAGCGCCGTGAGCGGCCCGAGCCGCTCGCCCGGCGTGACCTCCGTGTTCTCGAAGATGAGCTGGCCGGCCAGTTCGCCGCCGAACGGGTCGCCGAGCGGCACCCGCGCCCCCGACACGTCGAGGCTCACCACGCCCTGCGTGCGGGTCGACCGGCCCACCAGCGGCGCCACCCACGACACCCACTCGTCGCAGAACCGGCTCGAGAGCGCCACGCGGTCGATCACCCGCCCCGGCGGCACCACCAGTTCGCCCGGCGGCGGCAGCAGCCTGAGCCACGGCGCGCCGCGCAGCCGGCCTCCAGAGGCGACGAGGTCGAACGGGCCGAACGCCAACTGACCCTCGAAGAGCCGCACGTCCATCGTGCCCTGTTCCACGCGGAAGCCGTCGACGTCGGCGGCCGCCCACGCGGCCGAGGTTTCGGCCGACAGTCCCCGCAGCCACTCCCCGGCGGCCGGCCGCGGCGGTGCGACCGGCAGCGTGACCGGGGCCACGCCGCCCGGCTCTGCGGCCCGCTCACGGCCGCGGATCGTGGAGAGCCAGTCGTCGGGCAGCGCCGCCGCCGCCCGGCCGGGCGGCGGCGGATCGCGGGCGGCGACGGCCTGGACGTGGCCCGGCGCGAACGCCTGCACGAGCGCGTCGAGAGGGGCCCGCACCACGATCGGCCGCGGCCCTCCGCCGGCGACCTGCACCCGGCCGCCGGTCCAGGGTGCGAGCAGCCTCGAGACCACGTCCCAGTCGTAGGTCGCGGTGCCGACGAGCGTGACGAGGCGGCGCGTGGAGAGTTCCTCGACGCCGCCGGCGGCCGCCACCGAGAACGTGGAGGCATCGAGAGCGCAGCGGTCCACGACGAGCCGCGCCGCTCCGGCGGCGGCCGGCGGGCGGGTGACCTCGACGACCACCCGCGCCCGCGGATCGGCCCACACCGGCGCGGCCGCCCCGCCGTGGGGCGCCCGCGCCCGGGAGAGGGCGAGCTGGCTGCCCGTGGCCTCGACGAGCAGATTCGTGCCGGCGGGCGTGTCGATCACCTCGAGCGTGCCCCAGGCGCGGCCGCCGGCCGGCCACGCCTCCGCCACGGCCCGCGGCAGCAGCCACGATTCGAGCCGCGCCACGTCGGCCTGCCACTGCAGCTTGCCCCGCAGCCGGTCGGTCGGGTCGGCGCCACGCGCGGCCGGGCGGAGCACGAGCCCCCCGGTGCGCAGCGACACCGTCGCGGTGAGGATCTCCGCCGACGAGATCGACACCTCGCCACCGGCCGGATCGAACCCACCGGCGCCGCTGGCCACGAGCCGGGGCTCGGTGATCTCGCGGCCCGCCCCCGCGGCCGTGAGCTTCTCGATCTCGACTCCGGCCCGCGTCACCTGCCAGCCCGCCTCGCGCACGGCGAGCGCCGCGGAGCCCTCGAGCCTGCCGCCGAGGCGCCAGCCGCCGCAGAGGTCGCCCACGAAGGGCGCGAGCCGCGCCTGCCAGCGTCCGAGGTCGCCCCCGATCGTCACGTCGGCCGACACGCCCTCGGACTCGGGCGCCGGCAGCACCAGGCCCGCCGCGCCGCCGTGCCACGCGGCGGCGGGGCTGACGAGCGCCGCGCCGGTCTGCGTGAATTCGAGCCGGTCGTCGCCCGACCGCAGCACGCCGCGGCAGGCGTCGACCACGAGCGCGCCTTGCACCGCGCCACCGCTCCCCTCGGCCTCCAGCACGAGCTCCTCGTCGCGCCAGGCGGGCAGGTGCGAAGCGGCGCAGGAAAACTGTGCGACGCTCGCCGAGAGCCGGGCCCGCGACGCTCCCGCCTCGCCCGTCGCCTCCACGTCGAGCCGGCCGCGGGCCGTGCCGGCCAGTTCCAGGCTCCCGAGGTCGACCAGTTCGCCCGCCTCGGCGACGAGCCGGCCGAGATCGACCGACCACTGCACCGCGAGCGTGGCGGCGTCGCCCGTGGCGGAGAGTTCGACGGCGCCCGACGCGATCCGCGCCTCCTCGACGCGAAACCTCGCGGCCGCGGCCGGGTCGGCCCGCCCGCGCAGCCAGGCCGAGAAGGGCGCGCTCCAGCGCAGCTGCCGCTCCCCCTGCACGGCGGCCAGGTCGCGGGCCGCGGCCCGGACTTCGAGCACGCGGCCGGCACCGTCGCCGTGGGCGCTGGCGGAGAGTTCGAGCTGGCCGGCCGTCACGCGCACGTCGTCGCGGACCCTGAGTCCGCCCGGCGTCGCCGCGGCGGCGGCCGCGAGGTCGACCTCGGCGGCGAGCGCGAAGTCGCCGGCCGACAGGGCGTCGCCCCACTGCCAGGCCCCGCATTGGGGCAGGCCGATGCGGCCCGACGCCTCCGCCGTGAACAGCCGCGACGACGCCTTGAACGACCGGACGGAGATCGATTCGCCGTCGGAGGAGACGTCGAGCGGCGCCTCGCAGTGGTCGACGACGAGGAGTTCCGCGAGCGTGGCGGCGTCGCAGAGGGCGAACTGCCGCACCCCCACCGTGCCCGCGGCCTGCCAGGAGGCGGCCGCTCCCGCCGGCAGCGCGACGTCGAGCCGCACGTCGGCGAGGCCGTCGGCGAGGTACGGCGCGAGAAACCGCGTGGCCCACACGCTCGAGATTCCGAGCGGCACGCGGGTCGCCGCCACCGCCACCGGCCGCAGCCCTGCGTCGGGCCCCGACGGCGGCGCGGAGACCGTCCAGCCGCCGTCCCGCGCGAGCGCCGCCGTCGCCGCCGCGGTGATCGTGGCCCGGTCGAGCCGCGGCGCGGCGGCCGCGGCCGGCGGCGCGGGCTTCCCGGGCCGGGCCCCGGCCCGATCGCGTCGCGGCACGCCGGCGTGGAGCAGGCGGCCCGATACGGCCCAGCCGGCCGCGGCGGTGCCGCCCACCACCCGGCCGCTCGCCGCGACGTCGACCACCCGCCAGGCGTCGCGCCGCGCCGCATCGACGAATTCGATCGCGCCGTCGAGCACCTCGAGCTCGAACGAGACCGCGGCCGACGACGGTTCCGCGGGCGCGGCCAGCCAGGGGGCGAGGATGTCCTCGATCGTGCTGCCTCCCGGCCGCACCTCGACCAGGGCGTCGGGCTCCACGAGCCGCACGGTGCCCAGGTCGTGGGGGTCGAGGGCGAGCGCCGCGAGCCCGCGGTCGATGACGATCCGCGGCACCACGACGGCCGCCCGGCCGGCGGCGTCGGCGAGGACGACGTCCTGGTATTCGATGCCGCCCAGCCAGCGCCAGGCCGCGGCGCGGCTCGTCACGCTCCCGGCGATGCCGGCGAAGGCCGCCTGGAGCGGCCTGTCGCGCAGGTCGGTGAGCACGAGCACGCCCGGCAGCAGCCAGCCGACTCCCGCGAGCACCACGAGCGCCGCCAGCGAGAAGACCGCGCCGCGCCGTGGCCGGCCGCCCGGCGTGTGTCGGGAAGAACGCGCCCTCATGGGGGCGGAGTATAGGCCCCGCCCGCCCGGTCGCCGTAGGTCAGTTGCCGCTCGAGGGCGGCGAGGTCGGCCGGCGTGTCGACGTCGCGGAACGACTCGAGCGCCGGATCGACCGCGGCGAACTCGGCCCCGGGCACGAAGTCGACCCGCGCGGCGGCGTCGCGCCCGATCTCCGCCAGGAGCCCGCGCGGGTCGCGCCGCCCCGCGGCGAGCCAGGCCGCGATCGGCGCGGCCAGCGCGGGCCGCAGGACCGAGCAGAGCACCTGCGGATGCCCGGCGAAGAGCGGCACCGTCCAGAGCGCGCCCGTGGCCGCCGCGCGGTCGACGAGCAGCCGCACCACGTCCGGCCTGAGGAGCGGCAGGTCGCACGACGCCACGAACACCGGCGCGGCGGCCGGCGGCCCGGCCGCCCGCAGGCCGTCGAGGAGCGCGGCGAGCGGCCCGGAGCCGGGCTCTGAATCGTGCACCACCTCGACCGCGGGCCCGAGCGGCGGCAGCGGGCGGAGCGGCGCCGCCACGACGAGCGTGCGGCCGGCGACGGCCGCCACGGCGTCGACGACCCGGGCCAGGCACGTGCGGCCGCCGAGCACGAGCCACTCCTTGCGCGTCGGCGGAAGCGGCTCCTGCCGGGGCGGCGGCTGCATTCGCCGCGCCGCGCCCCCGGCGAGCACGATGCCGATCGCGGCGGGGCACGCGGGGCCGCTCACGACGGCCTCAGGCTCCGAGGAACCGGGCGATCCGGTCGAGGCCGGCCGCGAGCTTCTCCGCGGACGCCGCGAACGACATCCGCACGTGCCCCTCGGCGCCGAACGCGCTGCCGGCCACGAGGGCCACGTGCTCCCGCTCGAGCAGCGCCTCGCACCACGCCGCGCTCGTCGTGATGCCGCCCGTGCCCCGGGCGAGTGCCGATCGGATCTCGAAGAATGCGTAGAACGCGCCGCCGATCTCGGGCAGCCGCACGCCCGGCAGGGCCGCGAGCCGGCCCGCGACGAGGTCGCGCCGCCGCTGGAACGCGCGGCACATCTCGGCCACGCACTCCTGCGGGCCGGTGAGCGCGGCGAGCGCCGCATGCTGGCTCACGCTGCAGGGGTTGCTCGTCTCCTGGCTCTGGAGGTTGCCGATCGCCCTGGCGAGCGGCTCGGGGCAGATCGTCCACCCGATCCGCCAGCCGGTCATGGAATACGTCTTGCTCACGCCGGCCACGACGACGGTGCGGTCGGCCAGGCCGGGCCGGAGCGTGGGGAACGAAGGCGACCGCCGTCCGTCGAACACCAGCTGGTCGTAGATCTCGTCGGCGATCACGGCCAGGTTCGCCTCCAGGGCGACGTCGGCGAGGCTCCCGAGCTCCTCCGGCGTGTAGACGACGCCCGTGGGGTTGCTCGGCGAGCACAAGAGCAGCATCCGGGTGCGCGGCGTGATCGCCGCCCGCAGGGCCTCTCTCCGCAGCTTGAAGTCGTCCTCGATCCGGGTCTCGAGCAGGACGGGCTTCGCGCCCGAGAGCTTGACGAGTTCCGCGTAGCTCACCCAGTAGGGCGCCGGCACCACCACTTCGTCCCCCTCGTCGAGGAGCGCCATGAAGGCGTTGTGGAGCGCGTGCTTGGCGCCGTTGGAGACGACCACCTGCGCCGGGGTCACCGCCAGGCCCGACCGCCGCGCGTAGTCGGCCGCCACGGCCCCGCGGAGGTCGGGAATCCCGGCCGCCGGCGTGTATTTCGTCTTGCCGGCGCGGATCGCGGCCTCGGCCGCGGCGCAGATGTGGGGTGGCGTCGGGAAATCGGGCTCCCCCACCGAGAGGTCGATCACGTCGACGCCGGCGGCCGCGAGGGCCTGTGCGCGGGCGGCCATGGCGAGCGTGGCCGAGGGCTCGAGGGCCGCCATCCGCCGTGCCAGCCGCAGACTGTTCGCTGTCGCCATGCCTCGTGCGTGCGTGTCGCTTCCCGGCGGAATCGAAAGTTGCGGGGCGATCCGCGCCGCGGCCAGAATGATACCACCGTGGTGTTCGATTCCCAGCCGCGGCCCCCCGCGTGCGCCAGCCCCCGCGAAAGTCACCCCGCATGCCCGGTGCGTCGGTCGGTCTGTGGATCATCGGCTTGAAGGGGGGCGTGGCGACGACCGTGATGACGGGGCTGGCGGCGCTCGGGCGCGGGGCGACCGGATCGACGGGGCTCGTGACCGCGCTCGAGCCGTTCACGCGGCTCGACCTCGTGCCCTGTGCCGGGATCGTCGTCGGCGGGCACGACATCCGGCCCGGCCGGCTCGCCGACGAGGCCCGCCGCATGTGGTCGGAGAGCCGCGCGATCGACCCGGCCCTGATCGCGGACGCAGAGCCGTTCTTCACCGCGGCCGAGGCCCGGCTGCGACCGGGCACGGTGGTGGCCGCCGGCGACACGATCCGCGGGCTGGCCGACCCGGCGGTGGCGGCCGTCGTGGAAACGCCCCGCGCCGCCGTCGACCGCGTGCGCAGCGACATCGAGGCGTTCGCCCGCGACCACGATCTGCGGCACGTCGTGGTCGTGAACCTGGCCTCGACGGAGCCGCCCGCCACCCGGCCTCTTCCCGCCGACTTCGCGGAACTCGAGCCCCTCCTCGCCGATCCCGGCGCCTGCCCGCTGCCGGCGAGCAGCCTCTACGCCCTGGCGGCCATCGAGGCCGGCGCGTCGTACGTGAATTTCACCCCGTCCACGGGGGCCTCGCCGACGGCCCTGCGGCGGCTGGCGGAGGACCGCGGTACGGCCCACGCCGGCTGCGACGGCAAGACCGGCGAGACGCTCATCAAGAGCGTGCTCGCCCCGATGTTCGCGGCCCGGAACCTCGACGTGATGAGCTGGGTGGGGCACAACATCTTCGGCAACATGGACGGCCGGGTGCTCGACGACCCGCGCAACAAGCAGTCGAAGGTGCGGAGCAAGGACCACCTGCTCGCGGCGATCCTCGGCTACCCGCCGCAGACCCACGTGTCGATCGAGTACATCAGGAGCATGGGCGATTGGAAGACGGCGTGGGACCACGTCCACTTCCGGGGCTTCCTCGGGACGCCGATGACGCTCCAGTTCACCTGGCAGGGCTGCGACTCGATCCTGGCGGCCCCGCTGGTGATCGACCTGGTGCGGCTGGTGGAGCGGGCCCACCGGGCCGGCGAGCGCGGGGTGCTCGCATGGCTGGCCTGCTTCTTCAAGAGCCCGCTCGACGTCACGGAGCAGGATTTTTCCAAGCAATTCGTCTCCCTCGACCGCTGGGCGCGTTCGCTCGCCGAGCGTTGATCGACGAGGGCGGCGGCATCCCGTCGACGTCGCGATCGGCACGGCACGCGCGCGAACGACGGGTGAACCCACCGCAGGTCGAACAAAAGAATCGGAAAATTTTCCGGATTTCTCTTGACAGGTTCCGAACGAATCACTCAAAACACTGCCAGTGATGCTGCGACAGCAGGTGAAATGCCTCGGCGCAGGTCGCGAAACCGGCTTCCAAACGTCGTCCGATCCCCGCGAGAGAGTGCCCGGGGGATCGGGCGTGTGGTGTGTGAGGGCGCTCGTGGCAAGGAGCCAGATCCATGGCGAAGAAGAAGAAGAAGGCTGCCAAGAAGGCCGCCAAGAAGAAGAAGGGCCACGGCTAGTCCTTCGCCCGCGCCGACGTCGCTGACGCCCCGTCTCCCCAAGGGACGGTGCGGAGGCGGACTTCCGGCCGGGCCGTCGACCGTATAACCGTCGACTGTTCAGACGAGAAAGGCCGGCCCGGGCCCTTGGGCGCCCGGGCCGGCCTGATTTTTTGGGGCGGGGGGTCGGCTACGATCCGGTTTCGGTTCTTCGCCCTATTTCCAGTTCCTCGCCCCACGCCCGTGTCCTCCCCCCACCCTTCCCATGGCGACTTCCTGCTGGCCGCCTGCCAGGGGGGCGCCGAGGAGGCGCTCGTCGCGCGGCAGCGGGAACTGCTCCCGGATCTCGCCCGGGCGGCCTGGCGGCGGGGGGTCGTCACATTCCGGCTGCCGGCCGGCCTACGACCGCCCGGACCGGCCGCGCTCGAGGAGCTCGTGTTCGCCCGCACCGTGGTCCGTTCGTTCGGCCAGGTCGCCGACGCCGACGAGACCGCCCGCGTCGCGAAACTCCACGCCCTGGCCGGCCCCTCCGCGTGGGACGACATCCACGTGTGGAACCGTGACCCACGGCTGGAGGGCGACCCGGCCGCCGTCCGCGCGGCGCTCGTCGCGGCGCTCGATCCCGACCGCCGCCGTGCGCTCGAGGCGGCGGCGGCCGGTGGCACCGTGCCCGGCGGGCTCGTCCTCGACTGCGTCGTCGACGCGCCCGACCGGTGGTGGGCGGGCTGGCACGTGGCCGACACGCCGGCGGGCAGGTGGCCGGGCGGCGTCTATCCCGGCCGGCTGCCGGAAAGGACAGTGTCGCGGGCCTGGCTCAAGCTCGACGAGGCGCTCGCCGCGTTCGACGTCGCATTCGAGCCGGGCAGCCGCGCGGTCGAACTCGGCGCCGCGCCGGGCGGCGCCTGCCAGCGGCTGCTCGAGGCCGGCCTCGTCGTCGTCGGGATCGATCCGGCAGTCGTCGCCGACCCCGTCGCCACCCATCCGCGGTTTGAGCAGTGGCGGATGAGGGCCCGCGACGCGAAGCTCAGGGACCTCCGCGGCTTCGACTGGGTCGTGGCCGACATGAACATCGATCCGAAGAGCACGCTCGAGGCGATCGAACGCGTGGTCTCGGCCGGCGGCAGGCCACCGCGCGGCATCCTCGCCACGCTCAAGCTGCCGACCTGGTCGCGGGCGGCCGAACTGCCCGGGTGGCTCGCGCGGGTCGCCGCCTGGGGCTACGCGCCGCGGGCCAGGCAGCTCTCGACCGCCGGCCGCGAGATCTGCGTGTGCGCCGTGCGGGGAGGCGCGCGGCGGGCAGGCGTCAGCCGGCGTCGCCCCCCCGCCAGGCGGCCGCCGGGTCGCTGAGGCTCCCCGACTCCAGATGCAGCCGCCCGGCGACGGTGTCGATCACGAGCGCGCCCCGGCGGTCGATGCCGAGGCAGGGGCCGCTGACGCGCGCGCCGTCTCCGCGGTGCACGGTGACGAACGTGCCGGCAAGGGCGCAGAGCGGCCGGTAGCGGGCCAGGAGCAGGCCGTCGTCGGCCGCCATGCCCAGGAGCAGGTCGAGGAGCCGGGGCACGAACGCACACAGGAGCGTCTGCCTCGGCAGCGGCCGCCCCACGAGGTCGGGCACGGTGGCGATGCGTCGGCCGAGCCCCGCGGGAGCCGCGGCGGCGCTGCCGGTCGTGTTCACACCCACGCCGAAGATCACGCGGCCCCGCGGCGCGGTCTCCGCGATGATGCCGGCCAGCTTCGCGCCGGCCACCTCGACGTCGTTGGGCCAGCGGACCCGGGGGGCGAGCGCGGGCTCGAGCGCATGGATGGCCTCGGCGAGCGCGACGCCGCAGGCGAGCGACCAGGCGGGGCTCCCACCCGCGCCCCCGGAGGCGGCCGCGTCGAGGACGAGACTCGTCGCCAGGCTGCCCTCCGGCTGCCACCAGCGGGCGCCCTGCCGGCCGCGGCCACTCGTCTGCCGATCGGCCACGACGAGCGCGGGGAGCGGCGTCGCCGGGGCGGCCGCGAGGTCCCGGGCCCGATCCATGGTGCTGGCCGCCTCCGCGAGGTGCTCGAACGTGGCGATGCCGCCCTGCGTCCGGAGCACGGCGGGGTCGATCGGGTCGGGTGGCATGGCGACGGCGAACGTGGCGCCGGGGGGCATGGCATGGTGGGCGGGAAGCCCGCCCCGCAACCGGCCGGCAAGCCGCGCAAGCCCGGCATTCTGCGGGATGGGCGGGGCTCGAGGCCACTCCCCGCGACCTTGACCCTGCCGCTTCGCGACTGCTACCCCCCACTTTCGGAACCGTCAGGGCGGCACGGCAGACTCTCCGCACCCCTCTTCCGACGAGCCGATTCGTGCGCATGTGGCGACTTTTTCTGGCGCGGTCCACGGTGCTCGCCGCGCTGGCCGTCCACGCGCCCGGTGCCGCGCAGACCGTGGCCCTGCCCTCGCCGGCGCCGTCGGCGCTCGACCGGCTCGCGCAGGCCGGCCCGCTCACGCCGCCGCCGGCCGCCTGGGATCCCTACGCGCCGCAGGCGCCGCAGGTGTTTCCGGCCGCGCCCTCCGCCGGCACCTGGTCGCCGGCACAGGCCCCGTCGGCGATCACCGGGCAGCCGGGCTACCCCGGCTACTCTCCGGCCTCGCCGTCGATCATGCCGACGCAGAACCCCGCCGGCGCGCCCAACTCGCTCTTCCCGCCCGGCTACCCGCAGCAGAACTCCACGTTCCAGCAGACGATGCGGCTCTACCAGGGGGCCCGTGGGAGCTGGGCGTATCTGTTCGGCAACGGGCAGGGCACGAACGTCGGCGTCAACGAGCTCGACACGTCGGCCACGTTCGCCGTGCCGTTCTTCCACAACTCGCAGGTGAACCTGAACCACGCGCCGCTGCTCGTGACGCCGGGCTTCGGCCTGCAGCTCTGGGACGGCCCGCAGACCACCTCCACGATGCTCGCCGACCTACCCCCCAACACCTACGACGTGTTTGTCGACGGCGCCTGGAACCCCCAGCTGACGCCGCTCTTCGGCGCCGAGCTCGGCCTGCGGGTGGGCATCTTCACGAACTGGAACGTGTTCGTGTTCCAGAGCTGGCGCATCATGGGCCGGGCGATCGGCACGGTGCAGCTCACGCCCACGATGGTGGGCAAGGCCGGCATCGTGTACCTCGACCGCAACCTCGTGAAGATCCTGCCGGCCGTCGGCGTGACGTGGACGCCCGACGCCAACTCCCGGTACGACATCTTCTTTCCCGCCCCGAAGGCCGCCCGCCGGCTCACCGAGTTCGGCCGGCACTCCGTGTGGGGCTTCCTGGCCGGCGAGTACGGCGGCGGGGCGTGGACGTTTCGCCGCAGCACCGGCCAGATCTCGCCCTTCGACTACAACGACGTTCGCATCTCGCTCGGCACGGAGTTCGTGCCCCAGACGCCCACGGGCCTCTCCGGCAGTTTCGAAGTGGGCTACGTCTTCGCCCGGCAGCTGTTCTTCGTGGACGGCCCGCCGCAGTACCAGAACCTGAACGACACGTTGATGCTGCGTGCGGGCCTCGCCTACTGACCGCTGTATGAATGGTCGTCGTCTCCTGCCGTTGTGGACCGCGATGCTCGCGGCCGCATGCACGCACACAATGCTCGCTGACGACGCGGTCGTGCCCTTGCCGCCGGTGGAGCAGGGGGTCTTCGAGCGGATCCGCACGGACGTGCTGGACCCGATCCGCCTCGCGGCGCTCGGCGACCCGCAGGACCTGAGCGAGCCCTTGCTTCCCGACGACGTGGCCCCGCCGGGTCAGCCGCGGCAGGAATTCGAGCCGCCTGCCGGCCGCACACTTCCGCCGGGGGCGAAGCCGGGCATGCTCCAGCAGGCGCTCTACATGGCGACCGAGCTGCCCCGGCTGGGAACAAATGGTCTCGGGCTCCTGTCGCTGGAAAAAACCGCCACGCTCGGCCTGCCCTGCCCCACGGTCGAGTCGCCGCTGCTCGTCACGCCGGGCTTCGTGGGCACGCTCACCAATCCGACCCCGGGCATGGACGTGCCGGGCGAACTCTTCGAGTGCTACATGCAGGGCCGCTGGCTCAAGAAGATCGGCGACCGGTTCGGCGCCGACCTGGCCGTGGCGCCGGGCTGGTACAGCGACTTCAAGAACAGTTCTCCCCAGGCGCTGCGGATCACCGGCCACGGCTTCGGGGCCTGGGAGGCGACCGAGGATCTGCGGGTCGTGGCGGGAGTGATCTATCTCGACCGCTACGACGTCAATCTCCTGCCCGCCGGGGGCCTGCTCTGGACGCCCGCCGACGACAAGCGGTTCGAACTGATATTTCCGCGGCCACGGCTCGCCTGGCGGGTGGCCGAGCGGGAGGCGACGTTCCGCGGGCGGCGCGTCGCATCGAGCCACTGGCTCTACCTGGCGGGCGAGTTCGGCGGCAACCAGTGGGCCGTGCGGTCGGTCACGGGCCCCACCCGCGGCCAGAACCAGATCATGATCATCCGCGACTACCGGCTGCTGGCCGGCTGGGAGCGCCGGCCGGGAAACCTCGGCCTCTCCTGGAAGTTCGAGACCGGCTGGGTCACCGGCCGCACGGTGCAGTATTACCTCACCGACCAGCCGTGGCTGCACCCGTCCGACACGTTCCTCGTGCGCGGGAGCGTGTGGTACTGAATTCACGCGAAACATCGGCATCCTGCCGATTTTCGCTTGGCGGGCCGCACCGTAGGACAGGCTTTAGCCTGTCATGCCTGGTGACAGGCTGAAGCCGTTCCTGGTGACAGGCTGAAGCC
>Ga0214923_10000348_pt1 | contig 71136 bp, 62 predicted proteins | sample LL1510_MetaG_FD_177993 | JGI IMG/M metagenome (GOLD analysis project Ga0214923, IMG submission 177993) | Freshwater microbial communities from Lake Lanier, Atlanta, Georgia, United States - LL-1510 | ecosystem: Environmental > Aquatic > Freshwater > Lake | place: USA: Georgia | collected...
CTAAACGCAAGTCCAAGGCCAAGAGCCCTAAACGCAAGTCCAAGGCCAAGAGCCCTGAAAGCAAGTCCAAGGCCAAGAGCCCTAAACGCAAGTCCAAGGCCAAGAGCCCTAAACGCAAGTCCAAGGCCAAGGCAAAAGCAAAAAGCCCTAAACGCAAGTCCAAGGCCAAGAGCCCTAAACGCAAGTCCAAGGCAAAAAGCCCTAAACGCAAGTCTAAGTCCAAGGCCAAGGCAAAAAGCCCTAAACGCAAGTCTAAGTCCAAGGCCAAAGCAAAATCAAAGAGTCCTAAACGCAAGGCCAAGGCAAAGAGCCCTAAACGCAACTCCAAGTCAAAAGCCAAAAGACCTAAAAGCAAGTCAAATAGGCGTTCCCCCAAACGTTCCAAAGGTAAACGTGCAGGTGCTGCATAAGCTGCTTTAGCATTACAAGCAATGAAAGTCTAGCCTTTGGGAAGACAAGTGGCAAAAGAATTTGCTAATACTCTCAAGAACAAAATTGACGAAAAATCTTAAAAAGTTTTAAAGTCTTGTTTCAAAAAATTATTTTATTTTGTTATAATATAAAATAATATGGAATACGTTAAGCAATACGATGACTTGGTGAACAACGTTCTCATCAACTATGTTAAAAAACCCACACTCATTCGTGGTGTTGTACATTTGCTGTTGATCTTGTATGCTGCTAGACTAGCTCCTTCTCTTCCTAAACCTGTTTTGCTACTTTTTGAAAATGCTTACTTTAAACTTTTTATTTTCTCACTTGTTTTGTGGACCGCCCAATTTAGTCCATCAACATCTCTGTTGATTGCTCTTGGATTCATGGTATCAATCAACTATGCTAACCAAAAACCACTTTGGGAATTCTTAGAAAACGTTGAAGCCGAAAAGAAAGACACTACCGATGCCCCAGTTGCTCCATCGAAAGAAGTAGCTGTTGAATCCGCTGCCGCTGTTGTCCAACAACAAGCTCAACAAACACCTATAGTCCAAGGTGTTACTCAAAAGCAAGACACTGTTGTCATTCAACCCACCGTGGTCCAAACACCCCAAGGTCCCACTGTTGTTAACCCAAGTGTGGTATTGGCACCAGCTGTTGTCTCCAATCCAGCAGGAGAAAAAATGGTTATTAAACCTGAAGTTACTGTCGTTGAAGTACCTAAACCAGCTCCCGCTCCCGCCCCAGCTCCTGCTGCTGCCTCTGTTCCAGCTCCCGCCCCAGCTCCCGCCCCAGCTCCTGCTCCAACCGTTCCTAAGGAACAAAAAGCTGAACCAGCTCCAACTCCTGCTGCTCAAGCGCAAGGATGCTACCCTATGAGACGTTACGACCTTTCTAAGATTTCAGCTTACGAAAGCGGTGACAGTTACGGAACCTACGAAGCTTAAATGAACTAATTTTTCTTTTATTGTAATTGTTAATCAATAAGTTAACAAGTTCAAATTAGTTTCAAGTTTCAGTCCAACAAACACTGTTGGTACATGTTTTTTGATAATTGGTTATCCTCAATGGGAGTGTCAGTGTCTGTATTGGTTTCTTTTTTGATGACTATTATTTTAGCAGTAATGCTCATAAGTTCATGTTTATCCAAGTCCACTTGACAATCTTGAAATCCGATGTTGCTGAAATGTGTTTTGTAAAATGCTAAACGCTGTTTGGATTGGGAAGTATAAACCGAAAAATTGTCTTGGAAATCCACAATCAACGGATGGCGCTCACTGTGTTCTTTCCTAAAAATACGACCCACTATTTGTTCCAACTTTCCACTTTCTGCTTTGGTCGTATTTTGTAAATGACCAATAAACTTCTTAGGGGTAACTAAAAATAACGTGTCAAGTTCTCGTTCACTCACTCCTTCGCCAAACGCTTGGTAAGTTGCCAAGATAACTTGGCATGCTTTGCTCCGTTCAAGTTCCGTCATTTTCATTTGACCCAAAAACAATCCATAAGTGAAGTTCACACCACCGTCTTCATCTAATAACTTCTTTAGTGTTTTGACATGTTCACGCCGATCACTTAGTACCAACACCTTACGCTTCTGCTCCGTTACCTTTTGTTTAAGCAATTCTATTATCAGTCGGTTTCTTTTTGCCATGGTGGTCAACTCAGACAACATAGATGAAAACATGATTTGCTTTTGACCAGTAATTTTGTTGACAGTAGCTATTTCTTGATAATCTGAACTGTTTATTTTGATGACTTGTACAATAGGATGTAAGCCTCGTCTTTCTGTCGTAGACTTGTAGACAATGTCACCAATGAACCATTTAAAAACGTACTCGCAGCCATCGCTTCGTTTTGGTGTTGCTGAAAGTCCGATAGTGTACATGGAATTTACACGCATTAGAACCCGAGAAAAAACCGGACTTGACACATTATGAATTTCATCTACCAACGTTACACCAAACTCTTCAAATAACGTATCAGGATAATCAATTTTGGCCAAACTCTGTAACATAGCAATGACAACATGTTTACCATTGACATCAACATTCTTTTGTCCTTGAATGAAACCAATCTCAGTTCCTGGTAAGAATGTTTGTATTTCTCGCTCCCATTGTTTCAGTAAGCTTACTTTATTGACGATGATCAATGTTTTCCTTTTTAGAACCGATAACAAATATAAAGCACAAACAGTTTTACCAAAACCAGTACTTAACGATAATATACCACCGGTACTGCCGTTTTGTAGTTCGTTTATCAATATTTCGCATGGTTCTTTTTGATATGGGTGCAAACTACCAGTGAAATCAATAAGTAAATCTGAGTCCCAAGCTTGTCCTTTATAGTTGTCTGTTAAATTGTCTGGCATTCCAAAATGGGTAATACCGTACACTTTCGGTATATAAATCTTTGTTTTTGTTTCGATGTACAATGGAAACGTTATGTCTTTACGATTAAATAGATTGTATTTGTCATCTACTAATGGTTTTCCGCGAAGTTCAAGTTTTAATGACACTAGCTGTTCAGTCGTGATTGATTCCTTTCTTATAACATAACCTCGTTTGGACAAATAACTTTTTGTGGCAACTGTCCCGGACATACCAACTTGCGTTTTCTACAACTGTTAATCCAATTAAAAAATATTTATTCATTTTTAATTGGATTCTTAGCTGTTAGTTCAGATTCTTTTTAATTTGTAATCCCACGCCTCGAGCTCAGATTAAACCCATCAGTCATGTCTACTATCTCGGTAATTTCCAAAACAAAACTGTAATCCAGGTCGTTGAAATCATACAAACTTGCATCATGATTCACGACGCTGAACTCTAATTCACTTAATTGGTTTAACGGTGCTGTATGGAATTCTTTCGGATTACTCAAGAAACTAAACACCATACTTCCAGGAGATTGATCCAACAAAAACCGAGCAAATATATTAGTCACTTTACCCGTATTCATCATAGTTGCAATTTGAGGACAACACAAAAAAGCATAATTTTCTCCTTGTAAATTGATGGAACGATTCAATACGCTATTCTTTGTATTAGTTTGAATAGCATTAAAACCATGTAGTAAACTACTGATATAAAGTGATTCCCCACCCCCTTGTTCAACATATTCAGCAAAACTACGCGCGTTGAAATTCAAAGTGTGAGCATCTATCACGTCTCTCACAGTGTATTTAACACCATTAATCACATCCGCTGCCAAACCACCTACAGAACTCGCTCCGTATAAATAAAAGTCCTGGTTCATTCCTATTATACCACTGGTTCCGGCTTGCGTGATGCCTTGACCATATACAATAGTAAAAGTATCAGTAGCTGTTACTGTCACTACGTAACCCCCGTTGTCGATACTAGGAACACTGTTTGTTTTCATTAACCTCACCGTAGAGCCACTAGACAATCCGTGTGGTAATTGTGTTATTACTTCCACTCGCATCGCATTAAGGGTCAAACTACCACTGTTCCCATTAGAAGTAATATCAAATGGTAGGTTAATTTGGATGGTATTGGCGGACAATACAGTTACAGTATAAGGTCCACCTGTAATGGAAGGTGAACAATTACTGCTTGTGATTTTAATTATATTACCGTTACTTAACTCATGGGGTGTATTTGTCGCGATCACTACTCGATAAATGTTATTGACATAATCGGTGTTATTCGTAATACTAGTTATGGTTTTCGCATCATAATTATTGGAGATACTAGTAATTTTATTAAAACCGTGATATGGAAAACTTAATGTAACCAATTTTGTACGAACGGCAGCAGTCCCATTATCAATTGAAGAAAGTTCTACACTAGTTGTACTGAAATCAATGGTAAAAGAATTATTGTCCGGAACACTCGCTATAGTAAACACACCAGAATTGACCACTAAGATTGGAGGGGTTGTGAATAAATTATCAAATTGTACTTCTTCCCCTACTTTCAAACCATGATTAGGAGACACAATGGTTGTGATTGGTCCTGTTATTACATATGTGATTGACAGAACTTTGGTTGCTAACGGAGCATGAAATGGGATGCTCCCCCCAATTCCATAATCGCTGACATTGCTATTACCGCCGGGTAAAACATTACCCGGAATAATTAACTGTGTATTTGACACAACACCGTATATGTTATTATCACCATCAAAATCAGGTTTGCTTATAGTATCGTACAACGAAATTACCTTACCAATGTCAGTATAGTTGTAGTTGTGGTTTGTAAATGTACTCACCAGAACAGTGTCAACCGGATAGTTAATAATCGAAACAATATCAAAAGTGTTGGCACCAAATGTGACTTGTCCAGAAAATTGGTCAGATTCAATTTTGCTGTTTACAATTACTAATATGGTGTAATTATCTATAATTCTGGCTATAACTTTGTTTCCATCTATACTAGGCGTTGTTCCGGCACCCGAAATTGTACACACTTGACTTACAAAATTATAGGTATTGTTAAAATTATGCAATGACCTCAATCTCACTTGAACCAAGTAGATATTATCAATACTTTTTATATAGGTATCGATGCGTTTAGAACTATTTTCGATAGGGAAACCAACGTTTGGAGCAATGGTGTATGGATTTTCTCCGAACAATAATTGAAACGGTGCTTTTCTGCCTATTTTTACAGTATTGCCTCCACCGCGAGCCGTGTCACCAGCTTTTATATTCACTTCGTACTGAAATTGATCGGCATTAAGTCTGGTGATTTCATGTGCCCCACCTAATGTTGTAGAGTTTATCCCAGCCAAGGATTTCACATCTACTATATACACAATGTCCCCCGTTTGAAATCCATGACTTGCAGCATCTACTGTGACTAAACCTAATCCCGAAGTTACGGTTAGCGGGTTGTTGCCTGCTTGTGTCAACAACAATGATGTTACCGTTACAATGTCCGTATCCAAATCTAGTGATACCGTAAAATAATGATAGTCTCCTGTTTTGTTCCGGCGTTTTATCGAGCCCAATTTTGATGTTATTTCTGTTTGCAAGGTGGTTGAAATGTAACTTCCAACGCGTAAACTAACATTGTATACTGGATATGTAGCCGTAACACTATCTATAATATTGGCATCAATATCTTCTTGATTTCTCCAATAAATTCTGTTGTTATTCGAATTTATTACCGCATTTGTGTTGGGAAACTCCACACTAGCCAGTCTGATGCTTTTTACATTGTAAAATGTTTTGCCCAAGAAAATTTTAAAATGATTGGGTTTGGAATACAACACTATATCACGATCACGTGAATCAATACTCACAAAGGTTTTAATTTCTTTGGATGTTATTCCCTTTGATGTCAGTGTTGGATCTCCTCCACCATTGGTAAACACATTTGTATTCAATAAACTGTTGGCATCGGTGCTTTCATCTAAATGTAAACTACGAATCGACATTTTATCTAATGAACGTCTTAGAAATGCTTCTTCTCGTTGATTCAACTCTGTAGTGTAGTACTTTCTAAACTCTTCATTTGATTGCTGAGACACCTCTCCCTCCAACTGGGGTGTCGGAATAAACGTATTGGTTAGCAACATGTCATTCTCGTCAATATCCATGCTATCAAGATAGTATTATCCTTATCCACGAAATTAATTAGCATTTGTAAACACATATTATTTTCACGTTTGTGCGCATTACATTATTTACCTTTTAAATTGTCTAGCAATAAGAGGATAAACACACCAAATATCAAATATGAAAGCAGTTCCATTATTTCCTCGTTCCTAACTCTTTCTGTTTCTATGTTCAACTGTTTTGTTATCATCGCTTTACATTTTGAACACTCTAAGATATGTTTGATATAAGCATCACATTGAATATCACATTTGTAACCTACTTGTTCATTCTCAAATGGCTCGGCTTGTTTTTGTACGGGGTTTGTAATGGCTGGGGTGGTAAGCGATGGTAATGAGGTATTGTAATACCTTAGATTGTCTTTGTCACTTGGCGGTAACGGGAAACTAGCAGCGTTCTCGTACTTTTCCAAAGGCATGTTTTTTGGAATCGTCAAACTAGATTCGTTTTTCAACAAATTCCTGGCGAACCCCTTCATTTCTTGTTCATCATAAGCCGATGGTAACATTGTAGTTGAAGATTGCGATTCATCTGATAATGTAATGTTGCTGTAAATTTTATTGGGGTCAAATGTTTGACGAGTTTCGAAATTCGGAAATACGCTTTTGATGTATGAATAACTCATCTCTATTACTATACGCCTATAAAATTTTTTCCACAAAAACCAATAAACTTATTATCTTTGTTATTAATATATTCAATTAAATGTTGTTGTCTAAGTACTTGTTTCCAGAAGTTATTAAAGGGATCCTTCTCGCACTCGTGTATTTTGAAATTACCAATGCTAACGATACAACTTTTTCTAATGTAGGTCTTTTCACCTTGTTTTATACCATATTAATCGTTTTCGCAACATTAATTAATATAGATACTACTATCATCACCAACGCATTTGTTACTAAAGCCGTTTTTACATTGGTAGATGAAAGGATTCGAAAAAAAGACGATGGCAAAAAATAAATATACTATTATGTTTTTGTTATAGCCCCAGCCTTTTTAGGTCTTCCTCTTCCCCTTTTCTGCGTATTCAAAGGAATACTTTTGAATAAGTCGTCTGAATTTTCAGTCTCCAAAATATTCTTCTCTTGTATGTCCTTTTCTCGTTTTCTTTCGTTCATCGTTTTCAAAATATTATTAATATCAATACCATCTGAGTTCACAGCAGGTCCTTTTATCTTGGATGGCCTAGGATCATCTGTTGTCTCCGTAATATCATTTCTTAAATCATTGGGTGTAGGAACTTTGTTTCCTTGCTGGTACTGTTGTTGGTATTGTTGTTGGTATTGTTGTTGTTGTTGTTGTTGTTGGTATTGTTGTTGTTGGTATTGTTGTTGGTCTATGTCGAATTGAGTTTGTGGTGTAGAGTTTGCAGTTTGTTGTTGTCCTACTAAGCTACCAATGATGTTTTTAAAAGCATTTGAACTATCTAATTTCGAAATCTTTTTTGAAATCGTAAACATGGTTGCAGAACTAATAATCATGAAAATAAGCTTCACCTCAGGTGACATTTGTCCCGAGCCTTTGTATTTTTCATATAATTCAGCCATTACTTCATCGTATTCTTGATTCTCTAATGAATACCCCATCGCCTCACTCCAACCATCTAAATCTACACCCATCGGATCAAACTTGTTATTCAACATTTCCACTCCCTGCACACCCAACAACAACATTCGTTTAAAAAAAGACACCGAACGCTCGGTCTTCATGTCATTGCTGATACGCTCATACTCGTTTCTTATTTCATCTAAACTATTGTTCATATCCAATTTTATCGCTCTTGAACGTCCTCTTTGCGCCAATTTGTCTAATTTGTACAAGTATTCCGCCTTTTCTTTTCGGATGTAATCATTGTTGTTCTCCCGCTGTACTTTACGAACATCTCGTCTTTTGCGATCTTCGGATTTAGTATCCGAACTAATCGTCCCTATGCTAGAACTCGATTTGGTCTGATGATTAGGGGATGGCTGTGTTTTCTTATCTTCGTTGCCCTTTGAAACCAATTCTGACATAGATACTTCACTTTTCTTGTTTAATTTTTTCTTGTTTGCCATAAGTTCCAATTGGGATAAGGAAATGTCCTCCGATTCAACTGGAGCTGACGTCTGCTTACTGCGATTACTATGATTACTTTTACTTTTACTTTGATTACTTCGGTCTGTCTTGCGATCCGCAGGTAAACTTATTGAATCCATTCTTACTCTGTTGATAATATAAAGTCTGGTAATAATATAATTGTTATTTTTAAACACAATTTAGTTAATTATTGTGTGTAGTTGATAACCAACAACTCTGTGCATAATTTATTCCTTTCTGTGACTTTACTGTTAATAAATCTCTTGACTGGTATTTCAATTAATCGCACTCCCGGGATTGTTTCGTATAATTCTCGAATAAACTGACAGTCGGAGTTGCTCAATGCTACTTTTACACCACGTTGTGTTAAAAGTATGAAATAGTCTCGCAAGCGTCTTTGTTCCCCTTCACCGAATTTCTCATTGTTGTATCCTGTAAAAGTTCCATAATAAGGCGGATCTAAATAGACAAAGTCTCCCGGTTTGACCAATGACTCTGTTTCCAAGTAATGCCCGCATCGAATCGTAACATTGGGCATCAGCAAAAAGCTGTGTAAATTCATTGTTGTCGTCGTATTACAAAAAGTAGACGAAATATTTCTTCCAAATCCTATATTGTATTCCCCTTTCGCATTCTCGCGATACATTCCGTTAAATCCCGTTTTGTTAAGGTACACAAACAAAGCAGCCAGTTCTACGTTTGCGTGGTATGTTTGTAATTGTTTTAGTTTATTAAAACATTCGCGCAACTGAATGTAAGTGTTTCGATCGTTGGCGTATTTTTCATTAGATAATTCCTTAAGTAACGCTTCCGGATGACGTAAAATGACCTGGTATAAATTTATCAAGGGAATCATAATATCGCTCAAGTATACGTTCTTATTGTCCAAAAGTCTCTGATTGTACAGCTCCATAAACACACTACCCCCCCCCACAAATGGTTCAAAGTAATCACCAAATTCAATTGGAAAATGCTGTGTTAGAATTTGCAATATTTGTCTTTTGCCACCCGCCCACTTAATTATAGGAGTTAACGTCATTTTCTTAAGCAATTGTTTATTATTGTTAATAATAGCTATTGTTAACAATTTTGGGTTTTAAACTAACCTGCTAATAGCCGATAGATTCACACGTTGACAAACACCGATACGTCTGGTTCAGGTCTGGTCTAGTTGGTCTCCATGTAGAGTAGCAATGCACTACTCCTTATTAGGTTCTATCCACCCTGTTCTCACCACGTGGCAAGAACATTTTTTTCAAAATGTTTATTGCTCAGTTTCTGTCCCTGTCCAACGTCAGTATTGCTTGCTTGTGAACCTTTTTAATAAGTCCGTAAATCGAATGTATTGTATTCCAGCTTCACGCTGATAATATTCTAACAACCGCTGTCGAATCGGTGATTGGGAACCAAACAATTTGAAATCATCCTCTGCTTCCTGTTGTTGATACGCCATACACACAATGTATAATGGTTTGTTGTATAATTCTCTACAATCACTGTATTTCCAAGGTGAACCTAAAACCTTTTCGCCCGCTGTACCTGTTGTCGTGTACGTTCTTGCTTTACATTCATACAATCCGTTAGTTGTTTCCCAATCTGGTATCAAATGTTTTCCGTTTTCTCCTGCTTGTCGTTTTACAATGCGTCTTGGACTTTCACCTAATCCTTCCAACGTTTCCTTTAACAAAGTTTCACCTAATTTGGTTGTCCATTGGTTAGTGGTATATCCTATCACTGATGTTCCCCACGTCTTTTCACTTTGCGGTGAAAGGCTTTTGACAAAATTGGAATCAGGAAAACACCAGTCTATACAACCCGCCCTTAACAAAATACTGTTTTTTGCTAAACATTTTTTCAATGCTTGTCTAATCATCATTATTGTTTGTTCTGTGCATAGGTTTTGTTTTGATGTGCCTGTACATTGTGAATTGCTTTTACTTACGTTACTTACGTTACTTACCTTGCTTACCTTGCTTACCTTGATTACCTTGCTTACATTCCTTACTATCTTTTTCCCGTTACGCAATTGCAAAACACTTTTTGTATTTACACCACGTCCCATCTTTTGGTACAAATAACCTTCATCACAATAGTTTCAACTTTTTTTAAGTAGACTTGTGAGTTTAATTTCCGTCAACATGACTCATACACAAAAACCTCATCACACCCAAATCTGCTACGTAATACTCCAAAATCAACGGTTTGTCGTTTGTGAGTAAGATATTCATGTTTTCGCACAAATGAGATGCCTTTATAAAATTCATCAAGTAACTCAACTTAAACCGTCCTTGAACAATTTTATCATTTGTTTTTTCAAACTTGACCGAACGAATATCTTCTCCATTCTGCTGAAGTAACGCTTTCTGTTCCTTGTTCAGATTGTCATCTATCTCACTAATAGCCGTCTTAAATTCTGCCAGCCCATCGTCACAACTAAAAATCAACTGTTTACCTACGCTTTTAATTTCCAGAACCTTTCCCTCCAGTAACTGTATGTCTTTGACGATTTGTTGAAATTGCACCGATGGCATATTAATAACATAATCAAATGACATTTCCGATATATTGATGATCTTTTCTTCCAAGGCTAACAATGGGATTTTGTAATCCTTGACTTTGCCCATGAACGGATCTGCTAATTCGATCCCTAGTTTGTCTTCATCATCCTTATTCATATAAAATGTGATTGTTTCTCGTCTATTTGCTGACTTGATGGACTTGAACAGTGTAGTGGTATCTACTCCTACAATGACAGGATTTTCACAATGATAAGATTCGAATTTATTGGCATTTAATTTGATATACGTCAAGGTCACCTTGGATGTGTCCATGGTAGAAATCTTGATACCATCTTTGTTAATAAGGATGTTTGTTTCTTTAATATACGGTTTGAGAATTTCAACCATATTTCGAAGAATTACACTCTTTAGAGTCTTGATTTCAAACACCCGCTCTTTCATTAATATACAGTAGTAGTAGTAATGTCCATTATGTATTGTTATTTTTAAATAAAAAACTTGTCTACGGTAGTTGTGGTTGTATTTGTGTTTTGTGTCAGTATTTATTTTCTTTGACATTTGTAAGTAGTAATAGTTGATGTCAAACACATCGTACAATTTCAAAGACAATCTTACCATCGACAACAATAAATATCTCAAGTGGTTAGACTTCACGGGAACCACCCGTTCCAACATCATTGCTTTGGACTCTAATAACAATGTAAATCTGAATTCTGCCAACGGCCAAATGTACATTAATAGTAACAACTCCGATAGCGATACTTTTATTAATGTAAGTAACAATCGTAATGTATTTGTTTCTTCCAAACTAGCTGTGGGTATCAACTCAACTGACAATATAACTGCTAGTTTGACACTCGTGAATAGTGGCTACATTGGTGTTAATACCACACGTGGTAATAGTAACGGATATCTCGGCTTAAGTGGAAGTTATGAGTTAGCTAATACGTCTGGTAGTAGAGTTATCCTATACGGAAACGAACATTCCGGATCTGGTGGTCAAGTGGGTATATATGCAGGTAACAAAGCTGGGGCCAGCGTTAATGTATTTACATGCAATGATTCTCTGAAATTCTCAATTGACAATTCCGGTTCAGCACAATTCACTCCCAATGGTTCGATAGTTCGGTGTAATATCACGGATGCTAACACCACATTCAGTCACATTGTCCGAATCGTTGACAGCACAGCTGCTTTTAGTTCTACATCTGGCGCTCTTCAAATCGCTGGTGGCATCGGAGTCGAAGGGAATTGTTTTATCGATGGCACACTTAGTATAAATGCCGCAACCGGTAACATCAATTTTTCAGGCACTCAAACTTCAACTAGTTCGACTTCTGGTGCAGTCTATACAACTGGTGGTATCGGCATAGCCAACACTACCACAGCTGCTAGTGTAACTTCCGGTGGTGGTCTTACCGTTGCCGGTGGTGTGGCTGTTGCAAAAAATTTGTTTGTTGGCGGAACCGTCGTGATACTTGATTCTACTGCTGCGGTTAGTTCACAAACCGGGAGTATGGTTTTGTATGGAGGATTAGGAATTAATAACGCAGTATGGTCTCGTAATGACTCAGCACCGCAAATGAGATTAGCTCCAACAACTAATGGCAGTGAAACTAGTATCAGTTTTTATGCTACTAATAACTACTCAGTATCATCTGGGAACTCTAATGCTTGGCGTGTCGGTCAAAATGTGAATAGTATTGGTACCGGAAGTTTTGGCATCAGTAGCTATCAAACTGGACCTGTGTTGGTGTGCAATACTTCTGGTAATGTAGGTATTGGCACCACGAGTCCAACGGCTGCAGTCCAAGTATACTCTGCCTCTACTAAATCAACACTGATTGTAGGCAACTTCAACAGAGCTGCTTGGAATAGCGCACAAATTAATGTTGTTAGTAATGGTGCAGCGGGTTCCGGCATTGCTTTTGAACGAAATGGTGTTGATACAGCTCTGATTGCTAATGCCCTTGGTAATTTAACATTAGGTCATCAAAACGGCGCCGTTACTTTTAATAGTGGTGCTTATGATCCGACCAGTGCGTTAGGTACAGAGCGAATGCGTGTTACATCAAATGGCAACATAGGCATTGGCACTACAACACCATCATTTTTATTGTCACTGGGTACATTTTCTAGTAATCAAAAATTAGCTATATACGACGGTGGCATTAACAACTTTTACGGACTAGGAGTAAATAACAATTTATTGCAGTTACATGCTGGCACAGATTCAGGGGCGTTTGGTCAGTTAGTTCTATCAAATAGCGGTAACGTAGGTATTGGTACAAGCGCACCTAGCGCTACACTTGACATATCAGGAACTGTCTTTGTCCATAGTACTATCGAGGCAACTACTGTTTCCACCGGTGCCTTGAGCATTGCCGGTGGCTTGGCCGTCACCAAAAGCTTGTTCATCGGTGGACCTATTCTTCAACTACCCATAGGCGATACCGCCTCACGACCCACTGGAATAACTCTAGGAACCATTCGTTACAACACTCAAACAGACCAATTCGAAGGATATGGTGCCGGTAATAATTGGGGTTCGTTAGGTGGCGTGATCGATGTAGCGCAAACCACTAAAATCTTAGCAGAGGAATCAGCTGGTTCAGCTGACGGTAATCTGCGTTTTATTACAAATAATACAGAAAGAATGCGTATCAATAGTAGTGGTAACATTGGTATCGGAACTAGCGCACCTAATGCTTTACTCGACATATCCGGCACGGTTTCTGTGCGTAGTACTACAGAGGCAACTAGTGCTTCAAGTGGTGGTTCCATGAGTATTGCCGGTGGCTTGGCTGTTACCAAAAGCTTGTTCGTTGGTGGACCTATTCTTCAATTACCCATAGGCGATACCGCATCACGACCTACTGGAATAACTCTAGGAACCATTCGTTACAACACTCAAACCGACCAATTCGAAGGATATGGTGCCGGTAATAATTGGGGTTCGTTAGGTGGCGTGATCGATGTAGCGCAAACTACTAAAATTTTAGCAGAGGAATCAGCTGGTTCAGCTGACGGTAATCTCCGCTTTATTACGAATAATACGGAAAGAATGCGTATCAATAGTAGCGGTAACATTGGTATCGGAACTAGCGCCCCCAGCTCTATTTTCCATATCAACAGTTCCAATACAGGCTCTATTCAACTTGGTAATAATAATGGTTCTGGTTGGTATACTTTGAAGAATTCCAATGGATTGTTGGGATTTTACACAGGTTCCTTCAACACCGGGACTTTCCGCTTTGGATGTAATTCGGTAGGTAATTTTGGTATCAATCAAAAAAGTCCTGCTTACGCCTTGGATGTCAATGGTTCCACGAACATTAATTCCGATTTGTATGTCACTGGTTCCATATCTGGTTCTGGCTCCAGCAGTAGCACCTATGCTTATCTTACTCTCACTGCCACTGATGAAGCTATTAATCTAACCACAGGTGCTATGGTTACATTTGGAGGTATCACCGTTCAATGCCCGACCGAAACCACCAGTGTCACTAACGGGGGTTCGCTGTTCGTGGCTGGAGGAGCTGCCATCGGCAAAAGTCTCAACGTTGGTTTGGGGATTACTACGGGCACTATTACAACTACCGACCTTCAGACTTCACAAATTACAACTGGGACTATACTGGCCAGTAATGTCTTAGTGAGTTCGTTGCTTACTGCGGGTAATGTGAATGTGACATCATTTACCTCCACTTATGCGATGCAAACTACTTGTTCGATTGCTAATTTAAGATTGACCAGCGGTACATTAGGAAACTTGATATGCACGAATTGGAATGCCAGCAACGTCACTAATGGGTCTTTGGTAATTTCCAGTACTACGCAGTCCACCGGAATTGGTACAGGAGGTAGTTTGACTGTTTTAGGAGGCGCTAGTTTTTCCAAAGACGTGTATGTCGGTGGAACAATGACAAGTTCTTCTGATATCCGTCTTAAAACTCGGATTCGTAGTTTACAAAGCAACTCTGGATTACCTGTTACAGATACTATAGATGACATCCGAACTGTGATTTACACTTTACGTTCTGAACCTGAGGCTGGAGAACATATTGGATTTATAGCGCAAGACTTTTTAAGGCATTATCCCCAACTCTTACGTCGTCCAGACGATAATGGATACTATTCACTAGACTACTCTAAAGTCACGGTCATTTTGCTAGAGTGTATCAAAGAACTCAAAAACGAATTAAATACACTCCGTGAACGATTAGACTCTTCATAATTGTACAGTAAAGCAAAAACTTTTTTTATTGCCCATTAGTAATACTATAAATGTCTAGAACTTTCACAATCGAAGCTATTTTCAACAATTCAGGTAACCGTATTAGATATGATGGGGGTAAATTTATTTCTGACACTCCTGCTGGCGCTGCCAGAAAAGCATTTTCCCATGCAGCTCGCACACGCAAAACCGGGCGTTTGTCATTGGAAATTCACATGAGAGAAACCACTCAAGGTTCTCTTCACAAAATTTATAAATACCAAGTACGACGCGTTCCCAACCGTTCAGAAATAGAACACGATGGCGTATTTATTCTGTATAAATTCACTACCAAAGTTCGGGCTCTGTAAAAAGTTCGTCACGTAAATTGTATAAATAATACAATTTAGATGACTGCAAATCAACACCACACTGATCATACCCGTAGAAGAAATAGTCGAATACAAATGTTTACAGAATCACAATAGCCTGGAATCATATTGTCCCACGTCTTACAATAGCATTTTATTTTGCTTGCGTTTTTTGATACCATCTATAAGCATGATATGGCACCATGATATACACGGCATACAGCAAAACAGTGTATACCCATGGGTCTACGGATTCTTTGCGTGTAGCAATGTAGTACAACAATGGCGCAATCAAGAAAATATGTACGATGTTAAAAGTATAAGATGGAATGTTCATTTTCTGATGGATTATATAATTTATTCCAAGAAATTTTTTTTTTGGATATTTGTCTTGTTGCTTTGAATTTACAATTCCCCCCCTGTGAGTACCTGAGTAACGCTACGATACTGGCGTTCTCCAGCAATGGAAACATTTTGGGGAGTTTCCATTTGATATGGTTGCGTAGAAGCATCACGCAAGTAGTCCAAGTATTGTTGAAGCTGCGACACAATCTTGGGTACAATTTCGTTGATGACAATTTCATTTAATCTTGACACTTCTCGCGTGTACATACCAAATAATTTTTGTTTTTGGTCCTCTGGTGTGCCTGCATCGATTAAAGGAGGGTGAGCACTGTACTCCAAGAAAATACTTCTCATGATCACAAGCAATTCATTGGTAGATTGATTATCTATCACCTGATTCATTTCCTTGTACACCAACATACGTATAATGTTTTGAATGTTTTGAATGTTTTGTTCGGAAAAGAACAAGAATGTCAATAGTGTTTCTCCATACAAATTTTTGAATAAATAACGAGTATTACTACCAGAAACATTGGAACCAGCTGAACTGTCTGTCAATGGAAAACTTCCAGGCGATACCAGTTTTTTGATATCCGTTTCGGGTAGTTTTTTTTCTCTTTGTTTGCGTACCGTTAACAACGTTCTTTGGTCGCCAGGAGTTTCGTCGGTCACTTGATACATACTTGGATGGAATAATTGGTTAGCACTACGCACCATGTTTTTGTTGTCCATATTTATTTACTATTACAGAGTGCCAATAAATTTTTTTTATGCAATTCTTACTTCGAGCTGTATTTTTTTCGTTAAAACAAATCCACTTGACTGTGCTGTTCATTGAACACCGACAGCTGTTGTAATCGGCTTCTAAGTTCGCAAATATCCGGTCTTAATTTTGGGAACAAATTAAACACGGAAAAAAAAATATCTTCTAATATTTTAGCATCTTTATCGGTCAATTCTGGTATTTTATAACTCGACTTGTTGAAACATTTAGGATATAACTTGTTGGATTTAAAATATTCTTCGCATCTTGCGAATAATGGATCCTTGCGATACGATAATCCCCATGGCATCCTGTCAAATATCAAATTATACAATACTATTCCACAACACCATATGTCTACTTTATCAGGATAAAAATAAAGTCGATTGTAAAATTCAGGTGGGAAATACGCTTCTGTTCCACAAACTCTATTATTCGTTTGGTATTCACCCTCTTTCACAAACACTTGGGCTTGTCCTAAATCGATTAATTTTACTTGGTCATTATTGGTGTCAAGTAAGATATTCTCCAGTTTGATATCCATATGAGCTATTCCTAAATCATGCATGTACTGTAAACCAGATAGCGCCCTATCAAAACACTTCAGTAAATTAGCTCCCACTTTTTCACTACGGTTTTTGTTAAGGTAATCCAACATGTCAATACCGGTTACATGCTCTAAGATCAAAGAATTAGTTTCACTATCGACGTCCAGAGTATGAATGACATTCGGATGACATATCTGTGTACCAATTTTTTATTCGTGAAGTAAACATTCTTGAAATAAACGATATTTTTTTCCATGTCTTCCCTGTTCCAACAGCCTACATCCGCAAATCTAAGCTGTTTTACTACAAACGATTGGTTACAAACATGTGTTGTGCTGCTAGCATTGTGAATCTCTTGACATTGATACACACTCACATCCGCAAAACTACCAGTGCCCAAATGTTTCTTGGCTATTGCTTGGTGTAGGTGGGATAAGTAGCGAGGATAAAATTTTTTGACTAATTTACGCATTCTCGTCTTACATTACCTTGATGATTATATTTTATAATTTCATTTTTTTAAAGGACTGTTGTGCATCTAACTTTTCATTGGAACCGTGATACTTGTTTCGTATGATTGTAATTATCTTTTACATTATTTATCTTTTACCGTTCAAAGTCAATATAATCCACAGGTCCCGCTTCATTGATAGTTGGTATGATGGTGTTGTCATCAAACAATGTCCTAAATTGGCGTTCAAAATGCCGAATACATAACGTACGTTTCTCAGGGTTTCGAATGAACTCGGAAAGAATTTGTTTAATAACCTGCTTGCGTTCTTCTTCTGGCATAACGAAAACATTGTTTTTGATTTTCAAATGAACTGCAAAATACATAATCACAAACATCATAAAAATACTTTTTTCTGATTCGAGTTGGATATGTTCATCAATCAGTTTATCACATTGTTCGTATAATGAATCCACTAAAGTATCTACAAAAGGATACACACGGTGATTTGTATTTGTATTTGTATTTGTAATTGTGGTTGTAATTGTGTTTGTGATTGTGTTTATAGTCGATGTGCAATATTTGTCTTTTCTATGAAAATGTTTTCGATTTGTCATGTCGTTGGTGTTTGGACTATTCATTATTATTGTTGTTGTGAATGTACTGCAATTTGTATTTAGTATTTTGTATTAAATTTAAATTATTTGTTAGTAATAAGTACACAGTGCTTACATGCGCTTATCAGAACAATCGCAAAGACGTATTCCGTATCTGCTCGGTATTATTGTGATTTTGTACACTGTCAAACCTAGTATCGTATTCAAACCCAATGGCAAGCCCAGAGTGTACGGAGTAGGATACGATGAAGAAGGGTATAAAAAAACCTTGTACACCTTTCAATTCGTGGTAATTATCATTGTTCTATTGATAATGGTGTTTTTTTAACTCGTTTAATGAAATAAATAATACCATAAGTCATTCCACCACTCCTTTCGGTGCTTCATCCAGTCTGACATTGTTATCAATGCCTTTTGTATCATGTCCGTTTCACAGTTTTGCACCATCAGTTCTCCTATATATGTATTGATTATTTTCACTCCATCAGTCGTATTAGATATAGATTCAATATTTATAAATCGGTGGTAATCGACAATGTGGTGTCCATTGATATTTACGTAATAAACGCCATTCAATTTGAAAAGCGAGAACTCAAATCGTTTGCCGTTATACTTTTTGATGACAAAGTTTTCGCTGTTTAGTCCTGAAAAATGCTTCACCAGAAGCTTACCGTCACACTCCTTGAACTCGGTTGTGATGTCACCGTTTTTGCTGACATGGTTATCTACTATCAAATAGTCTCGTTCCATATAGATTAGTGTAGTTCTTATTATTTATAAAATAATAAAAAGTTTGCTGACTTGGTACTAATTGATTATATGGTAACCAACCCATTGTTTTCGTTTAAGATTTTGTGCATTTTCATATTGTACATGTAATAGTTTAGGCTTCCTGTGCCGCGAAGGAATTTGATAGTTTTGTACTCGTGACTGCTGACTCCAAATGGATCACATACGGTTAATAGATCAAATATATTGTGTTGATAACAATATTCTGCTATCATTTCAAGCACATTTTGTTTGTGATCCAATGAGTCATTTGAGAAATAATAGTAATATAAATAACCATTACGACATGTTTCACCATTATCCAAACACATGGTATCAATATTAAACAATGACACAAAGTCTGTAATCTGATTGTCGCGCATAACTAAAAACACATGGAAGTTTGGATTATCGAAAATTTTTTGTATCTCTGTCAACGTTTTTTCAAAGTAAACATCGTAATTTGTATGACAGTAATTTTGTAATGCTTGTGTGATGCTAGCAAGTTTTTGGATAAAACAATTAGGAGCGGTGCCGTTAGCACGTCCATGGTACTCCAACGCGTGTTGTCTTTTAAACACAGTTTGATAATTAAACGTGTTGTACACTTTTCTAATCACTTCGCTATCAAATTCCTCAGAAAAGAGTTGTGTTTGTATTGTCTTGTCGATGTTGATTAAACGATGATAATACCATTTTTTACTAAAATGGGGGATTTTTAGGGTTACACCTGTAGTATAACCAGCGCATATAACTCCAAATCGCTCGACACATTCTCGTGTGATAATGTTGATTATATATGAAGATACATGAATCTTTCGCAATTGTTTAGCTACACATAAAAAGTTGATATCCATACATTCAAACGAATCTGAGTCCTTGCCTCGAATACAAAGCTTGTGTTTACTACCACAAACCACTCCCACGATTTTTTTGTTTGAATTATTCGATGTCCTTGGATAAAAAGCCAAAACCAATGAGTTCTTCGGGTCACCCAAAAAAAATTTGATCATGTCTGTATTATATGACAACATGTGGTCTGAATTGTTATTCATGTAATTTTTGTTGATAAATTCGATGATTGGTTGTAATTCCGTGTCGCACATATTTATCAACTGATAGTCTAATTGGATTTTACTATTTGTTATTTCATCGGAAACCATTTTCACTAGTTCTTCACCTGATTTGATCGTTGTAACTGGTGATTGTGGTCTTATCTTAACAGGTTTGTTTTTCCAGAAACTTAATTTGTCCGTCATACTTGATTTTGCTATGTTATTTGTTTTATCACTATTAGCTACTTATTAATTTTTTTCTTATGTTTTTCCGAATTGCGCAAGGTATCTTCGTAGACAAATTCCACCTTGGAAGTATCAGGAAACTGTTGTAAGATGCTTTTGGCCCGTTGTTTTAGTTTTTCTGGGTATTGCGCGGGGATGATTGTTGTCTTTTTACTACTGCTGCCTGTTTGGTACTTGGATTGCTGAGCACAACCCCAATCAATATATAAATAAAACGGATCAATAAACTCAACTAGGTAACCATTAGCCGACAATTTCCCAATTAAGAATAACAAACAACTTCTCATATCGTACATAGGATACCCTATCAAAATTTTTGGCACTTCAAATATTACAAAGGTCTTGTCGGTGTGACGATTGGTATACACAATTTTCTCGATACACTTATTCAGCACAATGTTGAAAATGTCCGACTTTGACTGTTCTTTTTTTGACTTTTCTTGATATAGGGAGTCAATAGTCGGAATGCTGTTATTGTTGGTGTTGGTGTTCATCCACACTTGAATCGTTATTATATTAAAATAAATTATTTATTACCAATTTTTTTATCTGGTATAATATAAGTTTCAGATCTCATTGTGTCAATGAGACAAATAAAAAAGTGTGTAATAATGTATGGATTGATTTGTATAAAGAGTTTCATGGAATGGGCCAAATCCATTCCCACGCAAAACATTGTTTTGATTGAACCTCGCAAAAATATTATCGAACAAATTAAACCAGCGTTGGATACCTTTCCACACGTCATGTTGCTTCCCAAGTTACTCATTCATGACAACACTTACAAAGAACAAACAATGTACGTCACTGATACACTAGGAACTCACACATATCTCATCAACTATCCTGGTGACACTATGGTCATTCGTAAAGAAAAATGTTATACTACTAGTTTATGTAACATCATTCGTGAACACAAAATCCAGGTCGTTGATAAACTGATCATCAATTTACCGATCGACAACACCAAAGACATCCTGACCAATGCTTGTGTATACGACCACATCATCTCTTATCTACAAGTACACGCTTCGCCTTTCTTTGATGAAATGAACGCTGATTTCTTACAACCATGCTTTCGGAAAGACACTTTGCAAACTCAAGACAATTACTTCCGATTTGTGAATAAAAACTTGAATGTCCCTTTACCCAAAATTGCCATGTTCCTTACCGAACCTGTTTCTGATAGTTGCCAATCTAAATTAGACTTGTTAGTGGCTCAATACAATATCACCGTTCTGCCTTTACCATACTTGACAAAAAAAGAAGCTCCTTACGAGTTTACAGCCAATAGTTTACAAGCCATATTTGCTAACCCAACACTCAATGGATCTTTTGATATGTTCATGCAGTTCAATCCTCGGTACTTAAATAACAACGATGTTTTCAAGTTGTTGTTTCCATTGAAACCAGATGTTATCTACCTTAATCGCCCATATGATATAATATATGCCACCAAAAACGGCGCGCATATGTTATATCAAATATTAAAATCAACGTACTTCACTGATCATATGAACGTTTTAGAGCGTAATCGTAAAGCAATTTTCAAGTTGTTCAGAAAACAATACTTTTATGATTATATTTCCCAAATATTTGTGATAAAAAACTACACTTGAAAACCCAGTCATAGTATCACGTCAAGTCTATCCTTGGGTATAGTACATCTTGAATACTTTAGATTCAACAAGTTACTGCATAAACTTTGGTTGACTTTGAATTTGATAGTTGCCTTTTCTAAATCTCGTTTGATGCGATTCCATTGAATTGTCTGCATGGAAATGTCGAAGTCAAAACGGTGAATGTATGTTTTTCGGTCGCGATACTTGTCATTTGATACCAATACCACATTGTTATTTTGTTGTAGTACGCAAAATATGTATTGACACAAGAAATCATCCTTGTTTTTGTCCAAGATATCGTCTTGATACTTTTCCTCGATGATCATTAATTTTATATCAAAAGGTGCGTACTGACGAATAACATTATCCAGTATCAGATCGTAACCATGTAACTTTTTCATCACAAAAATAAATCGACTGTTTTGCGGTATGTTGGCGTGCTGAATGTATCTGGAAAAGAATAACTTAAAAAAATCCTCTGTATCCTTTAGCTTGTTAGTGTGTTTGATGTTATGAAAATCTATGTTGTCTTGTTTGTATTTGATTTCTCTAAAATCAGAGAAGATGTTGAAGAAATCAACAATGTAAATACTAGCGACAGGCTTACTCATATTAGTTTCCCGGATGTTGTTAATATTATTTCACACGTGTTTAAATTCAATTTTTACGGTAACGTAGCTGTGGTAATGGTGGATTATAGATAGCGTTGATGTTACTCTTGTTTTGTCCCAAACCAAGATTCAATTACTCTTTTAATAAATTGGATGTGATATGTCTTACCCGTAAGGTATTCGGGTTGTTGTTCTTGTTGTTGTTCTTGTTGTATTCGGTTTAAGTAGTTTAACGTTGATATTACAAATATACTGATTCTTGGAATGATAGTATATTCTTGACCAATAAAAATCCCCAAAAATAAAACTACTGTAGTGTAAATCATTTTTTTATTACTGGTTTGTAGATTTCCATTTCAATTTTTACTAAAATGGAAAAGTTATTTGTGTAAAATTACTGTCTTGTATTACATTAGTTGTTGTATGTTCAATAAATCCTCGCGCCATAAATCACGCTCGCTTTTTCCCTGAATGTCTTGAAGCTGGGTTCGTTTAGCTTCGGTCTGACGATTTAACTCTTCAGTCTTTTCCAAAGTCAAAGCAATCAATGGCATTCGAATTAGATAATCATAAGATTTGCTTGTTCCCTCTGAATTGTCCGTTTGCTCCCAGTGCTTAGGATACCCTCTTTCTTCCAATAAAGAAATGATGTAGTCCTTGCTCTTTCGGTTCAATTCGATGTCTCCATTGATGTATTCATTTATAAACCTGACCTTGGACTCCAAGATTTCCAATTCACGTGTCAACACTTGAATGATGTGTTCGCGTCGCTTGATGTAGAATTCTAAACGTATGTCATAGAAATCCAACAAAATGTCATTTGTGTTGGTGTATTTTGTTGGAATACATCGATCGTCAAACAAGTACATATTATTGATGGTAAAACTCTTTACCAGTTTTAGTTCCTTTTCTAGTGTTCCCTTTTCAATTAGGTTGTCCAAGACCGAGGTGTCGCGGAACTCAATAATAAAGTCAATGCCCGTATTCTCGTCTGTGGTTTTGTTTTTTACATCCTTGAGAACGATATTTCGTTTAATCGTCGACGATGATTTGTCTTTGGAAGCGCGCCCACCGGTATCGATCAAAGACTCTAAAAATTCTTTATAAGGCGTAATCCACATTCCTACAGGTAGTTCAGTGATCCTGACTTGCGTATCGTCCAACCGCTCCCAACGTCCTTTTGTCATGTAACCTCCATTGCCAGTGTCGATGACATCACCGTTGAAACCACGGAACCAAGGTTTCATGGGCAACGTTTCTTTGTCTTCAAGTAAACGAACTAAATTAGCAATAATGTCTTTTGGATTGTGAGGAGGGATATAAGTAGAATAGCCTGTACCAATGCCTTCGCAACCATTAACTAATACCATAGGAATAACAGGAATATACCATTCTGGTTCAATGGTCTGCCCGTCATCATCCAACAAAGTAAGCAGGGGAGTATCGTAGTTGTCAAATATTTTAGAAGTGATAGGACATAACTGTGTGAAAATGTACCTGGCACTAGCCGCGTCTTTGCCACCTTGGATTCTACTCCCATGGTTTCCTTCTGGCACCAATAGATTCAAATTGTTACTACCCACAAAATCTTGAGCCATGCCCACGATCGCTTGTTGTAAACTAGATTCACCATGATGATAACTGGTCTCTGCCGAAACATAACCTGACAGCTGTGCTACCTTGATGGGTTTAGTAATATTCCGTTTCAACATATAGTACAAGATTTTCCTTTGACTTGGCTTGAGACCATCACACAAACTCGGAATCGAACGCAGATTGTCGTAAATTGAAAAATGGATCAGATCCTTGTGAACAAAATCTTGGAAACTAACCTTGGAGTCTTTTAGTTCAATGTAACTCATTTTGTCATAACTTCCTAACCATTGTTTTCTACGGTCTGAACATTTGACAAAGGTAGAAGTAATTATTTCAGAAGCCACCGAATCTGTATCTGCTGTGTTGTCTTTCTTTGTCGTTTTCACATTCTTGTCCTTTTCGAAAGCTAATAGAATGGATTCATCGCATTGTTGATCTTTATAGTAGTAATCTGTTTGCAAGTCGGCAATCCGTTTAAACGTGTCTTTGGCATCTTCCTTGGTTGATGTACCTAACCCTTTGTAGTACCTGATGTTGTAACCAGCTGTATTGGTGGTTGCTCTCCATTTGGTGTAGTCTTGTTGAGTGTAAAACTCTACAACGCGTTTGCCTTTGAAAGCCTTGACTATCGGTGTTTTTAATGTTTGGATGAAGTTCAACCGAATCAGACTAGGCCAGTATGTATGAATAAAGTTGATAAACAAACCCTTGATGTGTGAACCATCCACATCCGAATCTGTCAAACAGATCACACGACCATAACGCAGATCAGACGTGTCTTTGTATTCGACTCCTTGTTTGAGTCCGATGATTTGTTTTAAATTGTTAATTTCTTCATTGTTGATTAGTTGCTGCACCGTGGCATCACGCACGTTGAGCAGCTTACCACGTAAAGGGAATGCACCAAACCTTTCTGGTCCTACCACGGCACGACCCCATAAAGCAAAAGTTTTGGCAGAATCTCCTTCAGTTAGAATGAGTGTACATAGATCTGATTTTGCGGTACCAGCCCAAAGCGCATCCTCAAGTTTGGGAATGTAGATTTTGTTCTTTTTTTTTCCGTCGGTTTGTTTGGATAATTCCAACGTCTCTTTGATTTTGTAAATCTGAACAATGTCATCGATAATACTTGACTTCCAGAGCTTGTCAATAAACTTATCGGACACTTCGATTTTACACCCAAAATCCTTGGATTGGGTGGTCAAGTACTCTTTGGTTTGGCTACTAAATTGTGGATTGACCACGGTGGCTCTCAAAAACACAAACATTTTCTCTCTTATCATCGCGGGTTTGACGTCCTTGAGTTTGCGTTTGCTTTCAAGCAAAGCTTTGAGTTTGTTGGTTATTTGATTCATGATGTGATCCACATGTTTGCCACCTTGGTAAGTCGCGTTGCCATTAACAAATGATACATGCTCAAATCGTTCCCATGGCACCACGATATACTCCCACACGAATTCTGTTTTGGCAACCGTTTGAACATGGACATCCGCAAATGTTTTGTTAATTTCGGCGTCATCAAAATAATACTTTACGTAATCTGCTAAGCCTTTGCCTTTGAGTCGCTCATTATTCAAATAAATACCCACACCTTTATTTGTACATGCCACACAATCAAATAGACGTTTTTCCAACAATGTAATAGTATCTGCTTCCAGTCCACGCATACCAAAACGATTGTAGTCAGGAACAAATGTAATCTTGGTGTAACTCTTACCACTATTCTTTGTGACTTTAGGTTTGCTTTTGTTAGCCATGTTATCAGTGTATTCCTGAACAAACTTGACTCCATGTTCCGAATCTACGGTTTCTACTATAAATTTAGTACTATAAACGTTTACTGCTTTGATGCCAATACCATTGGTACCAGCACCCGTTCTTTTTTCAGTATCATCGTAATTGCTACCTGCTAACATATGACCAAAAATAAGCTCAGGCACATACATTTTGTGTTCCTTGTGCTCTACAACCGGGATACCGGTACCTGTGTTAAAAACACAAATTTCACCTGTTTCTGTGTTGTAATCAAGTTTTATTTTGTCGAGGGTTGGGTCACGATTGCTGTGATCTAGAGCATTGGTGAGAACTTCATCAAATATTTTTAAAAACCCAGGACTGTACTCCACCATACGTTTTTTCATTTTATTGATAGAGCGGTCATATACCCACATTTCCTCAACCACTTTTTTAGTGTCACCTATGTACATACCAGGCCGCAAAAGCAGATGTTCTCGTTGTGTGAGCTTTTTGTATGTTTCTTCGATTGTCTTCCCATTGGTTTGTTTGTTCGACATTGTCAAATAGTATGCGAAACTGTAATTGTATGATTACTGTAAAGTGTAAATTATATACTTTAAATAATTTTCAATTTATTGTGTTTATTGTGTTTATTGTGTTTATCTTACTTTGATCGCGTCACGATTTTTTTGTGTAATTTTTTTGTGGGTAGTAAATAATAGGAACTTACGGTAATGCCCAAACCACTAGTTAATAATAAAATAGTGTATCAAAATATTTACGGACGGGTGATTGAACACGAGTTATATCTTAATCAAGGTGTTAAACAGAGTGATTCACCTACTTTTACCAACGTGAGGTTGACCGGAGATGCGTATGTCGAAGGAAATTTATATGTACAAGGCAATTCTACCATTCTTAATACCAATGTCATTGAGTTTGAAGATAACATCGTTCTTTTAAACAGACTTGAATCCGGTTCGGGTGTGTCCTTAAATCAAGCTGGTTTAGAAATTTCTCGTGGGCAACTGCAAAATTATAGAATCGTTTATAACGAAGGTGACCAAAGTTTTCGTGTAGGTTTGATTGGAAATTTACAAGCTGTTGCCACCCGCCAAGACTCACCGCTAGCTAAGGGTATCATGGTCTGGAACGACACAGAAAAACGTATTGATGCTACTGACACATTACAAATTAGTGTAAAATTCAACGCCACTGCTGAAAGCACAAGTACTTCCACGGGATCTGTGGTACTTACAGGTGGAATCGGTATTGACAAGAACGCCAGCTTCGGCGGACGATTGTTTTTGCGTGGTTCGAGTACTTCTAATTCTGCCAGCATTTACACACACACCACTACTAATAATCTGTTGGTCAGTTCACCTAATGACATCAATTTACTCCCTACCGAAAATGTATCAATTCCCTTTGATAAACGCTTGGTTTTTGGCACCACGGAACAGAGCATCAGTTGTAACAGTTTGACGTATGACATAAATATTCTCGGCACTGGCAATTTAAATATTACTTTGGAACCGGGTAAAAGCATTAACGTGCCTAACCAAATACCCATCACTTTCTCAACCGTTAATGAAAAGATATATACTGATAGTGGAAACGACATGATCATTACCGGACGGCAAAATATACAACTCGTCCCTGGTGCCAACCGCTCTGTAGCTGTGCCCGCAGATAAACCGATTATTTTTGGCAATGCTAACCAAAGTGTTTCTGCAAATATTATTAACGATTTAACCTTAGCAGCTGGCAACCATATTCTTTTAACACCTGGTCCCGGGTTGGATGTCCGTATTCCTACTGATAATGCTATCAAACTCGGTGGCAGTGGAAATCAGAAAATTTATGCTGATAGCAGCAACGATCTGCATGTCTTGGCCACTGGTGACATTTATTTATCACCCGCTATTTCCTCCCATGTTAATATACCTACCACGGTTCCTCTTACCTTTGGTGGTTATCAACAATCTATTTCTGCTGATTCTACAGGCAATTTGTCGATTAATGCCGGAGGATTAGTAAGACTTTCTAATACACAACTAGCTGTGATACATACCGCTGATGCTATCAGTGGCAGTACCGGCAGCATTTACACTTTGGGTGGGTTAGGAGTAACTGGAACGGTTTACACGGAAAGCAAAGTAATAGTTGATTCTAATGACACTAACGCTCTGACTATAAGAAAAAATAATAACAGCCAAAATATTTTTTCTGTTGACAATTCTGGAACCGGGCGTGTAACAATTAACGCTGGCAGTGGGACGACTAACTCTCCCGGAATAGATATTTACAATAATTCTTTATTCAATGCTTATGGGTTGCTTCAGTTGCGTTCTGTCTTTGACACCACAGCTGGTTACTCCATTGGACGCGGGACTAACACATTGATAGATGGAAGAGCTTTGACTGTTAATCTTCCATTATATACGGACTACTCAAATACAGGAGAACGGCCGAGATTTATCGTTACTTCAAATAATAGTACAGACATTTTATTCTCCATTGAATCAGAAACTGGTAATATTTATTCCAAAGGTTCAGTTGGTTTAACCAACACACGAGATGCAGAAAACGCATCGACCGCCTCATGTGTTCTTACTGGCGGTTTAGGGGTGGCGAAAAGTATATACACCAATGGAAAATTAATAGTATCAACCAATGGCACTGGAGCCACAATGATTACGGACGAAAATGCGGTTCGTGTATTTACCGTTAATACTATAGATAAGCGTTCACGATTCGATAGCCAGCTACAAATTAGTTCCACCACCGGTGATGTATTTGCTATCAATAATTCTTTTGTTGCCAACGCAGATACGAATACACTCACCAATGATTTGAAAACCTCGATCACAAACACTACCGATGCTTCCGACACTTCAACTGGTAGTTTGATTGTATCTGGTGGATTAGGTGTTAGTAAAAGCTTATACGTAGGTGGACCGGTTACTTTTGCCAGTCAGTTAAATTTATCCAACCAAAAAATTGTTAATGTTCTTAATCCAAATAACCCACAAGACGCCGCCACAAAAGCGTATGTAGATTTAGTGAAACAAGGGTTATATGTCAAAGATGCTGTTAGAGTAGCCAGCGTGGGACCAGCAGACATCAACGCTGATTTTGCTGCTGGAATGGTACTGGATAATCATACTTTAGTTGCGGGCGAGCGCATTTTGATAAAAGATCAGACAGATCCAAACCAAAATGGTATTTATGTCGTCCAAAACACCGGTGCTCCGGTCAGAGCTGTTGATCAAGCAGTTGGTAGCAATGCTTCAGGAATATTTGTTTTTGTACAAGCTGGTAGTATTAATGCGTCTCTTGGTTTCATATGTAACTCAGACCCAGCTGCCGCCATTACAGGAAGCGACAATTTGAACTTTACTCAGTTTACCGGTTTAGGTGCTGTTGTGGCTGGTGCTGGTATTGACAAAGTATTCAACCAAATTAACGTTGTCGTTGATAATAGTAGCCTTGAAATCAGTTCCAATGCTTTACGTATCAAAAGTTCCGGGTTGGGTACAGGTCTGACAGGTGGTAGTGGGAATATTATCCAAACTACAAGTGATCAGTCTCATGTTAATAAATTAGGCACTATTGATTCCGGTACTTGGCAGGCTTCTACGGTGCAAATCTTATACGGTGGTACCGGACGTACGCAATTTACCAGTGGTAGTATTATTATTGGAAACGGCACTAATGGACTGGATAGTAATTCAAAACTACATTTCGACACCACTAATTCCCGGCTCGGTATAGGGACCAACACACCACAACAAGAACTGCACGTACAAAGCAATAATTCAGCAACGATGTTATTAAGTGCGAACTCTGACGGTGTTAATGCAAGTGCCAAACCAGAAATCATTTTAGCTCATACCAGTATTAATCGTGCTGTTATCGGGTATACCAGAAATGCAAACGAATACGCAAGTAATGTGTATCCGGAAGCCTTGGTTATAAGCAATTCGGATACCGGAAGTAACTCCAACATTCAATTAGCTACTCTTCAACAATCACGTGTAACCATTAATCACAATGGAAATGTTGGTATTAACACTTCTAATCCTACTTCCAGACTGCATGTTATTGGTAGCATTACTTCTACTGATATCAATACGATTCAATCTACAACTGATGCCTCTGGATACACCAACGGTGCTTTGGTAATATCTGGTGGTGCCAGTATGGTTAAAAGCTTGTTTGTAGGCGGAAAACTACGTGTGGGAGATTCCTCTCCCAGCACCAATGCCAATACTGGTGCTATGATTGTGGATGGTGGGTTGACAGTGAAAAGCAACCAAAACGCCAGTAATTTTGGTAACGGTGGTGGGTTGACGGTTGTAGGTGGTGCCAGTGTAGGCCAAGATCTTTACGTAGGAGGCCAAATCAACGGTAGTGGCAACAGTTCCAGCACCTTTGCCTACCTTACTCTGACGGCCACAGATGAAGCCGTTAACCAAACAACAGGTTCACTTGTTACCTTTGGTGGTATTACAATTCAATGTACTACCAATGCTAGTAGTGTTAGTAATGGGGGCTCTTTACTGACTCCTGGTGGTGCAAGTTTAGGAGGTGATCTGTATGTTGGGGGCAACGAATACAATTACGGTCAGAAATCGTTTTTTGGCCCATATGATAATTTAATTGTATTAGCTGACAATACAAGCAACACTCCTCGTTTTTCGATTGATCGTGAAGTCAGTAGTAACGATTTCTCCTTGTCTAGGTATTCTACATCTGGGGGTTTTATCGAATATACTACTTACACCGAATACAACACCGGCAAAACAACCATGTACAATACTACTCCTTCTAACGGGAGTACTTCTGCTTGTCTAGTATTGATGGGTGGGGTAAGTGTCAATGCCACCCAAACAGCAACTAGCTTTAGCTGTGGCGGTGGAATAACTAACTTGGGTGGTCAAAGCATCGGCAAAAATCTATTGGTGGGTGGGGATACCAAATTGTTTTCTACCACCAATAGCTTGTCCAGCACTACTGGTAGTTTGGTATTAAACGGTGGTCTGGGTGTAGCAAAAAATGTCAATATCGATGGGACACTTTCAGTGCAGGCCGATTTTACTTTACAAGAACGCTTTGGATTCAAAGGCAATGGTTTACTTGACACCATTAACAATACCGCAATTTCTGATACCTGGAGTTACTTTGGCATCATCAATGATCAAACCACGGCGTATACTGATATTGAATTTTCTAATGGCGTAGGAAGTAATGGTTCCAATAGTTCGATACATGTTTTGCGCTTTATTGCCAGTATCAACGGTACTGATGCAAACTTTAATCATCAACATACAGGAACTTTCATTTTTAGTAGTACCAACAAAACGGAGTGTCGTGTGTATAAGAACGGTAGCATTTTCCATTTGTTTGTAAAAAGTCCAGCTCAGAGCACAACTAATGTTCGGGTAAATGGCAAGACTGGAGCTATATTTGTTATAGTAAACGAAGGAAACGGGGCGAGTCCTAACGGCAATGTCAGCGGTTATACTGGTGCGTGGACACTGATATATTCTACAAACAAAGAATCAAACTTGGCATACACCGTCGGCAGTTTGACTGTAGATGGTACAAATTTGAAAATAGCTGACAACATTCCTATAATCGGTTATAATAACACAAACACAAATAACTCACGTGATTTGGGATTTTTGTTCCAAAGATATCAGGTATCCAATGACGCTGGCACTGGGGATATCGTCAATGATGTCAGTGTGTTCTTAGATTCCCTTCCTAATCAATCTACAGCAACAATTACTCAAGTCCGTTTCAGTAACCTGGCCAGTTCTGCTGATGAGTACTATACGGGATGGTGGATCAAAATCGGAACCGGGGCAAACATCAACCAAGTTCGAAAAATTATAAAATACACTGGAGGTACAAGAGTAGCGGAACTAGATTCAGCTTGGACAACTCAAAATCCAGCTTCTGGCGACACGGTTTATTTCTACAGTTATGGTTACGCCTCTTTACACTTTACTGAATCCAATAAACGTTACAAGTTGGGTTTCAGTCACAAATACCCCAACAGTAGCACGTTGTTTTCTCAAGGTGATGGAGATTTACAAGTCAAAGGTCTTTTCATTTCCGATACTACTGCTGCTGTCAATGCTACTACCGGAGGTGTTTATTCGTTGGGAGGCATTGCCATTAACAACAGTAATAACAGCACTTCTTGCACAAACGGAGGAACATTTACAACATTAGGTGGGGCAAGTATCCGCAAACGATTGATGGTCGGTGATCAAATCAGTTTGGGTAGTGACACTTTTATCCCAGAAACATCTTTGCATGTTAGTCAAACTAGAGCTACAGTGCGTTTAACTAATGACACCGATGAATATTCTTATATTGATTTTCAGGAACGTAATGGTAGTTTGCGGTACGGGCTTTTAAACGACACTTTGACCAATTTGTTTTCCATTACCGTGAGTCAAACTGATCAATCACCAGATGCGGCACGTAAAATATTGACATTTACCTCACAAGGTAACTTGGGTATAAATACCACCTCCGGTATCAATGGAGTCTTGACAATAGCTCAGAATAACTTTATGGCTACCGATGGAAATGATGGTTATCTTGGTATTATTGCAGGTTCTAGCAACACGGCTAACACTAGTTCCGGTTCACATATGATGTTGTATGGTAATGCTAGTGCGACTAACCCAGGTAACCTTCACTTCCACACAGGAACAGGAGGGTCGTTGCATGTGTTCACTGACAACAACAAATCACGGCTTTCAGTTGAATCAAATGGAACAGTCAATATTTTTACTACAGCGGCGTCCAAAGGCAAAACCAGTGGATCGCTGATCGTATCTGGTGGTGTTGCAGTAGCAAGCACTGAGAACTCAGAAAGTTTCAATAACGGCGGCGCTTTGACTGTTGCTGGCGGGGTAGCCATCCAAAAAGATATCTGGATAGGTGGTAATTTGTACATCAATGGCAACTTGAATGCCACTGGTTCGGCGTTAACTCCCGATATTACTTTCGTTAACACACAAGGGTGTACTGTAACAAACTATGGTAACACACAATTGTTGACCGTGTCTAATCAAGGTATACTTAGCTTTTTTGTAGAAGTGACTCCGAACGCGAGTAGTCAAGAATGTAGTTTTGAATTCCAAGTACCTGAACGCACCAACCAATTCTACAACCGCGGTGACTTTGTGGGTGTGTGTACGGGATATACTGATGACACCAATCCTATTGCTTTGTTCAATTTATTGTGTATTGCCGCTAAGAACACATCACGTGGTCTTATCAAATTCCAAAGTGTATCCGCAAGCATTCATTACTTTACTGTAATTTGTCGGTACACGTTGGCGTAATTTAATTTAAAAATTATTTTTAATTTTTATTTATAATTATAGTTAATTAATACCACAACAAGCAAAATGCAGATTTTCGTACGTAATTGCTTGTTTATTTACAATTAATGTTTTTGTTTTTAATTTTTGATTACCTTTACCTTCCAGTCGAACCAAAACCACCTTCGCCTCTGGAAGTGTCGCGCAATGAATCTACAAGTGTGAAGTGAACAGAGGACAAGTCTGCGTTCACCAATTGTACATAACGTTCTCCTCTTTTTAATCTTACAAATTGTTCAGAAGTATTGTAAAAAGGTGCTTTTAACCTACCGGTGTAACCTTTGTCAATCAATCCAATGCTGTTCTGCATAATCAAGGGTGTCTTGGAAATGCTGGAACGAGGAACAAGCCAATAAGAATGATAACGATAAAAGTTTCCCTTGAGCCAATGACCAATACACCAATCAAACGAACGTGATTGGCATTGTACACCAAGGTCAACTAAAACAGTGCTGTGTGGTGCTACCGTTGCGTCTTCGGTAATAAATAGGTCTAATCCAGCATCTCCATCATGAAATGTGGAGTGATTTAGGTACATTTGTTTTGTATCTGGATTATCGATTAACAACTGGAATGTTTTTGAGTGATTGTAGTACATTTTTTGTGAATATTTAATTCATGTGAGAATTTCAATTTTTAAGTAAATTTCGGTGTTTATTATCTGGGATTTTTTTATCTAATAATATTAATACAATACCAAAGCCAATGTCAGCTTTATTCCTTTTCAATGGTTTCGCTGGCATCACGTTAGCACTTGTAGCACATTACTTTTCCTTTTTTTCAAACACAACCTCACACCATGATGTACAAATCGAATATCTTCGTAACAAAGTGTGTCAGTTAGAAAAACAATTACACAACCTGCAACAAAATTTGGAAGACATGGAAGAAAGGATCAGTAAAAAAGACACCGATTTAATCGAAAGTAGCCAACAGCTCCATTCCAAGTTAGAGGAATTTATCAACTGTAATTACGAGGTCCTCGAATAAACACTTTGTCTTACCAATGACAAATGACTTATATCATTTGTAACTTTTCAATTTTCATAAAAAGGAGATCCTGTTAACTTTGATTAAGATTATTCTTTACTCGATCTTTAATTATCATTTCAATTGTCACTGACTGACAATTGAAAGTGACAACAGCTACAAGCCCTTACTTTTGCTGCAGTGATACCGATTGGCTAATTATTAGCCAATGTCATACTATTTCTTAATATGGATAATTATTCTTTTCGTAGTATTTGATGTGTTCATGTTTCCATCTTCCCAACAATATTTCGTTGTCTCTCTTAAACCATGATATTATTTTTTCCTGAAATTTCTTGAATCTTATGAATAGAGTCATTGGTGACTTAATCTAAAAACTGTTTTATTCAATTTTTGTTAAGTAGAAATCCGAGTCAAGGTAATTTTAATTGTGGCTGTTGGATTGGAATCGTCCTCATAGAATGTAAACATTTTGTTTTAGTGTACTGAGTGTAACTGGAAGCCAGTATCCAATTCAAATTATTATAGGAATTTATTTTGATAGCTATTAATAAGTACTCCATAATCAATATGGATTCAAGATTAGTTGACCTATTTATCAAAGGCAATGGTTCTTTTGAACGTTTACTACAATTTGAAGTTCTCGTTATTGTGGTGCTCACCAGCGTCACCTTGACCTATCTATTTTCCACCACTTATGCTTTTGTCATCATTTTAGTAGCATTTATCTTGTACATTGCTAACCTGTATATAACGGTTAAAACCAATACCGTTTCAGATTTTAATAAAACTACAATGGTAAAATTAAATATGTTACAGTCGATTGTCAACAAACAAGTAAGTCAACATGTAAACCTTGTTAGCAATTCTCGTATACGATTCAATACTGCTCAACTACAAAAAATTCAAGAACAGGCTAAACTTGATTGTTTGTATTACGATGCTAATTTGATCCATTTTATTTATTCGATCAAAAGCTTATCTGATTACAATCTCCCTCTATTCGCACAGTTTCTACGCGGTGTTAATAACATCATGAAGTTACATAAACAAATCGATGACTACAATGATGCTAATGGTGAATATCCAGAAAATACACCACAGATGCTTCAGGTAGCTATGCAGTTACGTATCAACACCATCAATAATCTACACAATTTTATATACAGCGTACCCAAAGTCCATCACATGACACAGTACATCAACAATGTTGTGGATCGCTATAATTTATTGATATCACGTAACGTTGATGCTATGTATCAAGCTCACAACAATGATGTTTTAAAGCGCGGTATCAATACGACTACTCAATTTGTTTCTTATAATACTACCAAGCCATACGAGAATGTAAACAATCCATCTATCAAACCAGGGAGCCAACCGCACAAATTATACCAGTTTTATTACTAATCTTAATGTAACTACCCCAGCCATTGCGTGAAATTTCAGGTAAACATTACAAATCGAAACTGCTATTAGCGTTTGGGTATTCATGAGAACGCAATCTTGTGCTTTCGTAATATCGTATTCCTTGCTCAAGTGATTCTTTCTTGATGTAAGTTGTAATAACATTGTCAATGATACATAGTCGTTCGCCTTGTTTAAAAAACATTTGCTTTAAGGAAACATGCAAGGTTATGAAATCCCAGTCCATGAAGGCAGTGAACTTGAGTTTGACATCGTATTCTTCCATGAATGATGTTCTAGTATATATCGGAATGGAATGTCGTTTTTTAAGAATAAAAGAGTTAGCATAGTCAATCACAAAAAACCTAGGAGCTGTATGAAACTTGGTGGGATGAACAAAAATGTTGTCAACATGTAAGTTCCCGTGTAGGAAACAGTGCTTTCGAAAAGAGTTGACAAAACTGTACAATTCATGCAGAAATACGGTAAAGTTGATACGTGGTTGTTGTTTTAAAAATGTTCGCACAGAAACCAGTTTTTTGGTAGAATATGTTAAAAGTTTACCTACAGTAGATACATATGGAAAAATATTGGCTTCCAACATATCTAAATAAACTGCCACTTCCCAATTAAATACATCTTCTGATGTACACAGTTTAAAAATATTACCATCTTCATCCTTCCCACAAATACCCAATTTGCCACACTTACTATTTAACAAGTGACACTCTTGATCTGTGCACCGTCGGAAAATATTCTCACTATGAGGTCTTTTGCGAAAAATCATGTTCATTGATTATACTTATTCATGTTTGTAAATTACCTTTAAATTTGTTAATTGGTCAAGGCGCGCCATTTAAACTGCAGACTGGTAAATTCTGTAAAATTGGGTGTTGTGTACTGAATTTGACCACTGTTGTTAATGGTAAACTCGATGCCAGTGTCATTGCCTACGTAACTCTTGACGAGCTCCCAACTACCATTTTTGTTTACTCCACGTATATGGAAATTAGTAAACATAGAAGTTGTTGCTTGCAAGCGGGCGGCTAAATACACATCAAATCCCCAAACTGAACTATTAAACACTAGCCCAGTGATATTCGCAGCAACATTTTGATTATTGGCTGCACTAAACGTGGAAGTAGCAAAAATGTCTTGTGAATTCGGTGTCATATTCACACCGTTTACGTACAACGTATTACCTACTATCAAGGTTTTGCCAATAGCTGCACCACCTAAGGTAGTGAATGTTCCTCCATTGGTCACACTAGATGCGTCTTGTGTATGATTAACGGAAACTCCCCCATTCACCAATAAACAACCGCTTGTGATATTGCTGCTAGGTTGGGTAGAGACAATCGAATTACTAAAGCAAACAATCGGAAGGTTATCTGTAAAGGTGACACTCGTTGCTCCCGGGTCGCCAACAGTGGCCCCGAATTCAAATTTGTCACTGAGTTCATTGTACACTAAACCCACGTACCCTTTATTGTATAGGTACACAGTGTCCCCATTACTAGGATTTTGTGTAGTCCACGCTGATGAGACTGACGCAGTCCTTGTACTACCAACGTAATTAGTAATTTTACGCACTTGGTTGTTACTAAAACCTGAAGCAATTTTGATCCACCATCCGGTGTAGTAATTATCCAAGGAACTGGCAACAGCACTTAATTTTACTTGGATGTTGGTAATAGATCCTTGTAAAGGCAGAGTGTCCGTAATATACAACTTGTCATTTACAACGTCTCCAGAACCAACATCGTTGTCTTGTTGATATCGTTGAATCAAAAAACCAGAATCCTTGGAACCTGCCGGACCAGAATTTAAAACCAATATATTGTCACCTATGACTGTATTGTTTGACACTACAGATGTCGTTGTTCCACGAACGGTCAAGTCACCATTTAGAATCGTATTGCCCAAGACATTCAAGTTGCCACTGATGCCCACACCACCATCCACTTTTAATGAACCTGAACTGACATCATTACTGGCTGTAGTAGAATAAATACGTGTGTCTCCACCAATTAACATGTTCTTACCCACTCCTACTCCACCGGCCACGGTCAAACCACCACCGTTCTCAGGATTCAAAGCTACTTGTGTTGCTGCAATCCCCAAACCGCCTATAACCGACAATGCAGCGACATTGCTGGCGGTACTTGGAGTGGTATTAGCCAAGTTAATTGTGCCTCCTACATTGCTAACTTCCCAACTTTTTTCCACAAAATTACCCAAAGAATCGTATCTGGAAAAAGACAATGCTTTAGAACTTTGGTTTAAATCAATGCTGAAACGCTTGATGTTAAGTGAATCATAAAAATTTATAACGTCATCCGTAGCCGATTGGTAATTACTAGACAAACTAAAATAAGTTCTACCACCTATGTACAGGTCATTGGCAAAACTACCACCCCCGTTTACCAACAAACTACCACCATTGGTCAAGCTTGTTGCATTTGTAGTACACTGAATAGTAATACCACCGAATGTGACTAAACTACCGGTAGTTAAATTCAACGCTTCATCAGTTGCCGTCAAGGTCAAGTAGGCAAAAGTGCTAGAACTACTACCACTACCATTTATTTGACCACCAACATAAAGGTCTTGTCCCACACTGGCTCCACCGGCTACCGTCAATGCACCACCGTTTCCAATGTTTGCCGCATTTTGCGCTTGTGAAATTGTCAAACCACCCGCAACATTAACCGCTCCCACCGAATAAGAAGTACTTGGTGTTGAATCTTTGAAATACATCACGCCGCCAATGTATACATTTTTTCTGAAACTGGCCCCACCGGCACATGTCAATCCACCACCACGTGTCAAACTAGTGGCATTTGTGGTTTCATCAATACTTAACCCACCATTTTTGAGAACTAGTGTCCCTACTGAAGATGCTACACTCTCTAAGGTATTGCTAAAAGTAACAATGTCATTACAACCTAACGTTCCGTTGACATCAAGCCGGTTGTTCGGACTGGTAGTCGCAATTCCTACATTCGATTGTGGTGCCACCGTCATACTAGCCACCGTTCCTTGATAAAATTGGTAACCACTTTGGAGTGAGGGGACCTGAAACCAAGTGAATCCCTGTTCGATACCAATAGCGTAATCTCCTTTGGTGACACCCGTTTCCGGATACAATACTATTTTGCTTCCACTACCACGACCATTCAAACTAGGTGAATCGATACCCATGGCCGTAAATAACAACTTATTTCCTGAAATCACAGCGTCACCGGAAATGTTCAGTGCCCCTGATGTCAAACTATAGGTATTACTAGTTCCTGAGACACCGGTTCCTGAGGCTACTGAAACACTACCACTTGTTATACCCGTCGTGAAACGACCTGTACCAGTAACATCCAATGTAAAAATAGGTGAAATGTTTCCAATACCTACGTTGCCTCCAGTGGTGAAAATACTACCTACCGTATTTGAGTTATGAGTAGCTAACAAGGTTCCATTGGTAATTCTTAAATTGCCGTTTATGTCTAAGCGATGCTGTGGACTGGTTGTTGCGATACCAACATTTCCTGTCGTATCTGCAAACAAGAAAGTGTGTCCGGTGCTGTTGCAAATGTGTAACGCACGATTTTTGGTATTAATTTCATTGATTACACCCGTAGAATTTATAACCATCAAATCAGAAGCTCCTATATTACCGAATTCGATCTGAGGTCCATTGATGTAAATTGAATATACACTATTAGCACTATCTATTCTTAACTTTCCTATAACGTGTGCTCTTTCTGCTGGATTTGTCAATCCGATACCCAAATTGCCACCGGTCGTATACACATTGCCTATTGTATTGCTATTGGCAACTAAAGCAGCGGAATCGACACTTCTAAAAGTACCATCAACATCCAATTTGTACTGAGGAGTACTGGTATTGATCCCAACATTACCTGTACCTTCAAATCGAACAAGTTCCGTTCCATTGCCATTTTTACCCGCGGCATAAAAAACGTGTTTGCTTGATGCATCAACAACGTGATAATTCAACTGACTGTTAGTAACTCCTAAACCGCTGTGGTTTGAAGAATCCCCGTTATCCCACAAAGTAAGCTTGGCTTCGTTAGTTGCCGGAGTAATAGATAACCGCGTTTTGGGGTCAATGATACCAATACCTACGTTTCCGCCGGTTGTTACTAATGTGCCGATGGTATTTGAATTGACTGAACTGATACCTTCTCCCACAAATAATCGCTTATTAATACTAACTCCACCGTTGCTGGTCAAACTCCCTCCTTGGCTGATACTATTGGCGTTTTCAGTACCACTAATGCTTATACCCCCGTTGATCACCAGACCACCATCACTGGAATTACTACTAGGAGTAGTGACATTAATACGGATATATGTATCGCATACTTCTAAACGTTTGTTGACACCGTCGGGCGCAATGTGTACCTTGGAATTGGATACGTCGTCAACAAATAAACGATCTTGTGTTAACCCCTTAACTCGCAACTGACCTGTAACACTATCCAATACAACATCTTTACCTACTTGCAACGACTTTACCACACCCACACCCCCTCCTACGGTTAAACTTCCTCCGGCTGTACAACTGGTAGATTCATAAGATGAACTGATGCCGATCCCACCATCTACTAACAGAGCTCCATTTATGATACTACTACTGGGATGAGTTGCTACTAAGCGCACATTACCATTTTGAATCACTAAGGGTGATTGTAGCGGTTCCACCGTAATTTTTTTTAGACGAATATCTGCCATTAAACTTATCTAAGATAATTTATTTTTAATTCGGACACAAATGGCTGGTAGTAACGTTTAATTCGGAAACTACCCAAAAATAAAATACTATACACAATTAAGACACCTGCCCACTTTCATTCATGTCACTTTTACAACGACCCGTCTTAGTTTTTAGCGAGTACTGTCAACATAGCATCAACTTTATTAATGTCTTACGTAAACACCCTAACTTATTTAATCAGTTTGCTTTGCTAAATATTGATATTAATCCACAAACCAGACAACGTCCCCGCGAATTCTATGCTGTCCAAGAACAATTAAACTACCAAATCTCTGAAGTACCTACCATTGTTATCAATAAGGGAGAATACGTCTTGACCGGTGAACATGCTTTTAAATGGTTAGAGTATGAAATAAATAAACTCCAAAAAACAGAACTATCTGCTTTTAACCAAAACGAAATGGGTTCTTTTTCTGATTCGTACGCCAAATTCGGTTCGACTGGTCTCAATGATGCCACCGAACAAACATTCAAGTTTATTCATCAACAAGAGGAAAAAATATATACTCCACAAGAGGACTCGGTGTTAACATCAGATGAATACAATCAAAAACAGAAAGAAAGAGATTCCTTTTCTAAAAATATAAATTCTCAGCCTACTTATGGTAAAATGCCAAGTGACACATTTGCAAGCGCTAATAATAGCTTCAACAATCAACCAGTTTCAACCAACATCCATCAACAACGCATACCACAAAATCTTTCTTCCAAGCAGAAAGACATCGAATCTCGATTACAACAACTAATGATGCAACGCGAAGAATTTATGCCAGCGGTTCCTAAAGGTCAAATGGTAGATTTTAAAACAGGTCGTATGAATTGAATCAAAATAACAATAAATCAAACAAATTTTATTTATTGTTTATGAGTAGAGACAGCATGCAACTTGACTGGTTATGGCCTGCATTAATGGTTGTGTTACTAACACTTTTATCTGTACATTACATCGATCCATTCAACGCTGTTCCGTACAATGTTTTTAAAATCCCTCCAAATCAACAAGACACCTTATTTCAAGCAGAAACTAAACGCTTAGATGAGTTGTTAGCTAGCATCAACCGTGACGTACTGCCTGATTACCGCAACACCTTTACCAAGCACCCTAGCTATTTTCGTTTTAAACATGGCGAAATGTTTCTAAAGTTTTTATTAAATTTAATCAACCCAGTTTTGAAAAGGGACGCTTATTACGCAAAATCAAAGTTTGTTTTTATACGTGACATTTACAACTTGTATTGGAATGACAACAAAAACTCCACCCGTCACTTTATTTTTAATGTGGATTTAAACGATCCCGTCAAAGCATTCACCCGAAAGTTGAAAGTTTATCTCACAGTTAGTAATATTAACAAGTATCTTGGAGATAATGGAGAATTCTCTGATGAAAGTATTGCTTCGGAAGACATCACATTACAATACATAGGAACCGACAATCCCTTGACTTTTTTTACGGTGGCACCAAAATCTAGTGAAATTCTCGATGAAAAAAACTTGGATAATTACTATCGCATAAGAAATACATTGTTCTTGTTGGATCCATTTGTCACTACTGGGAAAGAAATGCGTATCACTGACTCCATGAAAGTTAAGTTTGACCAGACACTGAAACAAAAAGAACAAGAACAAAAAGAGTTAGAGAAAAAGGGCTTTTGTTTCAATTCAACCACACTTACAGCTACTAATCAAAGCGAATGTGTTGATTCCGGTGGGGTGTGGGATTATCCACCCGCCGACAATATGGAATGTCCTTTTTACATGGCTAATCAAAACTATAGTAATAACTTTGGTGGTATCCGAGAAGAAAAATGCGAGCTACCACGAAACATGCAAATTATAGGTTATCGTAATTATTCTCTTAATCCTGAATATTTACCTTTATGTTACAACTGTCGTAATAAACGTACTGATCAGGGAAGTTTAGGATATTGTTGTGAAGAACAAAGCAATAAAGCATTATATCCTCAATTAACCACTCCAGATTATGCTTTTGTAGGTGATTCTCAAGCAAGAAGCCGTTATGCTGATGTATTTGCAGTCCGCGGACTCAGTGTTGATTAAATAACAATTGGTCTTTGTTTTTATTAATTTTTTGCTAGTCTTTTCTTTAAATATTTTTTTATTGGATAAGTATATAATAATGAAACACTCACGACATCGCCATTCTCATAAACGTTCAGGTCAGAAAGGTTCAGGTCACAAACGTTCAGGTCACAAACATTCAGGTCACAAACATTCAGGTCACAAACATTCAGGTCTCAAACGTTCAGGTCACAAACGTTCAGGTCACAAACGTTCAGGGCACAAACATTCAGGCCACAAACGTTCAGGGCACAAACATTCAGGCCACAAACGTCATTCCAGCCACAAACGTCGTTCTAGCCCTCGCCGCCGTGTTCAATCGCATTACCGCATGCGAGGTATGGGAACCTTGTTGTCTATGTATGGTCAAGCTGGAGGTGCTACAGAACAAGAAGCACGTGAATTGGAAATCGAACTTGCTAAACTGAACAAGGAATTGTCACTAGAAAAAAGTGATGTTCGCCGAGAACAACTGCAAGCCTTAAAAGCCAAATTAACCGAGAAATACAATCAAGTCAAAGAAAAAATGAAGCAACTCTTACGTGGTGCTGCTGAAACAGCATCTAAAGCTGCAGCTGTTTTGAGTGAAGGTGCAACAACGGCTGCTTCTGCCCTTAGTGATGGATTTAAATCACTCGGCTCACGAATGAGTTCTGGTATCAAGTCGTTTAGCGACAAAATGAAACAAAAATATCAAGACTACAAAGAACGAAAAGCCGAATCTAATTTGATCAGCGCCAAAGCCGAACTTGAACGAAAACGTGCCGAACTTTCAAGACTTCAAAGGAGAAAATCACCAGCTCCCAGTTTCGCTTCATCTGTTACTTCAAAATCTGAATCTGCCTAAAATTCTCAATCGTCTCCACCATATGTCTCATCGCGGTCATAATTTTAAACAGTTATTATAGATGTAATTTACTTTGCGTTTTGATACATTTACAAATTATATTTGTAAAAGTGCCTAAGTATTTGTAAAAGTACCGTTCCCAAAAACTCACAGCGAATAACTCGCTTGAAACTCCTATAAAGTTAACTGAAGTTAAACAACCCTAAACTGAAGTTTCTTCAGTGTTCAGTGAGAATAGCTACATTTTTAAAACTTCTTAGTAACAAATACTGTTAGTATTTATTAAGGTTAAATGGGTACCTAACCACCAAGTAACAATTTCAAGGCGCAGAAAACTTAACACTCATTCTCCAGATATTTTGTCATCACGCGTGAAAAGATTCCACGGTATTCTGGTAGCTCATATCGGTAGTGGACGTGTTTGTGCGGCTGTTTGTTAATGATACCGAACTTGGAAACCGAATAAGCCGTTGGACAAACCATTTGTATGACAGCCACGCCGTTATTATCACTTTTTACTATACCACTATTCGAATAGTCACCATAAGCATCCATTGGATTAGGAACAACATTTTTTCCCGACTTGGCAGCCCAGAAAATAACGTTTGTATTTGCGGGCAATCCAGTGAGTTTAATAGATTTCAATTCCCCTTCTGGTTTGCCTTCACCCACTGGTATAACACATTTGCCTAAAAACGGCAGGTAGTAGTCACGATTGAATGCAAAATACAAAGCAGCTCCTCCGATTGCTAATGTTATCACCTGAATCAATATAGGATAATGTAGATAATTTAACAAATTTTTCTGGAAAAGATAAACTGTCATGTAGTTAATGCCGCCTATAACTAACAGTAAACGAGCAATCATTTGAAGATACATTGTAGTCATTGTTTTCGGTATTATTTTATACTTGTTGTCAATAAAATTTTTTATTGCCAATTTATTAGAAAATAAGACTTTTGTATCGATAGTAAAATGATTACCGAAATTACTGTCACGGATACGATACAAAACCGTTTGGATTGGTCAAAATACACCTTGACTATAGACATAGTATTGTTAGCTGCAGTTGGTGGTGCTTATATGTACTTACCTTGGGATACAATTACCCTTTTATTAAAGGTGTACATCGTGTTTTTATTTGTCCGGTATCTGGTTTCTGAATTAACTCTATTCCGAAAGGCATCAGAAAATAAAAAACATTTCCAAATCAGTGGACATTTTGGTCTATTCTTGTTGATTGTTTTGTTTTTACGTTCAGTTCTTCAACTTAATAACTATGCTTACAATTTGTTGATAGTATCGTTCGGCCTACTGAATGTTGCAACACACGCTCATACAACAATGGATATTTTATTCACTTATCTGGTTGTAAACTGGTTATATTCTTCTTTGTGTTTTATCGTAAGTTTCAAAGCTGGCACTCCAATGTAAATTTCAATTTTTACAGACATTACCCAAATTTAATTTCCATGTTATTTACAGAGGTGCGTTCAAAATGGAACAGCAAAGTATGTTAGACACAATTGATGCTGATATAAGTTTGGTTTTAGATAACTTACCAGTTGGTATTATTCGTCTGGATTTTGTGAAAAGGTGTGTTTATGCCAATAAATTTATGTTAGATGCTTTGGATATTGATTCTTGTCGGGATATTCATTTTCCCTATATGCAAAACGTTCACCCAGATGACCTCGATTCAGAAAAACAAGCGTGTCATAAGTTTTTACAAGAACACATTGAAACAGAAACTACTTTTCGATTGTTGAACAAATGTCAAGGTGAATATCGTTGGATGAAAAACAAACGGATATTGCTCAAAAATACCAACAAAACAAATAATACTACTGAGGTGTCTTATATGTATACTTTACAAGACGTACATGAAAATAAGACCATGGAAATACAACTGCGCCAAGAAAGCAAGAAAACAGAACAAGCGTTTAATCACAAATCCATCTTTTTAGCTAACATGAGTCACGAAATCCGCACGCCCTTGAATGGAATTATTGGAATGTTAACTTTATTAGAAGAAACTTGTTTGTCTAGCGACCAACAGGACTATATTAACATGGTTAAGGAATGTAGTTTTAATTTAATGACTATCATCAATGACATCCTTGATTACTCCAAATTAGAAGTGGGTAAAATTGTTTTAGACACAAAACCTATGAACTTGCAGGAATGTATCGAATCAACAAATGATATTATCTTGTCCAAAGTATACGAGAAAACTCTAGAATACACGTACAATATCAATACAGATGTCCCTACTCATATCATTGCCGATTCCAACAGAATTAAACAGATTTTGCTCAACTTATTGAGTAATGGTATCAAGTTTACTGATAAAGGAAATATTTTCTTGAATGTTGAAATGATTAAACCAGAAGATTACAGCTTACTTTATAAATTACACGGGACAAAACCAGAAACAACAATTAAATCTAATTTCGTTGCCATTCGTTTTGATATCACAGACACTGGTTGTGGGATTAACAGTGTCGATCAAAGCAAATTGTTCAAGTCTTTTAGTCAAGTTGACAACCACATCACTGCAAAAGTGTATCAAGGAACCGGTTTAGGATTAGCTATCAGTAAGGAATTAGTCGAATTAATGGATGGATGTATTTGGTTGGATTGGAGCGAACTATGTAAAGGTTCGCGTTTTTCGTTTGTTATTCAATCTGAAATACATATGTTAACCGAAACACCCATCTGCAATGATGAGTATGATAGTATCCTTAAAAATGCTAATGTTTTGATTGTCGATGACAATCTATACAACCGTCTAAGTTTAATCGGAATCGTTACCAAATGGGGAATGAAGCCTCACTCATTCAGTAATAGCGAAGAGGCTTTGTATTTTACTCGCATTACCCAGTTTGATATTGGTCTAATCGACATTTGTATGCCTAAATACGATGGTCATACCTTTGCCACCAAACTACGAGAGCAATTTGAATTTAACAATAAAACTATGCCTTTGATCGCGCTCAGTAGCTTGGGTGACAAAAAACCAGCTTCTAAATTGTTCGTAGCACATCTCATCAAACCCATCAAAGAAGCTAAACTCAAACAACTATGTGTAGATTCATTGCGTTATAGAATATGTAGTAGTAGTAGTAGTAGTAGTAGTAGGATCACTGATGTAAGTGACATATCAGCAAAACAATCTCTTCAATGTTACATTGAGAATAACGAATTGGTGACCTTGAAAGACAACGTGCGTATTTTGTTAGCTGAAGACGTTTACATCAACCAACGTGTAGTGGTTAGTTTCTTAAACAAACTAGGGTTTAATAACATCCAACTCGTCGAAAACGGACAACAATGCTTGGATTATGTATTTGCTAACAAATACGATATAATATTACTTGACATTCGCATGCCCTTGTTAAATGGAGAAGTGGTTTTGAAAAGAATTCAAGAACACTTTTCTGACATACCTGAACAAAAAATTCCATATGTAGTGGCTGTTACAGCTTATTGCTTACGCGAGGACAAAACAAAATATCTGAACATGGGATTTGATGACTATATACCAAAACCAGTTTCCTTAAAAGACTTGAGTCGTTGTATGAATAACTTTATTGAAGGACTACTACACAACTAACTACGCCTAGGTTGAACTCGTATATTTTAAGTATTTCGAATCAAATGTTTTTGTCTTTAGACTTGTAAAATACACTAAGTCCTGCATGAATTCTGATAGCAAATTTTACATAATGCACCTGCCTTCAATGAAAATCCTAGGAGCTAGGCCTCAACGTAGTACTAAACTTAAGAACTACTCTTTTTGTTTAATGTCATGTGTCTTAACATTACATTTGTGGTCTTGTATGGATTTTTGTAGTACATTGTACAATTGCTTTTCATCAATTGTTTGATTAAAATCATTCACGATTACCAGATCAAAATCATCATCGCAGTACAAGTCTAAATCACATTCCGAAGCATGAGCCTTGATGCGTTGGTAATCTCCAACATCCCCTCCTGTTTCATTTTGTAATCTTTGTTCGTTTCTACCTGGAGCTACTATTTTTATTAACACCCCACCTTGTGATTTGACATAGTCAGCTTCATTACTAAATCGAACATCACTTGTTATTAACGCTTCTATTCCTCTAGAAGTAAGCACTTGTCTCCACGCATCAAAGTAATTTATCCAAATGTCCTTACCAACGACGTCACGTCCGTTTTCCGTACCTTCCTGCTGTAATAACGTACGCGTTGCTTTGGTTTTGTTGACATAGACATCTTCAAACGCAATATCGCGTTTAGCCATGACATTAACTTTGATTTGATCGGCAAAGGACCACTGCATACAATACACTGAGTTGTTTTGCAAAAAAGGAATGATGTATTTGCCCGCAATATAGTCTTTTCCAGACCCCATTTTCCCGCACAATCCAATTATGAGAGCCATTACTCACTATCACTACTACTAATGCGTCTTTTTTAAGTACTTTTCAATTTCTTGCGACTACTGAGTCTTGTAAGATTTCTTTGAGTATTAATAACTCCAGTTGTCTTTTGTAAAGAAAATTCGTGCGATCCATTGCACTTACTGTTTCTAGTTTTTTTAGCCCTTTGATAATGTGATCAATCAATATTTCCGAACTAATGAAGGTGCGGGATAATCGTTCGTATTTTTCACTGAGTAGTGTGTATTTATACGCAGGTACAGTATTGGCTATCAATTGTTCATACTTTCGTTTCATGTCATTCATGCTTTCAACAATAGTGTTTTCACTATAATCGTGTTGTAATTGCTCATACTTTTCCGTTAGTTCATTGTATTTTGTTAACAGTGTTTGATATTTGTCAGTATTATTGTCCATTATACAAAGCCATTAGAAAACTTTATTCCCATTCTAACTTGTCGTTTCTGTAATTACGCGATTCATACAATTTTACAAACATTTTTCTTAAGGCGGAGTAATGTGGCTTTTCATCAAAGTCCATGTTGCGCACATACTTTAAGAAGACACAGAATTCTTTCGGCATGTTTTTACACAACTCCTCCTCGGTTACACTCTGCTTTTGTTCTCCAATTAAACGGTTCTTTTCGTTCCTATCTTTGGTTTTTATGTTCTGCCATGGCAATTTTCCTTTGTACAAGTACACTAAAATGTATCCCACACATTCTAAATCATCTTTGCGACCTTGTTCTTGACATTGGTGTGCAGCAATCGATGCATATCTAGCCGTACCACAAAACCTTTTGTGTTCTACTGGTTTGATGTGTTCCCTGTTTCTTTTTAAGTATTTCTTCGCCAACCCAAAATCTATACAATACAGTTTCTTGGTATCAGCGTTTCCTATAGCGAAATTGTCGGGTTTCAAATCACGGTGAATATAACCACAACTGTGAATGTATTTGATCACATCAATCATCTTTACGGCCAAACTAATAACTGTCTTTAATCCAAAGCGCTTGTGTTTAGCTAGCAACGCCTCTAAACTGGAACCTAACAAATCCATAACTATAATTTTCTTGTCACGACAAGTTGTTACCTTTAGATTTGCCACTCCAAAGTCCGGATTCGCTATTTGCTTATAGATTCTAGCTTCATCTAACACCGAACGTTGCCCATCTTTATCACCTGTCTTTACCGGGATTTTCAATGCTACTAATTCATCCGTTTTTTTGTTGCGCGCCTCAAACACATCTCCAAACGAACCCGAACTAATATACTTGGTAATCGTATACTTGTTAATGTCCGTGCCTATCAACGCTTGCAAGTGATCCATGTTTATCTAATTATGAGTTTATACCTTTTACAGAATTATTATCTTGAAAATAACCACGATATTGTGGTTGATAGATTACTTTTAAATTCCGGTCTATTAATTTGAAACCGGGATTGTTTAATTACTAATGTATTTAATACTAATAAAAGGGTATAGGTATAGTTAATGTCTGAGCACGCGAACCACCAATGAATTACTTCGTTCTGTAAAGAGACAACAGCTATTGTAGAACAAATGCATCCCAATATACTCTCAAAAAGATAATCAAAACAATGTTATCGATCACTTGGACAATCACATTGAAAGGTCTACAAAGAAAGTAGATAGCATTCAAAAACGTATACTATGTTGCTCTTCCAACGAACAGGTGGTGTTGTGTAATTTCAATTTGCACAAAAAGTAAAACTTTATTTCTTGTCTAATTACAAGTGTTGATACAAATGTCTATTATTAGTTTTTTAGATACATTTTTAATCTATATTTTTCAAGATTGTTGTGCGTGCCCCGAACGAGAATGTACTATCACTAATATAGCTCGGTTAGCTCCCGGGTTATGTGAACGTTACTCGCAGTTCTTGAATTGTGATGGCGCTGTATCTCCAAGACCAGGTGATTGTAACAAAATCGTAAATCGCAAAATTTCAAGTGACACCCCTTTGCTTTCCAACGTACTCATGTTGGAGACAGTTTTTGATATCAAACGTTATCAAGACCAATTCGGGAAAAAAGCATTGGATAAATTCTACAGTGTGCATCCACGTCTTGAATGTGTAGATATCATACTAAGTAATTTCGAAACCTACGGACTTTTAAAAAAGATCAGAGGAAAATATTATCTACTAGGTAGTTACCGACAGATTTCTTGGAGAGCAATCAAGTCCTTAGATACCAAGTACTGCCAAGAGTATCAAACCATGTTTAGTAATTACAGTAATGAAATCTGTCAGTTGTTTGGCGTATCTACTAATCAGCTCGCTCAATGTTTACAGATTATATTTTGGTACTTTCGAAAAGCAATCGTCGATTCAATTGCTATGGATTGTTTATCTAAATATAGCAATAGTGTAGTTGCTGTGAGTGTGGGTAGCACTAACATAACATCAGATTACGATATCACTTTGTATGGCAAAAAATATAACAATGTTTCTAAAGTCATTAACGCTTTCAACCAAATGATTAATGTTGTCTTCAAAAAACCACCTGATTATGTTTTTGATACCAATATGTATGGTGTTTCATTTATCAAACTAGTTAGAAACACCAGTACGTTATCTAGGGATTATTCTCCTGAACAAGTCAACGACTCACCAACAAAAGAACGCGTCACCAGTGAGTTGACGGATCCAGATTTAGATGTAGATATAGATGACTTTGCTGAAAATTTTACTTCTAATCCGATTGCGTGTGGCAATATGAATTTTACTTATGCTGGACCAGAAAACCTGAATACTTCTCCAGACTCTGTATCCGTCAAACTTTCTCAACACATCTGGGCGTTGGTCAAAGTATTCGTGAATTTAGAACGTATTCAGGCGTTTGATGAAAAAGTATATGAAATGTTACGTAGAACTTTGGTAGAACCAATACAAAATTCTGACTCCTCAGAACAATCAACTACATTTGCCAAACTAATATACGCAGCTGAGAGATTACAGCAAAAATACGAATCCTCACAGGCCAATTACGTAGCATTCATTCGTCAATTTAACCCTACTTTTGGTTTAACAAACACCGACTTTAACAATTTTATTAGTTATATTAACTACAATGGTTCCGAGACTTATTTCTCTCGGGGTGCCTTTTTAGATGTGGTCGTCAATCGTCAAATGTGCAATCAAGACAAAATTCAGTTGTCACAAGACGAATATTTGGATTCGTTTGTTGAAAACATGGCCGATTTAATGCTTCATTATCACAAAGACAAGTACTTGACTCGTTCTCTTGACGCTCTTAAACGAATAAAATTATTACAAGATGCACACCCACAAATCACCAACATTCTTAATACTATCAAAGATATCCAAAAGTTTTGTAAGGGAGAAAAACATGAATTGCTCGATTGTTCTGCGTTTTTGTTCATGTACAATTGTATCGTTAGTATTCGCCTTGCAACAAAATTCTTTTTAGCACAATACGACCGCGAATCGACATTAACCGATAAAATTATCAACGACTTGGAAACTTTCTTGGATGGAAACTTGACCGAATCAGATTCTTTACTTCGACTTTCAAATATTTCTCTCAATATGACACAACCCAGTCGTGATTCAGTTGATGCAAGAGATCAAACACCCATTTCCGTTACTAATTTACGAAAATTCAAGAGTGCTCCAGATGTTTCTACCTCTTAATAATCAGTGTAGTGACGATTTACATAAGGGACAACATTTGTTATCGCACAACCACGTATCGATACAATTTATATGAAAACTGTGTTGGCATAGTAGCTCTCTAATTATTTCTCCTTTTAGACAATCGTGTTGACAAATACAACAAAATTGTTCTTTTTGGGTTACTTGTACTCTAGTGGTCTCTACCAACTCCTTTAGTGAAGTTCCTATTGTTACACGCGGCAGTTCGGATAAAACTTCATACGAAATGTCCTCTGTGTTTATACCTCCGCTATATACGGGAATGCGAGAGCCTCTGATCATAAGATTACCTCTGCGAAGTCGAATCATGTCACCGTACGCTAACCTACGTGCGCGGCCTGGTTCTCTAGGCAACTGCGAGTCTGACATACTATTATGATCCATGGCTTATTACAAGTCCCACACAAAATTTGATTTCAATACAAACTCTATACATTAATAATTATTTTTCGGAAAAATTATCGTAATACCTTATTACGCGCGCGCGTTAATATTGCAATCGAGCCTTTACAAATAGACTGCTATTTGACTTTTTTGAAAATATGATAACTAATAACATTTATAATATTTTGTCAGTAACGGATATTGTATAGGCTAAGAATGCTTATTTTGGAAAAATATCTTCTTAATTGACCTAGAACAATGATAATTTATCTTCCAAGTACTTGAATCTAAAATTGTTTCCGCAGTTCAAGCCTGTACATTCATCAGATTCTAAACCACGACTAATTGTCTTATTTCCAATTTTGAGTTGTGCAAAAAGTTTCATTTGATTGAAATAACTTGATCCTTAATGTATATCCGCCATTACTTTTTTCTACACATATACTACCGTCACCAGCAAAGAACCCACAAATGTATGCAGAATTCATTTACAATCGTAAAACAGAAATGTATTCAATTTGTTCAAGTTCATTGCACTTAAATGAAAGATCATAATTATTTTAAACAAATATGATTTTTTAGAAAAGTAATCAGGATATTTATACATTTTTTTAATTGCTGTATGCAAGACCCGTTTATACCCCATCTTTCGATGTATTTCATAACTATCTGGGACTAGACTATATCTTAAGGAAATTACATTTCCCCCACTAACATTTAGTCGTTGAACCTTATCCATTGACTGTAAATCGTCTTTAGGATCTTGGCTGCGGATTGTCCAATCTAATACATTATTACTATGAAACAAACGTTTCCGATTGTTTGAAGTAGTATTAGCTATCAGGAGTTTCCCGCAATTTGAAAGTGTCGCAAATCTTATATACAGATTTACTAGCAAAACATATGTTTCACTATTTTGGGCATGGTTTTTACCCATTCCAGCCATAATGCGGAGAACGTTGTAGTTCACAGCATAGACACGGAGCTTGGCAGTGTCAGAACCGAAGATAGCTGAGTTCAAGTTCAGAAGCAAAGTGGCGTTATCAATTCGGGACATGTTGACCGTACCTGAAGGTTGGTGTTGCTCTGGGTTAAGAGCAAAGGAGTAGACATAGATACCAACCTGTTCAGGGATACGGGTGTGGTGTTGATAAGGTTGGACAAGTGCGAAGTATCCGGCCTTTCGGGTCGAGAATCGATCTTGACCGTTGAGTTGGAGCTTGGCATCAACAATGGTGTGAGAACCGTTGTTGTAAGAGTAGTCAGACCAAGCATTGGCACTAGCATTGGCATCAGGCTGAACAACCCAGACAAGTTCCTTGCAAGGGTGGTTGAGAGCGAGCTTGCTCTTGACGGCAGCGCTGGAGTATGACTCAGCTCCAGTGAATTGGAGTTGTTCAATGAGGTATTCGTGTTGAACTTGTGCGAATTGACGACGTTCATCAGTATCAAGATAAATGTAATCGATGTACAGGGAAGCGTTGCTCATAGATGGAGCAGCGGATGGAGTTCCGACGTAGCATTGAGAAACTGGTCGGAAGGTGATGTTGAACTTGACTTCGTGATATTGAAGTGCTATCAAAGGAAGAGCAAGTCCTGGATTTCTGCAGAACCAGAATTGGAGAGGAACATACAAAGTGTATGCTGGAGTGGTGTTGTTTCCGGATCCAGAAGTGTTGATCATCTGAGCATCATTACCAACCATCAGATCGTAACCATCCATCTTTTCAGCAGTTTGAGTCAATTCGTTCCAAATGTTGAGCCAATCTCCGTAGTGTTTGTCGATTGTTTGCCCTCCGATTTCAATGGAAACTTCATCGATAAGAACGTGTCCAAGATTCCTTGCCCAGGCGAAATAAGAAGCACCTGCGTCCTTGGTGACAGCTGGGAGATCCACTTGAAGATAAACTTTGTGGATCAAATCACCGTTTCTGGACACAGTGCATGAAACTTTGCGACCGAAATCGGCCGTACCATTGAACGTTTGTTCGATGCTTTCAATTGCAACGAAAGACTCGTAATATTTCTATTACAATGAAACCATATGGTTTCACTTTGTCTATCGGACTATACCTTAAGCAAATGGCAACAACCTAAAAAGGGTTGTTCGCATTTACCGACAAACGTCTAGTCTCTGAACCTTCTTCTAAATATTTTTTGCTAATTTAAATCAACTTCATTTAGAAGCTCGGCTGCGGGTTGTCCATTTCCATTTCGTAACTAGTACTCCATTTCATACTACACGTTATTACCATTGGGTTCGGTCATTATCCGAGTTCTTTGCTGATGTCACCATCAACAAATTGGTAGCGTAGTCTTTAGGGGTTTCCCGCAATTTGAATGTCTTGCAAGAATGCTCGTCACGGATAAAAACAAGGGAGTGATAATTTCGTGACTTGCTATTCTTACTAGCAGCTATAACCTTTTCAGTGCTGCTATCCTAACCTCACATTTAAGTTAGTGTGTCGTCTGTAAACGACCTTAAAAAATGTAATTTGTGGGTTCCCTGTACATACCACATACCTCATTTTTCAGTAAGGATTAGACTATAACTTAGAAGGACACATTTCCTCCGAAAACCGTTTAGTCGTTGAACCTTCTTCTTTGAATTTTAGCAGTATCTGCCTGATATTTTATATTTTCTAATTAAATTCAAAGAAGCTTGGATGCTGATTGCCCATTTATCAAAACTCTCTTGAAGCTTTGAACATCTTGTTTATTATCACCGAAAGACCAAGGTCTTAAGGACCGTTAGCCCTTGTGGCTAACGCCACTACCCAAGTTTTTCTCTTGGCCAGTATTGTATCACTACAATACCTTGGTAAAACAAGCTTTAGGGGTTTTCAGCAGTTTGATTTTCTCACCAGGGTTTAATTTCCTGATTAACATCCGTGGGTTTTAAGACTCCACTAAAGGATTTTTGAATACCTTATTTTTTCAGTATTCCCTGATGTTTTTCTACCCTACAGGCTTTTAAGGTAAATATCTTGCTTTATACTCAACATTTCAGTTGAGAGTAGAGTACACCTTAAGGATTTTCAAGTACGACTAATACTATAAAAAAATCCCAACTTCCGTCTACTCGTTTAACCTTTATCTTATATCTGCCTGATTTGTACACATTGTCCAATGTACTGCTTTCCAGAAGTACTTGTCAAGCAATATATTTCTCCTTGTTCCATTATGTTGGATGTGAAAAGGCATAACATTTCAATTTATTGATATATAAGATACTTGGCTGCGGATCGTCCAATCCTTAGCATTTTTACCATTGGATACGGCTATTAACCGTGTTCCTTTAACTCATTACTGAATTAAAGTGGTAGCTAAGGCTCTAAGGAGGTTCCCGCAATTTGGAAGTTTTGCGAATCTAGAAGATTCACTAGCCAGACCTTTTTTCTACATAAAAGTAGCATTCTGACTTTATGCGCCCAAGATATATCTAAGCGCCATAGGCTACGAGTTGCATCCTCGTACCAAATGCTTTCGCAAGTGGAGTAGACTATACCTTAAGCCATCATCGAAGCTTGCTATGCTTCTCAGACCCATTTCCGTCTAGTCGTTGAACCTTCTCCATATCCTAGCTTACGGATTAATGGAGCTTGGCTGCGGATTGCCCAATCCTTGACGTTTTTACCGTTGGGTTCGATTATTAACCGAGTTCTTTTCTACTCTTTCTAGTAGAAAATGGTAGTCAAGGCTAGCAAAATTTGTAAACAAATTTCACTGGAACCGAAGCTTCCTCAGGGGTTTCCCGCAATTTGAAAATGTCGCAAGTTAGTGGTTTACCAACTTACTAGCCAATCGCTGGCTATTTGACTCTATGCAACTAAAGTCCGCCTCCCATTGTTGTTTGTTTTTATAATATACTTAAAGAAAAAAAATTTCTCGATTTAAACTTAAAATTAAAATATATATCATGTTTTTTTAGTCCGTTATTATTTCGACACGCTCCAATCAAACCATAAATATAGGGTAAATCTACAAAATATCGGCGCCTAATGGCAAATATATATAAGACAATGTGTTTGTTACTTGTCGAATGGTTCTAAATACGGAACACGCAGAATATGGTTATAAATACAGAACACATTATCATCTTCCGGCTAATTTCATTGGTAATGGTAATGAAATCAGATTTAAATTTGAAATCGATAACTGATCATAGTAAATGGACTTGTAGCTTTATTTTGAACTAGTTTGTCTTCATAAATTGTCAGGTACTCCGTTTTATGAACAATTATATCCGAATCAGGGGACATATCGTCCTTGAAGACCTCCGTTCCCCAACGGTCAACGCTTACCCGTCGATCGTCAAACAAACATTGTTCGATGACTTTCTCTATTTTATCCATACGTAAATTACAGTACAACATGATATTCCATTGTTTCAAGCCATATTTTTCAATATCCAACACTTGAAAAGTTCCTTTCTCATTTTGGTGCGTATGGATGATATTGATACCAAAGCGCCCCCTTGTCTTTTCTAATATACTGACGAATTTCAACAACACAAAAAATTCGAGCGATGTTAAATCATCGATCGCCGATAAAACCGTTCTGTGATTGTTCTTGTTCGCCACTTTCCGTCCTAATTGACATTTTAACTCCCAATCAAATAGATTGTAGTGAGACACTTGTACCGTTCGCATATACATAAGATCGGGTAGATCTAAAAACTCGGCGATGTTTAACCACATTTCGTTTGGTAATTTTACAGCTGTATTATTACCCGAATTCATTGTCAATCCTAAAGAAAACTTAACCACATTTAAAACGACCTGTCAAAACTTATTTGGTAACTTGACAATTGCTTACCTTGCTTGATTAATTCCCACGGTGTCTCCGTGGTGTTGTTAGCATGAACAATCAACTGGTAACCATATGACTCAACATATTCACACACTAATTGGTATTGTCGTTCTGTCAGTTCGTGAACTTTTCGATGCCCAAACAGAATTTCTATACCGCGATGAGTGATTAAATACAAAATGTTAAAGATGAAATTTTCGACTCCTTGTCTTTCGGCAATGTCAGCAGTAACATCTTCTAATTGTAGTTGAATCGAATTAGGCAACCCCGGTCGCCGCGTGAAAATGCTGTGTGCTATTTCATTGATGTTGTCATTGTCAATGGTGTTATTATTAGTTGTGTTGCTTTCCATGTGAATATTGTAAAACCCTATTCCATATTTACAACAGTTGTTTTTAAATTACATTACTTACGTACTTTTCATATCCCAAGTGTACTAATGCTACTACAAACAACGCTACTAACAAGTCTTGCGTGTAATGACCGCGTGTAACAGTCAACAGCACAAAGTTCATCACATTGATGATACTCCACAAACCTATGCTTGCAACGGAATCCGAAACAAATCCATACTTGAATAATAAACTTGTACTGAGTAGTCCAAAGGCAAAATGCCCAGAAAACATTTTGTCATAACATGTTCCACCAACCGTCAAGTGATACGGATCCAGTTGGTTGACTTTACATCTACTATCTTTCGGTAAAATGGTAGCGACTATGGACAAACTTCTTAGCGCAAACATAATACATGCTTTGATGATAGCTTCAGATATCCAATCACCATTTGATCTATTCATAAAGAATGGGATGACGTAGATCAACAGAAACCAATTTTTGGTATCGTTATAAGCTGACCAATCAGGTGTATTGTTATGGACAATATCCAAAATAGCAGCAGGTTTTGTTGTGTCCTCATAGTACTTCGTCCCCTGATGCCATACATAACGCGTTGACCAAATATGTAAAAAAACCACCGTAACAATTGCAACTACAAGTGTCTGAAATGATATAGCCATTCTTATACTTACCTCTTATTTTATTTTTTCTTGTTCATCAACCAATCCATAAATCCCTTTTCCACACTCATTTTTAAGATCAATGAACTGGACTTGTTCACTTTTTCCCAAGATTCAGATAGCTGCACCGTGTCCATCATCGCCTTTTCAATCGGTTCACTGACAATATGTTGTTTGAGTTTAGAAACACCTTCCTCACCCAATGATGCATATATATTGTCATCGCATTTTATTACGGCTGTCAAGTCTAAACCTTCGTTAGTAGTAGTTTTTGTAGTGTTTGTGTTCAACGCCTTATCAATGTAATCTATAACTTCACCCAAGTTTGCTCTTTTAGATGGATCTACCTGTAGTAGCCGGGACAACACATGCGCCAGGACTTTATCAAACTTTTCAACGGATACCACACGTTTGTTGAAAAAATCTTGTGGATTCATTTGGTAAAATCGCTCCAGGTCTTTAATATTTTTGATATGACTGAATGGTAAAATGTTACATATCAACTCATATACACATATTCCAAAGCTCCATACATCGATCTTTGAATTATAAAAATCTTGGGGTGTGGTGTGTTTATTGTGTTCATACTCATACTGAGTAAAATTCTCTAATGAATTCATGTTCAAAATTATTTCAGGGGCCATGTAATAAGGTGTTCCACATAACTTGTAGTATTTCTTTGTTAATATCTTTTCGATTTCGTTTGATATTTCCAGATTATGTTTTGTTTGGACATCTAAACAAGCGAATCCAAAATCAGAAATTTTAAAGGTAATGCCATTGTCGTCGTTAAGGTTGTCAATCTTAATCAATATGTTTTGAAGTTTGATGTCTCTATGAAGCAAACCCAAATCGTGGATGTATTGTAGTCCTCTTCCTGCTTGTAATACAAAGTTATACACCAAATTGCGAGAAAATCCACCAAATACGTTTCTTTCACAAATAACGTCTTCTTTTAACAACTGATGTACATCCCCACCATTACAATACTCCATGTTTAAGTAATAAACACACTCGTTTTGTACACACCCTTGAAAACGAATAATGTTTGGATGTTCTAATACACTTAACACTTCCACTTCACTTTCGATTAAATCTCTTAACCGTTTATAGTAATATTCTTCTTCTTTGCTTTTAGCAGCTATATCACCTCTTACTATAAATCCCGTGTTTTGCGAATAAGGGGTTATGTTGGGAGCAACCGGGTCATAGTGATTTTTTATATTTAACACTTTCCGATTGCGTTTCTGCCGCTGTTCCGCGTTGTTGTTGATGTATTTGGACACTAAGCTCTGCAAATTGATTTCTTTTACAATAAATTCCTGTCCAATCACTTGACTATCTCTTGAAAGTAAACCCAAAGGATCATTCAAGTAAGTGTCTTTGAATCTACATAAGTAAACTTTTGAAAATGATCCTTTACCTATCTGTTTTATGATATCAAGCTGGTCCATCTTTTCAGATGAAACATGATTCATATTTATAATTACCTTATACTTAAGAATCATTTTAAATTTTATTAACAAATACGTTTATTAGTCTTGTGATTCCTCCTTGTGATTCCTAAAAAACTCTTCCACTGCTCTATATCCGATGTCAATCAATTTTTGTTTCATTCCAGTAGTCATAGCAAAATCCATGGTTTGTACCTTTTCATCAATATGAACTTTGATTGTATGGGGTTGAAATTGTTCTAGCAAACCGGTTTGACGCTCACGTTGAACCATCATACATGACCACACACTCATAACATAACTATCAAACTCTACTATGTCTGTACTATTTTCTCTCCCTTGAGGTTCGTCCCGTGCTATCAACTTTAAACCCAAGACATTGTCCAAGTTGTCTTGAAACAAATGTATAGGATAATTGTTAATTACCCCTCCATCCACTAAAATGTGTCCATCAAAACGTTCAGCTGTAAATACGAAAGGAATACTAATAGAATACCTGATAGCTTGTGTAATTGGAACAGTTGGCGTTTTAATGTAATCGAAAATAGTCCAATCGAATGTTTTTAAATTGGTTGCCAAAACCTGATATTTGATACCTGTCCGTTCATATAACTCCCTAAAGTTTATTTCGCGTTTCATACCACGTTTTAAGATTAATGTTTCTAACCACGTTATGATATTCTTGCCTGAGTCCGCTCCAAACTTATTAATAAAATTCCCAAAACTAATGTCTTTTAGGTTACCAAAATTCTTGCTAATAAGCTCTTCTTCTATATCTTGTGGTTGATATCCTAGAGCAAACACCAATCCAAACAGGCAACCAACCGAGACACACATCAATTGTTTGATATCTAAATTGATTCGTCCGATTTCATGCAACTCTTTCAATTTTCGAAAAGCTCCACAATACGCTACTCCTCGGATACCCCCTCCACTCAACACCAAAGTGTTAATGTCTCTTTTCATATTCATAGTATTACTATTAAGCAAATGAAATATTTTTTTGTTCTTACCGTTCAAATAACAATTGGATCCGATTGTGTAATATCGTTCACCTCACAAAAGTATTTTTCCCATATATCTGCTATCTTGTATGTGTGTTCGCTGAAACTATCATCGTTAACATAGATTACTAAATACTTGTCTTTTATACTTTGTATTCCTGAAATAGAAATCAAGTATGTAAAAAAGTACTTCATTTTATTCATTTCTGCTTCACCTTGGAAATGATACAAACACTCTCGCCATTTACTAGTGATATCCATATGATATCCATCCTTGTTGTCTTTGATACTACAATTTAATACGTTATGCTTGAAAACTAGGTTTTGTTCAATCGTTGTAGCCACATTAGACAACATTGGTTCTTCACCCCAACACCCGAATACTTTAAACTTTTGTGAATCCTTAATATAGTCATATACATAAAAAGGACTACTATTATATACCATTTCTTGTTTACCTAGTAGCACAATATAATATTTTTTGTCCTCCAGATCACGTGTATTGGACAAATTGTAATTGATATATAGCCTGGCTAGATACCAAACTCCAGCAAACATCCATCTGAATATCTGACGTCGATAAACGTAACAGAAACCGGACAATAACCCAATAGTACAGTAAAACAATAGCACCATTTGCAACAATTTACACGGCTAGTGTTTAAACATATTATTCCTAATATGTTTAAATGAATTTCTTTGAAATTAGTGGGAATAAAGCTGCGAATAAAATTAAAAACACACCCCTGCAACCTCACTGTGATCTTCACACTGTTTACAAAAATGTTCATGTAGGAGAAATGGTTAAAGTAGTTCGTCTTGAAGGTGGTCTCTACAATTGTTACAAGGGATACATTGGTGAAGTAAAGGACTACAAACTCGGACAAGATTCCGCTTTAGTCATGCTACACGCAGTGAATTGTCCCAAAGTATTAAGAATGCCTTTAGAACACTTTATCAAGTTACATCAGTAGATTTATATTTGATGGTTTTGGTTGTAAGACAAGCTTGTTCAAAAGTCTTGGTAAACACTTTGAGATTTTCTAACCTTTGGGTTCTATCGATTGTAGTAAAAATATTGAAAGGATGCGTGTTGATAGAATACGAACATTCCATTTCCATCGGAAATTTATTGATTAGAACTAAACCAATGTCCTTTCGAACATTCAGAATATCACCATTAGTGATATAAACGATCCACACAGAATTACGCGTTTTCAATTTCAGTTGTTTCATTGCGTTGTTCAAAGTATTTATTCCGCGCTTGATGGCATCTGTGTCTCCAATATCTAACGATGCGGTTGTGCCTTCGGTCTCTGGCTTAATTTCTTGGAATTTGACAAGACTAAACTTTAGTTTAGCTGTTATAAACACTTGGATGCATTTTCGGATCAGCTCCCTATCAAAATTTTCGTTTGCTTCGTCAATGATGTAATATACTTCTAGTGTTTCGGACGGCTCCAGCATATTGTCAGTTACTTTTGTTCCTTGTATTAGTTATAAGACAATTGATTAATTCATTTTTTTGTGAATAATCTTTTTGTTGGATTATTTACAAGAAAACCCGTTTAATGATCGAGTTTGAACAATTCTTGTCGACATCTGGATTATCAACCAAGGCTTGGGGACCTAGCGGATGGTATTTTCTGTTTTCTTGTGTCATAGGTGGATACCCACCTCAGATCGTCACGAGTAATCCGGAACATCTGGAAATCCAACAACATTTCCGAAACCTGTTTCTAAGCTTAGGATACACTATGCCTTGTATTTTCTGTCGTCAGTCCTATCAACAATTTTACCAGCAACTACCGATCGATAACTTTTTATCTGGACGCATTGAATTAATGCATTGGCTTTATCAGATGCGCGATCTAGTCAACCAAAAACTAATCATTCAAGAACAAAAGTGTTACAACACAGAAAAAAAACGATTGAAACAATTATTTCACAATGCAAAGATTTCTAAACGAGAGTATTATTGGCGGATCGAACGAGCTAAAAAGGAAACCTTGTACACAAAACCAAGTCCACCATTCGAACATGTATTGACCAAGTACGAACAGTTTCGTGCGGTATGTTCAAAGCGTGCGAAAACTTGTTCATTACCTAAACCAAAATGATTTACTCCTCGATTACACCTTGATTACCTAAACCAAACGTCAAACAGATAATGTTTATGAAAAGTATTATCTGTTAATCACAGTAACCAATTAGTATTTATAAAATTTCCAGCCCCCTACGACCTGCTCCGGCCGGTTGTTCATACGAACTTTGCGCCCATGGTCCAACATTTTCCTTTGGGATTGGGGGTGCAGAACGTAAGTCATGATAAGGGATTTTGTTAGACTGCATAACAGTATTAATTCCGACATGATAACCACTGATCAAGAAGTTTTGTTCTTTAAGTAGGTTTGAAACTGGGTTTTGTTTGGCAAATTCATTCGCGTCATCGTACTTGGGTAAAAGGTCTTCTGCTTTGACTTGGTTTTTACCAGCAACCACATTGTCAATTTGTTGTTGTTGAGGGCTTTTGACAGCGGAAGGAGCAGCAGCTTGATCTGCTGCGGCAACTGGTTGGGCGACTGGTGCAGATTCCTTGACATTCTCTACACCCTCAATGTAATTGGGCATGTATCCGTAATCGTTTTCTAATTTCTCAGATTTGTTTTTGGATATGTAGATAATGAAAAGATACACGCCAACAAGAATTAAAAATACTTTAAGCAAGTCGTTAGATTGAATCATTTCTAGAATGCTAGCCATGTTTGTTTTAATATAGTATAACAAAATAAATTTATAATTTGAAAATTTACAAAAAACCAATTTAAAATTTTACCAACGTGACTTGTTATTACTGCCACTTGTTATTACACACTTACCTATTTTCAAGCTGTACTCCCGATACGGTTTTCTACCAAAAACCAAAGGATGGATTATTCCGAAGAATCAGATTACAATTCAGAGCACCATTATTCACCTGTAAATTCACATGTTGACAGAGATGTAGACATCTTTATATCTGATCATCTAGATGATATACTCGATATCTTGTATGATTTCAGGGAGCAGTTTAGTTGGTGCCCTTACTTTCTAGCACACCTACAATGTATTCATCTCACCGATTTCTTTACCGATATACTTTTCAACCCTCAACAAGGATCCCGTCAATTGACAAGAAAACAAATCACCATATATGACCGATTTATAAGAGAGTATGAGTCTGAATTATATAGGTCATTGTTGATTGCCGATGGATTTTTATGCAAATTTAACAGTACATTACCACCTCTTGACTGGGCTTTATTTTGCTTTAGTTTTTCGGATCTTGATGAGGTTCGTCGTCCGAGGATGAGTAGAGGATTTAGTGGTGGATTTAGTACCGAGACAATTGATAGCCATCAAGAAGACATCTCCTAAATCGTCTTGTTTACTATGAGAATCAAAATGTGTTTGCCATTCGACAGATTCTGTCATGTCAAATTGGTTAGTTAAGAACCACTTGGTGTATTGAATAGACAAATATTTTCTTCGTGCATAGGACCCCTTGAGACTACAAGGGATGACAGGACCTCGATATGCCTTCAGTTTTTGAGACGCGCTTACAAAACGTATAGGCACAGTGCTATCTAGGTACAGTTCAACAAATTTTCCGTAAATCAAATGACTGATCAGTTTCATCTTATTGTTGACTTTGGGTTGTAGTTCTATAACTACCTTTTGTACATGTGTGAAAATGGGCAGGTGCTCTTGGTAAATCGATTGGACTTTTTGTAAGATGATACGTGTGATATCTTGTAGTAAAAAGTCATCTACACGTTTGGAACGAACTTGGTTCTTTGGAGTGAATGTAATGGTTTTGGGAAAATGCGGTTTACAACTAAACAACATGTCCTCCGAGTCTTCCTTTTGCCATCGGCATGTAGACTTTTTTCCACACACCTTCCCGGCTTTGGTCAGCGCACAGCAATTTGGTATGTCTTGTTCTAATGTGTTAAACACCTGCCATAAATGAATCTTGTAACTTGCCAAGGTTTCGGGATCGCTGGCACTCATAATACACATAGCCAGATTCTTTAATCCTACATCAATAGTTAATATCATGCGGGTTATTCTACTACTGATGACATGGCAAAATAAATTCTATAATTAACCGTCTTTGTATATCAATAGTTTCCATATCACCATAATATTTTTCAATCGCCGATACACAGACAGTTTTTTATAACGATAATGAAAAACTTTTACATCGGTACAGAATCTTACATTTTTACTCGTAACGCTTGTTTCCGTCATAGAATCAGCTGGTAGTTTCATTTTTTTGACAGGATATACTGCAGTTGTGGTCACAACCTCGTATGAATTGATAGTGTTCATTTTACACTTGTAATAATAATGAGTTCAGATAATATTTTTCATTGATTCGTACTGCCATTAAATTTAAAATCATAATGGTGATTAGAACAGGCAACAAAACTAATGTTAATCAATGAATTCGAAAAGTTGTCGCTTAAAAAGTTTAAAATAAAGAGCATCCTACCAGATGCTACGATTTTGTGCTTAGGTAAAAGGCGGAGTGGAAAAAGTATCATGAGAGGAGAAAACGTGCTTATGTACGATGGAAATATCAAAAAAGTAGAGGACATCAAAATAGGAGAATTGGTTATGGGCGATGATTCAACTCCGAGAACTGTTCTTGAAACTCACTCAGGAACCGACAAAATGTACAAAGTGACCAATCGTAAAGGTGTAAGTTACACTGTCAATAGTCATCACATCCTGTCATTGACATACACCGGTAAAAAAATCATCGTTGATAGAAAAGACAGGCAAAGTTATCAAGTGCGCTGGTTTAATAAGCAACGATGCCGACTCGAACATTATACGTTTTCCTACAAAGATAAAAATAAAGAAGCGGTTCATACAGAGGCGCAAAAATATTGGGAACAATTAACCGATGATCTCAAAGTTGACATTCCCATTCTGGATTACTTGAAATTGTCCAAGAAGTACCGTGAAAACCTACTAGGCTACCAAGTACCTATACAATTTCAAGAAAAAGATGTCCCCATCGATCCATACATGATTGGTTACTGGTTGGGCGATGGTACTTCTGCTGATTCAAACATAACAACCCAAGATTCGACCGTACTACATTATTTTGCTCACAATCTTCCACAATACAATTTATTCTTAGACATGTTTGATAGTAGACGATACGGATATAGAATATCATCAGGGTATGGTCAAAAAAATAATGTATTCCTTCAAACCTTGAAAGACTTGGACTTGATCAATAACAAACACATTCCAATGATTTACAAATGCAATTCTCGTGAAGCTAGATTGAAACTCCTTGCTGGATTTATCGATGCCGATGGTCACTTAGGCAAACGAAATGATTTGGAAATAACACAGTGCCTGAAACATGAACGATTAATTGACGATATAATCTATTTAGCCCGTAGCTTGGGATTCTGTGCCACCAAGCATATAAAAAAGACAAGTTGGTCTCACAAAGGAGAAAAAAGGTACGGAGAAGCTTTTAGAATACATATCAACGCACAAGGAATAGACGAAATTCCTACGTTGATCCCTCGAAAAAGGGCGAAGCCGAGCAAAAACAGAGTTGATGCTTTGGTTAGTCAAATCGAAATAGAAGAAGTTGGCGAGGGAGAATACTACGGTATCGAATTGGACGGAAATAATAGATTTGTTTTGGGCAACTTTATAGTGACCCATAACAGCTGGCTTGTCAGAGATATTTTTTATCACCATCGTCATATCCCCTCTGGTGTTGTTTTCTCCGGCACCGAAGAAGCCTCCCCGTTCTTTGGAGATTTTATACCAGACTGTTTCATTCACTCTGAATATGATCCAGTTCTGATTGAATCGATCATGAATAGACAAAAAAGAAAAATACGTGAAGCTAAAAATTCCGGCAAATCTGACACCGGAAAATTACCTTCCAATAATGTCTTTATCGTCTTGGATGATATGTTACATGACGCGCAAAACTGGAAAAAAGACAAGACCATCAAAAGCATTTTCTTTAACGGGCGCCATTTCAACTTCCTTTTCATCCTCACCATGCAGTACGCGCAAGGCATCCCACCAGAACTGCGAAGTAATATCGATTACGTGTTTATTTTCAACGAACCTTCCGTTGCCAACCGCAAACGAATTTATGAAGCATACGCAGGGATGATTCCATCTTTCGATCACTTTTGTAACATATTGGATGCTTGTACCCAAAATCACGAGTGTTTGGTCATAAAAACATCGGGTAATAGCACGGATCTTAAAGATCAAGTCTTTTGGTACAAAGCAGAAGCCCACAGTAACTTCAGAGCTGGACATCCCAAATTTTGGAACTATCACCAAAATCATTACAACCAAAATTACGAAGACGAAGCAGAACAAGATCAAGCTGAAGTCGATAAACTCAAACGAAAATTTGCTAAAACGCGTAAGCTTAAGATAATTGTCTCTAGGCAAGGTGAAGTGGTAGGATACAAACAAGAATCTGATTAAATTAAACGGTATGAATTTGATGAACAACTAATGGTTTTACTTCAAAGGTGATTTTGAACTGGCTTTTGTTGCAACAGCTTTGCGTTCAACTGTAGAATTCACTAATTCATTTATTTACAGGGATCACAACTAATTTCTAGCGGAATTCCAAACAGAAGAGAAATCTGATGGACAACCTCAAACCATGATTTTTATTGAAACATTAATTAAGTGTAGTTTTTTGTTAATGCGTAATATCAGCGTCGAAGCTGTTTGTTATATTTTTTGAGTACATTGTTGGCAGTTTCTATCAACCGGAGAACCTTTTTGTAATCCGAATAGCTGCTTCCATATTTCCAATCATCAGAAAATAACCGTTGGATGTTATATAAGCAGTTACTAATCACCATGTAATCATCGGTTAAATTATGCATACCCATATCTTCTGGTTTACATGTAAGTGAAATATCAAAGTATTCAGTGTCGTGAGTCATTCTGTTGTATTATCGACAATTTGTGTCAAGTCAAATTCAATTTATTTAAAATTGTTGGTTAGTCAATATAATCCCTTGTTCTATCAAGTGGTTGTAAGTTCTGCTTCCCACTTTCACCCGCCTGTTTGTCAAAGGATTTTTAATCCATTCACTCCGATGATTCAGGGGCTTTTCTACAATCACAGTAGCATTCAGTCTGGTCTCGTCCGTGGGTGTGAGCTCCTTACGACACATGGGACACAAATAATTGTTCGTTTCAGCATGTGACTTTAAACAACTGGTATGGAATTTGTGACGACACTCCAATTCAATGCTATGGGAATACGCTTCTGTATCAAAACATATATTACATGTGTAATCCCGGGTCATAAACTCATTGAAATCGATGATGTCTTCGGTATTACATTCGGTGTAGTCTAAGTAATTGTAAAGGTATTGTAAAGTCTCGATGATCCGTTGGTAGTTAATAAAGTAATTATCAATTTCAAAACACCGAGTGTAATAACTATCGTAAGGATATGCTACCGCTAATTGGTACAAATCGGCAAACACTGCTTCTACATGAGTTAACAAATAGTTATGCATAAATTGAATGAACAACGGAATCTTTTCATACTGCAAGTATCGAATCAAACATGTATGCCACGATTGATGTTGAACATAGACAGTATACTCTGGGTCATCCTGACCACCTGGCTCAAAAGTATAAGGATTGTTATCTAAGAAACTATGAAACGCAAGTAACACGGTTTCGATACCCATGCTTGATGTCCATTTTTCATATTTGCTGTCACCCCATGTATTCAAAATCGTGGAACAACACTTGCCGTTTTCATACATATTGGGATGAATTCTTACACCGTCATAATTAATAAATGTCACTTCCGGTGGAGAATGCGGGTAGTTTTCGGGAACCTTTAGGTCTAACCGAATAAATTTATGCCTGTATACACTGTCTTGTGGCGGTTTGATCAGGGCATGAACTGTATTTGCATCCGAATCGTCAACATCAATGATATAGTCATTGTCTAATAGATCACGTTGAGACTGTTGCATGATCAGCTTGCGGATTTCTCGGATTAAGCGTTTGTTTGGCGTCGTCATTTATTACTAATGATAATACACTTATATAATATTGTTTTCCCTTATTCACTTATTTTTAAATGATGAATTTACTATCTGCTTGAATGTTTTTTTGATACCAGGTCACCTCGCTTATACATTTCATATAGTTTGTCTTTGATAGCTTGTTCTCTTATCTGTTCTTCATCAACTATTTCCGGTTCTCGATAAAATAATATATTGTCCTTTAATTGGACTGACCATGTCAAATTCTTACTTGGATTCACCAACATAATGTAGTCCGGATACGATACTTTCATTAACAACCCACCTGTTCTGAATTGCCTTGTGTCACGGTTGATATAGCGTACCCAAGTTTTAAACAAGGGAAGAGTCTCTAATACACGTTTGTCTTGTATCGTTTTTAAAATATGACAACCGTCAATCCGTTTGCGTACATCTTCAGTACTCATGTTATCCTGATAAGTCCCCCCATTAGGCTTGCGGTAATTTGAGTTAACAATTGACATGAATCGATAACCAGAATCTTGTTCAGTCGTTGTAAAATCAGTGTCTTCTTCATAGCTCAGGGTTTCTGAGAATGTATCTGTGGGTTTGGTCGTACTAGTATCTTGTTTTTCAATCACTAGTCGTTTTTGTTTACCTTTTGGTTTAAACATGTACCGTGTTATGTATCTTGGTTACTAGTTATCAATAAAATCTTTATCTCTTTAAAGCTTACAAAATAACATTCATTTTCACTTTATTTTTTGTTGAGTACTTATAACAACCGGTGGATAATGCTAACGTTTCTTTGGAATGTTATATATCACACTCTTTTTTCTAATGCCAATCAAATCATACCGGGAGTATGGCTAGGTAATTGTCTATCTGCTGTCGATCAGCAATTCATAACCGATAATCATATTAACATTATTGTCAACTGTACTCCTAACCAACCATTCATCACCGACATCTGCGATCATGACCCATTGTTACGTCTGCATCCTATCACACGCATTCGTATTCCCGTTTACGATTCATTGCTTGAAAAAGATCTCATTTTGATGGAACAATATCTCAAGTTGATTGTACCATACTTGTACAAACAACACACACAACTAAATAAAAACATTCTTATTCACTGTCATGCTGGCAAACAACGCAGCGCTATCGTAGTAGCAACTTTATTGTACTTTTTGCTGACCAAAGGAGGACATAACTTTATTGACATTTCTCATTTAAATCAACAGCAAATTTACGAAGCCTTGTTTAATTACATTATTTACAAACGACCACAAGCATTCACTTATGGATTCAGGATTAACTTTTTAAAATCCTTTCAACGATTTTTAGGTAACGTTCTATAAATTGTTTGAATACTTTTGTTGAATAATTGTAATTTCTTTTTGTTGGACAACTATAAGAAAACTGTACTTGAAAGTAATGTCCGATTTCCAAATCGTCACACGCAAGACAGCGTATATTCGTTTCATGAAAGACTTGTATAAACACATGCAATTGCGCGATAACGATGACTTTGTTTACCCAACAATCGAAACCACAATCGAAACCACACTCTTAGCCACAGGGGCAGAAGGAAAAGTATATCTAGCTATTTTTAAACGGCCTCGCTACATGTACGACAGTGTGGTTATCAAGGAAATCAATCTGACTAAAATTCGCAACAAAAAAAACATCAGTCAACTGGTATTGAATTCTTCTCCCGACAATTTATATCGTTTGTTTTTATCAGAACATGGCTTCAACAAACCCAGTTTCACTGAAATCATATGTCAAACATTGACCAATCAACTAGTGTTTCAACACATATGTCCACATTTCTCCTTAAATTTCTATTGGGACTTTGTGCATAAAAACCAAGAATTGATATTGTATACTATCAATGAATATGCCAACTTTCAAGACTTTCATCAATGGGCCCGCAAACAGCACAGCTTTCAGGAATGGTTAAATGCCCTGTTTCAAATCATGGTAGGACTTTCATGCTTGAATAGATATTTCGACATGATTCATAGCGATTTTCACACTGGAAACATTTTGGTACAAAAAGTACCTCCAGGTGGATATTGGGTCTACACTATCGATAATTTCAAATATTACTTACCAAATTTGGGGTTTGTATTGTTGATTCATGACTTTGGGTTTGCTTGGATTCCTAATAAACTCATCCCCGTAGATTTTCATTGCAAAGAAACACTGCGTTACATCACCCGATATGGTCGTCATTACTACGACCTTCAGTGTATAATCGAATTTTTATTCGATTCCGGATACAAGTATAAAGTTCCTGAAGCTTTCCGTAAGTTGATTAACACCCAATTTCCAGATGATGAATTAGAATACGTTCTTTCTCGACGATACTATCAAAGATATCCTGACCATTACAGTGAAATATTAACATGGTATCCCAATATAAAAACAGATTACAAAGGCACCGGCACCACTCTGGCTGATAAAATCTATCAAATATTTTACAATAACGAAGCCACCACTTTACGTCATAAACCTATCAACGGCCTTAAAATCGAAAATTATTCTCTAGACAAAGCATTTAATAAAGACAAACTACCTATAAACTTACGACGCTTACTCCGTTAGTCTGTGTACGTGGCATGATAAGTGGAATTACAACTTATTTGTAGTTCTAATTACTACAATCTCCACATTCAGGTCGTAGTATCCATGTTGGTAATGTATCGTTCCAATTGCTCATTATGTTTTCTATAACATATTGTATCTTAATTGTATCTTAAAAATGATGTCTGCCTTGTGACTAAAATTGTAAATGTCATTAAGGTTAGCTGATTCCGATACTATTCCCGCCAGGTCCTTCAAAGGTAACCACATCCCCGTTTTTATTCGATTAATTGGTGTTAATATTAACGTTATTGTTAACATTAACTTTCAATTACACACTTCAATTACATTAAAATCGCCTGTACCAATATGGAGGTACAATAGGTGTAGTTTCAGTCGCATTTGTAGTTGCAGTTGTTTCAGTAATCGTCACGTCCCGTGTAGCTTCTGTTGTAGTCACCGTTGTGTTGTAGTCGTCTGGGCACGGGATCTCAGTCGGTACAACCGAATTTGAAGGTACAACACTGGTTTCAGTTGGTTGGGAAACTTTCACGTCCCGTGTAGCTGCTGTTGTAGT
>Ga0214923_10000349_pt1 | contig 71106 bp, 70 predicted proteins | sample LL1510_MetaG_FD_177993 | JGI IMG/M metagenome (GOLD analysis project Ga0214923, IMG submission 177993) | Freshwater microbial communities from Lake Lanier, Atlanta, Georgia, United States - LL-1510 | ecosystem: Environmental > Aquatic > Freshwater > Lake | place: USA: Georgia | collected...
TTATTAATTCGAATCATCATGTTGCTGACCAAATTGGCTCAAAAATCAGATTGATCGGGTTCGGGCGGGCTCGGTCACGCTCACGGACTCGGGCTCGTATTAGATCACTGGTTGTCCAAAGTCCAGTTAGGTGAAATGGGTGTTGTGGTTGGGAAATAAAAGCAACCCACCCTTTTTCCCTCTAAATTCTTTTGAAGGCAAATGGATGCAGCAAAGACTGATAAATAAACTATAATTAGAAAAAAGTAGGAATATCCAGGCATTATCAGGAAGAAAGGGGTAACAGTCTGAATAAAACACACAGAAATATGTTTTATGCGATAGGGAACGGCATTTATCCACTGCGCTGGTTTGTCATTGGTGCGTGGCTATTGGCGGTGCTTGCTTGTTTGCCATTTCTTTCAGAAATTATTACCCCGTTTAAAACGACCGGGTTTGTCAATGAGCGATCTAAGAGTACCACAGCGCAGCATTATATTAATAAGCGGTTGGGATTTAATCAAGATAATCAGTTTATTGTCATGTACAAAAGTAAGTCACTTTTAGCCACCGGCAAAGAATTTAACGATAAAATTAAAAAATCACTGGCCGGGTTAAATAAATTATCCTTGCCCTACATTGTTGTTTATCCTAACCAAAACGAAAAGCAAATCTCTAAAGACAAGCATACGGCCTATGCGGTTATTATTATTAAAAGCGCATCCGTGTTATCGGATAAATTTCTAGACAAATTTCAATCTCTTATAAAAAAGCCTTCCAACATGACGATGCAACTTGGTGGGGAACCCATCTTTGTTGACGACATCAATAAACAGACCCAAATGGATCTTTACAAGGCGGATTTTGTGGCATCCCCAGTGGCCATTGTGACCTTAATTTTTGTCTTTGGTTCGATAGTATCAGCCCTTATTCCTATGGTTTTAGGTGGGGGGGCTGCCATCATTATTTTAACGACCCTCTATTTTTTGGGTCACGTATTGACCTTGTCAATTTTTACATTAAATATTGCATTGTTACTGGGCCTATGTCTTAGCCTTGATTATGCATTGTTTATCATTAGCCGTTTTTCAGACGAATTGCAGCGCCAATCAACGGTGAGAGAAGCGGTGGCAACGACTCATCAGACAGCAGGAAAAGCCATTTTTTTTAGTGGCATTGCCGTGTTTGTCAGTTTAAGTGCGCTGTTTCTCTTTCCAATTAATATTCTTTTTTCAATGGCTGTTGGTGGGTTGGTGGCTGTTTTTGTAGCGGTCATGATAGCGTTGACTTTGCTGCCAGCCATTCTTTCTGTTCTTGGGCCAAAAATCCATTTATTAACTGTAAGGAAGGTTAAAAAGTTAGAGGGTAATCACCATTCTGATTTTTGGCATTGGCTGGCCGAAAAGGTTGTATCTCGACCTTTGGTCTTTTTCTTTCCAATTCTTATTTTTTTATTGATGTTGGGATTCCCTTTTACCGCAGTAAAACTGGGCGTATCGGATTATAAAATATTACCAATCAACGCTGATGGTCGGCGTTTTTATGACGATTACGCTTCAAAATTTGATGAACCACAATTGACCCCTATTTCCATGCTGGTTAAAACCAAGAACCGTTCCATTTTGACACAAGAAAATATAAACAAGATATACAATCTCGCAACTCGATTGGAGTTTCATTCTTCTATTGCTGATGTTGATAGTATCGTTTCAACTGAAAACAGACTGACTAAAAAACAGTATTATCAATTGTATAATATGAAGAAAAGTCTAATGCCTAAAGAAGTGAAGGAACTTTTAAATACAACCACACGTAAAAATTTTACTGTACTAAATATTGTCAGTAAATATGAGATAAATTCGACTAAAACAGAAGCACTGATAAAGTATTTAGAAAAAATAAAAATAAGCCCAGGTTTGCATTTTGAATTAACAGGGACGCCAGTTGAAAATTTGGATGTCGTGAAATCCATTAAGCACCATCTTCCTTATGCAATGATATGGGTTATCACCTTTACCTATTTTATTTTGCTAATTTTATTGCGTTCCGTATTTTTACCACTTAAAGCCATTATAATGACATTACTGAGCTTGTCGGCTTGTTATGGGGCGTTGGTCCTCGTGTTCCAAGAGGGGTTTTTGCATCAACTCTTTGATTTCCAAGCGCAAGGGATGTTAGACATTACGATACTTGTTATCATTTTCTGCGCCTTATTTGGATTTTCTATGGACTATGAAGTATTTTTACTCAGTCGAATCAAAGAAGCTTATCTTGAATCTGGCGATGTTAAAAAGAGTATTGTGTTTGGAATTGAAAAAAGCAGCCGAATCATCACCAGTGCGGCCTTGATCGTTATCGTTATCTGCGGCTCCTTTTTTGTTGCAGATGTATTGATGGTCAAAGCCTTTGGGCTTGGTATAGCCGTTGCTATTTTTGTAGATGCATTTTTAATACGGTCGATCTTAGTCCCAGCAACCATGGCTCTTATGAAGGAATGGAATTGGTATTTACCTCGATGGTTAGATAAAATCCTTCCAAAATGATAACCTTCTCTGTTTTAAGAGGCTTGGTCGAAGCGGAAGATGGGGATAAATCATGAGGAGTGTCACTTGTCTTTGGAACTGATCATCTTAGGTTTTGGCGGCCATGCTCGTAGTGTGGCTGAAGTTGCTCTGTCGGCAGGCTATGAGGCGCTGGTATTTATTGATGAAAATGCCGCGTTCGGTGAGACATTTCTAGATTTTCCTGTTTTATCCACCACCACCCCAACCAAGACCGGCTCTTATTTCCCAGCAGCCGGGGACAATTATCGTCGTGAACAGCAAATTGCAGAAGTGCGTCGAATGCAATGGCCCCTGGTCACACTAGTTTCACCTCATTCAACACAGGGCAGGGGGTTACAACAGGGGCAAGCATGCTTGTTTGGTCATCACAGCCATGTGGGATCAATGGTGAACATGGGGACCGCTTGTATCATTAACACCGGTGCGATTGTCGAACATCAATCAAAACTTGGGGATTTTTGTCACGTTTCCATTAATGCAACACTTGCAGGGCAGGTGGTCATTGGATCCCGAGTATTTATTGGCGCAGGGGCAACCATTAAACAGGGAATTTGCATTGCAGATGATGTCATCATTGGAGCTGGAGCAACGGTAGTGAATGACATCAGAGAACCTGGGGTGTATGTAGGCGTTCCAGCCAGGCGATTAGTAAAAAAGGAAGGGGACCTCAACATTGATCAAAAAGACTCGTTCTCCGTTGAGGTATCCTAATTATTTTAAATACGAAACCATATGATTGATAGCAATCGGTGGGTTAACAGCAATGGCTTGGTAGCCAAAATTGGCTGTGCGGTAATAGCAGACCCATTTACCAATAGGTCCTACTACAGGACCTAGCTCAAAGGAGAGCGAGCCCAATCCTAAATTGGCTTTGTTATAAGCGTCAGTGGTTGATGTGGCGGTAATCTTCCCTATGATAAATGACCATCTACTGCCGGTATTGTAGAGTTGATCACGTCGCCCTGTAAACCAAAGCCCATCACTGTCTTGCGCTGGGGTATTGCTTACACCGACCGCTTGGATTTCTGCAACACTAGGGCAGATTTGAGGCTGTGGGACAGTGGGTAAAGCCATGCTTTTTGAACTTACCAACACCAGTAAAGGCAAGGTAAGCGTGATGAACCATTTATTTTCCATGTGTTTCTCTCCATTTGATAGGTTAACTGTCGTCGCACTAGCTAGCGAATGTTCAGCGTCTCCTTGTTATCAAGGTTAGGTTTTTCATGCGTCAAGCATGATCTTAGGTTTGCGAAATAAAATACTAACGGTTAAAGGATCTCAATAGCAATAGTTTCAGATAAATTTTAAAAAAGGCAGCTGCATCATTGATGCCTGCTTCGATTTGTCGAACACCCCGTGATGAGTGTAACATCCTTAAGCAGAGGTGGAAAATGAATAACTTGCGACAAATCATTTTTAACGATATAAAGTTGCATTTTAGGACACCATCGTAGCGATCGAATAAGGAGTTGTTGGTGATAGCGTCATTCAATGTGTGTTTAAAAAAATACAATACATTTGGACTGGAAGTCAAAGCCAAGGAACTGGTAGAAATTCATTCATTAGAAAATTTTAGGGCATTATTACCTAGATTAAAATCTGAGAAGTTTGTTATTTTAGGAGGGGGCTCCAATGTTCTTTTTATCAATGATTTCGATGGGTTGGTTGTTGTAAATAAGCTCAAAGGAATTTCCTCTGCCTCCATGAATCAAGCAGATGTCCTTGTCACAGCATTATCTGGTGAGTCTTGGCATGACTTTGTTTTATGGACTTTGGAAAGAGGTTTTTTTGGGTTAGAGAATATGTCGTTGATCCCAGGAACGGTCGGTGCGGCCCCAATGCAGAATATTGGCGCCTATGGCGCAGAACTCAAGGATATCTGTGTTCAAGTTGACGTTGTTGATTTAGAAACTGGGAAGATAAAGGCGTTTAGCAATGAAGAATGTGGGTTTGGATATCGAGAGAGTGTGTTCAAACGACAGTTCAAGGACAAGTATTTTGTATATAAAGTTCACTTAAAGCTGTCACGCGCTAGCCTTATTAAGGCTGACTACGGCAATATTCAAGCCGTATTAAAATCAAAGGGGATCCTCTTCCCTACCCATCAGGATGTATCAAATGCCGTCATGGAAATTCGATGTTCAAAACTTCCTAATCCTAAAGAACTAGGCAATGCCGGCTCTTTTTTTAAAAATCCAATCGTTGAACAATCAAAAGCAGAAAATATATTAAAGTCGCACCCTAATGCACCGCACTTTCCAGATGGGGATAGGATTAAAATACCCGCCGGATGGCTGATAGAGCAATGTGGCTTTAAGGGCGTTAGAGAGGGGAATGTGGGGTGTTATAAAGATCAAGCGTTGATTATTGTAAACTATGGTGATGCCGTTGGGAGTGAGGTGTACGAATATTCAGAGAAAATCATAGAAGCCGTACGAAAAAAATTCGATCTTGTCCTTGAGAGAGAGGTCAATGTGATTTTTTAGGCTCTAGACCCTTTAAACCACGGGATTTTTAAAGGCTAGGGCTAGAATGCGTCTCCATGGAATCGAGGCGAGTCCTAGTCCTTCCACTTGATGTTACAGCCTAGGCTTGGTTTTTGCTGATCAGGGATTGGTTGATGTTCAAGGAGGCAATTAAGGGCATGACGTAGAGATTCACCGGTAACGTTTATATTATTTCCAGGCCTTGAATCGTCTAATTGTCCTCGATAACACAGTGTATTGTTTTTATCGAACAGAAAAAAATCTGGGGTGCATGCTGCTTGATAGGCTTTCGCGACTTCTTGTGTTGAGTCGAATAGGTAGGGGAAGGGATAGCCTTCTGCGAGGGCGGTTTTTTTCATGTGCTCTGGTGAGTCATCCGGGTATCTTTCAACGTCATTAGAGTTGATGGCGATAAATTGTATGTCTTTTGGAATATAGTCATTGGCGAGGTTTGTTAATTCACGACTCACGTGTTTTACAAAAGGGCAGTGATTGCAAATAAACATGATAACAAGGCCTTCCCTAGATTCTTTTTCACGAAGGGTAAAGGTTTTATCGCTGACTGTATCAATCAGGGAAAATAGCGGTGCTTGTGTTCCCAGTGGAAGCATCAAAGAAGCTGTTTTAGCCATAATAACTCCTATTCGTCGTTACCAACGTAATAAAATTCCCTTGGCAGCGGCGTCGTTTACAACCTGCCTTTGACCTTTGTTCGTTGAAACCCAGTAATTCCCCATATTACTTAAAGCAAATTTTACTCGGGGATATCTGCAAATATCAAGGACCTCTTTGCAATCAATGGTTGTGATTTGATCATTTTCCTGAATAAAGCATTTAAAAGGTTGGTTCTTTATATCTGAGGCAAAAGCAGCCCACTGTTCTTTGAAGAGTCTTGTATGCAATTTAGGAGTCATAAAAACGTCTGGCTGCTCTGGTACTTCCATATCGATCGTTGATTGGGAGCGATTTTTAATCATATAAAAGGATTGGTCTCCTTTTTCATTTAATATTAGATAGTTAGAGTTGTAACCGAAGCCTGAAACCTCACAGCCTCGTGGAAATGTGGATGCAAAAGATGGTGTTATAAGAGCCAGATTTAAAAAAAATACCATAAAAAAACGCATGTTCTCTTTACCTCAATAAAAAATTATTTTTGTTTTATGCCCATTTAAAGTCTCTTAATCGCTTAGGGCTGCGATTTTTGACAGAATCATGGGTGAGTATGTTCTGTACACACTTAAGCCTAAATACACGATCACATAACCCAATGATAATCCCAGCCATATCGTATTATTCTGTGGGTATTTCCACAAAATAATAGCGGAGCTTATACCATAAATTAGCGAGCAACTGTGCATCAACCATTTTAATTTTTTTGACTTTGTTAAGTAATCAAGTCGTGAAGGGTAAACATACTTCATCGGTACGAAGATAAGAATGCATAATGTGGTTAAAATAACGCTATTAACGGTCATTGATGTGCCAAAAATAAACATATAAAACACCGCAAAATTCCAGTAGCATGGGAATCCTTTAAAAAAATGGTCGGGTGTTTTAGCGTCTTCTTGGCAAAATTGGTAGGTGGACGTGATTGTAATTGCAATAACAATCCAAAAGACCAAACCCTCGGGGAGCATGCCGGGCTTTACCAACAAGAAAAAGCAAGGAGTTACCACATAGTTTAAATAATCGACTAGATTATCCATCAAAGTTCCGTCTATATGAGGGAGCACCTTTTTTACACCAACCCTTCTTGCAAGTGAGCCATCTACGGCATCGATAAAAACAGTGACTCCCATTAACCAAAGGGCATGTATAAATTGATGCTGATAAATTTTGTAGAGGGTTAAGATACCGAAAAATGAAGCGCTGGCAGTGAAGGCATGAACGCCCCATGCTAAAAGAGTTTGGGTGGCTTTGTAGCGTTTTACTTTTTTAATCATCTTAATCCTACCCTTGTTAGATGAATTTTTTCTAAGGATTATACTTGAGAAAATAAATATTCTATACCTTTGTGGGGACTTACGATTGCAAATTCTTCAGTGAGCTAAGATTATAAATGACTAATTGGTGTTTTTTGAGGCAAATTGATATAGTATGAGCTGAAAATAAATAACTTTCGAAAATATATTGCAAAGCGTATATAATTGATTTCAATTGATAGACTTATAGCTAGAGGTTATTGAATGTCCCATAAATTTGAAGCAGGTAAAGATACGATTATTGAGGCCGTAGTTAAACAAATTCATAATAAAATGGAAACGGAACAAGCTATTTTGTGTTCGGAATTTGTTAGACAATTTTACTCGACGGTTGCTCTTGAGGATTTATTGGATTGGAGTATTGATGATTTGTTTGGAGCGGCAGTTAATTTTTGGTCACTGATTCAAAAAAGAGCTCCTAATGAAATAAAAATTCGAATTTATAATCCAGATTTCGAACGACATGGCTGGCAAACAACGCATACGGTCGTTGAGATCATCTGCGACGACATGCCCTTTTTAGTGGATTCTTTGCGTATAGTACTCAATCGTATGGGATTGATTTCCCATCTTATTATTCATATGGGTGGCATGCATGTTCTTCGCGGTTCAAAAAATGAAGTCAAATCCATTTTACCTCGTAAAGTGCCCTATCCAGATGGCGTATCAACCGAAGCTCCGATCTTTATTGAAATAAACAGGCAAACTGATCCACACATATTAGAACAACTTCACCATAATTTTGAACAAGTATTGGAAGATGATCGAGTCGTGGTTGAGGACTGGATGCCCATGCGCAAAAAAGTTCAAGAAATAGTTGGTGAATTAGAAAGCGTATCTATGGCACTTGATAAGGAAGAGGTCGAAGAAACCATTGCGTTTTTAAACTGGATTGAAGATCATCATTTTACTTTTTTAGGCGTTCGTGACTATGAGCTGGTTGAAAAAGGCAAGGACGTTATTTTGCAAGCCGTTCCCCATACAGGCCTTGGTCTATTGAGGCAACTGAGTAAAAAATCAAAATCGCAAATTCTTTCTGAAATGGCTCCTGAAGCAAAAGAACTGTCGCTGTCTTCTCGCATTTTAGTCATGTCAAAAACAAATACTCGCTCTGTTGTGCATCGTGATGTATATCCAGACTACATAGGAATCAAGCGGTTTAATCAACAGGGTAAAGTGATCGGGGAGCGCCGTATTATTGGTTTATATACGTCGGCTGCTTACAATACCAACCCCAAAGACATTCCATTTTTGCGGCATAAAGTGGCTTTCATTATGAAGAAATCACTTTTAAACCCCAAAAGCCATGCATGGAAAGTATTATTTAATATCCTTGAAACCTTTCCACGCAATGATTTGATTCAGGCATCTGAAGATGAGCTGTTAGAAATATGCATGGGGATCTTTTATATCCAAGAGCGGCGGCGTATTCGTATGTTTGCTCGCATGGATCTTTATCACCGCTTCGTTTCTTGCCTGGTGTTTGTGCCACGTGAACGATTCAATACCGAACTTAGGCATGCGATGGAAAAGGTATTGAAAGACAGCTTTGATGCAGAGGAAATTACGTTTACCACCTTTTTTTCAGAATCGGTTTTATGCCGTATTCACTTTATGATTCGGATTAACCCAGATAATCCAACCACGTTTGATTTCAAGGACATTGAGAAAAAGCTGATTGAAGTCGGCCGATCCTGGACCGATGATTTGCAACAATTTTTATCAGATTCAGTGGGTGAGGAGAAGGCTAATCGGTTGTTCTCTCGCTATAAAATGGCGTTTCCAGAAGTATACAAAGCAAACTTTTCACCAAGAACGGCTGTATTTGATATCAAACACTTGGAGCAACTATCTGAAACCAATACCTTAGGAATGAATTTCTACCGACCTTTGGATGAGTTTATTGATCATTTCAGACTTAAAATATATCAGTTTGACTCTACAATCGTTTTGTCTGATGTGATTCCCATCATTGAAAATCTGGGTTTAAAGGCGATTAGTGAGCGACCATATTTGCTTGAATTTGAGCCAGGAAAGGTGGCTTGGATCAACGACTTTTCTATGCATTATACGAAAGGTTGTCACTTTAATTTGGACGAAATCCGAGAGCTCTTTCAACAGGCATTTACTAAAATTTGGCTTGGTGAAGCTGAAAACGATGGGTTTAATCAGCTGGTATTAGCCGCAGAGCTTGACTGGCGTCAAGTCTCAATTTTACGAGCCTATGCAAAATACTTTAAGCAAATAGGGTTTACTTTTAGCCAAGAATACATTGAATTAGCACTCAATAATAATACTGAAATTGCTAGAAAATTAGTTTTATTATTTGAATACCGATTTAATCCAAATCCAGTAAATCAGCATAATGATGGCTTTAATTCGTTGGCTCTCGAACTATTATCAGATTTGGAAGGAGTCTCTAATTTAGACGAAGATAAAATTATAAGGCAGTATGTTCAAGCAATAACAGCTACTTTGCGTACCAATTTTTATCAGTTAGACAAAGATGGGCAGCCGAAAAAATACATCTCGTTAAAAATGAACAGTAAATTAATTCCTGGCATTCCTCGACCAGAACCTCAATATGAAATATTCGTTTACTCTCCCGACGTTGAAGGTGTTCACTTGCGTTGTGGAAAAGTAGCGCGTGGTGGGATTCGTTGGTCGGATAGAAAGGAAGATTATCGTACGGAAGTATTGGGCTTGATGAAAGCGCAACAAGTTAAGAATGCGGTTATTGTTCCTACCGGAGCCAAGGGTGGGTTTGTTCCAAAACGATTGCCTGAGAATGGTTCACGGGAAGAAATATTAAATGAAGGAATCCGTTGTTATAAAATATTTATTCGCGGTCTTCTAGATTTAACCGATAATTACATCAACGGCAAACTTCTTAAACCGGTTGCTGTTGTTGCTTACGATGAAGATGACCCCTATTTGGTCGTCGCAGCAGACAAAGGCACGGCTACATTTTCAGATATCGCGAATGAAATTTCCAAAGAATATCAGTTTTGGTTGTCAGATGCGTTTGCTTCAGGAGGTTCTGTAGGTTATGACCATAAGAAAATGGGAATAACGGCAAGGGGGGCGTGGGAATCCGTCACTAGGCATTTCTTTGAATTAGACATTGACATCAAAACAACCGATTTCACAGTGATTGGCATTGGAGATATGGCGGGAGATGTTTTTGGTAATGGCATGCTGTTATCGAAACGCATTAAGCTGGTGGCAGCATTTAACCATGAGCATATTTTCATTGACCCCAATCCAGAACCCCTCACGAGTTTTGCAGAGCGCCAACGATTATTCCATCTTCCGCGTTCTTCTTGGGCTGATTATGATAAAAAATTGATTTCTAAAGGCGGTGGGGTCTTTAATCGAGATGCTAAGTCCATTGTGATGACTAAAGAAATCAAACATGTTTTGGGGATTAAGCAAGCCTCCATCGAACCAAACGAACTCATTAAGTGTATTCTTAAAGCGAAAGTTGATCTGCTTTGGAGCGCAGGTATCGGTACTTTTGTTAAAGCAGAAACAGAAACCAATACCGAGGTTGGAGATAGAACCAATGATCTGATTCGTGTGAATGGCAATCAATTGCGCTGCAAAGTCGTTGGTGAGGGTGGGAATTTAGGATTGACACAATTGGGTCGTATTGAATACGCGCTTCATGATGGCTTAATTTACACGGATTTCATTGATAACTCTGCCGGTGTTAGCTGCTCAGATAAAGAAGTTAATATTAAGATTTTGCTCAATGGTATTATTGCCGCAGGGGATATGACTCCAAAACATCGAGCAGAATTATTGTCCTCCATGACTACCGAAGTAGCACAGCTTGTCCTGCGTGAAAATTATTTACAAACAAAAGCCTTGAGTTTGTCATCATCACAGTCGCTTCGTTCTGCAGAACTTCAGTCGAGGTATATTAGTGAGTTGGACCGTACTGGAAAAATAGATAGAGCCCTTGAGTTCTTGCCTACCGAAAAGCAGTTATTGGAAAATAAGTTACTTGGAAAAGGGTTAAGTAGTCCAAGCATGTGTGTGCTTTTTTGCTACAGCAAAATCATTTTGAAGGACTATATTCTTAAATCGGATGTTCCCGAAGATCCTTATTTAAGCAAGTACTTGGTTTGTTCCTTTCCCAAACCCTTGCAAGACAAGTATTCAGAACAAATGCAACACCATCCATTGAAGCGAGAGATTATAGCCACCAATCTGACTAATATTATCGTTAATGAAATGGGATTCAGCTTTGTTTACCGCATGCAAGATGAGACGGGCGCGCCAGTTTCAGCAGTGGTTCGTGCTTATATCATCACAAGAACCATATTGAATATGGATGTCATATGGAAACAAATTGAAGAGCTTGATAGTAAATTATCAGCCCGCAACTTGACCGAAATTATGATGCTTTATGTTCGTTTACTGCGGCGAGTGACCCGTTGGTTTTTACGTAGGCAGAGAACAACACTTGATATTGCCAAGGCCGTTGAATTATATCAATCAGGGATGCAGACATTAAAAAAAGTGATGCCTGCTGTTTTTAGTGAAGGACATCAAGCCATTTATAAAAAGGATTTTGATCAATACATCAGCATGGGTATATCAACACAGTTGGCACATGAATTATCCATTTCTCAGATATTATTTTCTTCTATGGATATATTAGATGTATCAGAGAAGCTGTCCATGAGCATTGATAAGGTCGCTGAAATCTATTTCAATCTGGAGGAGTCGCTCGACTTGGCGTGGATTCGACATCAAATTATTATTCATCCCACAGAAAATCATTGGGAAGCCTTGTCAAGAGAATCTCTACGTGATGATTTGGATTGGCAACAACGTCAATTAACGGCAGGGATTATTCGGGTAGATGACAAGAACAAGGATCGAAAAGCCGTTGTTAAAGCATGGGCTAATCGACATGTTTCACTCGTTGAAAGATGGCAGGAAATTTTAAGAAATTTACGTTCGGCAAGTGTCCTTAATTACACGATGTTTTTTGTAGCCATTCGGGAATTGTTGGATTTGACCGAAACGACCATTCAAGTGTCTGAAAATAATGAATGGTTGGAAGAGGGGTAGCGGCCAGCGACGTCATCCTTCAAGATGTTCTGGATGGCGATGCTTGAGGCACAGAATGGGTATAGGCTTTTATGAGTTTATTATGAGTTTATAAGGAGATAACCAAATGAAAAATAGTAACCTTAAGTCATACCCACCAAGTATAAAGTTCTTGCATTGGTTGATTGCGCTTATTGTCATCACAATGCTTGCAGGTAGCTTTTTTTTAGAGGACTTGCCAAAGCAGTTTCAAGGTTCGGCCTACATGCTCCACAAATCCTTTGGGTTGACGATATTGTTTTTAATGATTCTTCGGCTTATCGTGGTATGGATTAAGGGCAAGCCCCAACTGCCAGTAACCACCTCTTCCTTTGAAAAAAAATTAGCACACCTGGTGCAGTACAGCTTTTACTTGTTTTTAATTTTGATGCCTTTTTGTGGATGGATAATGTCTGTTGCAGCAAACAAAACACCTTCCTATTTTGGTTTTTTTTCTCTACCACTTCCTATAGCGCCTAATAAAAACTTAGCCATGTTGATGAATCAATCCCATAAAACGATCGCATGGATATTAATTGTATTATTAGTTTTTCACGTGGCCGGTGCGATTAAACATCACTTTATAGACAAAGATGTCGTATTAAAACGAATGTTGCCTGGTAGGTTTGACTAAAGCCCTTTAAGGCTAACTGGATTTTTATGATTTTCAAAACGGATAGTTGAAGGGTGTTCTAATAAGACACTGGCGGCAATCAGAAAGGTATTTTTGTTGAGTGGGCAGAAATCAACAAGTTCGCCTATCTCAAGCTCGTTTGTGTCATTCAATAGTCGTTGGCCTGACTGCAGCGGTTCATCGGTTTGAGTGATGAAAATACGTAACTCATGTTTTAGTTTTGCTCGGTAGTGAGTGCGAGCAATGATTTCTTGACCTTTGTAGCAACCTTTATCAAGGCTTAAGTAATTGGTATGTTGCAAACCAAGGCGGTGCAAAAGAAAAAGTCCTCGTGAGGCTTCATAGATTTGGATGTTTTTTTTCTGTAGCTGTAGGGCATGCCATTGAAGAGAGCCAAACCATTGAGCGCTGTTCTTGAAGGATTCACTGATGATCGATGCTTTTTCTTTGCAGACTAAGAATATATAACTCTGATTGCCTAAGGCGTAGCAAAAATAATTATCGCCATGGATTGCGCTCAAATGCTCGGTTTTAAGCGCCAAATCAAAAGGAATTTTGTCATCTTTTTTGCAGTAGACAAAGCCGAATGGTTGAAATTTTTCAGTGGGTTCGATGGACACCTCTGAAAATCTAGCAACGCTCGCGAGCGATTTTTGTGTTTTATCTCTGAGATCGCTCGGAAGAACAAGGTATATTCCTTTGTCTTGCCAATCAATGACATCCACCAAGGCAAGTAGGCGACCTTGTAAATTACAAAGCCCACCTTGAGAAACTTGCTGGTGGTTCACTTTTCGAACATCGCAAGTCAGTTGTCCTTGCAAAAATTCAAGTGCGCGAGCACCTTTCAACTCCAGTACGCTTAAATAGGATAAATCAAAAAGAGAGTTCCTGGTGTTTATCGTGTTTAAATCGATAGGTAGTGGCGGGTAGGATACAAGTGTTCTGGAATTAATTTGATAGGACTCGGTTGTCATTATCTATGGTCATTGTAGTTTACGAAGGAGATAGTGTAGCATTACTAAGAAAATGAAATGAAGCTCTTTTATCCTTCTTTTTGTGCTAATAAGGACTGGGGGCACGGTAGAGATCACTGCCATTAAGTTAAGGAAAGATTGTCATCCCCGTGCAGGCGGGGGATCCATTTCCCCTATGGCACCGAGCCCGAGTTGGGGATGGATTCCCGCCTGCGCGGGAATGACAAGGTCTCTTAACTTAATGGCAGTGACGGTAGAGCTTATCCTGCGCTATATACCCATTCAACCTGAAGATACTGGATTTTCGCTATCGCTTTTTGTGCTTAGCAAACGTTTAAAAACTCGCAATAGACTTGCTATTATTCGCTTTTAAACGTTTGCTAAGCACAAAAATCAAGTTGCGAAAAAACCAGTATCTTCAGGTTGAATGGGTATATACTTAATAAAGGAGAGTCAATGATCACTCCACAACGAAAAGCAAAAATAAAATGGCATTGTCGTCGCGGCATGCTTGAATTGGATCTTATCTTCCAACGGTTCTTCAATGAACGGATAGACTTTATGGAAGAGGAGCAGATCGCGTTGTTTGAAGCGTTATTGGAATACCCCGATCCTGACCTTTTTTCATGGTTAATGGGTTATGAAAAATCAACGCAAAAGGAGATAAACGAGATTGTTACCTATATCAGGCATTGTGATAGTCTTCCAAAGATCCAATGATTTTTTACGCAGCTCTCTGATCCTCCATGGATTGGCCGCTTATCTACTAATCCGATCGGCTATACCGAATACCTTGATGGTTATCGTTTTGCTCATGTTAATCATGAATCTCATTTGGTTTTGTTATAACGGACTCCCATGTCCTCGTTATAAGCAATTATCTTTTCATGGAGCGCATTGGTTTTTAGAAACCGTAACAACCAATACGATACGGTTTCAAAACGCAAGGATTGTATTCGATGGAGGCTTGTTTTTTTTATTGAAATTATCTAATGAACAAAACTCAAGGACGTTGTTTATTTTTAAGGATCAAATCACTATTGCTGAATATAGGGTGTTGAAATTTATTGAAAAGCGCTCTAATAAAAATCAAAATTAGAGGGTGAGTACTGTTAGACAGGAGTGATCATTTGTCCTATTGATCAGGTTATGGTCAGACCCCTGTTTGGATTTAATTTCCTTTTAAGAGCCATGAAGCCAAATCTTTTGCGTAATAAGTAATAATAAAATCAGCACCTGCGCGATGCATGGCTGTAAGTATTTCTTTAACAGCACTTTGCTCGTCTATCCATCCCATTTCTGATGCGGCTTTTATCATCGCAAATTCACCACTGGTATGATAAGCACCCAAGGGTAAATCAGGAAAAGACGTTTTAACGTTTAAAATAATATCAAGGTAGGTATGGGCAGGTTTTACCATTAACATATCAGCGCCTTCTGCAATGTCCAAAGCACACTCTCTGAGTGCCTCTGATTTATTGGAGTAATCCATCTGATAGCTTAAACGATTCCCATATGCTGGTGCGCCTTCAGCCGCCACTCGAAAGGGCCCATACATTGAGGAGGCGTATTTCACTGCATAACTTAAAATGGGTAAGTGAGTAAATCCTGCATTATCCAGTGCTTCGCGGATTGTTTTTACCATGCCATCCATGTTTCCGCTGGGGGCTACGATATCAGCACCTGCTTTTGCATGACTGACAGCCTGGCGAGCCAGCAAGAGAAGTGTTTCATCATTGTCAACAACGACTTCTTTATCACTGGGTTTTGATGTCACAACACCACAATGGCCATGAGAAGTGTATTCACAAAAACAAACGTCGGTTATAAGAAGCATGTCGGGTGCAATTTGTTTGATGATAGGTAACGCTTTTTGGATGATTCCATCGTCAGAATAAGAGTCCTTTCCCAGAGGATCTTTCTCTTTGGGAATACCAAAAAGTAATAAATTTTTAATCCCCAGTGCGTTTAAAGTATCAATTTCTTCCTCTAATCTATCAATACTGAACTGGAAAATACCCGGCATAGATGGGATGGGGTTTTTAAGACCGGCTCCATGTTTTATAAACAAGGGGTAAATAAGTTTATTCGTATCTAAATGAGTCTGGCTTACAAGAGATCTTGATTTCTGGCTTGCCCTTAAACGGCGCAGACGCGTTGTTGGAAAATGACCGGTTGAGTTCACGCTACTTATCCCACAATGATAAATAAAAATGGTATTTTACACCACGGTGGCTTTGGTTACATTCTTTTTTAATTTCCTAATCGACAGTTGCTTAAATTCCTGAGATACTTTGCTATCGCTTTAGGAATTGAATAAGCGGTGTATGCGATTTAACTGAAAATCGCCTAGTCCAATCAATCAAGGAGTAAGTTATGAAAGCAATGTTCATTGCTATGATGTTAATATTATTTGTTATATCCTTTAAAGCTGTGGCTCAAGATGCCATTATAGAACCAGGGGCTGCTCCGCCGGTAGCGCAAGTAATAGACAAAATTAATCTTAATAATGCAGATGTCCAAACATTGACAAATTCATTTAAAGGGATTGGTAAAAAACGTGCGCTCGCCATTGTTAAATACCGTGAGGAGCACCGAGGGTTTACTACCATTGCAGAATTAGCTAATGTACGGGGAATAGGTAGTGCATTTGTTAATAAGAATTTAGAACAATTGCAAGCCATTTTTGTAATAAAATAGGGTTTTGATAGCAAAAAAAGATAGGTAGGGGTTGCCTTATCTATCTTTTATAAGAAATACAAACAATTTTTTTACGTTTGGTTGTCGATTTTTACTCAAATTTGGGTTAAAGTGCCCACAAAAAAAGAGCGAGGTTTTGTAGCTTATGATCAGAAATTTAAGAGGCTTGTACTCGACGGATCTTTCAATTGACCTTGGTACAGCAAATACACTGATTTATGTTAAAAACAAGGGCATTGTATTGAATGAACCATCCGTTGTGGCCATGAGAAATGAGTCAGGGAAAAAATCGGTGGTCGCTGTTGGTTCTGATGCCAAACGGATGCTTGGTAGAACGCCTGGGAATATTAATGCTATCCGGCCTATGAAAGACGGAGTTATTGCCGATTTTTTTGTCACTGAAAAAATGTTGCAGCATTTTATTCACAAGGTTCATGAAAATCGATTTTTACGCCCAAGCCCCCGAGTATTGGTTTGTGTTCCTTGTGGTTCAACCCAAGTGGAGAGACGAGCTATTCGTGAATCAGCCATGGGTGCTGGTGCACGCGAAGTATACTTAATTGAAGAGCCAATGGCCGCAGCACTGGGTTCAGGCATGCCAGTGGAAGATGCTACTGGGTCCATGGTGGTTGATATTGGTGGAGGCACTACCGAAGTTGCTATTATTTCTTTAAGCGGTATCGTTTATCATCAGTCCGTACGCATCGGTGGGGATAAATTTGATGATGCGATTGTCTCCTATGTTCGTCGTAATTATGGAACATTAATTGGTGAGACAACAGCTGAGCGCATAAAACATGAAATTGGCTCCGCATTCCCAAGTCGTGATCTGTTTGAAATTGAAGTTCGTGGTCGAAACTTGGCTGAAGGGGTTCCACGCAGCTTTACATTGACCAGTGCAGAAATATTAGAAGCGCTGCAGGAGCCATTGTCAGGTATTGTTAGTGCGGTTCGAGCGGCTCTAGAGTTAGCCCCGCCAGAATTGGCAGCTGACATCGCAGAGCGTGGAATGATTTTGACTGGTGGTGGTGCTTTGTTAAAAAACATGGATACATTACTCATGGAAGAAACGGGCCTACCGGTGTTAATTGCTGAAGATCCACTGACCTGCGTTGCACGGGGTGGTGGTAAGGCACTAGAAACCATGGACTTACGTGGCGGCGATTTCCTCTCAACCGAGTAATTCGAACAATAGCAGGCTTTTTGCCAAGAACAAACGCTCATCGCTCGGGTTTGCGTTTGCCTTGGTTTTTTCGTCAGCATTGATGGTTATTGATTGTCATTATCCATGCTTGGGGATTGTCCGTGGTGGTTTTTCCTTAATTATATCTCCATTGCAATACGTTGTTGACTACCCGGTTCGCGTGGTGAGTTGGCTAGGTTCAATGATTGGTAGTAAGAAAGCACTGATCAATGAAAACATGCAACTACGTTATCACCAAACTCTCTTGGAATCGCAATTGCAAAAATTTCAAATGATGGGTAGTGAAAACTCTCAGCTTAAAGAATTACTATCCGCCTCCTCTTCAGCAAATATACAAGCGATAGCAGCTGAAATATTGGCGGTCGATAGCTCAAGCTCCCGTCAATTATTGGTTTTAAACAAAGGTGGTCGGGATGGGGTGATTGTTGGGCAGCCCGTATTAGATGCCAAAGGGGTGATGGGTCAAATCATTGATGTTGGACTAATGACTAGTACCGTCTTATTGGTATCTGACTCCAAATCTGCGGTCCCCGTGAGAAATGATCGGACGGGAGAGCAGGCTATTTTAGTGGGAACGAACAAAATTAACGAACTATCGCTGATTAATTTACCCAAAAGTTCAGAAATTTCCTCCGGAGATTTGTTGGTGACTTCAGGGCTTGGGCGGCGTTACCCGGAAGGATATCCGGTGGGAGTGGTGAAAGAGGTCATCAATATCCCTGGGGATGATTTTATTACCGTCAGTGTAAGCCCTGTAGCACTATTAAACCGCAATCGTTTGGTACTAATAGCTAAATTTGATGAGGAGCATAAGGTTTTAACAGAACAAATTAACGAAAGGATGAGCGTGATGGATAGAAACACATGAATATCTCATTGAATATGCGTTTGTTGATCGCCCTGTTTGTAGCTTTTGTTTTAACCGTATTGCCACTACCCGACTTGCTTCATGGGATTCGACCACCCTGGATTCTTCTGTTAGTGCTTTATGTCCAATTTTACTTGCCGCATTATTTTAACATCACTCTAATATTGATTCTCGGTTTGTGCTTGGATGTTTTATTGTCAACGGTAATTGGGGAGCACGCGTTTGCTCTACTGTTAACCACCTGGATTTCGTCAGGGAAAACCAGGCGGTTTTATTTCTTTTCTATGATTCAACAAACCATGTTAATTGCATCGTTTTGCTTTATCTACCAATTGTGTTTGTTCTTAATGGAGTCCTTTTTGGGATACCACAATCCAGTAATGATGTTAGTGGCTTCAACCTTGCTGACAATCTTGTTGTGGCCTTGGGTGCGTGTTTTAGCCGACAATACTCTATGCTATGATACACGTCTTTAAAATAGACGGAGTTATCTTATGCCTTTTGAGAAAATTATTGTTCCTTCCATGGGTGAAGCAATCACCATAGATGCAAAATCAAAGCTTTCTGTTCCCAATAATCCCATCATTCCATTTATAGAAGGCGATGGTATTGGAGTCGATATTACACCGGCCATGATACACGTGGTTGATGCTGCGGTACAAAAAGCTTACGGAGATAAAAAACGCATTTCATGGATGGAAATTTATGCCGGAGAAAAAGCAACCAAAGTCTATGGCTCTGATGTTTGGTTACCCAATGAAACCTTAGAGGCGATTAAACAATTTGTCGTATCCATTAAAGGCCCTCTGACGACACCCGTAGGCGGAGGAATTCGATCATTAAATGTTGCGATTCGTCAATCCTTGGATCTTTACATCTGTCTTCGACCTGTTCGCTATTTTACAGGGACTCCAAGCCCCCTAAAAGAACCATGGAAAACCAACATGGTTATTTTTCGTGAAAACTCGGAAGATATTTATGCCGGTATTGAGTGGCAAGCGGGTACGAAAGACGCTGATAAAGTGATTCGCTTTTTACAAGATGACATGGGTGTTAAGAAAATTCGCTTCCCAACGCATTGTGGCATTGGTATTAAACCCATCTCAAAAGAAGGCACCTCTCGATTGGTGAAAGCAGCAATTCAATATGCCATTGATAATAACCGTGATTCAGTAACCCTTGTGCACAAGGGAAACATCATGAAGTTTACCGAAGGTGCGTTTAAAGATTGGGGGTATGAGGTTGCTAAAGAGTGTTTTGGTGCGAAAGAGTATCAAGGCGGTCCTTGGATGCAATTTAACCATCCCACCACTGGTAAGCCGATCATTATTAAAGACGTGATAGCAGATGCGTTTTTGCAACAAATTTTATTAAGGCCAGAAGAATACAGCGTCATTGCTACATTAAATCTAAATGGGGATTACATTTCTGATGCATTGGCAGCTCAAGTTGGGGGCATTGGAATAGCACCAGGAGCGAATATTGGAGATGAAGCATCGGTATTTGAGGCAACTCACGGTACTGCTCCTAAATATGCTGGACAAAACAAGGTGAACCCCGGTTCTATTATATTATCTGCTGAAATGATGCTCAGGCATTTAGGATGGGTTGAGGCTGCAGACTATATTCTTAAAGGAGTAGAAGGAGCTATTGAAGCCAAAACCGTCACCTATGATTTCGAACGAATGATGCAAAATGCTACCTGTGTCAGTTGCTCTGGGTTTGCAGAGGCTATAATTAAACATATGTAGAGTAGTTTTGTTTGTTAAGGTGAATTTAAGGTTCTGTCATTATGATAGAAATTGTAAGAAAAGCTCTTTTAGTCACACGATGGAGCTTTTAGACAATATGAGCATGACTCGTTATCAATGGACGGTCATTTTAGTTTAAAAATCGTCCAAATGTAACAGAGGGTTGAGCCAGTAGTCCTACAATTTAAATTGAGTTTTACTGGCCAAATGTGCGAAGAGAGTCTATAAAATTAGTAATGGGTGTAGAAAAATGAGTACGCAATTTTTAATGGAAATATCAGAGCACAAGGTGGTTGATTCAGAGGCAAAACCTCTGTTGAAAGTACCTAGGAAATATAAAGTTGTGTTGCAAAATGATGATTACACCCCTATGGATTTTGTTGTGACTGTACTGCAGCGTTTTTTTAGGCTAAGTGTTGAAGTTGCAACGCGGGTGATGCTCCAAGTACATCAGCAAGGAAGAGGTGTATGTGGGGTCTTTACACGTGATATAGCGGAGACCAAAGTAGTGATGGTTAACGAATATGCCAGAATGAACCAACATCCATTGCTTTGTAGTATGGAGCCTGATTGATGATGGTTGTGCTGGATAGGAGCGACAATCATGTTAAATAAAGAACTTGAATTCACCCTAAATTTAGCTTTTAAAGAGGCGAAAGAAAAACGTCATGAGTTTATGACGGTCGAACATTTGCTGCTCTCTTTACTGGATAATCCCGCAGCAGGCAATGTTTTACACGCTTGTGAAGCAAACATTGATTTGCTCCGTCAAGATCTAATCGAATTTATCGATGAAACGACTCCAAAGATTCCAGAGCATGAAATAGACAGAGAAACTCAACCAACTCTTGGTTTTCAACGTGTTTTACAGCGAGCAGTATTTCATGTGCAATCCGCAGGTAAAACAGAAGTGAGTGGAGCTAACGTTTTAGCCGCGATTTTTAGTGAACAAGAGAGTCAAGCGGTGTACTTTCTTCGTCGTGAAAACATTACCCGTTTAGATGTCATTAATTACATTTCTCATGGTGTATCAAAATATCAAAGTAATGAATTACAAGAAAACATGCCCACATCGATGGATGAAGACATGATGGGTATGGATTCCAATGAGTCTCCTTTAGAAAGTTATTGCATGAATCTGAATCGAAGGGCCAGGCTTGGTAAAATTGATCCGCTTATCGGTCGTCATGAAGAAATTCAGCGTACCATCCAAGTATTGTGTCGTCGACGAAAGAATAATCCCCTATTGGTGGGAGAGGCGGGTGTTGGTAAAACCGCAATTGCGGAAGGTTTAGCGAAACGCATCGTTGATGCGGAAGTGCCAGATGCTATTAAAAATTGTGTGGTGTATTCCCTGGATTTGGGATCTCTCTTAGCCGGTACCAAATATCGTGGTGACTTTGAAAAACGACTAAAGGCTGTATTAAAGCAGTTAGCGGAGCAAGATGGTGGGATCTTATTCATTGATGAGATACATACAATTATTGGTGCGGGAGCAGCCTCTGGTGGGGTGATGGATGCCTCGAACTTGATTAAGCCGCTACTTGCCAATGGCGAGTTGAAATGTATTGGATCAACGACGTATCAAGAATATCGAGGTATTTTTGAGAAAGATCGAGCGCTTGCTAGACGTTTTCAAAAAATCGATATTACTGAACCAACCATTGACGAAACATTTGAAATTCTTAAGGGACTTAGGGGACGTCTTGAGGAGCATCATGGCGTCAAATTTTCAGTGGCGGCATTAAAGGCGGCGGCTGAATTATCTGCCAAATATATAAATGATCGATTTTTACCAGACAAAGCAATTGACGTGGTTGATGAGGCCGGTGCGTTTCAAAATTTAGTGCCCCTTAGCAAGCGAAAAAAAGTGATTAACGTCAATGAAATTGAAAATGTGGTCTCGAAAATTGCTAGAATTCCACTTAAAAAAGTATCGGCACGGGATAAAGACACCTTACGAAATCTTGAACGAGATCTTAAATTACTAGTTTATGGACAAGACGAAGCCATTACCGCATTGTCATCCGCCATAAAGCTTGGTCGCTCTGGTTTGAGAGAACCAGAAAAGCCCGTAGGTAGTTTTTTGTTTGCAGGACCTACCGGTGTTGGGAAAACGGAAGTGACCAGACAACTGGCCAATGTGTTAGGCATCGAATTGTTGCGATTTGACATGTCAGAGTACATGGAAAAACATACGGTTTCTCGATTAATTGGCGCACCTCCCGGTTATGTAGGGTATGATCAAGGCGGGTTACTAACTGAAGCGGTCACCAAACATCCTCACTCCGTGGTTTTACTGGATGAGATTGAAAAAGCCCATCCTGATGTATTTAACCTGTTATTACAAATCATGGATCACGGTACCCTTACCGATACCAATGGCCGACAAGCGGATTTTCGTCACGTGATCATCGTCATGACTAGCAATGCCGGTGCGAGTGAAATTAGTCGCAATTCTATTGGATTTTCAAAGCAAGACAACACCAATGATGGTTTGGATGTGATAAAACGCCAATTTAGTCCGGAGTTTAGAAATCGTCTCGATGCTACGATTAACTTCAAACCCTTGGATATGTCAACTATTGGTTTGGTGGTCGACAAATTCATCATTGAACTAGAAGAACAGCTATTAACAAAAGGAGTCAGCTTAAGCATCGAGTTGCCAGCCAGACAATGGTTAATTGACAATGGCTACGATAAAGCAATGGGTGCTCGTCCTATGTCACGGTTAATACAAGAAAACGTGAAAAAACCGTTGGCTGAGGAACTCCTTTTCGGCAAACTGATGAATGGCGGCCATGTTATTTTAAATATTAAAGACGGCAAGCTTAATTTTGAAACTCATGATCACCGCGAAGGGGTGGTTTGATTGCCCCTTTGTTTTATTAGACCTCTGGCATATCGTCTGTCTTTTTCATTCATTCGGCGTTATCGGTGCTCATTGCCCTGATTTAAACCCCGCTCCTCGAAACGTTGTTTTATCTGGATCCATTGGGCTGAGAAAGGGCGCTAGCCCAGTCTCGAAGCCTTGTTGCATAGCTTCGAGAAGGCGTAAACGCCTCCTCAGCCCAAACGAATCCCGGTTAGGTATTAAAAACGGCTGAATCGAGATTATAGAGGGAATCATCATAGAGTTGTGCGTATTTTTAAACAGGATTTTAAAAGGTCGATTATCTTAGATCACCAAATAGAAACCTTCTTCACTGGATTTTGCAAGCTACAAATTTCTGATACCCCACCATCATTACAAATAACCAGCCCCATGGGGTCAATTGCTAAAACGCCACCCTGCCAAAAACAGCAACCAGAAAGGCGTTGCAAATCCATGACGGCATGACGAGTGCAATAACAAGAAGAATAATAACCGTTTTGACAAACGTAACGGCCTGTGGATGAATCACAGTATTGAATGCCCCCCATTTGTTTGCAACAGCTAGGACAAGCGCTGTGGGCTTGGTTGATACAAAGCCACAAAAGAAGGCTTGTTGATAAAAAGCGTCTCAGGGCGGGCATAGTACCTCTCATTAAAATAGATACTTTTATCATAGCATACAGCCTTAGTAAGTCCATTTTGAAGTGAATTTTTGAGGATCTTCATGAAAACTAGTCTTCAATTAACGCGACCTCCTTTATTTCCAACTCCACCGATTCTATTTTTTGAAATCGTTGAGTAATTTTCTTAGCAGAAGTATGTACTTCACCAACATCTTGGTGCGCTAAATCAATGTGTTTAGATAATTTATCCATGCGCTTTTCAAATCGTTGAAAATCATCACCCAAGGCTTGCAAATGTTGTTGGATGATATGCACTTGCTTTCTGGTGGCATCGTCTTTTAAAACGGCTTTGGCAGTGGTCAAGACGGCCATTAAGGTGCTCGGTGAAACCAGCCATACTTTCAATCGTTGGGAAAGTGAAATGATTTCAGGATAATTGGCGTGAATTTCTGCGAAAATAGATTCTGCAGGAATAAACATAACAGCACCGTCTGTGGTTTCATTGGGGATGATATATTTCTCAGCAATGTCTTTGATGTGTTTTTGTAAATCTTGACGAAACTGTTGTTGCAATGATTTTCTTTCTTGGGAGCCCCCGTCGGTATTCATTAGTTTTTGATACGTTTCAAGCGGGAACTTGGCATCAATGACGATATTACCGCTGGGTTCAGGTAAAAATAAAATACAGTCAGCACGTTTTTGGTTACTCAAGGTGTACTGTAAGCTGTAATGGTGGCTTGGAATCATATTGGCAATCAAGGTGGCTAGTTGCACCTCTCCAAAAGCACCCCGTGCTCGTTTATCAATGAGTACGTCCTGTAAACTCATGACATGAGAGGAGAGCTCAGTAATCTGTTTTTGTGCCTCATCAATAATGGTTAATCTTCGGACAACATCGGTAAAAGTGCTTGACGTTTTTTCAAAGCCCTCGGTTAATCGGTGATTCACTTGCTGTGATAGGTTATGAAGGTGATTGCGGATTTCTTCAGTGAGCGTTTGTAGATGCGAAGTCAACGAGGTTGCATGTTGTTTAAAGCTATGGGTTATTTGTTCGCGTACGTCAGCCATTTGGCGCTGAAGGGTTTCCGTCATGAGTTGTTGGCTTAAGCGTTGAGATTCAGAGAGTTTTTCATGAATACTGAGTTGACCTGTTTGTACAAGGGTTTGTAAATCAACATGAAGCTGATGAATTTGCGTAGTGATGGCTAGTTGTAGTTTTTCATAGTGTGTTTGGGCTTGTTGCTGTTGTTTATGATGATGTCTAATGAGCCAAACAATAAGGGCTACTTCGATAATACCGAGTAGAAGAGGAACGTTGGTGAACTCAACCATTGCAAACCATTTATTTTAACTAGGAATGCGCACAGTATACGATGCTTTTGGCGAGATGGGATGATAAACTCTTTTTTATTTTTTCAAGATAATTTTTGATGACGGATGCCATTTTAGACGAGATAGAAACGCTTAGAGAAAAGCTTAGACGGTATGATTATCATTACTACGTCAAAGACGCTCCATTGGTGCCAGATAGCGAATATGATCGTGTTTTTAAAGCGCTGGTGGTTTTAGAAGAAAAACACCCCCAATGGATAACGCCCGACTCGCCCACTCAACGTTTAAGTCGTCATACGGCTAAAGAACTTGAAACCGTTTCACATCGACAACCCATGCTGTCTTTATCGAATGTATTTTCTACTGAAGAATTGCAAGCGTTTATGAAGCGTGTCTCTTCAAAAGTAGGGATAGATGAACATCAATTATTATTCGCTTGCGAACCAAAACTTGATGGCTTGGCTGTCAATTTGACGTATGAAAACGGGGTATTAACCACTGCGGCCACTCGAGGTGATGGTGAGATGGGCGAAAATATTACTAATAATATAAAAACCATTGCCTCGGTTCCTTTAAAATTAATGTCACAAACGGTACCTAGTTTTCTTGAGGTTCGTGGTGAGGTCTATATGCCCAAAGCAGGGTTTGAGGCCTTTAATGAAAAGGCTCGATTGCATGGAGAAAAAACGTTTGCGAACCCTCGAAATGCGGCAGCAGGCAGTTTGCGTCAATTAAATCCAACCATCACGGCACAAAGACCCTTGGCTATTTATTGCTATGATATCGGGGTTTGTGAAGGAATAGAGCCACCAGATAGTCATATGCAACAATTAGATTGGTTACGTGACTTGGGATTTCGGGTGACCGATGAAGCCAAAGGAGTGCGAGGAATAGAGGGCTGTTTAAGCTATTACGAGTCGCTACTGGCTCGTCGTTTAAGTTTGCCCTTTGAAATCGATGGGGTGGTTTATAAGATCGATAGTCATGAATTAAAGCAGCAATTGGGCTATGTGGCCCGAGCACCTCGGTTTGCTTGTGCGCATAAATTTCCCGCCAGTGAAGAAATGACCACACTGCTTTCCGTCGATTTCCAAGTGGGGCGAACAGGAGCCTTAACTCCCGTGGCACGCTTGGCACCGGTCAGTGTGGCTGGAGTAACCGTAAGCAATGCTACATTGCACAACATGGATGAAATATCTAGAAAAGATATTCGTATTGGGGATGTCGTCATTATTCGTCGAGCGGGTGATGTGATTCCGGAGGTGGTGGGCGTTGTGTTTGAAAAAAGACCATCAACGACCGAGGTGATACAAATACCCGCATTCTGCCCCGTGTGTGGCGCTGAGGTTATCAAAGAACCGGGTGAAGCCGTGGCTCGGTGTACGGGAGGCCTTTTTTGCAAGGCCCAGTTAAAGCGTATGATATGGCATTTTGCATCACGAAAAGCCATGGCGATCGATGGTTTAGGTAGTGCATTAATAGAGCAATTGATTGAGGCTCAGCTGCTTAATGAGGTTTCCGACTTATATGCCTTAACAAAAGAAACATTAATTCACTTGCCGCGCATGGGTGAAAAATCAGCGGATAATCTATTGGCTGCGGTTGAGGATAGTAAAATAACGACTTTCCATCGATTTTTATATGCCTTAGGCATTCGTGAAATTGGTGAGTCAAGTGCGCGCTCATTGGCTCAGCACTTTAAAACGATGGATAGCCTCAAGCATGCAACCCTCGAGGAATTATTATCCATCAAAGACATCGGGCCTGTTGGGGCCTCTTATGTGCTCCATTTTTTTAAAGAGACTCATAACTTAAAGATCATCGATAGGCTTCTAAGTTATGGCGTGTATTGGCCAAGCGATGCAAATAGCATTGCCAACACCACCCATGAGTTTTTTGGTAAAACCGTGGTATTGACGGGCGCTCTAGGGAGCATGAGTCGCGAGGAGGCGAAAGCTAAACTATTAGAACGTGGTGCGCTAGTGACAGGAAGCGTTTCTTCAAAAACGCACTATGTTATTGCTGGAAGTGATGCCGGGTCTAAATTAGATAAAGCAACCCAACTGAACATTCCTGTTTTATCAGAGGCTGAATTTTTAAATTTGCTGAACAAAACATGAGGATGATTGTCTTTGTCGCAAATCACCCGCTTAATCCGACACGCATAACACCTGCAATCGTAAACGGTAGCAATCCAAATGCCGCAACAGACATTGCTAGTAAAAGAGCAATGTACCCATTCAACGGCAAACCACTCATGGCGGCATCGAGCATTCCACTACCAAACATCATCACGGGAATGGTTAATGGTAATAAAATGAGCGCCATCAGCATGCCCTTTTGTTGCAGACCCGTGCCAAATGCGGCTGCGAGGGCACAGATGCCTAAGAGAGCAGGGGTCCCACAAAGTAGGCTAATCATTAAAAAAAGAGTTTCATGGGCTGATAATTTGAAAAGAATAGCCATGAAAGGGCTGAAAAAAAGGAAGGGGACTATGGTTGCCACCCAATGTGTGCTAATTTTTGCACTGACCAGCAGGCTTAATGGATAGCCAGACGTCATCCATTGTTCAATGACGCCATCATCGTAATCTTGTTGGAAAAGCCATTCAGAAGACAAAAAAAATGCAAGCAATAAGGCTATCCATATTATTCCTGGCGCCATAGTATGAAGAAGAGCTCTGTCTGGGCTCATGGTTAATGGAAAAAATGTAACGATCATTAAAAAAAACAGGCAGGAATTGAGAAGCAAGCGGGGCTGTCTTCGATGAAGTAGAATTTCTCGAGATAGTTGTGAAAAAAACAATGCGACGTAACCCATCACAAAGAATACTCCTGATAAAACTCCTTTCTAAAAGGCAAGGGTTGGTGTGATGTTAAAAGAATGCTTCCCCCTCGTTCCAGATGTTGGTGAAATAAGTCTATTAACTGTGCCATTGATTTTGCATCCAGCCCTATCAACGGTTCATCCAATACCCAAAAGCGCGCATTGGTCATAAAGAAGCGCAACAGTCCCACTCGACGTTGTTGGCCTTGGGACAATTGACTAAACAGGGTGTCTTGAAGCCCTTCTAAAGAAAAGCATTTAAGAAGTTCATTCATAGACAAAGGAGAGCGGCGATGATGAAGATCAAAACGAATGTTTTCACTGACCGTTAGCAACTGACTAGCCCCCGTTTTATGCCCTATATAACAAAGGTTATGATGATAACTGGTGAGGTCATTATAGATAGACTGCCCATAAAAAAAAATATCCCCAGCTTTCGGTAAAAGAAGGCCTGTAATTAATCGGAGTAGCGTGGTCTTTCCAACGCCATTTGAGCCGCGCAGGTGCACAGCCATGCCTGAGGGGATTGTCAACCCAACCTGGCATAATAGAGGTTGGTCCCCGTAATCAAAATCAACCGCGCGCACCTCAAGCATGATTAGAAACCATCGATAAAATAGGCAGGGTAACATAAACAGGAGGTCTGCAACACTCTCTAGATTTGGTTATCTTGGCGTTGTAAAAGAAAGACTTGCAGATAAATCCGAAGGAATAGATAATTCTTTCTTTTAATCATTAGGTCTATCATGGATTTCTTTGCTCAATACAGTTTGTTTTTTTTAAAATCAATTACGTTTGTCATTTGCTTTTTGCTGATTGTAGCGGGGACGCTCTCTATGGGGCGAAAATCCAAGCCAAAACTGGATATTTTGTCTTTGAACAAACAGTATGATGATGTCCAGTATCGTATGTCTAAAGAAATTCTAGGAAAAAAACCTGAGAAGAAAAAAAAGGAAAAACACACGAAGCCTTCTCTTTTTGTTATTGATTTTAGTGGCGACATGAAAGCATCTCAGGTCAGTGAATTGCGGGAGGAAATCTCCGCTATTCTATCAATTGTTCTTCCTGGTGATGAGGTGGTTTTGCGGCTGGAAAGCCCAGGAGGGGCTGTTAATGGGTATGGATTGGCTGCGTCACAGCTGCAACGCTTGCGTGATAAAAAAATACCGTTCACGGTGTGCATTGATAAAATTGCTGCCAGTGGTGGCTATCTTATGGCTTGTGTCGCAGAACATATTATTGCAGCACCGTTTGCCATTATTGGGTCAATCGGTGTGGTTGGTCAATTACCTAATTTTCATCGTTGGCTCAAGAAAAATAACATTGATTTTGAAATGTTAACAGCTGGGGAGTATAAGCGGACGTTGACCTTGTTTGCGGAGAATACAGACAAAGGCCGAGAAAAATTTCAAGAGGATCTTGAAAAGATTCATTCGAAATTTAGGGAGTTTGTTTTAGTCAATAGAGAGCAATTGGACATAGAAAAAGTAGCGACTGGCGAGCATTGGCTTGCAATCGATGCCTTTGATTTGCGCTTGGTCGATGCATTAAAGACCAGTGATGAATATATACAAGACAAAATGCGGACGTTTAATGCTTATAAAATAACCATCCAAGGAAAACCAAGCTTTGTTGCAAAATTATTAAAACCAGCGGCCAAGCTTCTTCATCCTTGGGCGTAGGTTTGAATGGTCAACAGAGACCCATTTTTGTGTGCCTGCCAAAAAACTGTCAGGCCTGAGAGGTTTTTGATCAAACCTCTTTTTATGTTACAGTCAAGAAGGACTTCGGCTTCGCCTCAGTCATGATGTGCTGGAGGAGGAATGAACCTCCCCCATCACGTATTTTTACGCTAGGGAAACCCCGCCCTAAAGGACATAACTTTGTACATAAATACGCCCTAATGCAAAGAGTGGAATGTTTCCCAAGCTAAAGTGAAATCTCTCATTCTTTGCATACCAATCCACATTACCTGAGCTCCGGGTTCGCCATCAGATTTCCGACCTAAAAAGCCACCTAATTTGGCAATCATTGATATCATTTCGCCGAGTTTCAGAGACTCTTTTGGAGGCTGCTTTTTCTCTATTACTGAATAGACTGCTTGCCATTCATTGTCATCAAAAACCACATTGCAATCAATGTCCGGACAGCTCCATCCTCACGTAGGCGTAGGGGATGAATTGTAAACACGCCCTAGTAATAAAAAAATTGCAGAGATAAATTTTAAAGAGATACATAAAGTTTATGAAGTTTTATTTGATCCAGTTAAAAGGAAAGAATAAGACTTATCTTTAGGGTTAATCCCTCTTTCATCCCCTCTTGGTCATGATGTCATCATATTTTGTTTTTGAATAAACAATATGATGTATTGATACGAAAGATGATCCCATGGCATTTTTAGGATAAACTAATTTGGTTGACAATGGAGCCCATTATGAGTGATTCGAAATCAAAATTACCTGACTTAAAAGAAATAGCCAACATGGCCGGAAAGCTGTTTAACGACATTAAAAAAAGTGTGAGTGAAATCGTCTGTGATTACCAAAAAAATCACTCCAGTGGTAGTGATTCTAAGCCTGCTGCAACGCGTAAGGCATCAGCTTCTACATCAAAAAAAACAACAGCCAAAGCAAAAAAATCTGAAAAAGAATGAATCAGCGATACCGTTTTTGCAGTTATTTGCAAAGACGGTAATGCATTAGAAGCTCATCTTCAACGATAACAAGTAATTTCGCCAAACCCATTGCATTGGTTACCAAAGCACAACTCATGGCTGCCAATATTTTTTGTAGCGGGGACGTTGTCTTGTTTTTTAAACCCTTTGGTTTTCATAAATCCCATTCTTCTGCAAAAAGAAAAAGCCGCTCGGCTTCCACACCCCAATCCTTTTTTATAACACCAATCTACTCTGTAATGATCATAGCGTGGGAAAACAAATCGTTGGAGTCGATACTGATAACTGGGAGGGGGTTGCTGTCCTAGATTCCCCTCACAGGTAATCAGGGTAAATCCATTGCAGCCCCATCCTTTGCACTGCAAGCGAGATAACAAAAAGTGAGTGAGGCCGACATTGTATGCCATCATTTCATGGCTGGCTTTTGCATACCCCATCAGTTGACAGTACCGATGGGCGACGTCTAAACCGCAGTGTTTTCCGCCCACCGAGCAATAATTTAGCTGTTCGTTATTGAAAGTGGGATACCAAAAATTACGATGAAAATTTTCTTTGTATTCTGATGAATAAGCAGAGGGTAACCATTGCAGGGTGAGCAGCAATAAAAACACAAAACATCGGATGACTAACATAATATTTACCCGCTGAAGCTTAAGGATATTCCCCATCCGTCGATTGGCGACAAAATCTGAAATTCCCCTTTTAGGGGAAGCTGCTTGAAGGGCGGATAAGGGTCTTGCTCAAGGTAGTATCCTTGAGTTATTTCCCCAAGCCTACAGATCCTTAGGCAAGTCGTCAATTATTAGTAGCATACTTCGATGCGACTTTTATCCAGTATATCGGATAACAAGGTCAATAATTCATCGCTGGGCTTCACTCGCCATTGTGAGGCTAAATTGATTGCCGCTTTGGCTTTGGCATCGGCATTGGTGTAACGAATTTGCACGGCACATTCACCTGGATGAGCTCTTAAGATGGTTTGTAAGGAGCTTAGAAGGGTCTTATCCTCTGATGATAAGGTTAATGCAACACACCGTGCGAATTGCGTGCGCGCCTCATCGACGCTATACAATGTGCCGGCCGTCATTTTCATGCCGCCGGTATAATCATCTTCTCCTAATTCGCCCTCGACCAACAACATTTCACCTACGCGCAGTATTTCATTTTGGGATTCAAATACCTCAGAAAATGCAATGATATCTATTGACGATTTGGCATCTTCTAAGCCGAGGATCATTAATTTTTTTCCGCGTTTCGTTAGTATTCGCTTGATCGTTCGAATTAAACCACAGATTAGGGCTCTTTTTTTATTTGATTGATTTAAGTGAGCCAGAGGCTGAACAAAGTCCTTAAATTCTTGTAGATACGCATCAGCAGGGTGGCCGGTGAGGTAGTTTCCTAGCGTTTCATTCTCACCATCAAGGCGTTTTTTTGTACTCCAGGCACCACTTGCTACATAGTCTTCTTTTATTGTTTCTTCCTCTAATAATGAAAATAAATCAGTTTGACCAGTTAGCTTATTTTGATGAAATTGGGTACTCACTTGGAGTGCTTTTTCTATGGATGCAAATAAAGTGGCCCGCTCTATCCCCCATTCATCAAATGTACCCGATTTTATTAATTGCTCTAAAACACGACGATTGACCTTTCGCATGTCTAAACGCTGACAAAAACTAAATAATCCTTCAAAAGGGCCATGATGCTCTCTTTCTTGGATGATGCATTGTATGGCGGATTCTCCCACGCCTTTAATAGCAGCGAGCCCATAAAAAATAGTGCACTCATCTTTTACAGTAAACGCATGGTCAGAGTGGTTGATGGATGGGGGCAATACATTTAAATTCATGTGTTCGCATTCATGAATAAAATTAACGACCTTTTCTGTATTATCCATGTCAGACGATAATACAGCTGCCATGAAGGCAGCAGGGTAATGTGCTTTAAGCCAAGCCGTTTGGTATGCAACCAATGCATAAGCTGCTGAGTGCGACTTGTTGAACCCATAGCCTGCGAATTTTTCCATCAAGTCAAAGATGCCGGTAGCTACTCGAGGATCGACACCACGTGCTTGAGCTCCATTTGAAAATATTTCACGTTGTTTAGACATTTCCTCAGGTTTTTTCTTTCCCATGGCACGTCGAAGTAAATCAGCAGCCCCCAAGGTATAGTTGGCGAGTACTTGAGCAATCTGCATGACCTGCTCTTGATATAAAATGACGCCATAGGTTGGTTTCAGGATTGGCTCAACGTCAGGATGAGGATAGGCTACTGGGGCTAAGCCATGCTTCCTTTCGATAAAGTCATCGACCATGCCGGATTGCAATGGCCCCGGTCTAAATAACGCAACCAAGGCAATGATTTCTTCAAAACAATCTGGCTTTAATCGATAGATAAGCTCCTTCATCCCACGCGACTCTAGCTGAAAAATAGCGGTGGTGTGTCCGGTTTTTAATAGAGCAAATGTTTTTTGATCATCGGTAGGAATATCGATGATGTTGATTGGGGGTAATCCTTTTAAGCCTCTTTCTTTATTGATGGTCTTTAACGCCCAATGAATAATAGTGAGTGTCCGAAGGCCCAAGAAATCAAACTTGACCAAACCAGCCGCTTCAACATCGTCTTTATCAAATTGACTAAGAATATGTGTACTGCCTTCTTCACAATAAATGGCGGTAAAATCAGTTAATTTTGAAGGCGCAATCACGACGCCTCCCGCATGTTTCCCGGCATTTCTGGTAATGCCTTCTAGCTTTAAGGCCAAATCGATTAAGTCTTTGACCTCTTCTTCATTTTTATAACGTCTTTGTAATTCATCTTCTTGTTCTAAGGCTTTTTGTAAGGTAATTCCAAGTTCAAATGGAATTAATTTCGCTAGTTTATCTACAAACCCATAAGGATGGCCTAACACACGCCCAACATCCCGAACAACGGCCTTCGCTGCCATGGTTCCAAAGGTGATGATTTGTGAGACGGAGTCACGGCCATATTTATCAGCGACGTATTCAATGACTCTATCCCGTCCTTCCATGCAAAAATCGATATCAAAATCAGGCATGGAAACACGTTCAGGGTTTAAAAATCGTTCGAAGAGTAATTCGTATTGTAGTGGATCAAGGTCCGTGATACTTAAAACATAAGCCACAAGTGATCCCGCACCAGAACCTCGCCCTGGTCCTACCGGTATGTCATTTTGTTTCGCCCATTGAATAAAGTCCGCTACAATCAAAAAGTAACCTGCGAAGCCCATGCTATTGATAACACCTAGCTCGAGCTGCAACCGCTTTTGATAGGTTTCTTCTGGGAATAAACGACCATCGCCTATTTTATTTAATCGATTTGCAAGGCCGATAGTGGCTAATTGAGACAAGTGCTCTTCGATTGGTATGTTATTTGGCGTTGGAAAATTTGGTAAATAGTTGTGGCCTAAATCTAGTTTGACCGTGCATCGTCGACTAATTTCAACCGTATTTTGTAGAGCCTGTGGTAAGTCAGCAAATAATTCAGCCATTTCATCGGCCGATCGCAAATATTGTTCTCTACTGTATTTTTTCTCACGCTTAGCCGAGGCTAGTGTATCGCCATTGTGAATGCATACCCGTGCTTCATGTGCATCAAAATCTTTCTCGTTTAAAAAGCAGACGTCATTGGTAGCGACCAATGGCAACTGCAATTTTTCAGCCATCTCGACTATTTTTTGATTATAAATGGTTTCATCTGGGCGACCGGTACGCTGTATTTCTAGATAAAATCGTTTTGGAAAAAGGGTCATCATTGAGTCGAGGAGGCGGTCAACGTTGTCCGTATCTTCTGCAAGTATGGCTTGTCCAATGGCACCGAGGCGACCACCGGAGAGGGCTATTAATCCTTCGTTGTGTGTCGATAACCACTCATATAATACGCGGGGCTGTCCTAAGTGTTGGCCTTCTTGGTAGGCTTTGGAAACGAGACAGGTGAGGTTTTTGTAACCGACTAGATTTTGACAAATCACTACCAGTGAGGACATTTGTTCAGGTTTTTCTGGGGAGTAGCAAGGCAAATCACAGGCTATTAAGGGTTTTACGCCACCTCGTTCGGCTGTTTGAAAGAATTTGACCGTCGCAAATAAATTACAAAAATCACTGACCGCAACGGCATTCATTCCTTTTTTAACAACGTCATCGACCAATGGTTTTAATCGCACTATGCCATCAATAAGAGAAAATTCGGTATGAACACGTAAATGGACAAAACGTTGTTGCATAAGCACGCCTTTGAAAAGTATTAGGAGACTCTAATGAACACTGATTAAAATTGCAAGACAGCATCTTCATTCCATGATAACATCGATTTTTTTTCTGATTTAATTATTTCCTATGTGGAATTTCTTATATCAATTAGCTTCACCCAAGGCTTTTTATCAACTCACTGAGCGCTGGTTGTTTTGGCTGCTTATGGCAGCCTGTTTCACACTGACCATCGGTGTAGGTTTGGGGCTATTTTTTGCGCCCTCTGATTATCAACAAGGGGATGCTTTTCGAATTATTTATGTGCATGTTCCTTGTGCTTTTCTATCGATGGGGCTCTATGCCTTTATGGGATTTCTCTCCATCTTAGTATTGATTTGGCGCATTAAAATGGCCGGGATAGTGCTTCGAATGACTGTGCCAACGGGGATGGTCATGGCCTTTCTTGCTTTGGTGACGGGGAGTATTTGGGGCAAACCCATGTGGGGAACTTGGTGGATTTGGGATGCACGACTGACCTCCGAATTGATTTTATTATTTATCTACGCCGCTATTCTTGCAACAGGGCAAGCCTATCAGAATAAAGATCAGGGTGATAAAATGGTATCGATTTTAACCCTTGTGGGGTTGGTTGATTTACCAATCATTCATTATTCGGTGTATTGGTGGAACACCTTGCATCAAGGTGCCACCTTGTCTTTAATTGCCAAACCAAAAATAGATTCTGCCATGCTTTATCCATTATTGCTGACGTTGCTAGGATTTTCATTTTATTGTGCCTATGTCATTTTATTAAAGACGCGTGATGAATTGTTACAGCGTGAACGAAGACAACATTGGGTCAGGATCTTAATCGAAGGACAAGAATCATGAATTCATTTGTTACCTGGTTTTCGATGGGTGGGTATTCAAAGTACATTTGGTCTGCTTACGGTATTGTGTTTTCAGTATTAAGTCTAAACATGCTAAGCATTAGGGTCAAAATGACCCGTACCAAAAAAGAATTGCAGCAGTCGTTTAAGAAAAAAGAGCACGTTCATGATTCTGGCTCGTAAGCGTAAGTTGCAATGGATCATTATTTTTATGACCATACTCGCTGTCGTCACGGCATTGGTATTGTATGCCCTGCGGCAAAACATCAGTTTGTTTTACTCACCCACACAAGTCGTTGAAGGGATAGCGCCAATGAATCATGTGATTCGTGTGGGGGGGATGGTCGTTAAAGGGAGTGTTCTGCGTGGGGAGAAGGATTTGTCAGTGGAGTTTAAATTGACGGATTACAAAGACACCATAGTCGTCCATTACCGCGGAGTATTGCCTGATTTATTTCGCGAAGGGCAAGGCATTGTGGCGCTTGGTCAAATGAAGGGTAAGCATGTGTTTCATGCGAGTACTGTGTTGGCTAAGCATGATGAAAATTATATGCCGCGGGAAGTGAAGGCTGCTTTAACTCGATTGTAGCCTGTTTCATTTGTGGATCGAATGATGACATTTCCACAAGTCTCTCTAAGTTGGCTGGTATGAAAATATAAAAAAAATGGCTACAGCCGAGTTTAAAAAGGTCGTGAGTAATGATTGCTGAAATGGGTTTGTTTTCTTTAATATGGTCGTTGTTATTTTCAATGATGCTGGTGATCGTGCCCTCCCTGGGTCTTTTGTTAAAAAATCAGCGTTTGCAACAAACCGCTCATTATTATGTCGTTGGTCAATTTCTCTTTGTTTTTATAGCTTACTTGGCTTTAACCCTTTGTTTTTTACAAGACGACTTTACGGTATCTTATGTACTTTCAAACTCGAGCATTTCACTTCCTTGGTTTTACAAGTTCTGTGCCGTTTGGGGAGGGCATGAGGGATCGATGCTTTTATGGGTATTGATTTTAAGTGTTTGGATGTGTGCGGTTCTTTTGTTTAGTCGACAATTGGATAACGCAATACGCCTGCGTGTATTGATAGTACTTGGTGCATTAAGCGTGGGCTTTATTCTTTTTTTATTAGCGACGTCCAATCCTTTTATTCGGCAGTTTCAAGTATTAAATAGTCAAGGACGAGATTTAAATCCATTATTACAAGATCCAGGGTTTTTATTTCATCCACCGATGCTTTATATGGGCTATGTTGGCTTTTCAGTTGCTTTTGCTTTTGCGATTGCAGCCCTTTGGTTGGGTCGTATTGAATCCTCATGGGCAAAATGGACTCGGCCTTGGACTTTGGCTGCTTGGTGTTTTTTAACGATCGGAATCACGTTAGGGAGTTGGTGGGCTTATCGCGAGCTCGGCTGGGGTGGATGGTGGTTTTGGGATCCTGTTGAAAATGCGTCTTTTATGCCGTGGTTAGTAGGCACGGCATTGATCCATTCTTTGGCAGTGACGGAAAAACGCAGGCAATTTTCTGCTTGGACAATGCTATTGGCCATCACTGCTTTTTCATTAAGTTTGGTGGGTACCTTTTTAGTTCGTTCTGGCGTATTGACGTCTGTTCATGCCTTTGCGGTTGATCCCACGAGAGGAATTTATATCTTATTGTTTTTATTGATAGTGATTGGTGGTTCACTTTTATTATTTGCCTGCCGTGCCTCCTCTTTTGCAGAACGTACGTCTACTCCGCTTGTTTCTCGTGAAAGTGCTTTATTATTAAACAATGTATTTTTAGTGGTGGCAATGTTAACCGTATTAATGGGAACACTCTATCCTCTTTTGATTGATGGGTTAGGACTAGGCAAGCTGTCTGTTGGGGCTCCTTATTTTAATATGGTATTTGTGCCACTCATGATTCCCTTATTTATATTAATGGGTGTTGGTGTCCATATAAATTGGCAAAAAGACCATGTCGGGCGAATTTTTAGGCATCTTTCGTGGGTGATATGCCTCAGTATAATGATGCCCGTCATGCTTATTTTTTTTCTAGCACCTCATTTTAGTGGTTCGGTGTTGCTGGGTTTAACCCTTGCTACGTGGATACTAATAAGTACGTTCCATGCCTTTTTTTTGAGGGCAAAACAACAAGGAATTCGGGCCATAGGCAATGGATATTTGGGAATGGTTTTAGCGCATATTGGCGTGGCAGTCAGTATCTTGGGTATTGCTATTTCCTCTGGATTTGGAACAGAAGAAGATGTAAAAATGGCGCCTGGACAACAGGCGTGGTTATCAGGGTATCGAATTGAGTTTATTAAGGAAGCACCATTAGTCGGTGCTAATTATCATGGCACACGTGCCCAATTTATCATCCATCATCATCAAACTCAGCATGACATATTTCCAGAAAAGCGCATATACAATGTCGGCCAAATGGCTATGACCGAGTCCGCCATAGATGTAACACCGTTTCGTGATCTTTATGTGGCATTGGGTGAGCCATTAAATGATAACGCTTGGTCCGTACGTTTGTATTATAAGCCCTTCGTGCGATGGATTTGGGGTGGTGGATTTTTGATATTATTCGGTGGTGTGTTTGCGTTAACGGATAGACGATATTATCAAAAAGCCATCACGATAAAGCCGGTCATTTCAGAGGTAAGCGTATGAGATGGCTGCATTGGCGTATCATCCCTTTCTTATTATTTATTTTGCTGGCTGTATTTTTGTGGCGGGGTTTATCCCTTGACCCACGATCCTTGCCCTCAGCCCAAGTGGGCAAACACTTGCCTCGCATTGATTTGCCGATTCTTGTTAAAAAGAACTCAGGTGATTATTCATTAGCCAATCATGTTTTATTGTTAAATGTTTGGGCCAGTTGGTGCAGCGCGTGTGTTGATGAACAGCTTTTTTTGATGCAGTTAGCGCATCAAGGGTTCTTGATTTATGGCTTAAATTATAAAGACAAGGCACAGGACGCCAAGCAGTGGTTAACAAGCTTTGGAAATCCCTATCAAGTGGTTTTTCAAGACAATGATGGGCATGTCGCTATTGATCTAGGGGTTTATGGTGCCCCCGAGACATTTCTTGTGGATAAAAAGGGAATTATCCGTTATCGCCATGCCGGTATATTATCTGCTAGTATCTGGAAGAAGGAATTTTTGCCACGCATCAAGGATTTGGAGCAAACATCGTGAATGGTCGCCACTTGTTTTCGTTAGGTATGATGTTGTTTGTTTTTTTTGCCACTCAAGGCGTTCATGCAAATTCCAACATCAACACCAATACGATTTACCCGTTTGAAGATATGAAAAAGGAATCACAGTTCAAGCATCTACTGAGAGATTTGCGCTGCCTTGTTTGCCAAAATCAGGATCTAGCAGACTCTAACGCAGGGCTTGCGATGGATTTGCGTAACGAGGTCTATCATTTGGTGCAGAGCGGGCACAGTGACAATGATATTCTATCGTATTTAACTAATCGTTATGGCGACTTTATATTGTTTCAACCGCCACTGAAAGGGATGACGTTATTATTATGGTTTGGACCGGCTTTATTTATGCTGTTCGGTTTATTGATTTTTTGGCGCACGTGTTTAAGGCAATCTATTCATGAATGAGTGGTCATTGTTTGCTGGTTGCGTTTTGTTGATGGTAATAGCGCTTGCTATTTTGGTGCAGCCATTAAAGACATTTCGTTTTTATCTGCTTTTTCTAGTGCCTATTTTTGTAGGTCTTGGTGTGCTGGGTTATAGACACTGGGGTTTTGCAGAGGAGTGGGTGAAGTACAAACACCAACAAGTCAAACAAGAGCAGGTTCAAGATTTGCTAAAGTCAGTGGGTGGTGTTGAGGCGGTCATTGTTAAACTTAAAGCGGGTGTTGAAGCAAATCCTACGAGCGCTCGTGGTTGGTATTTGTTAGGAAAACTTTATGCCAGTCAAGGGCATTGGAAATTGGCTCGAGATGTTTATCAAAAAGCCTATCAATTAAGCCCGATGGATACAGAAATTAATGTCAATTATGCTTACAGTCTTTGGCAAGGTCATCACATGCAATTTACCGATGAAATTCGGTCACTGTACAAAGCGGTCCTCATTCAAAATGCGAACCAACCAGATGCATTAGCCATGCTCGCAATGGATGCTTACACCAGACATGATTATCAAAAAGCCATCGATTATTGGCAGCATTTGCTTAAAATTGTTCCCCCACAATCAGAAGAGGCACGCGCGATTCAAAAGGCTATCGTGAAGGCTGAGGGTCGACTCTCATAATTTATCAATTATTCCACTTCAACCACGTCTTTAGCATTAATCGCCTTTAAAAAGGCCTTTCCATAATGCGCCAATTTATGTTGACCTACCCCTGAAACCAATAGCATTTGTTCTAATGTAGTCGGCCTTAAATTAACCATTTCATGCAAGGTCATATCGCTGAATATCATAAAAGGCGGTTTGCTTTCTTCATCAGCCAGCTTTCGCCGCAGTGCTTTTAAAGTATCAAACAGGGGGTTGTTAGATGAAGAGCCAGAAGACTGTTTTTTCTTTTTTGTTTTTGGTCCATCTTCTTTGATGAACTCCATTCGTTGAATAGCCACTTCTACTTTTTCTTCACCTCGTAAAACTGGGATGGCTTTTTTAGTTAATCGCAATACATTGAAACGGTCAGTATCTTGGAAGCAATAATCTCGGTGAATTAATTGCCAAACTAATTGTTTCCAATAGGCCACGGATTTTTCTTGCCCAATGCCAAAAGTACTCAATCGTTGATGACCTTGTAGTTTGATTTTTTCAGACAAGCTCCCTCTTAACACATCAATGACATGAATTAATCCATAGCTTTGGCGAAGCCTATAAATGCAAGATAATAATTTTTGTGCATCGGTTGTGGCATCAGTAATTTCTGGAGGGGTATCGCAGATGTCACAGTATCCGCAAGCTTTATCATAGGTTTCATTGAAATAACGTAAAAGAATTTGTCGACGACAATGCGTTGCTTCCGCGAAAGCCAACATGTGATTGAGTTTATTGTGTTCAATGCGTTTTTGACTTTCTAATGACAGCATTTCTATTAACCCGCGAAGCCTACCACTATCAGCCGGAGAGTATAATAGCAAGGCGCGAGCTGGCATGCCATCTCGCCCAGCGCGGCCGGTTTCTTGGTAATACCCTTCTATGGTTTTTGGTAGGTCGTAATGAACCACGAACCGTACGTTCGGTTTATCAATGCCCATTCCAAATGCAATGGTTGCAACGACTATTTCAATATGGTCATGTCGGAAGAGGGTTTGGGCTTCACGTCGTTCATGGTGAGAAAGACCAGCATGATAAGCACGTGCGCTATAACCAAGGTCTTGTAATTTGGCTGCGAGTTTTTCAACACCATTGCGAGTGCCGCAATAAATGATCCCAGGTTGCTGCTTTTGCGTTTTTAAAAATTGGTTTAATTGTTTTATTGGGCTATTTTTAACCATGACATGGTAATGAATATTCGGACGATTAAAAGAAGAGACGTATTGTTTAGGGTTATAATTTAATCGCTGAATAATATCTTGTCTCGTTTGTATATCGGCAGTGGCTGTCAGCGCAATAAGGGGGACGTCTTTAAAATGCGCCTTTAATTGCCCAAGCTCTCTATACTCTTTGCGAAAATCATGCCCCCATTGTGAAATACAATGCGCTTCATCGATGGCAAATAATGCAATGTCACACTCTTGTAATCGCGTAAGAAAACTCTCACTGAGTAGGCGTTCTGGTGCGATATAAAGTAAATCAAGTTCATTATGGTGCAGTGCGCTTAGCACCCGACGAGCTTCGGTGCCTGCTTGGGATGAATTGTAGTAATCGGCCCGTATACCTTGCAACTTGAGGGCAGCGACCTGATCTTCCATTAGAGCGATCAGTGGTGATACGACGATTCCAACGCCGGCTCTAAGGATGGATGGGATTTGGTAACACAATGATTTCCCACCACCAGTGGGCATGAGAACCAATAAATCTTTGCCGTTGATAACATCATCAACGATGTCATTTTGCATGTCTCTGAAAGAATCAAAGCCATAAATGTCTTTGAGTACCTTCTCTTTGGGAGATTTAGAAAAATTTGCTTGCGCTACGACGTCCATGTGATTATTCTTTTTGATTTTCATGGTCATTCAAGGGATGTGATCATAGCATTCTTTTGAAGGTTCTTCATAGGCTATTTATATACATGTGGATTAAGGACTAACTATGCAATTTCAACTAAACGAGGAGCATTGCGCTTTTCGTGACATGGCTGCTGAGTTTGCGCGCAATAAATTGCAACCCTTTGCGGACGAATGGGATGAAAAAAAGCATTTCCCCATTGATGTGCTAAAAGATGCGGCATCTCTTGGGATGGCTGGAATGGTTGCTCGAGAAGATATTGGTGGTGCAGGATTAACTCGCTTAGATGCCGCATTGATTTTTGAACAATTAGCAACTGGTTGTGTTAGCACGAGCGCTTTTCTTTCTATCCATAATATGGTCACGTCTTTAATCGATAAATATGCCTCTGATGCGCTTCGAAACCAATGGGGAAAGCGACTGACCTCGATGGACGTGATTGCCAGTTACTGTTTGACTGAACCTGAATCGGGCTCAGATGCTGCTTCATTAAAAAGTCGTGCTGTGCTAGACAAAGACCATTACGTGCTTAATGGTTCTAAAGCTTTTATATCCGGTGGCAGTGTTAGTGATATTTATTTAACCATGGTGAGAACGGGTAATAATTCCAATCAAGGCATCAGTTGCTTACTCATTGAAAAAGACACGCCGGGTCTCAGTTTCGGTCAATTAGAAAAAAAGTTGGGTTGGCGCAGTCAACCGACGTCGATGTTGTTTTTTGAAAATTGTCGAATACCTGTAACAAACATGGTTGGAAAAGAGGGGATGGGTTTTAAGATTGCCCTGAATGCTCTAAATGGTGGACGAATTAATATCGCCGCTTGTTCCCTAGGTGGCGCGTTGGCTTGCTTACGCTTAACAAAAGCCTATATGCAGGAGCGTAAACAATTTGGGAAATCTTTAAGTCAAATGCAAGCGCTGCGATTTTATTTTGCAGACATGCTAACGGATTTTGATGCCGCACGTTTGATGGTATACCGAGCTGCCGATGCACTCGATAAGGGCGAGACGAAAGCACCTATGTATTGTGCTATGGCCAAGCGCTTGGCGACTGATACCGCATTTCGTATCAGTGACCAAGCCATGCAACTCCATGGTGGTTATGGTTATTTGCGTGACTATCAAATTGAGCGTATTTTTCGTGATTTGCGCGTTCACCAGATTCTAGAAGGAACCAATGAAATTATGCGAGAAATCGTAGCGAAATCAGTACTAGATTGTGAGTACGATATTGATTAGGAGTTATAGATGACATTAATAGATCAACAATTAGAAGCAGGGATTTTGACTATCACTTTAAATCGACCTGAAAAACTAAATGCACTTAGTACCGATGTATTGGTTGAATTAGCTAAGTTGTTTACACAGGCTAAAGAGAACAGGAAGGTGAAAGGTCTTATCATTACTGGCAATGGAAAGGCATTTTGTGCCGGTGCAGATATTTCTCGGTTAGCGGAGTGTCAAGCAGAAAGTGGTTATCAATTTGCTTTGTTTGGTCAAGCCGTATTTTCACAGCTGGAACAGTTAGGAAAACCTTCCATTGCCGCGATCAATGGGTTTGCATTTGGCGGTGGTTGCGAATTAGCCATGGCTGCCACCTTGCGTATGGCATCAGTGGATGCCCAATTCGGCCAACCTGAGGTGAAGCTTGGTGTCATACCAGGTTATGGCGGTACCCAACGTTTGGCACGGTTGGTCGGCAAGGGACGTGCCTTGGATCTGTGTTTAACGGGTCGTTTTATCAATGCAGAGACGGCGATGCAATGGGGTCTGGTTAATCAGGTGGTTGAAAAAGACGCATTGATTCCTCACTCTGAAAAAATACTGCAAGGTATTTTAAATCAGGCACCGTTGGCCGTATCCAGTATCATAGATGTTATTAACCACGGGATTGAGATGTCATTACCCGATGCATTGCATTTAGAAGCGGTGCATTTTGCAAAAGTATGTGCAAGTCAAGATAAGAAAGAAGGTGTAGAGGCGTTTTTATCAAAGCGTCCCGCACAATTTAAAGGAGAGTAACGCCTTGAGCGACATCGATTTTTCAGAAGTTGGGTCCATAGGGCTGATAACGTTATCTCGCGTGCAGGCACTCAATGCTCTAACATTACCCATGATCATGGCCATGCAGGACATGCTTATAAAATGGCAGTCTAAAGAGAGTATCCACGCGATTGTGATACAAGCCTCTCCTGGTAGAGCATTTTGTGCCGGTGGGGACATCCGCTGGCTGTATGATGCCGGACGTCAGCGTCATGAGGATCAAAGGCAATTTTTTTGGCATGAATATCGTTTAAATCATTTTATCCATCAATTGAACAAGCCTTATATTGCGTTGATGGATGGAGTCACCATGGGAGGAGGGGTTGGTATTTCGCTTCATGGGAAATATCCCGTAGCCAGTGAACGATTTATGTTTGCCATGCCTGAAACAGGAATTGGCTTTTTTCCAGACATTGGTGCGAGTCATTTATTGTCCCGTTGTCCCAATCATTTTGGAACCTATCTAGGTTTAACGGGATGTCGGGTCGGCCCCTATGATGCATTGTCGTTAGGTTTGGTCAAACATGTGATTCTTGCAGAGCATTTTCAAGAAGTATTGGCATCTTTGGTTGCATTAGATTTGTCCAAAGATGCTCATCAACAAGTTTCTTCCTGCCTCCAGCAATATCAGGCAGACATCATCGATGGCCCATTGGACGCAATAAAGCTATCGGTTGAAACTTGTTTTGAGGGTCACGACATGGAGACCATCATGGAGCGGTTATCGAGCCGTGATGATGCCTTTCATCGGGATACACAAGCGTTGCTTTTACAAAAGGCCCCCTTAAGTCTTAAGGTGACTTTGGCGCAACTGATAAAAGCGAAGACAAAATCTCTTTTTGAGTGTTTGCAAATGGATTATTGTCTGGTTGGACATTTTATGTATGGCCATGACTTTTACGAAGGGGTACGTGCTGTATTGGTAGACAAAGACAAATCACCCGATTGGCAACCCAAAAGCTTGGCTCAAGTAAGTGACGATTTAGTGGCTAGTTATTTTAAATCCAGTCACACCGACTTGTTGGAGTTGTGAAGGCATCCTCCATCTTCAGGTTGAATCGGTATAACTAAAATTCATCATCCGACGCCTGCCATACGCCAACGCGGGCGCCTTGCGGATCAAGAAATATAGAAACCAACCCGCCAAACGAAGTCAATGCCGTCACTGGTAGTTCTATTTTACATCCCAATTTTTTTGCTTTATGGACAATGATATGGATATTTTCTACCGTGATAAAATGTATCCACTGAGAGGGACTATTGGCGTATTGAGTTGGCGTTTTTGAAACATGGGCAATTTTTTTTCTTCCATTCAAGAAGACAGTTACCTTAGCGCCATTCACAGTAATATCTTCAGTATTCCAACCAAAAAGTTCCGTATAGAATTTTTTAGCATCCTCAATGTCTGGCGTTATTAACCGATGCCAGCAAAATTCTCCAGGTTGAGCATTCCCTTCTGACATGACAAATTCTCCCAAATAATCCTTTTCTTTTATGAAAATACACTATCGAGTATAAAAAAGACAGTGCAAACAGGCTGATACAATGGATTCAATGAATTCATTTAGGTTACACTCTCTATTATTGAACAAATGCTTTGTTTTATAGGTTATGACGATGTCCCATTTTTATGAAGACTTTTCCAAGCGAAGAACCTTCGCTATTATTTCACACCCCGATGCCGGTAAAACAACGGTTACTGAAAAACTTCTGTTGTTTGGAGGGGCGATTGTGATGGCTGGTACAGTAAAAGGCCGAAAATCCACTCGACATGCAACCTCCGATTGGATGCAGATGGAAAAGGATCGTGGGATTTCTATTACGACCTCGGTCATGCAATTTTTTCATAATGAGCATGTCGTGAATCTTCTCGATACTCCGGGGCATGAAGATTTTTCTGAAGATACCTATCGGACGTTGACAGCCGTTGATTCCGCATTGATGGTTATTGACGTTGCAAAAGGTGTGGAAGACCGTACCATCAAATTGATGGAGGTTTGCCGCTTGCGTGATACGCCCATCATGACGTTTATCAATAAACTTGATAGAGAGGGTAGAGAGCCGATTGAATTGCTAGATGAAGTAGAAACGGTATTGGGTATTAAATGTGCTCCCGTAACCTGGCCTGTTGGAATGGGTAAGCGATTTAGGGGTATTTATCATCTCTATGAGGACGCAGTCTACCTCTATCAATCGGGTAGAAATAAAGAAAAACAAGAGGCTTTGAAGATAAAAGGCCTCGATAATAAAGAATTAGATAAGCATTTGGGTGAGATGGCCGCTGAATTACGTAGTGAAATTGAATTGGTTAGGGGGGCTTCACACGAGTTTGATGTGGCAGATTATTTATCTTCCAAATTAACCCCTGTTTATTTTGGTTCTGCCATTAATAACTTTGGAATAAAAGAATTGCTCGATGACTTTGTTAAATATGCACCTGGTCCTCTGGCACGGGTTTCTAATGAACGATTGGTTAAACCTGAAGAAGAAAAATTCACCGGGTTTGTATTTAAAATTCAAGCCAATATGGATCCCAAACACCGGGATCGTATTGCTTTTTTGCGCATTTGTTCTGGTCGTTTTAAAAGGGGCATGAAAATGTCTCATATCCGTTTAGGAAAAGAAGTCCAAATTTCAAACGCATTAACATTCATGGCTGCCGATAGAATTCAAGCGGATACTGCGTTGGCAGGAGATATTATTGGCTTACATAATCATGGAACGATTCGAATAGGAGATACCTTTTCCGAAGGTGAACCATTAAAATTTAAAGGGATCCCCAATTTTGCTCCCGAGCTTTTCCGATTAGTCCGACTTAAAGATCCATTGAAGAGCAAGGCCTTACTTAAAGGTTTGATAGAATTATCGGAAGAAGGCGCAACGCAAGTATTTAGGCCTTTAAATAGCAACTATTTAATCTTGGGTGCCGTTGGGGTGCTTCAATTTGATGTGGTTGCTCATCGACTTCAACACGAGTATAACGTGGATTGTATTTACGAAAATGTCAGTGTATCAGCGGCTCGTTGGGTATATGCAGAGAATGAGAAAGCCCTGACTGAATTTCGTGACAAAGCATTTGATTATTTAGCCTTGGATGGTGGTGACGCACTCATGTACCTTGCCCCAACAAAAGTTAATTTGTCATTAGCCATGGAACGCTATCCAAAGATACAATTTTTGGCCACTCGAGAGCAATCATAGGCATGGCAGAGATGTTATTCCCTCACGGGGATGACATCTCTGCCTAGTTAATTGAATTAAAGCAGGCAGGTCGAAATTGATCCAAGGTCTTCAGATTTCGTCCTTTTACAACACAATATTACTAAGGCGAAGCTCAAGACCTTGTTGACTAAAACAATCTAGGCAGTAGAGCAATTTGCAAGCAACGTTTGATTGCCTTGGTTGACTAATTCAACTTTAGCCCCTGAAACAGCTGTGATGAAAAACTTATCATGTGGTTGAACAACAATGCTCATAGAGCTTCCTTCTGGCAATTTGTTGTCATTGAAAACGCCATTTTTGTGTAGCATTGTTACAAAAAGAACGCTTTCAGGGCCTTCACTGACTACAGAGCAAACTGCTTTAATGCTCCAAAAAAAGATATTTGAGAATATTTGAGGATCGTTGGGGGGAAGTTCATATTGGACAGATGATCCTAGAGAAAACTCATGATTGGTGATCGAAAATGCATTAGTGGTCAGCAAACTGGCGGCACACAAAAGCGCTAATTTTATTTTTTTCATACATTTCTCCTAAATTTTAGCTTATATTATCTACTAAAGTGGTGCTTATATTAACAGATTACAGCAAAGAAAGTGCTTTTGAAATAGACTCAAGCATTATTTTTGCATCACCAAATAACATGTAAGTATTGTCATTATGAAACAAATTGTTTTCAACCCCAGCATATCCTGGAGAAAGCCCGCGTTTAATGAATAAAACAGTTTTGGCATTTGCTACATCCAATATGGGCATACCATAAATGGGGGAGCTTGCATCCGTTTTTGCAGCAGGGTTGGTAATGTCATTAGCGCCAACGACTAGTGCGACATCACAAGTATTAAAGTCGCTATTAATTTCACTTTGTTCAAAAACTTTGTCATAAGAAATGCTGGCTTCAGCAAGTAATACATTCATATGACCGGGCATACGACCCGCCACCGGGTGAATCGCAAAACGTGTTTTTATTTTGTGTTTTTCTAGTATGTCTGTTAATTCCTTTAAAGCATGTTGCGCATGAGCAACAGCCATGCCATACCCCGGAACAATAATCACATTCTTCGCCTGATTTAATAAAAATGCAGCATCCTCTCCATTTGCTTGCCTGATGTTTTTCGGCTCACCGGTTTCCTTGTTGTTGCTTTGTATTGAATTGGCGTGGAAGCCACCAAAAATGACATTAAAAATTGAGCGATGCATCCCTACACACATGATGTAACTTAATATTGCGCCGCTTGCGCCAACCAATGCCCCAGTAATGATGAGTAAGTGATTACTCAAGGTAAAGCCAATACCGACTGCTGCCCAACCAGAGTAAGAATTAAGCATTGAAATAACAACAGGCATGTCTGCCCCACCAATGGGTGCTATCAACAAAATACCAATTAGAAGTGAAAACATGGCCAGCAATACAAACGTAATGCTTGTTTGATACAGAATAAAAAACCCTAAAAGTCCCGCAATAATTAGGGCACAGCTTAAATTGGTAATTATTTGGCCTTTAAAACGAAGTGGTTTCCCAGAAACGATGCCCTGTAGTTTTAAAAATGCAATCACCGATCCTGAAAAAGTAATGGCACCAATAATGAGGCCCAAACTCATTTCAATGAGGCTTGATGTATAAATGGCACCTGGCGCACCAATATGAAAGGCAACTGGTGTTAGAAACGCACAGCTTGCAACGAGTATCGCAGCCAATCCAACCAAGGAATGAAAAGATGCTACCAGCTGGGGGATGGCCGTCATATTAATTTTTAATGCAATCAGCGTGCCTACAATCCCTCCTGCAGTGATTAATATCAGTAAAAATAAAACGTGATGAATGCTCGGGATGGCAAGGGTTGATAGGATGGCAATGGCCATACCAACCATTCCAAATAGGTTGCCGCTCCTTGCACTTTTGGGGCTTGCAAGCCCTTTAAGTGCTAATATGAAACAGATAGCAGCGATCAGGTAGGATAATGCGATTAACGTGGTCATGGCTTTACCTTATTTTTTATACATTCGTAACATGCGATGAGTCACAACAAACCCACCGAAAATGTTGATGGCGGCAATAAATATTCCCAAACCTCCCAAAAGCGATACGTCTGTCGATCCATTGCTGCCCGTGGCTATCAATGCGCCAATGATGATGATGCTTGAAATAGCATTTGTAACGGACATTAAAGGGGTGTGTAAGGCAGGTGTGACTTTCCAAACAACATAATAACCGACAAAGGATGCCAGGACAAAAATGGTTAAAGTGGTTACCAGGGGATTTGTTAATGCTTGTATCTCAGGCATGTTTTTGCTCCATTGAATTTTGAAAGGGAAGTTCACGTCCATCATGGCAAAGCATGGCTTGTTTTATAATGTCATCCTGTTCATCGAAATTCTGTGCCTCAGGGGTGGTGCCTAATAATTGAATCAAATTGACAACATTGTTGGCATATAATTCACTGGCTGTAGCGGGCACTTTTCTTGCCAAATGATTACAGCCAATGATGGTGATTTGATGATGCGTCACGATGTCGTCAGCAACGCTAAGCTCACAATTTCCACCACGGGAAGTGGCTAAATCTACAATGATAGAACCTGGTTTCATTTGTAATACGGTGTCCTTAGGCAAAAGGATAGGGGCTTTTTTGCCAGGAATTAAGGCTGTACTGATAATAATATCAACTAAGCGCGCAAATTCATCAATGAGGCGAGCTTGCTGTTTTTGATAATCCGTAGAAACTTCTTTGGCATAACCCCCAGCTGTTTCAGTGGTTTCATGGTTACTCACTTCAATAAATTCTGCCCCTAAACTTTCTACTTGCTCCTTTGCGGCTGTTCGAACATCAAATGCGTATACCACCGCTCCTAGGCGTTTAGCCGTGGCGATGGCTTGCAAGCCTGCAACTCCGGCACCTAAAACCAGTATTTTGGCAGGTTTTATCATTCCCGCAGCAGTCATCATCATTGGAACCACGCGGTCATAATGATTTAGCGCCTCAAGAACCGATCGGTAACCTGCTAAATTGGCTTGTGAGGAGAGGACATCAATGTTTTGAGCACGAGTAATTCGAGGCACATGAGACATAGAAAAAACGCTGATTTTGTGTTTGCAGCACCAGGTTAATAATTCACTCGGGGAGGGGGTATCAATAGGGCTTATCAGGAGTGCCCCCTCATTTAAATCTTCTATGAAATCAATGGTGGGTTCATTTAAGGTGATGAGCAAATGGGTTTTTTTTAAAATTGTAGAGCGGTCTTTTTCAATAAGGGCACCCGCTTCTAAATAGGCCTCATCGTTAAACCCAGCAGCAAGGCCCGCGTTGGTTTCACAAACCACTTCAAAACCACGTTTAACGAGGTTTTTTACAGCATTGGGCGTCAGGGATACACGTGTTTCTTGTTGGGATTCCTTCAGTGCTGAAATAATCATTGATAAGTCCTTACATCAAATATCCCTTAATCCTAAGTTAATTTTTTCTAATTTACCAGGGTTGAATTTAACCAAGATATTTTCAATTTAATTGTGGTTAAATTGTATAAAAAGTGTATAATATGGCTCTTTGTTCAAATAGGATGGTTTGGTCATGAAACCTATTCTTGGTCTTTTGCTTTCTTGTATAATTTTGAATGCCTATGCTCAAAATGATGCTTGTGAATCTCGGCATTGCTTGTCTATAGTTGATGCAGGAAGTACCGGCTCAAGACTTCATACTTATGCCTATGATCTCGATAATAACCATTATCCAATTCATATCAATGAAATTTGGGTTAAAAAAATTAAACCAGGCCTCTCCGCTTTGGATCTGAATGAATCGACTATCAATGATTACTTGACTCGTTTATTAGACGATGCCCCACAAAAGAAAATGCCTATTTATTTTTATTCAACAGCTGGGATGCGCCTGCTTTCCAACGCTAAGCAGCAATTGGCTAATGAAACCATCAGGCATTGGTTCGATGAAAATCAACAATGGTCATTAATGGAAGCAAAAACGATCAATGGTCAAGAAGAGGGGGTTTATGGTTGGCTTGCAATTAATTATCAATTAGGAAATTTTGACGATACAAACTCAGCCAAACATATCCCTGTCGGTGTATTAGACATCGGTGGCTCTTCGGTTCAAGTGACTTTTCCTGTGACAAATATGGGGGGAATCAATAAGGCTGATCTTTATTCCGTGGATGCGGGTGGTCATCATTTTGTATTATTTGCACATAGTTTCTTAGGATTGGGGCAAACATTGGTTTCTCAGCAATTCTTTGATAAAAAAAGTTGTTTTGCTGATGGATATCAGCTGCCCAACAATGGCGTTGGGAAAGGAGATGCCGCTGGCTGCCAACGAGATATTTCTCAACTCATAAACAACGTGCATGGTGTGAATCCTATTGTAAATCGTCCCTTGGCGCAAAACCCGATGGAAAGTTGGTATGCGATTGGTGGGGTTTCTTCTTTCGTTGATGATCCAATCTTCTCCGCCGAAAATGGGCAGTTTACCAACAGAGATTTACGGGAACAAGTGGATACTAAAATTTGTCACCAGCTATGGCAAGACGTGTCAGCCCAATATCCTGATAATGATTTTTTATATGAGTATTGTCTTTTATCCGCCTATTATTATGCGTTGATGGTTGATGGTTATGGGTTAAAAGCCGAACAAACCATTCATTACATCGCCTCAGGTCAAGGTGCGGATTGGACAATGGGAGTCGTATTGCATCAACAAGGACATTCTTAATATGAAATTAACAGGAATAAAATGGATTTTACCATTGATCATTATCACTGACTTTTTTTTATTCATCAGTAGATTTTCTCATGCATCAACACAAGCCATGTCAGTTGGTGCAAAACTCGCAGCACTCGAAGCCTCCGCTGGTGGTCGAATAGGTGTTTACGCCATCAATACGGCGAACGGGTCGCATTTGCAATACCGTTCGAATGAACGTTTTCCCATGGGTTGCACTTCCAAAGTGATGGGCGTCGCGGCGATTCTCAGTAAGGCCAAGAATGATGACTCTCTCTTGTCACAACATATAAAATACACAAAGAAGGATTTATCCACTTGGTCCCCGATCACTGAAAAACATCTTCGTACGGGCATGACAGTCGGTGATTTGTGTGCTGCTTCAATCAGTTATAGCGATAATACGGCCATGAACCTCTTGGTGAAGAACATGGGGGGATTAGAATCGATGAATATTTTCGCACGTTCCATTCAAAATCATTCATTTCGACAAGATAATGGATGGCCTGATGAGGCTTATTCTGGGGGGGAAGGCAATTTGAAGGATAGTTCTACTCCAAAAGACATGGCAAAAAGTTTGTATCGATTGGCCTTTACTGATGTTCTTGCTCATCCTCAAAAGGAGTTGTTGATCTCATGGCTAAAAGCGAATACAACGGGAAATTTTCGTATTAGAGCCGGTGTTTTTAAAGATTGGATCGTTGCAGATAAGACAGGAACCGGATCTGTTTACGGAACCACCAATGATATTGGGATTGTTTGGCCACCAACATGCGCACCGATAGTCATGGCTATCTACTTCACCAGTAATGATAAAAAAGCTTTGAAAAGAGAGGATGTTATTGCATCAGCTACTCGCATCTTAATTAGTCAATTCGCCAAAAAAGAGGAATGCATTCGAAAGCAAATAGCCACTGGTTGACATTTTTTTAATCATCAACCGTCACTGAGTAAAATGGTTTATACTCGGAATCAAAAATAGATCGCGCAGGATTTTAAAAGGAGAATGAATGAAAGCGCCCATAAACCCTACAAATGAAAGGATTGGCCTACGTGATCTCACCACTTCAGAGACACCAATAGAAAAAAATTTTGAACGAATCACTCGAATCACCAAAGCACTGTTTAATGTACCTATTGCTGCCATCTCTTTGGTTGATCAGGAGAAGGAGTGGTTTAAATCATTACAAGGATTGGATGTTTATGAAACATCCAGAGCCGTATCTTTTTTTGGTCATACTCTTTTGCAGGATGATATTTTTTTAATTAATGACACCATGTTGGATCACCGTTTTTCTGATAATCCATTGGTTCGGGAAAATCCTGAAATTCGATTTTATGCTGGCTTTCCAATTATGTCCAAAAGTGGGCATAAAATAGGTACTTTGTGCATCATTGATAACAAACCAAGGGATTACACTCCCAATGAATTGGGGCCATTAAAGGATTTGGCAGCACTTGTTCAAGAAGAATTATTAAACCGAAAAAGAAATGTATTGCAATCTGAGCTTATTCAAGAGTTGGATGCATCTGAACGAAAAAATTTAACGGATTTATTAACTGGTGTTTGGAATCGCGGTGGTATAGAAGCTGTTTTGTTTAAGAAATTGACCTTCTCTCATGGGAAAAATTTCGGCTTGGTTCTTATGGATATAGATAATTTTAAACACATTAATGATACTTATGGTCACGTGGCTGGCGATCAAGTATTGATTGAAGTTAGCAAGTTTTTTTTAAAGTCGCTGCGAGATAGTGATGCTTTTGGACGGTGGGGTGGAGATGAATTTTTAATGATGATAGACGTCACCGAAAAAAAGAAAATACTAGAAATAGTTGGGCGATTAATAAAAACAATTGCAGATTCTCAAATAACTTATAAACGGCAACCGATTCCTGTTTCCGTAACGGCAGGTGTCATATTAGTCAATCCTACAAAGAATCAAAGCTGCTCCGATTTAATTGACTTAGCCGATAAAGGGCTTTATGAAGGCAAAAACAGCGGGAAAAATAAAATAGTTTTTATTGACGACTAGGGCTATTTATTGGGGTATGAAGTGAAAGGGGGTCTAAATATCAATGATCGGCAGAAAATTATACTTAACTGCCTAGGGGATCTCAAAATATGATCATGATATTTATGGGAGAAGATGCGATTTTGGACTAAATCTGGGTAGGCGAATCAGCCGGAATAATGATAGTCTTTAAATTGATTCTTATCATTAGTTAATAACTGCATTAATTTTGGATGTACAAATAATTTTTCTTTGCCAGCAGATATTTCTTGCAGCACACCTATCTCGCATAGTTTTTTTAAATAAGTAGATGCTGTCTGACGACGAGCCAAACCAGTCTCTATAAGATTTTGAATACGGCAATACGGTTGCTCAAAAATAAGATTAACTAACTCGTAACTGTAAATCTTTGGTGCTTCATGTCGTACAAATTCAATAGTGTTATCTATCAGCTGTCGAATAGCATTTATTTTATGAAAAGTAAGCTGTGCTGTTTGAGTCACCGCATGAAGCATGTAAAGGATCCATTCTTGCCATTCATTTTTTTTCGTTACGTTATCAAGTAGTCGATAATATTCTTTCTTATGGCGAACAATATAATGACTAAGGTACAAGATAGGCAGTGAAAGCAATCCTTTTTCTATCAAAAAAAGAATATTAATAATACGACCTGTTCGGCCATTGCCATCTAAGAAAGGATGAATCGCTTCGAATTGATAATGCGCAACAGCCATACGGATAAGGGGATCTAATTCATCTTCGCTATGAATAAACTGCTCCCAATTTGATAATAGATTACGAATAACTGTTTCACCGACTGGTGGTGTATAAATAATCTCACTTGTAGTCGAGTTTGCAATAGTTGTGCCAGGGATACCGCGTATATCCATATCGGTATTTTTAATGGTAGAGCATACCCTTACTAGAGTAGCGACGCTTAAAGGTCTATCCTTTAATGCGATAAATCCCTGATATAAGGCTGTTCTGTATTGTAAAGCTTCTTTAGTAGCAGAATCCGCATGTGTATCTTCTTGAGCAAATTTAAAGAGCTTATCAGTGGTTGTAACAATATTTTCAATCTCAGAACTGTCTTTTGCTTCCAACAAAGGAAGTGCGTTAATGAGTAGACCTTGGTTAGGAAGTAACTCACCAGCCTGCTTCAGCTCTGCTAAGGCTGTTCTCGCTGGAATACAAGCTTTTAATATCTCAATGCTTTCCAGTACGGCTTTTGGTGGCAGGTAAGGTAACTCATTATAAGGTTGGCTAGAATTAAACGTCATGTTTAAAAACTCAGGAAATTTCGACATATTACAAGTATATGTTTATGTCATCGACATATCCATAGTTTATGTCGATAAAATTGATTTTTTTCGACATATGAACAAATTATAGGGACAATCGCTGATTTATTTTAATAGGTCTGCTTTACTGCCATTTGTTACTATCTATTGCCACCACGCTGCCACTTGACCTATCATCCATTTTTTTAAAAAACCTCAGAAGCCCTTGCCAGCATTGATGCCGTTGCGCGGAATCGAACCGCGGACCTATTGATTACGAATCAATTGCTCTACCAACTGAGCTACAACGGCTACGAATAAAGTATATATTTAGGTATTTATTGATTCAATACTTTCTATGATCCACCGGTTAAGGATGGATAATTACTCTGTTGACTTTGGTCAAAATAGACATCATTACTGATTTTAGAGATGATTTAAAGCAAGTGTTGACCGAAATTTATTCAGTCGATATAATTGCCTGAATTGTTTAATCATGGAGTGCTTATTATGCGAATAGCGTTTTTTTTAAGCAGCATAGGGGATACTGATCTAGCCTTGAGGACGATAGAGTCCATGAACGGTGATCATCAAGTGTTTATCATTGCACTGACTAACGTTGCGCAACAACGTATAGAAAATTTTAGCTCGCCCTTGTTGCATAGTAAAAGATCACTCCCTGAACTACTTCATCTCGGTCCTGAGTTATTCCCAAAGGATGTTTGCAATCCAGATCAGATCAGAGCGATTGTTGAATCCATTGATTCGGATGGCATTGATCAAGTTTATTGTGGTGTCCCCTCTGTGAATAATCAAATTCCATTTCAAATAGCGCTAGCATTGGATAACAAACCTGTTCTCATGGCCTATGAATTCATGTTTAAGCCGGAATCTCATTGCATGTGGAATTACGTATTTCAATTAAATAAGCCCAATGTAACATGGGCCTTGCCACTGGATTCTGCGAAAGCTGATTTTCATCCTGATCAAAAAATGACTATTGTTGGGCATTTGAGTATTGATAATGCGTTTTCTGCAGGGGGAGCAGGGTCGAAGTCTCCAGAATCAATCAGAGAGCAGTTGGGCGTACTAGCCGATCAATCGCTTGCATTTGTTAGTAGCACAACGCAACCTGTTGAGATTGACAAAGGATTTTTAAACTGCTTATTATCAGAACTTCCCAATCATCCTCATGTTCAAGTTCGATTGGGTCTTCATCCAGGGATTCAAGATTTAGATGCGTATCTGTCAGAAATTCTTTCTGTTGAGAGGGCACATCCTAGGGCCGCGAGTCAATTTAAAATTATCTTTCCAGATAATTTGCGAAGCCGACTTAAATCACCCAATTTATCTATTGATAATCCTATGTTTCAACAGGTGTTTCTAAAGCGTAATATCACCGGTTCAGAAGCCTCAACAGCAGCGGATAGAGTGGCGCAAGCAGTACCTGGTGCCTTGTTAAATCAAGCCGTTTTAGAAGGTAAGTCCGCTTTTGCACCCGAAGGCAAACCCTATTTGCCAAAAAACAATTTTGCAAAAAATGCTTCCCAATTTTTTTCAGAAAGACGCAAGCTGCCTTTAAACAATAAGGACCTAGGATTAGATGAAAAAACAGCGGGGGAGCGATGTGCGGCCATCCTTCAAGCCCATCTTCCGTAGTGAAGGGTCTCAAATTGACCAGATCTGAGCCCAATTCAGCAGATCCTTCTCTACGTTTAGGATTGGGTCTAGGTTCAAACCATTTTATATTCAGGCAAGACAATAGCATTTGCAGCTATTTTCAATCGATGCAAGACTTCAGCTGTTCGTTTTGCAACAATTTCTTTCGATGATTCATCAGCCACAAGATAAGTGTTACTAGCCCATTCTCCAAGGCTTTGATTTTGATCAACAAAGGGGCGCAATTGTTTATTATAATTACTAAAGGCTTTTTTATAATTTTCACCAGCATTATTTAATTCACCAGCTAATATATACGCACCAACCAAGGCTAGACTGGTTCCCTGGCCAGATAATGGAGAGGCACAATAACCAGCATCACCTACTAAGGCAACGCGTCCGTTTGTCCAAGATTTCATTTTTACTTGGGTAATGGAGTCAAAATAAAAGTCTTTTGTTGTGTCCATTAACTGAAGTAATTGATTGGATTCCCAACCCATATCCAAGAACGTCATTTTTAAAAAATTCTTCTGCTCCCTTTCATTACGGATGTCTTTTAATGAATGATTGGAGCGAAACATAAGACCAGCCTGAGCAAAATTAGGATCATCATCAGAACTGATGTGAATTTTCTTCTGATGAGCTTCATACGCCACATCAGTACGATTTAAATTAAGATAGTTTGGAATGCCAAACACAGAAATATAAGCTCCAAGGTGTTTTAAAGAGTATTCTTCATTATTAAAAGCCATCCCTCTTATTGAAGAATGTAAACCATCTGCGCCAATAACAATATCGAATTTTTCTTTTTTACCATCTTTAAACACCAATTCAACAAAATCATCATGTTGAACCAACTGTTTGATTTGCTGATTAAAATAACAGGGAATCTCAGAAATTGTTTGCATTAGTATTTCCACTAAATGGCCACGAACAATCTCAATATCTTCTCCCTCTCTAAAACCATATAGTTCACCTTGTTCTTCGTGCAATACATTACCTTGTGCATCAACATAAAGGCCGATATTGATTGTTGTTCGTTTATCACAAATATTTTTATAAACTTCCATTTTCTTAATGACATCGATAGCAATACCACGAATATCGATGGCAAAACCACCTTTTCTTATACTGGGATGTATTTCAATTATTGTAGGAGAAAAGCCGAAGCGTTTTAACCAGTAACAGACAGCAGGGCCTGCAATACTTGCTCCAACAACCAGTATTTTTTTTAACTTAGCCATCATTTGTTAGCCCTTGATTATCAAGTAGAACGAAATTTCTAAAAATAAGACGAGTATTGATTTAATAAAGATTAATATATTTGCATTTGCACCCCAAGGCAAAACCTATTTGCCAAATGAGTATTTTGCAAAAAAACACCTCTCGATTTTTTTCAGAAAGACGCAAGCCGCCTTTAAAAAACACAAACCTAGGATGGAATGAAAAAACAGCGGGGGAGGGATGTGGGCCAATCCTTCTGGGATCATAGAACAATGAAATTTTAGAGGTCATTTTCTATTTCAATAGTTATTTCTTACCACCAAAAATACTCCCCAAGATGCCACGGGCGATCTGATTAACAAGTTTGGTCCCGATGCTACGAGCGGTACTCTTGGCTATGGCTTCAAATATTCCATCTGATTTTCTACCTGGCTTTCGTTCAGCTTGAGCCTCTTCGGTTGCCTTTAATTTAATCTTAGATTCGGCTGCGTTCATCCGAGCTTGCAATATTTCATAAGCGGACTCGCCATTGATGGCTTTCTCATATTTTCCTGCGATTGGGCTTTGAGCCTTTGATGCGGCTAGTGCCTTTGGCTCGGCTGGCCCAAAGGTTGTGCCGGGAGGCAAAATAAAGAACCGATCAACGACCGTTGGTGCGCCATTTTCATCTAAGAAACTGACTAGGGCTTCTCCGACCTCTAATTCTTGAATTGTTCGAGTCACATCGAATTTTGGATTGGATCGATAGGTCTCAGCCGCCTGCTTGATAGCCTTTTGTTCTTTTGGTGTATAGGCCCTTAGCGCATGTTGGATACGATTACTTAGTTGACCCAATACATCATCGGGAATATCGATGGGATTTTGGGTGATGAAATAGACACCAACCCCCTTACTTCGGATTAAGCGAACAACTTGTAGAATCTTGTCCTTGAGAATGGCTGGGGTGTCCTTGAATAACAAATGAGCTTCATCAAAGAAAAACACAAATTTTGGCTTTTCTAGATCACCTACTTCGGGCAATTGTTCAAACAGTTCACTGAGCATCCAGAGCAAAAATGTCGAATACAGCTTTGGTGATTGAATCAATTTATCGGCTGCTAGTAAATTCACATAGCCCTTCCCATCGGTGGTTGTCTTGATTAGGTCGTGGAGATTAAGCGCGGGTTCTCCAAAAAACTTACCGACGCCTTGCTGTTCAAGGGAAATAATTTTCCGAGAAATGGTATCGACTGTTGTCGAGGCTATATTCCCATACTCAGCTCGGTAATCAGCCACATGATCGGACACATGGCTTAATACCGATTTAAGATCCTCAAGGTTATCCAACAATAAACCTTGGTCATCGGCGAGCTTAAACACCACCGCCAAAACTGATTCTTGCGTGTTATTAAGATCCAAAACCCTGGACAACAATAATGGCCCCATTTCTGAGACAGTGGTCCGGATCGGATGACCTTTGTCACCATACAGATCCCAAAATATAGTCGGTGACCCTTTAAATTCCGGCACATCGATTTTTAAATGATCGAATTTTTTCTGAAGAATGTCGTTCATGATACCGGGCTGGGATATGCCGGTTAAATCCCCTTTGACGTCAGCCAGGAATACTGGCACACCATTATCGGAAAATCGCTCAACCAAAAGCTTTAGAGTTGTCGTTTTTCCAGTCCCGGTGGCTCCGGCAATGAGACCATGACGATTTGCAAGCTTTGAAAGAAGACGGGCTTCAGTTCCTGAACTATTTTTACCAATCAGCATATTGTCTGACATATTGATTCCTTTCTTTATGTTTTTCTATAAAGTGTACACCTAAATCTGAAGTGCACTAAATCAATAGGACTAATATACCGATTCTACCTGAAGATACTGGATTTTCACTCTTGCCATTTATCGCCTATCGATCTTTGATTACGAAACCCAGATCGCGCAATACATGACAAATAAAGATAATAAAATCAATTGTTTACTTAAACTGACTGATTACCACTTGTTGCCGTTAATCATGATTTTTTGCCATCTCGTGCCTCTAGAGTGCCACTAAACCCTATCCACATAATACCACTAGAATTATAACCAAATATAACTCATAACAACCATTAAGAATAATAACAAGGTTTTATAGTGTCCTACACGTTGCTGATCAAAAACTATTGATTACGACTCACTTGCTCTACCAGTTGAGCTACAACGCCAATATTGGTCAGCATACTCTGTTCGCTGACTGTTCTGAAGAACTCTTAAGATCTTCGTATTTTTTAGCACCAGAAGCTTCAAGCGCTTTAATGATTTTTTCTTTAATCGATTTATCACCTTTTGCATTGATAGCATAATCTAGAGCGGTTAAGGGTTTAGACGCGGACATCTCATTGACATCTACACTCAAGTTTTTGGTATTCTTCCATTGGAGCAGCAAGCAAACCAGATCCTGACGGAGGTTATGGCATGCAATTCTCAATATTCGTCCATAATCCTTCTTTTTAAGAAGCCCTAGTATTAGATCGTCAGGACATGTTTTTTTGATAGCTCTCTCTAAAGAAATAGCTGGTGAGCGCCATAAACGTTGGGCCATTCGAGTTGCTCGAATAATTTTTTGTTCTATTTCTTCTTTAACCTGCCCACCTTCTTCAGTCCATGATCTATCACAAAGTCTGACATTCGGTTCTTTGATGGTTTTTTGAAAATAAACAGAGTTTCTGTTCGGTATAGCCTTATCAAGTTGAGGGTAAAACGCTGTTCCTGAAAGCTCCACTTGCTGCAAATATGAACGCCACATTCTTTGTATTTTTTTCTCAAAATATATGGGCATTTCAGTCTGGCCTTTGGGGAATAAGTCCTGGTATATAAAATAGTAAATGTAGGGTCCTGAGAAATTTATCACCGATGCATCTTGCAGAAATTGATGAGGGTGATGTTTTGAAAGAAAAGCCCTAAAACCAAAAATAGTAGCTTCTGCTGGATTTTTTAAGCAATGGGCTTCAAAGGCTTGAGTCGCTTCTATAATGCCTGGGATTGTAATCTGCACCTGTGACCATTTTTCAGAGAAAAGGGCGGAAACAGTAAATGGTTTTTTATAATTAGAAATGATAATGTCCTGAATTCTTTTAATGATTATGGATGCCTCGCGAGATAATTGATTTGTATTCTCCATGTCAAAACTAACTGCTATAAAATCGGAGTTAATATCAACCATAATTTCATCTGGATTGTCACCGGGTATGATCTCCAAATGAAGCAGCACAGGAGCACGTAATTCAATAAAACAGTTATCAAAGGCTTTGAAATCTATGGAAACGTCAAAATCAGAATAGATCCCATATTTTTGAATCAAATATTTAATGTTTCTCGCACAATCAGAGGCTGCGGCCATGTTCCCCCCTGTATTATGAATACAGTTTTGAATTTCCGTCATGGCGATGGCATGAAGTATTTGGTCATTCTCTTCTTGTAGTTCGTCTTTTATATTTTCAAAACAAACAGCCTGAATCCCTTGTTGATTGCAAAAGGAATTTAATGCCTCAATGGTATCTTGTGCAAGACAAGTCGAGCTATAAACCAGGGAAACAATCGATTGTGGATGTCTTGCCTTTAATCGAGTGATGCGAAGCAAGTCTTCTATGTATAAAAAAACCTTAGGATCTTTGCTAAACTATATTTTATAAAATCGATTGGTTGGAAATAAGAACTTTGGGTCCCTTGGGTCGGCCTCAGATCGATTAAACACAATGACAACTCCTCAGAAAATATTGTAATTTTATAGTTTTTTTATTTGCAGAGCTCATTTCGGTACTTGTTTTAATTAGATGCAAATATGGAATGTCAAATATTGTACATTAAATGTCAATATTAATCAATAAACCGCTATTTTCGGGCATTTAATATAGTGGGCAGGTCCGTATTGTTCTGAAGAGGGCTGTTGTTTGCTGCAAACTAAGTGCCTGTTTTGTAATGAGTTGCTCAAAGATTAGAGATGAATTCATGATGAATAAAGTTAGACAGTAATTGCATGCCATGCTCGGTCAGAATGGCTTCGGGGTGAAATTGTAACCCATATAGTGGATAGTTACGATGAGAAATGGCCATAATTGTATCATCGCAAGACGCATCTATTCTAAAACAGTTCGGTAAGGTTTGAGGCTTGATCGCTAAGGAATGGTATCGTGTGCCCAAAAATGGGCTAGGTAAACCTCGAAATAAGCCTTGTTGTTGATGGATGATGCTCGATGTTTTGCCATGAACAATGGTCGGTGCCTGTATGATGGTTGCTCCAAACGCATGACCTAAACATTGATGACCTAAACAAATCCCTAATATTGGAATTTTCTTATAAAAGTATTTGATAGCAGCCAAAGAAATTCCAGCCTCTTCAGGTCCATCTGGTCCAGGAGAAAAGACTAAATAATTGGGTTTTAATTTTGATATCTCTTCTATCGTAATATCATCATGCTTATAAACACAAATTTCTTCTTCAAGTATTTGAAAATAATGAACCAAGTTATAGGTGAATGAATCATAATTATCAATAACAAGTATCATACATTCAAAGCTCAAACTCTTCGCCAAGATAAACTTGTCGAACTTGTTGATTGGCGAGTATAACTTCCGATGTCCCCTCACACAAAACAGTCCCTTCATTGACAATATATGCGCGCTCACAGATATCCAAGGTTTCACGAACATTGTGATCGGTAATTAGCACGCCTATGTTTCTATCACATAAATGTAAAATGATTTTTTTTATGTCCAGTACAGAAATAGGATCAACGCCAGCAAAGGGCTCATCAAGGAGGATGAACTCAGGTTCAATGGCCAATGCTCGTGCAATTTCAACACGACGACGCTCGCCACCAGATAGACTCATGCCCATGTTTTTTCTTAAATGGGAAATATGAAACTCTTGTAATAATTCTTCAAGTTTATTCAAGCGCTCTGATTTGTTCAGATCAGTACGCAATTGTAAAATTGCTTCTATATTGTCACTGACAGATAGTTTTCTAAAAATCGATGCTTCTTGGGGTAAATAACCAATGCCAAGGCGCGCGCGTTGATGCATCGCATCTTTCGTGATGTCTTTATCATTAAGAATGATATTACCGTTATCACAAGATTGTAAGCCAACAATCATATAAAAACAGGTGGTTTTTCCGGCACCATTGGGTCCAAGCAAACCCACACACTGTCCGCGCTTGATATTGATGCTGATATCATTGACCACGACTCGTGATTTGAATGATTTTTTTAAATGCAATGCGACTAGTTCACTCATGAAGGTTCTCTGTATGAATAATAATACGGGTAGAAGATTTATCGATGTTTTCAGAACGAACGTGCTGGTGCAGAATATCATAGTTAATTTTATCTGCTGAAAAAGAATCCTCTCCTTGAACGATGCGTGCATGACCAACCAACTCAATGCGGTGCTGTTCTGGAAAGTATAAAATGCGATCAGCATAGGCATGCAAAGGTGGTTTATTCGATTGAGGCGTGGTCCAATAGTGAGCCTGAGCAGTTTGATTGCCTCTAATAATGGCTTTAATCAATTGATTTTTTTCATTGCCTTCAGTGATTGCATACGATGCGCGGATATGGGTGGTGCCCTGGTCAATTTCAATTCCATTCTTAAAAATGCCACGATGTGTTTTTTGGTCAAGGAGAGCAGTGCCTGCAATTAATTGCATCGTTTCATGGTTATCTTCTGGTAATGAGAAGCAAAGGGGAGCAAACAGAAGAAGTGCTATCCAAATTGGTTTAACTTTTTGGTGGCTCATAAATACCCCTGGCTTCACTTAATAAACGAACCCGTTTTTCAGCAAGGTACGCTTTCATTCCTTTAGATTGCACAATGTTTCCTGCTGTTTCATACCTGACGTTATCGAGAGTTGTGGCTATTTTATCCTTCGGAAAATAAGTGATAGAGTCTGTTTTTAACGTGCTTTCATCATGATGTGCGTCTTTGTCCTGATGAATGATGACCTCTTTATTGAAGGTGATTTGCTCACCTTTATTTAAAGACAGTGCTTGTTTTGCACTGATTTCGCAATCGGGTTGATCCTTTTGGGCCACGATGATGTAGGGATCTTTAAACCAATGAGTTTCATTAAGGCTAGTGTGTCTCATCAAGGATGCCGTAAAAAAATGGACCTGCTGGCCTTCAGTATCAAATTGTTGAACAGAAAGATGTTCTACAATGATGTCAGCGGTTCGTTTGAGGGTATGCTCATCCAATTTCTGAAGATTCGTTGTTCGTGCAAAATACCATCCTGAACAGGAAAGAGTGATTAGAAAAACAAATAACCACAGAGCCTGCGTAACCGCATTCATGAAGGCAACTCCATGGTTAAGTAGTTGTCTAAGGCTAGGTTTAATTTATTTTGCGTATTTAGTATAAAGTCACAGACTTCACGAACAGCCCCTTGGCCACCAGGGGCTTTGGTTTGATAAACTGCAACTTCTTTTACCAAGTCTTGTGCATTCGCAACAGCCACACTTAAACCGACTTGACGCAAGATAGCAATGTCCGGAAGATCATCGCCAACATAGGCAAATGCTTCATCATTCAACTGCAGTGTGTTTTTAAGCTTTTGGTAGGCCTCACGTTTGTCCACTTGGCCGGTAAAAAAGTGCTGAATACCTAATTGTTTCATGCGATGCCCAATAACCGCATTGCGGGATGTGGTAATAATGGCCACTTCAATGCCGGCACACATCAGTAGTTTTAAGCCCATGCCATCATGGATATGAAATGCTTTTATTTCGTTATTTTGATTGTCAAGATAGAGAACACCATTCGTTAATACCCCATCAACATCACAAATCACGCATTTAATTTTTTTAGCTTTTTCGACCAATTCATTCATATGATTTCCTTAAATAATCCCGGCACGCAACAATGCGTGCAGATGCACCACCGCTTCTGGCCGCTTTTGTTCATCAACGACCACCAATGAGGTAATGCTAAATTTTTGCATGATGGCTAAAGCCTCGGCAGCTAACATGGTGCGGTCAATGGTTCGGCACTGGCGGGTCATGACCTCCTTTAAGGGAGTAGAGTTGATGTCATATTCTTTTGTCAGTGTTCTTCGCACGTCCCCATCGGTATAAATGCCGGTTAAGTAGCCTTCTTTATTAATGACACAAGTCATCCCTAGCTTTTTTTGAGTCACTTCTATCAATGCTTCACGAACCGTGACGTTTTCATCAACAATGGGTATTTCATCGCCTCGGTGACAAACATCGTCAATACGAATTAAAAGCCGTTTACCAATCATCCCGCCTGGATGAGACAGGGCAAAATCTTCAGCACTAAACCCCCGTGCTTGTAGTAATGCAATGGCTAAAGCATCGCCCATGACCAATGCTACGGTGGTGCTGGTGGTTGGAGCAAGTCCCAAAGGACAGGCCTCCTGTTTAATGCTAACATCAAGATTAACCGTTGCTACTTTGGCAAGTGTTGAATCTTTATTACCAGTTAAAGCTATTAGTGGAATATCTAGCCGTTTTAACAAGGGAAGTAGGGTGATTATTTCCTGGGTGTGGCCCGAGTGGGAAATAGCAATGACCGTGTCTTGGCGGGTTATCATGCCTAAATCACCATGGATGGCTTCGCCTGGATGCATGAAAAAAGCAGGAGTTCCCGTGCTAGAAAGAGTGGCGGCTATTTTTTTACCAATATGTCCAGACTTTCCCATGCCAGTAACGACCACGCGGCCTTTGCAAGCCAAAAGTAACTGACAAGCCTGCTCAAAGCGCTGATCAATCCGCTGAGTTAATTCAAACACTGCTTGAGCTTCTGTTTCAATCACAGCAAGCCCTAATTTGCAAAAGTTCATGGAATTCAAAAGCCGTAGAGAAAGCCAAATCCTACCATAAATCTGCGCTAATGTCCTCAAATGTCCTGAGTCAAATTTATAAATAAATCAAATAATCGGATTTTTGAAAGAATATAATGGAACAATATTCAATCCTTGTGTAAGTATTTTGGCCTATTTTAATCAAGTAGTTAGAGCTAATAAAAGGAATCTAGAGATGAGTCCAAATCAGGGCATTAAAAAATTCACATAGATTGGCATTCCTTGGCATTGCATGTATATAATTAATGAAGGACGAATCACCAGGAATACAAATTGATGCCAGACAATTTGGTGAGCATCACGAATCTCAAGTTTTATCGAAACAATCGCTTGATTTTTAATGGAGTGGATATTCATGTCGAGCGTGGGAAAATCACCGCGATCATGGGGCCCAGTGGCAGTGGTAAGACCACTTTGCTACGTTTGATTGGTGCGCTGTTAGTTCCGGATGCTGGTGTGATTGAGGTGAATGGTAAAAATGTTCATCAATTATCTCATAAAGAACTCTACAAAGCACGCCGAAAAATGGGCTTACTATTTCAAAGTAGTGCATTATTTACCCATCTTTCCGTGTTTGAAAATGTCGCTTTCCCTTTGCACGAACATACGGCCTTAAATGAGGACATGGTTCGTGATATTGTTCTGATGAAATTAGAAGCCGTAGGATTGCGTGGAGCCGCTCATTTATTGCCCTCGGAGTTGTCAGGAGGGATGGCAAGGCGAGTGGCATTAGCCAGAGCCATCGCCCTTGATCCTGAGTTAATGATGTATGATGAGCCCTTTACAGGACAAGATCCTATCTCCATGGGGGTTTTAGTACGTTTAGTGAAACGGTTAAATCAATTGCTAAAAACGACGACCGTTATTGTTTCTCATGATGTTGAAGAAACATCATTAATCGCTGACTACATTTATTTAATTTCTCAGGGCGTTATCATCGGTGAAGGTCCTCCTCAGGTATTAAAAGAGTCCTCTGACCCACACGTGAGGCAATTTATGCATGGTGAGGCTGATGGCGCGGTGCCCTTTCATTACCCTGCAAGAAATTATACAGAGGAGTTATTTGATGATTGAGTTTGTCTCGCGTATTGGCCAAGGGGGAATAAACGTATTGCAATCGCTTGGCAGTTCCGCTCGATTTTTATTCCGTGTTTTATTACAAGTTCCTGATATTCGAAGGCTATGGCCTGATTTGCGTGTTCAGATGTATTCTATCGGGGTATTGTCTTGTCTCATTATTGTTGTATCTGCCTTATTTATCGGGATGGTGGTCGGATTGCAAGGATTTAATACCTTGGAAAAGTTCGGAGCAACCAGTCAATTGGGTCAATTGCTGGCTTTAAGTGTTTCAAGAGAATTGGGTCCTGTCTTAGGTGCCTTGTTGTTTGCGGGACGTGCAGGTTCTGCGCTGACTGCTGAAATTGGTTTGATGAAATCAACGGAGCAATTGGAAAGTATGGATATGATGGGCGTTGATCCGATAAGCCGCATCATTTACCCCCGATTTTTAGCCGGGATCATTTGCTTGCCCTTGTTAACCTTGATTTTTTCTGCTGTCGCTATTTATGGGGGTTATTTTATTGGGGTTCAATGGCTAGGTGTTGATGGTGGAAGTTTTTGGTCCAATATGCAAGCAACGGTTGATTTTCGTTTGGATGTGTTAAGTGGCATTATCAAAAGTATCGTGTTTGCTTTTGTAGTGATTTGGATAGCCGTATTTCAAGGATTTACTTGCATCCCAACAGCTGAAGGGATCAGTCAAGCCACAACGAAGACCGTGGTTTATGCATCCTTGTCTGTTTTGGGATTTGATTTTATATTGACGGCAATGATGATAGGAGGCTGGTAAATGAATAGGCAACGTTACATTGACGTTTCTGTTGGATTTTTTATGTTGTTTGCTCTTTTAGGGCTATTAACCATGGTGATGATGGTTAGTGGCGTGCGGGATTTGGTAAAATCAAAAGGGTATCCGGTTACTGCAAATTTTGCAGACATTGGTGGTTTGAAGGTTCGTGCCCCAGTGACCGTTGCAGGTGTTAAAATCGGTGAAGTCACACGCATTGAATTACAACCCGATCAATTGAATGCCAAAGTAACGATGATGTTACGTCGGGATAAACCAATCCCCTATGGTGATTCTTCCGCAAGAATTTTAACACAGGGGTTGCTTGGTTCAAATTATGTCAGTATTGTTCCGGGTTTTGATGATGAAGCGAACAAAGACCATCCCTATTTGCGGTCGGGAGATGTGATAGCAAAAACGCAAGAGGCAATCATCTTGGAAAATTTAATTGGTCAACTGTTGTTTAACGTTAAGAAATAGGTGAATGATGAAAGCAAAAAAAATAGGCTTATTTTGGATTTTTTTCATCGCTGTATCGTCGCTATGGGCACAAGATTCACCCGTCCCCATGTTGGAACATTCAGCAAACCAAATTATAGCAACATTGAAGCAAAATAAATCCAAATTAAAAAATGACCATCATATTATCTATCAAGCGGTCGAGCGGCATCTGCTACCCAATGTGGATGTGGTTGGAATGTCTCGTTCGGTCTTAGGTCGAGAGGCTTGGTTAAAGGCTAGTGCCGCTGAAAAAGCGGAGTTCACCAAGGTCTTCACGAAATTGGTCATTCGTACTTATGCAAACCCATTGGCTGAATATAACAATGAAACCGTTAGGTTTTTACCACAACGAGGAAGTAACGAACAGCATTTTACACGTGTAAACAGTATTATTACACGAAGCAATGGCCAGACTATTCCAATGAGTTATAGCTTGGTTGTTATTGGGAACAATTGGAAGATTTACGATCTAAGTGTCGAGGGTGTGAGCTTATTGCAGAGCTTTAGGTCTCAATTCACTGGTATTTTACATCACTCATCGATGAAGGAATTGATTTCTGAGATGCGTAAAAATCCCAAGGTGGGTTCCTCATGAGCAAGCAAGTATTCAAACCATCTCGCACATTAACCTTTGATACTGTACAATCCAACAGCAATAAATTACTGGAATTGTTTGGTCATGATAAAGAAGACCTATTGCATTTGGACTTAAGCGAGGTCACGAAATGTGATAGTGCGGGACTTGCTTTGTTGGTAGAAGCCAAGAGGCTTTCCAAAAAGTATCACAAAACGTTGGTCATTATGAAAATGCCGGCCGCGATTGCAGCATTAGCGGAGTTTTGTGGTGTAGATGAGATGTTGAGGTCTAATGAGTGAAATGAAGAGTAACGAAGAAATAGAACACTATTTTTCAGGGCTTAAAAATGTAGCTTATGTAAAAGTTACGGGTGATGGTTATCATTATAATTTAACGCTTGTGTCTGATGAGTTTTGTGGTCTTTCAAAAGTAGCTAGACAGCAGTGGGTGTATGCCAAATTGAAAGAGGACATTGCTGCGGGTCATTTACATGCCATAACAATGACGACGCTCACAATCAAAGAATGGGAGAAACAACATGGATAATTTAATCATTAATGGTGGCAAGCCCTTAAGAGGTGACGTAATGATTTCTGGCGCTAAGAATGCAGCGCTGCCTATTATGGCAGCCAGTCTCTTGGCTAAAGACAATGTCACGATTGCAAATGTCCCTCATCTTCGGGATGTTACCACCATGATGGAGCTCCTAGGCCAGTTGGGCGCTCGTCTTGTTGTCGATGAAAAAATGCATGTGCAAGTCGATGCCAATCATGTTAACGAGTTGGTTGCGCCTTATGAGTTGGTCAAGACGATGCGAGCATCCATTCTCGTTTTAGGCCCACTGCTAAGCCGATTTGGGCAGGCAGACGTTTCTTTGCCCGGAGGTTGTGCCATTGGTACTCGTCCTGTGGATTTACACTTAAAAGCTTTAAAATTAATGGGTGCTGAAATATCAGTGAAAAATGGTTATATCAAAGCGCGCTGTAAACAGGGGCGTTTGCAAGGTAAAACCTTGGTGTTTGACTCCGTGACTGTCACAGGTACTGAAAATATTTTAATGGCTGCTGTGCTAGCTGAAGGAAAAACAGTGATTAAGAATGCCGCTCGAGAGCCCGAGGTGGTCGATCTTGCGAATTTTTTAATTCAAATGGGGGCAAATATCAAAGGAGCTGGAACTCATACCATCGAAGTTGAGGGTGTTGATTCATTATCCGGAGGTTCCTATGCTGTTATGCCCGATAGAATAGAGGCAGGAACCTATTTAACAGCTGCTGCATTAACACGTGGACAAGTAACAGTGAGGCGTGTGAAACCAGATAATTTACTATCCATGCTGTGTAAATTTGAAGAAGCTGGCGCGGCAATCACGCTGGGTGAAGATTGGGTCTCTTTAGATATGCATGGCGCACGACCTTTAGCCGTGGATATATCAACAGCCCCATACCCAGGTTTTCCAACAGATATGCAGGCACAGTTTATGGCCATGAATAGCATAGCTGAAGGAACCTCATCGATCATTGAAACGATTTTCGAAAATCGATTTATGCATGTACAAGAATTGCAACGAATGGGTGCTCAAATACGGTTAAATGGTAATACAGCCATGATAACAGGAATTGAAAGGCTTACCGGAGCACCAGTGATGGCAACAGACTTGCGTGCATCAGCGAGCCTTATTTTAGCAGGGCTTGCGGCGGAGGGTGAAACCAAGGTAGAACGTATTTATCATGTTGATCGTGGTTATGAACGAATAGAAGAAAAACTATCAATCTTAGGCGCGGACATCAAGCGGTCCTCTTCACGGTGATAACACGTCAAGACCTCGCTATCCACCTTCATGATTATTTGGATTGTGGATTGTATAGTGATTATGCTCCAAATGGTATTCAAGTAGAAGGCTGTGACAATATCACACGTATTTGCACAGCCGTTAGTGCATCACAATCTATTATTGAAAAAGCCATCGCTAAAAAAGCGGATGCGCTATTGGTGCATCATGGTTATTTTTGGCGTGGAGAGGATGCGGTTATTACAGGGATGAAACGACAACGTATTGGCGAGTTGATGAAACATAATATCAACCTTTTTGCCTATCATTTGCCATTGGATTGTCATTCGATCATAGGAAATAATGTTTGTCTTGGTCAATTATTAGGTTTGCAAGCAATCGCGGGGCATACCGTTAATAAAACGCCAAACTTGATCTGGTCGGGTGGATTTTCAGCACCAATGACGGCTATGGATTTGAGGCATCTTATCAACAATAAATTACATCGAGACCCATTGGTGGTTGGTGATCTTAATAAACCCATACGAAAAGTTGCCTGGTGTACGGGAGCGGCACAAGATTTTATTGAGGATGCTTATGCGTTA